>Ga0247841_10002256_pt1 | contig 39322 bp, 30 predicted proteins | sample LaCruzMarch2015__2_FD_192410 | JGI IMG/M metagenome (GOLD analysis project Ga0247841, IMG submission 192410) | Freshwater microbial communities from meromictic Lake La Cruz, Castile-La Mancha, Spain - LaCruzMarch2015_18m | ecosystem: Environmental > Aquatic > Freshwater > Lake | place: Spain... | reverse complement strand
TCTGCGCCAGAGGCGCACTCGCCTCCGGCGAGGAATCCTTTTAAAATTTTTTGCAGAGTTGGGGCGTAGCCAAGCGGTAAGGCAGCGGCCTTTGGCGCCGCCATGCGTAGGTTCGAATCCTACCGCCCCAACTTTGCAAAAAAAATGAATTATCATGTTTATGTTATTAAAAGCGTAACTCATGCAACACGATATATTGGCAGTACGGACAATGTTCTTAAGAGATTATTTGAACATAATAATGGCAAATGTAGATATACATCCGGTCGTAAGCCATGGAAATTGGCTTATCAAGAAAAATATGATACCCGCAGTGAAGCAATGAAAAGAGAAAAATTTTTGAAATCAGGGCAAGGCAGAAAATGGTTGGACGAGATACTAAAGTAAGTGAGGTGGTTCTGCGCCAGAGGCGCACTCGCCTCCGGCGAGGAATCCCTCCTCCCCAACCAACTTTCATTTTTAGAAAATCTCCATAATAAAAAGGGCGATGTTCTGCCCTTTTTTTGTTTAGTCATAAACTTCAATCTTTGGCTTTTTGGCAAAGTTTATTTCACAAGCGGGAATGAATTAAGCAATTTCCCATCGACAGAATAGGTCTCAACGGTTATCTGTTTTTCATTCACTTCCACTATTCCAAAGGACTGACCGATATAGCTCCACTCTGCCATACCTGTTTTTGGAGGCAAATGATTGAACGAGTCGGTGTTCCCGAAGACAAATTGATAAATTCCGCCTACATTCCTCCGACTGGCAATATGTTCATGCCCGCTGAAAACCGCCGTAACTTTATGGGCAGATAGAATATTCCAGAGCGCGTCTCTTTCTTTCGGCTTAACATCAAGACTTTCTCCAATTTTTGAATTAGTAGGATAGGCTGGTTCATGAAAAAAAACAAAGGTATTGTCCTTTTTGTTCGCATTCAAATCCTGCTCCAACCAGGCTCTTTGAACGTCGTTAACTATATTTTCATTCGGCTTATCGCTATCAAGAACCACGAAATGGGAATTTTTAAAATCAAAAGAATAAGCCAGTTCCGAAAATCCTACCGGCCCATTGGTTGGCAGATTAAAAAAATTCTGCCAGGCAGCATCTGATTTTTCCCTGCCCGTTCTGTCATGATTACCCATAATCGGGTAAGTTTTCGGATAAAGCCCTCCCATTACATTTTTCCAAGCCGCAAGCTCGGATCCGCAATCTGCGTCGCAACTGGAAACAATATCTCCCATAGCCATTGCCAGATCGATATTTTTTGAAGTCAGCAATTTTACCGCTTTTTGAAATCCTCCGCTCGAATTTCCTGCCTTGAAATATTGTGTATCTCCAATTATCCCGAAAGTAAATTTATTTTCCTCCTGACTGGTTTCCTGATTAGCGCTGGTTTCTTCTTTTTTCTCTTCAACCGGCTGCGGGCTCTCTTCAGTTTTATTCTCAGCCGGATTTTCCAAAACAGAAGCTTCTTTTATATTATTTTGGGATAAATTAATCGCCACCTTTGATGTTGCATTCAAATTGATCCCTTCAATTTTTTTCTGTGCTATTAAAATCCCTGTCCCGAAAGACAAAGTTATAATAAAAAGAATTGCCCCCAAATATATAAAAAATCTCGTTCTGTTAATCATGCTATTGTGTGCTCCTTTGTTTCAATTAATACAACTATCTGGTAAAATTATAGCATATTAAGAGAATTCCATGGAAAAGCTATTGCAATTGAAAAGATGGTGCGAAGCCAATCTGTTTTATATAATAATTGTTATCATGCTTCTTGGCCTGCTTGATCTCTTTATGTTTAAAAACATCAATCTGGCTTCAGCCGATCTTGGAAGGCATCTTGAAAACGGGGAACTTTTTTTCAAAGATTTTACGATCGCCAAGACAAATTTCTATTCCTATACTCATCCTGATTATCCTTTCATAAACCATCATTGGGGATCAGGGGCTGTTTTTTATCTGATTTGGAAAATATCCGGGTTTCCCGGCCTTTCTTTTTTCTATATCACCCTGACTCTCCTGACTTTTTTCATCTTTTTTCAGATTTCAAAGAAAATCAGCGCTTTGGCATTGGCGGTTCCTTTTGCTCTTCTTGCAATTCCACTCATCGGAGAAAGGACGGAGGTGCGTCCGGAAGTTTTCAGTTATTTTTTCAGCGCTATTTTTCTTTGGATCTTGTGGAATTATTCCAAGGATAAATTATCCTATCGCTGGCTTTTTGTTCTTCCCATTCTTGAACTCGTCTGGGTAAATTTTCACATCTATTTTATTTTCGGTTTTATGCTCATCGGCGCTTTTTGGCTAGAAGAACTGATGAACCACTCAAAAATTGTTGCCAGAATTTTCGCCCGCAAGTCTCTGGTAGATTATCGAAAATTTAAAAAACTAAGTTGGGTTTTTTTTCTCACAATCATCGCGTCTTTCGCCAATCCCTACGGCGCCGTAGCCGTTCTTTATCCATTTAATATCTTCCGGAATTATGGATATAGAATCATAGAAAATCAATCCGTCTGGTTTCTGGAAAGGCTGGGAGTGACGCATGATCCCAATTATCTGCTATATAAAATAGTCGCGGTAATGCTGATCATATCTTTTATTCTTTTACTTGCAATAAATCGACGCAGATTTTCCTTGAGTTTGTTCGGCATTTCGGCTGTTTTTTGCGTTATGGCGGGCCTTGCCATCAGAAATTTCACCATCTTCGGATTTTTTGTTTTACCCGCCTTGTCTTATAACATCGGCTGCGCTTTAAGAAAAAAAATCAGTTTGGATGATTTAAACTTGAAACTGGCATCAGCACTGGCATCTATTGCAATTTTTTCTTTCGTCTTCTGGCAAGACAGCGGAAAAATAATGGCCGGCGGAGATGCAACTCTCGGGCTTTCTCCTGAAACCAACAAAGCGGCTGAATTTTTCAAAAGCCAGAAAATGCACGGACCGATTTTCAACAATTACGACATCGGGAGCTATCTCATTTTTCATCTTTACCCGGAAGAAAAAATGTTTGTCGATAACCGTCCGGAAGCTTATCCCGTGGATTTTTTTGAAAAAATCTATATCCCGATGCAGGAGGATCCGGAAAAATTCGCAAAATTCGACAAGCAATACGGTTTTAATTCTGTATTTTTTTATGTTAACGACGCTACGCCTTGGGGACAAAAATTCCTGGTTGATCTGGTGGATAATCCCGATTGGGCGCCGGTTTTTGTCAATAATTATGCCATAATATTTCTCAAAAGAAACGAACAAAACAAAAATATCATTGAAAAAAATGAAATCCCAAGGAGCCATTTTGGAGTGACAAAGAATTGATATAGATTTTATAAATTAATATGTCTCACAAAAAAACCTGCCATCTGGCAGGTTTTTGAAGTTTATTTTAGATTTTTTATTTGCAACAAATAGCACTAACGTATTCGCCATCTCCAGGCAATTCTCCGTCTGATACAGCTCTCCCAGTATAATCACCGTGAGGGTTCGCATATTCTTTAAACTTCCAGCCATATCTTTCTCCCAGTCCATCCTTAGCTTTAGCCGCTGTCAGATGAGCTGCGGAATTAGCATCAACATTTTCACCCCAAAAAGAAGCGAAACCACCGCCCATTACCATTTCTCCCGGAGCACACCACACTTTGCATTCTCTATATATAACAGCTGAATCATAATACATGTCAGATTTTATACATCTTGTATTTCCAGGATTTGTTCCATCTATGAGATCCTGCGCTGGTGGTATCCCTCCTGCCACAAATGCCTGTGTTCTAATAGTGCATCTGCCATCAGAACTCTTCCAGCTAGCTGTACCGTTAGCATTTGAAGTCAAGGCTTTTCCTGCTCCCTGAGTTCCGTCAGTAATTTTTATATTCCCAACGATATCCAATTTGGCAACAGGAGTTGCTGTTCCAACACCCACATTGCCATTAATGAGCAGTCCGCTATCTCCGGTACAATTAGCATCTTTGTACCCTAAACATAACTGTCCATTGGCATTTACTCTAAGCTTTTCTCCTCCATTACTGCTGGAAAATATTAAATCGGAATTAGTATAATTAAAGACGCTAGAAACATCCCAATAGCCGTAATCTCCGGCTTTAAATCTTGCTATGCCCCAATCATATGAATCTTGGCCGCCTAACAACAAACTTTTTGCCCCTAACGCGCCTCTTTTAGCCTGACCAATCGAACTGGTATTTATAGGTGCTCCCAAATTCCCCCCCGGAGGAGCATCGGAAGGCTCCACCCAAGCTCGGACAAACTGGACAGAAAAACCAACTATCAACCCCAGGGCTATGACTCCCAGCCAATAGCTTACTCTTTCATTTCTTTTTTGGATTTTATTTTTCATATGATTTCGCCTCATAAAGTCCGAAGAAGACGACTTGGCTTCTCAAAAAATCTTTAGAAGGCCTTAAAAAAACTTATAAATTACTTCTTAACCATATTCATTAAACTATCTAAATCATCGTTTTTTGTTCCAGCAGTAACTTCTAACTGACCACCCTGGGATGAATCTGTTTTCATGCCGCTTGTTTCCATCAAGCTATCCAGCTCTTTCTTTTTCTCTTCCACAGTAGCCTTGGGAGGATTATCCGAAGAAAAATCCTGCTCAGAAGAAGAACCAGAACTTCCCTGTTTTTCGTCAATTTTTTTCATAAAATCATCCAGTTCTTTTTTCTTTTCTTCTAATGATTTTTCCTTTTTTTCATTTTCCTGGCTGACTTGAGGAGCTACTTCACTGGTTCCATTTATTTTTTCTCTAGCTATCAGAAAAACCAACACAAAAAAAACAGCAATCAAAAAAAATAATATGGCTATGTAAATCTGTTTTCGACTTATCCCGTATAAATTCATTTTAATTTCGATTTTTATTCTTAAAAATTTTTCTTACTGTCCAATTTCTCGCCAGACAGTACAATCCCTACAGTCTCCCTGGGTACATTCACAAGCATAACCTCCACAATTATCCTTAAACGATCTCCCCCTGCATGTATTCCTTCTTTCAGCGCTTTGAGCTGAGTCAGAACACCAAGCAGGCTTAAAAACACACTCAACTGATATCGTTACCTTAGCATTTTTTCCATCATAATTGACCTCGACATCCTCTTTTTTTCCTATATTCACTCCTGTAACAAGAAAATCAGACCCGGAGATAATTCCATCCACTGCCTCATCCGGACTTCCCGTATCATCTATAGGAATCGGCGAAAAGCCTGTTACATCACCAGAAGAATCAGTGTCAGCACATCCATCCGAGTCATCGTAACAAGCATGAAGCTTTATACTGTCTTCCACATTAATTGTCTTTATTTGATCGTTAAGGGACGGCCATCCTGAGTTGCAACTATTCACACAAATTTTTAATTTTTTCGGCTTTTCTATCTTTGCCCATTTCAAGTCAAGCCAGCCAAACCCATTAGCCATATTCGTAGAAACCACTGGGTCATTTTTGTTCTCTCCGTTCCAACCAAAATTAAGCAGTTTTCCTGTACTAGGATCTATTGCAGTATTATTTAAGCGTATAAAGCCTTGCCATCCCCCAGAATTTCCGCTTACTGTTTCTTTGGCAATATCCACAATGCGCGCACAACCTTTTAAATATTCACCTTCCCGATTAACATAATTGTATGTACAACCAGTAGCTGGTGGCGGAATACATGAAGCGGAACAATATTTTGTTGCATCTATTGGCGTGCACTGTTCTGCAATTGGATCTGAATCGTCAGCAGAATTATCTTCTATGCAATTATTCCCAAAATCTATCCATCCAAGATTTTCACTCCAGGCATACCCACTGAGAGCTCCAGTGCTGTCGGGAATATTTACACCATATTCAACAACACTGCAAGCTTCGACGCAACTTCCTCCCGGACATGACAAAACAGCTCCGGGACCGTTACAATTTTTATGATCATTTGTTCCGCCATTACAAACCTTCAGATTTTCTTCAGGAATTCCCACTTTAGTCGCACAATTCATATTCAACCAACCCATGCCCGTTTCATTCCCATCTATTGTTCCAGTAGGGCCTAATTCTAAATCCTCGCTTCCGCCCCAAAGCCATCCACGGGCGCTTTGACTTACTCCAGCTCGAACCTTAAGCGCTGTTCCCAGCGCGAAGAATACAAGAAAGATTATTATTGAAAAAGTTATCCTTTTTTTCATTTTTGGTTTTTACCCCGTGGAATACCGCGAAGCGGTAGGTTTAATTTATTAAACCTTATTCCACTGGGATCATTTGCCTTTATTATACCACATCCCAAAAATGCTGCAATAGAAAAAAGCACCCGAAAGTGCTTTTTGCTTAGAAATATTTCGAAAAATTATTTCAAAGTGACTGTTGCTCCCGCAGCCTTTCCTTGTTTTTCCAAATCTTTGATTTGGCCAAAAACAAGAGAACCCCGTCGAATGACGGGGCTCTTGGAAAACAAAAGCTTTACAATCTCTATTTGAGCGTTACAGTTGCTCCGGCTGCCTCTAACTTCTTTTTCATTTCTTCCGCTTCTGCCTTGGCTGCTTTTTCCTTGATCACTTTTGGAGCGGCATCAACCAGGTCTTTGGCGTCTTTCAGTCCAAGTCCAGTGGCTTCACGAACCGCTTTGATCACATTAATCTTTGAAGCGCCGACTGCGGTGACTTCCACATCAAATTCAGTCTTTTCTTCGACTACGGCACCTTCGGCTCCGGCTGGGACTGCTGCCATCATCATTGGAGCAGCTGCGCTTACTCCGAATTTTTCTTCAAGGATCTTTACCAGTTCGGAAAGTTCCAAAACGCTCATTTTTTCAATCTCTTCCACGAGCTTTTTGAATTTTTCCGGAACGACTACTTCTTTCTTGTCCGCCGTAGCTTCAGCGGAGGTGGATTTTTCTTCAGTCATAAAATTAAACTTAATTATTACTTAGTTATTTAAAAAATTAGTTAGCTTTACCCCGACACCCACAACACTTCGCACATCCACCTGCCAACGAGACAGGAAAACGCAAATCGCAATCTATTCCAATACCCCATGTGGGTGTTGGGGTTTTGAGTCAGCCACGGCTTTCAAAACATTAACCAGTCCTCTCAAATTCCCAGCCAAAACATTCACAAAACCGGAAATAGGAGCATTGAGGGTTCCAACCAGCTTAGCCAGAAGTTCTTCCTTTGAAGGAAGCGCGGAAAGCGCCATCACTTCTTCTTTTTGCAAAAATTTTGTTCCTAAAATTCCTCCCAGAATTTTGATGTTCTCATTGCCCTTAGCGGTTCTGGCAATAATTTTAGCCGCCAAAACTTCATCGTTTTGGGAAATTGCCATAGCCAGCTGGCCTTCCATCTTGATTATGTCCGCGCTTATTTTTGCGTCTTTCAGAGCTAGATCCATAAGGGTTTTTTTGGCCACCCTGAAGTCAATCCCCTCTTTCAGAAGCTCTTTTCTCAGTGTTGTCATATCTTTGACTGAAAGCCCCTTGTAGTCAGAAAAGACAACGGCTTTTGAGCTTTTTAGTTTTTCGGCTAAATCCTTAACAATAACTTCTTTTTGCTTTCTTGTTTGCATGGTATTTTTTTCTAATTAATAATTTCTTACTCTAAAAAAAACGCGGATATTTTCCGCGAGTTAAAATAACACCTGAATGTTATCTCCTCGGCGAGACTTATTTTTGCGCTCGCTGTCTGCGGAAAATTATTATCAAAATATTCCCCTTCTCCCTTAGGGAGAAGGTGGTCCGACGTACGTCGGACCGGATGAGGGAAATATCTTTGTCTTATCCCTCACCTGCCTTTCAGGCATCCTCTCCCTAAGGGAGAGGAGGAATCTATTTTATAAACTACTTTTTCTCAACTTTATCGTTCTTAACTTCCTCGTCCTTCTTCTTTTCTTCATTAGCTTCAACAACTTCCGGATTTTTCTTTTCTTCCGGCTTTATATCTTCAGTTTTAGCCTCTTCCTTCTTTTCTTCAGTTTTTTCCGCCTCTACCTGCCTCTCCGGCAGGCGGGCGGCGGGAGTAGCCGATGAGGCTACTTTATCTTCTATCTTGGCTTCTTTTTTAACTTCTTCTTTGACCTCTTCTGTTTTAACTTCTTCTATTTTTTTCGGAATTTTCACCGCTCTTTTCTTTTCAGAAATGATTCCTTTTGAAATCAGGAGATTATGCACCGTATCGGAAGCACCTGCGCCTTTAGAAAGCCAGTATTTTATCCTTTCTTCCTTCAAAATCGCTACTTTTTTGTGCGGGTCATAAGATCCCAGAACTTCCACATGCCTTCCTCCCGGCGCAAAAGACTGCTCCTGGAGCATTATCTTGAACTGAGCCTTATTCTTTTTTCCCACTCTTGCAAATCTAATGGTCAACATAATTTCAAACCCTGACACAACCAAACCGTGCCTGATTAAAAGCTTATTTAAGTTACTGATTCAGTTTATATGAAAAGGAGAAGTTTGTCAATTTCTACCGCCCTATCTCTCTCCATAAATTGCAATCTTTAGTTCCCTTACATGAATATACTCCCGGACAAATAGGATCAGGATTTATATAAGGAACATCCAGGCAAACCTTATCACTGTCTGCAAGCGTGCAAAAAATAGACCTTGGCTCGCAGCCTGGACTCTCAAAGTTAGCCGTTATGGTTTTGTTCGAATTTATATTAACTGTAATCTCTTTGTTGTTATTAGTAACATCACCTGACCAGACAGGTCTTTTGATCATATACCCACTATCGGGGGTCGCAGTTAATGTAATACTATCTCCTTCATTATATTCCTGGCTAACACTACATGACGATCCAGAACAATCAAGCAAGGTGTCCGCTGATGTGACAGAACCACTTCCGCTAACAGTTACAGTCACTTGATACTTCGGAAGGACTATATTAACAGTTCTTTCTTCAACAGGAGACAATCTGCCGTCATTGTCCTTAGCCCTATAGAAAACCGAATGCGATCCAAGAGGAGTGGTAAATTTTCCTAGAAAGCTTGATTTGCTATTATCATAAGGATCAACCTTACAATCTGAATTATTTCCTCCGCTAGATGTACAGACCATTGGGCTGCCCTCGCATTTGCATACGGGAGTAGGATTTCCAGGACATGAATATATCAGCGTAGCAGAATCTTGCTGACATTGACCATCTCTATACCACATATGAGCCACGATATTGCCATCTCTGTCTTCGCCATGTCCGCTAAAAGGTATGTTTGCATTTTTTTCAAATACTTTCTCATCCGCATCTGGCTGATCTATAACGGCAGCAGGCCGTTCATTGCTGACATTCACAGTCACCTTAGAGATAGAATCGCGACCAGGAACTCCTTCTGGTATATTATTATTCCAGCATGTTAAAGTATAATTGTTAGTTTCGGCAGTTAAAGGACCCGTCCATTTTTCCCATACTGGATTATCCGCATCAAAACTCAAATTTCCAATTGTATCACCTGAAAGCCAGCACCCGGTAAAATTCCTTGCAGCCCAAGTTAGCTTAGATTCAGCACCATAAGCAACGGGGTTGGGGGTGGCTCTGAGCTTAGCAAACGAAGTGCACTGATGATAGGTGAGATCACAAGTACTTCCTCCTCCGCAATCAGTATCTCTACAGCATCCGACTTTTTCTATCGATCCTCTTTTACTGATATCATTCTCATGCCAACTGCCATTACAATTAAACGTCCAGGGACCAGAACTGCATTTAGCTCCTGGCATTGTACACCAGTCATCGCATTTTCGTAAACATGGTCCGCCGCTTTCACAGGGAGTGTAGGGAATGGATCTGCTGTTGCAGACTTCATCGTCGAAGGCATGAGAGGAGCAGTCTTTCTGTCCTTCGAGCGGATTGCCACATCCGTCATCACATTTTTTAGTCTTACAAGTATTCCATATACAACTATTGTCCGGAACGCACTGAACGGTTATACTTCCGGCTGAATCAGTTCTTGCACAATAATCTCCTGTTGCATAAATCTTGCAATTAGCATTATATGTTCCGGGAGTATCTTTGGCCGTACAATTAAAAATTGCTCCGGTTTTAGACCAACCAGTCCAGGAGTCAGTCCATACTCCTGACCAATCGCATTTTGCTGCTCCGGTAACAAAATCGATGGCATCAGTATAGGCTCCGTAGTTACAAACAGCGGTAAATTTTTCTCCTGGATTAACCACCGCTCCATTTGAAATCCAAGATCCGTATGATGATGATCGACATACAACCTTATACGGAACCTTGTAAACAGTGGCTTGAGTTCCATCAAATCCCTGGGATGAAATGGTCGTTTCACTCTTTGGGGCAAATCCGTAAAAAGGAACCTTATAGTTTCCGGGTCCCGGAGCGGTCACATCCATTTTTTTAGCGCCACTGTCTGTCATTCCGTTACAAAGCATTGCACAAAATTGGGGGAAACCAGGAATAAAACCACATTTTTTATAAGTGCTCGAGCATGTATTATAAGCTAGCCAGATTTCGTTTCCACTCTCCAGATGCTTAGCATAAAGATAGCCAGGATATATATCTCCATTGCTACACGTGGAATAAGCATAGATCCCTCCTTCGATTCTCATCGGCTTTCCGGCCTCAACCGTAGATGGAACATTCACCCAATAAGTAGCGCTTCCGTAATAATCCGTACCGCTATTAGCCGTAAATGTATCAGCCTTTGCATGATTACCATTAGACAAAAATAATGTTGATAAGAATAAAAAGAAAACAATCATTCCGATGCTTCCTCTTTTTTTCTTAACAACTATCAGGCCAACAGACAGGATAAAGATAACAACAACGAAGAATATAATAATATTTTTTAATAATTCTTTTGTTTTTTGATTTTTTTGAAGTTGTGAATTCTGATAATCTTGGTTCGAGCTTTGAAGTGAAATATTCGCTTCATCCAGAGTTTTCCCAGTGCCATCAATAATACTTGCGCTAAATTGGGGATTTACGCATTCCTTTTTGATTGGTATGTTAAATTCTATTATCAAACCTCCCTGATCTCTTCCGATCTCTTTCTTCATCGGATCAGAGCAATTGTTTCCATTGCTCGTGATTTTAACTTCAAGTTCATTTTTTTCTGACTTAGTTCCCTGGTTGCGCGAATTGGGAAAATTGTCCGCCGATGGCGACCAAAAGAATTTCACATTGGCGGTATCCCCTGCTTGGTAAAAATCTTTGTCCATCCTGATGTTTTGAAGAGTTGCTGACTCGCCTTGGATGACGTAGTGAAATTTTACTTGATTGGAAATTACATTTCCTTGCGCATCTTGGAATGACAAAACCGCGTCATAGGCTTGCGGATTCTTTTCTGTTGGAATTTTAAAATTCAGCGTTTTCTTTTCTCCAGCATTAAATACTATCACTGCTTGTTGGGTTTTTGAAACTTCTCTTCCAAAAAGATCACGATATAGCGTGGTAAAAATTGGTGTGGCATTTGTGGATACTTTAAATGAGCTAGTTACATCACAAGTACCGATCAGATTTTCACTGACAGAAATATCAACGCCTTGAGACAATGTATATTTATTATCGACTTGCTCATTTTCGACCTTAAGAAAACAACTCGCAGGATCAATTTGAATCAATTGATTGGATCCATTGAAAGTCACTTCGCCAATCGTCATCAGCGCAAGCGGAAGGGCTTTTTCATTCTTACTGATCAATTTCAATGTATAGGTTCCTGATAAATAGGAGGGTGCGCTGTAGTCGATTGTTCGGCTGGATTTTTCACCTGGTTGCAAAGTCAGAGACTCGTCATAAACTTTTTCATCGATCGTGCTGATTGTGTTATCAGCATTCTTTTTTTCCAATGTAACAGCGTATTTTATGCCAGGCTGGATATTTTCACGGTTAGAGATTTCAAATTCAATATTAATCGTCGATCCGTTTTGTGAAATTATTTTTGCATCTTCAAAATTAACTGTAGCGAGTGTGACGCTCTCTTGGGCATTTTCGAGTGATTCAAGAGAAGGTGGAGTGGGCGGAGTTGACGGCGTTTGAGCAAACACCGAAAATCCAAAACTGACACTCAGAACAACGATAAAACTTGCAAGTATCTTTTTATTTCTTCCGCCCAAGGCGGATCTTTTTGTTGCTGACATTTTTTTATTTTATCCCCCCCCCTACTATTTTTATGGCTGAATTATAGCACAAAACAAACAAAACCAAAAATTTATTTGTGAATATTTCAACCCTTATTTCAATATCTTCCCTCCCTGCCCCACCTGATCCAATCTCACAGAAAGAAGCTTGGAAATGCCGTCTTCGCCCATCGTTACGCCATAAAGGAGCGAGGCCTGGCGCATAGTTTCACGGTTGTGGGATATGATGACGAATTGGGTGTCCTTGGAAAGTTCAGTCAGAATCCGGCTAAAACGCTTGGAATTAGCTTCGTCGAGCGCCGCTTCCACTTCGTCAAGAATGGAAAAAGGAGGCGGATTGTGGGAAATTATGGCAAAAAGGAGCGCAAGAGATGTAAGCGAACGTTCTCCGCCAGAAAGCATAGAAAGATTAGAAATCCTTTTTCCCGGCGGACAGGCAAAAATATCAATCCCGATTTCGCTATTTTCCTCTTCTTTATTTTCAGAAGCTTCATTTGGTTCTTCAGCCGCATCCCCGTCGTTTTCAGTTTCTAAAATTTCAACTTCTTCTTTCTTCTTCCCTGCCTGCCGGTAGGCACGGCTTCTTTCTTCTTTCTTCTTGGCTAGGTGCGCTTGTCCTCCACCAAAGATAATCCGGAAATATTTGGTAAATTCTTTGTTTATTTCGGAAAAAGTTTCTTCAAAAGATTTTTTTATTTTTTCATCCATTTCGCGGATAACTTCGCGAAGCGAAACAATCGCGTTTTCAAGATCAGCCGATTCATGGGTCAAAAATTCAAACCTGTTTTTTGTTTCTTCATATTCCGAAACTACCAGTGGATCAATTCCTCCGATTTGCTCCCATTTGATCTTCAGTTTTGAAATTTCATGTTCCAATTCTCCGCGGTTTACCCCCACACCAAAATGGTCTGGGTTTTTATCTGATGCTGATGCAGATACGTCTTTGGTGTGGGGGTTTACCCCCTCTTCCGCTTTTCCAAGCTCTTCCGCTTCTTTCTTGAGTTCATTTTTGACTTCCGTCTTTAGATCTTCTTCTCGGACTTCGATTTTGGCCAAAGTTATTTTCGATTCATTGAACAAATCTTTCAGTTTATTAAGTTCGTCCTGCCTGGTTCTTAATTTTCTTTCCAGCTCAAAAAATTTCTGCCTTTTTTCCCTGTCACTGGAAATTTCTTCCTGGATTTCTTTTTCTGTTTTTCCAATTTCCTCCTCAGTTTTTTTTATTTCCTCTCTTAGTTTTATTGTCTTCTCTTTGAGCTCGATAAGCGCGGAATTATCTTCCTTCTTTTCAGGTTCCAAAGCTTGCGCTTTGTTTTCAATTTTCTCTTCCTTTTTCCCTTTTTCAATATCCGCTCTAAGGTCATGGAGCTTTTGCGCAATGACTCTGGCAAATTCTCGGATGTCCTGCAAATCTTCAATTTTTTCGGCTTTTTCAAGCCTCTTTATCAACTCCTCCTGCTCCCTTTTTATTTCCTCAATGCCTGATTTTATATATCCCGTATCGACTGTGATACTCTTCACCTGAATTTCTTCAATCATTGCCCGATTTTTTTCTTTTTCTTTTTCAATCTCAATCCGGCCTTCGGTTATGATGAGGTCGCGGTCAAACTGGCTTAATTTATTTTTTTCTTCACGAAGATTTTTCTCCAAATCAGCAAGATGGCTGTTCTCTCCGTTTTCTTTCGATTCCTTATTGATTTCGTCAGTCAATTTGTCTACTTCCCGCTGAATGTTCATCATTCTTCTTCCGGCTTCTTCCTTTTCTTCATTGAATTTATTTTTCTCCGACTGGAAATTATGCCATAGATAGGCATACAGCTTATTCTGCTTGTCCTTGAGTTCCTTGACTACCTCTTCACTTTGCGCCGCTTTGTCTGCCTGACGTTTGAGCATCCGAAGATGTGGTTTGATTTCCTCCGCCAAATCTTTTGCTCTGTCTAAATTATCCCTGGTTGAATCAAGCTTTCGGATCGACCGCTCTTTTTTTATCTGATATTGTTTTACTCCCGCGGCATCTTCAATGACAGTTCTTCTTTCAACAGGAGAGGCATTGAGAACCGCATCAGCCATTCCCTGGTTGATGATGGTGTAGCTTTCTTTTCCGAGCCCTGCTTTTGCCAAAGTGTCAACGATATCCTGAAGCCTGACTTTGGAACCATTAATTAAAAATTCGCTTTCTCCGCTTCTGTGGATTTTTCTGGTTATGGCCACTTCATTGAAATCCAGTGGCATTTTTCTGTCCGAATTATCAAGATATATCGTCACTCCGGCGCTACCGAGGCGCGCTTTTTTTCCACTGCCAGCAAAAATAATATCTTCCGATTTCTTACCGCGGAGATTTTTCATTGACTGCTCGCCCATTACCCAGCGCACTGCATCCGCCACATTGGATTTTCCGCTGCCATTCGGCCCGACAATAACAGTCACGCCTGAATTGTTTTCATCTTTGGTGCCCCTGCCTGCCGAAGAGGCAGGACAAAAATCCAGCGTCGTTTTGCTGGCAAAAGATTTAAAACCGGAAATTTCAAGTTTTTTTAAATACACAGAAAAAAAGTCAAAATTCAAAAATCAAAATGCAAAGTTACAATTCCTGCCTACTGGCAGGCAAGTAAAACTTAAAAATTTACATTTTTTACAGTTTGTTTTTGTTGTTTGATATTAAAAAAATTATTGGAATATATCCTGTTCAGACCGAAAAAAAACTATTTGCAATCTTCCGGACAATTGCATTTGCCTTCAAGCTCGGCATTGCAAACTCCATCGCCACAATTAGTGCATTTTGTGATGCCTCCCGGAGGACAAGGTGTCGAGCAATTTCCTTCCCATCCATCTTTGCAGTCTCCGACTTGTTTCAATCCCTCGCAACAATTATCCGGCTGGCCTTGGACCGATACTCTTTCTCCTTCTTTCGCACAAACAGTCGGGATTTCTTTTTTCTCGTGATTTGCTTGTTTCTGGCCGCATCCAGCCAGAAAAAATACGCCCAAAATTAGAAAGCCCGGCATGATCAATTTCTTCATAATGCTCTTGTAAAATATTACTTATACAAATTTATTTTACCATCCTTTCACTTCCAGCGCATTCTCTGCCGCCTGCCTTTGCGCTTCCTGCTTGGACGCGCCTTCGCCTTTGGCTATCATTTCATCCCCAAGATAAACCCCGACAGAAAATTTCTTGTCATGATCCGGTCCAGTCTCTGACATGACCCGATATGAGGGAGTAACGCCCGCTCTATCCTGCGCTTCTTCTTGGAAACGGCTCTTGGGATCCTGATAGAGCTTTTTCTCGATTATTTCAGAAAGTTCAACAATCACATTTTTCTCGATAAATTTCTTCGATTCGCCATACCCATCTTTTTGGTCAAGATATATTGCTCCGACAATCGCTTCAAAAGCATTAGCTAGCAAATATTGCCGGGCTCGCCCCTTATCTTTCGCCTCTCCCCGGCTCATCATCAGAAATTCTTCCACGCCCAGTTTTTTGGAAATTTTTGCCAGCATCTCACCATTAACCAGAGCCGCCCGCCAATTAGTCAGCTCGCCTTCCGGATTTTTGAAATTTTTGTAAAGATATTCGGTCACAACCAGTTCCAAAACCGCGTCACCCAAAAATTCCAGCCGTTCGTTATGTTCCAGTTTATAGCTCCTGTGCTCGTTCAAATACGACCGGTGAGTAACGGCCTGCTTCAGGAGATCCTGATCATTAAATTTTACGTCCAATTTTTTCGAAAGCTTGTCTAACACTCTCGTGAAAATGTAAAAATCAAAAATCCCTGCCTGCCGGCAGGCAGGAAAAATCAAAATGACAATTTAAAATGCAAAAATTAAAACATTTTACATTTTGATATGTCATTTTGCACTTTGATATTTACATTTTAAATTATATTTATCAAAACTTAATTTTTACCACTAACTTTTTCTTTTTTACTAGCATCTTTTGCAACCCTCTCGGCCTTGTCCTTCTTCTTCGTCATATCATCCTTCATCGGTTCTCCCAGCTCGCGATATATGGTTCCGAGCACACCATTCACAAATCGTCCGGATGCTCCTCCGCCAAAAGATTTGGCCAGTTCGATGGCTTCATTAATGGCTACCTTTGGAGGCACTTCTTCATAGTTTCCGAAAAGCAGTTCATAAATTCCGAGACGCAAAATGTTCCGATCAACAATCGTGACCTGATCAAGCGGCCATTCTGGAGCGCATTTTTCAATCAATGGATCGATTTTATCCCGGTTCTCAATCGTATTTTTTACGAGACTCTCAACAAACCCGGTATCATCCATTCCTGGACCGAATTCCTGGACATTTTTTTTAATTATTTCGTCAACTTCGCCATCGCTTTTTCCTTTGAAGTCCCATTCATAAAGGCATTGCATAGCGATAGATCTTGAAAGATGCCTGTTTGCCATAATTGTCTACGAGTGGAGCGAGTAGACAATTATGAGCCCCGCACCAATTCGCAGTTTAAATTTTTATATTGATATAAACTCAAGCCGTAGGCGACAACACACACAAGACGCAACATCAGATTTAAACTATATTAGAATTGGTGCTGGGGCCATGCCTCCTTATTTTTTCTTTTTATTAACCTTCTTCATCGTATCCACGACTTCTTTTCCCTTGTAATATCCGCATTTAGGGCACGTTTTGTGGGAAACGATTTCTTTCTTGCAATTAGAACATTCGACTAATTTTTGAGATTTCAGTTTGTAGAAAACTCTGGCTCGGTCGCGCCTGGCTTTGGTGTGACGCTGTCTGGCTACTGGCATAAGATTGCTTCATTATGAATTAATTTGATACACGAAGAATATCACCAAATAGATGTTTTGGCAAGAATCGAATAGCCCTCGGCTATTTTTTTAACGACTATTGACAAAAGCATGAAAATGAGCTACACTAACATGTTCTTTAATAAAGCCGGAGGGACAATATAGCCACAATGGCTATTTGCGATATATTGCTTATTTTTGTTAACCCAAGGAAAAAAGAAGGAGAAGGTCATGAAAATTCGCTCAATCGTTTGGTTAGTGATCCTTGTTGGGATGTTTACTATTTTAAGTAGCATTCAACCCGCACCATGCAGTGCCTGGTGGGAGGCGAAGTACAAGCAAGACGACAAGGTCGGAAACAACATTGTCGCCGCTCAGGTTTATCGCGACAGCAACTGGGTTATTCATCCCCAGTTGTATATGATTAATGGCTCGGTCGTGCCTGGGCCTGAAAATCCGGTTTGGGGCTATCTATGGGGGCTCAAAGAGTGGGCGGTAAATAGTCTCTGGGCGGATCAATCCGCCGGCTGGAAAACATTTGGCGTAGGAGACACCCTCCGAAAGCCTGAGTACTGGCTGGGGGGGAAGGCGGATTTAATCGAAATCTTCGCCCAGTGGATGAGGGGCGAAGGGTTTGTAGTTCACACTTACAGCGCAAACTGCCCTGAGCTTTGGCTCACCACTACCTCTGGTTCCGGGGGAATTTGGTTCCGTCCATCTTGGGCGGAGTATGACCGGAAAGTGTTGCCATATATGAGAAGCGACTCGTTATATTTCATGCAGGAGGGTCGCTAGAAACTCGGACGGGGCTTATTGCACAAGTTGCATAAGCCCCGCCCGGAAATTATTTTCAAACCAGAATTTTATCTTTAGATATTTATAAAAATGTCACGGGAAAGAAGCTGGTTTTTTTTATTGCAAAAATTATAAGCCTTCTAAAACACACAAGCTCTTTAAGCTTGAACAATTGTAGCGAATATCTCCCCTCTCATCTGTCCTCAAAATCCTTATTCCTTTCGCATTCAGCCTATCCAAAAGTTCCTGCGCCGGGTGTCCATAACGGTTGTTTTTCCCGACAGAAATCACCGCGTCTTTCGGCGCCACTTTTTCCAAAAATTCATCACCTGTTGCATATTTTGAACCATGATGGGCTATTTTCAAAACATCAGACTTAAGCTTAGAGGCTAAGCCTCCAATTGGAGGCTTAGCCTCTTTTTCTAATAATTCCGACTCTTTTTCTACTGGAAAATCGCCCGTCAAAAGAAAACTGTTTTCGCCATAAGTTAATCTCACAACAATGCTGTCGGCGTTAGTATCTTTCAAATTGTTATCGAGTGTGTCCCCCGGATTTAATATTTCCATTTTGGCGTCATCGCTGATTTTTATATTCACGCCTAATTTTCCCTTCAATCTAGGAATGTTTTTTTCTTTTATAATTTCCAGGTATTTCTTATACACCTGCGAATCAGCGTCTTCGGAATTATCAATCACTTCTCCAGTGTTATATGTTTTCATCGCGTCAATGAGGCCATCGATATGATCCTGGTCAGGATGCGTCGCAATCATCACTTCAATATTTCTATCCCAAAAAGGAATATATTTCCCCAATTTTTCAAGCAAGATTTGGCCATTCGGCCCGCCATCGATCAAAACCTGCTTGCTTCCTTGCGTTATGAGTATCGCATCGCCCTGCCCGACATCCAGAAAATTAATCGTCAGCTCTTGTTTTTGAGAACTAAAAATTATGCCAGCCAGAATAGCAGCCGTTACAGCTAAAATAATCAGAATCAGGTATAGTCTTTTTGTATTTTGCATAATGAAACAACTTAGCAATTTTTAATTTCCCTGCCTACCGGCAGGCAGGCAATTTTTTAATTTTTAAACAATTTCTAATTTCTCAATGATTTAATTTCAAAATTGAAAAATTTGGTTATTGAAAATTGATTGTAAATTGAGAATTGAAAATTGAAAATTTTTGCTTGAAGACTGGATCCCAAATCAAGTTTGGGATGACAACTTGCCTCGCAATGCAGAAATAATCAATATTAATACTATATACCAAATCACCACTCCCCACCAAGAAAGATGGACTTCGATTGAGGAATATTTCAGGCTGGCTAGATAATCTATGACAGTCGTTTCGTATTTCAAAGGCAGATATGCCAGCCAGGAAAAAATCTGAGCCAGCGGATAGAATATGAAGCTCGAAATTACTGCCACAAATCCCAAAAGCATGGTAAGGGGAATGATTGGCAAGACCAGAAGATTGGCCAAAGGAGAAATCAAAGATAATTTTTGGAAATTAAAGAGTATGACTGGCAGAACGAAAATCTGAGCGGAAAGAGTCAGAAATAATATTTCCGCTAATGTAGAGACAGGTTTTAAACCTGTCTCTACGCGTTTAATTAGATAATTCTGAAACACCGGATACACATAAATAATTCCCAATGTTGCCAGAAATGACAATTGAAATCCGATATCCCAGCGAAGCAAAAGCGGATTAATTAATAACATGACTGCGGCCGCAAATATAATGGCATTTTGGGAATTAGCCAACCGGCCATTTTTCATCGCCCAGATGAGAAGAATGCCCATCACTCCGGCGCGAACGGCCGATGATGGAAAACCAGTCATGGCGATGAAAAGAATTATTCCAGCGACCGCAAACCAGAAAGCCTGGCGCCGCCAAAGCCCGATGAAAATTCCAAGAAGCATGAGATATTCCGCCACAATGGTGACATTATAGCCAGAAACTGCAACAATATGCGTCATACCGGTCGTGGAAAAATTATTTTGAATGTCTTTTGACAATTTATCGTCTCCGCCCAGAATCAATCCGATCATAAGTCCGGACTGGGGAGCCGGAATCAATTTTTCTATATTTTCGCCAAGCTTGTTTTTTATTTTTAAAATAAACCTATAGGCTTTGTTTCCTTTATTTTCCCTTCCGCCGGCTGGCGAACTTTCTATCTTTGGCTTATCACATTCATATAAAATATCGTCTTTAGCCAGATACATGCGCCAATCAAAAGTTTTATTCTTCGGAATTTTCAAAGCACAGCTTAGTCTAACCTCATCGCCATAAAAATATTCGGGATAAATCGGAGCTGTAATCATAATTTTATAATCTCCGTTTTTTACGATAATTCTTTGCATTTTCCCGCTTATTTCCGGTTCCTTTTGAACTATAAAATTTCCGGAAATGTTTTTTCCATTTTCACTTAGGTTATTGATTTTTTCCAATTTAAGATCAGTTGAGTAAATGCCGCATATAAAAAACAAAAGCGCAAATCCAAAGATAGCGACTGGCTTGTTCCTATGATTAATGGTCAAAATAATAATCGCCGATACTAAAACAATAAATAAATAAAAACTATTTGCTATTTTTGGATAACAAAAAGAGGCAACCGCAATGCCTCCGATAAATGATAAACAAAGTATCAAAAATATTCTGGATTTAGCCACAAAAATAAATCGTCATCCTGAATTCCGCCCAAAGCGGAATGAAGGATCTGCCAAAGATTATTTCAAGTTATGTTGTATAAATAAAATCATCGGTAATTTATTATAGATCCTTCGCGTCGATTTCACGATCGACACTCAGGATGACGGCTAACTTTAGAGGTTAAAGCTCGGAGCTTGTCCTGAGTACTCGAAGGAATGATGGTTAAAAATATCTACAATCTTTATCCTTGCGCTCTTGCCCCCGACAATTTTCACCATACTTTTGGAAACATCAAAATAATCCGCTAAAACCTCTACCAGCATCTTATTCGCCTCACCGTCTACTGGTGGAGCCGTTAGTTTCACTTTGTATTCCCCTTCTCCCGTTTTTTCAACTTTATTCATTGATGATCGCGGAAGAACTTTGACGTATATCCTCATATTATATGGGATTGCTTTTATTAGATCTTACTAGGCGTAAAATAATATTTAATAAAAATAAAAATATCAGAAATCCATTGGCGTAAACAAATATATCCCTGGCCAGTCCCGGGTTTTTTAGATCTGTTCCTAAATAGAGCGAATGGACAATAACAATTGCATATAGTCCGACATTCAAAAAATGAACGGCTCGCCACAAAGAGGAAGGTAAACCCTTCCGAAGATAGGACGTAGAAACCAGAAGAAGCATGATATAAAAACTGACGATTCCGAGAGCCAAAAAACCGACATCAATCCTCTGTGCCTGACTCTCAGTCAGTGGATAAAATGGAATCAGAATATTTTTCCAGCTAAAAGCGATGAACTTATCCGAAAGAAGGCTCGCTCCATGAACGATGGCAAAAATAAGCGCCTGGAGAGAAATCCAGCAATGGATCTTCAATGAATAAAAAGGCTTTATTATCCGGTTAAGAAGCGGAGTCCGAATGGCCAGTCCCAAAAAAACTGAAAGATACAGCAAGAAAAAACCGACGAGTGCCGAAGAGCGGGCAAGATACCAAGCGTAGGGAATATCATTCATAATTTCTAATTTTCAATTTGTCAGCCAGAGGCTGATCCGCCTTTGGCGGAAAATAAATCTAAATTTTTAATTTTTAAACCAATATATCCCGTCATCCTGAGTCCAGACCCAAGTCGGGACGAAGCCTGCCTGCCGGCAGGCAGGGATCTTTTATAAATTATTTCTAGGCTATACAATATAAATAAATCTGGAAACAACCTGCCACAGATCCTTCGCGTCGATTTCACGATCGACGCTCAGGATGACGGTTTTGCTATATAATATTTTATTCTTTCTGATAAAAAAACATTTCCCTTATAATCCAAAAACGCGCTGGCTATTCCATTTTCATTCGAGTATTCCAATCCCTTGTCTTTTCCCATCAAAAATAATGTTTTAGCCCAGACATCCGCTTTTTCAGTATTTTCTAAAATAACTGTTACAGTTTTCAGATCAAACAAAAATTCTTGCGGATTTTTTGGATTGATCAAATGATGGAATTTTTGCCCATTTCCCTCCCATTTTCTCCGGGTTATTCCGGATGTCGCCACTCCCTTGTCAGATAAACTGAAATTTAATTTATTATCCTCTATTCCCTCGATAGAAATTTTCCAGAAATCGCCATCTTCATTTTTTCCTGACGCGTACATATCTCCACCACTGTCTATGAGAAAATTTTCAAATCCCCTGCTTTTCAAAAAATCTGCTGCCCTATCGGTTATATATCCCTTAGCAATTCCGGAAAAGTCCATCCGGCAATTGAATAAAACATTATTTTCTTCAATTTTTAAATCATCACTCAAATTTCCATGTAGCGGTTGGACCGCTACAGAAACAGACAAGTCTGTAATTTTTTTAAAATCCTTATCGTATCCAATGCCTTCCAATATTCCGATGACCCTGGGGTCAAAAAATCCTCCGGTCTTTTCGCAGTATTCAAGCGCTTTTTGAGCCACTTCTATTATATCGCGAGAGGCTTTGCTGTATTTTCCTAAATTTTTATTGAGATGCGTAAGTTCGCTTTCCGGATCAAAACGGCTGAATATTTTTTCTTTTTTAAAATAAAAAAGCTTTATTTTTTCTAAGGCTTGCCTGACTTCTTGCAATTTATCATCATCGGTAACAATTTTTACTTCGATATCAGTTCCGAGAGCTTTAAATTCACTTTGAACTATTTTTAACAATTTTATTCCGTCATCCTGAGTTCCGCTACAGCGGAACGAAGGATCTGCCTAAAATTTATACTAGGTTTTATTTAAATCGCAAAAATCATAACCATCCAAAGATTCTTCATCCCGACTTGGGTCGGGACTCAGAATGACGCGCTAGGAAGTCCTCGTTTTTTTAGCGGGCTTTTGCGGAGAAGTATTTGAAACCACGGACGGAGCTGTTGCGGAAACGCCGACATTTTTTGGTGTAACAATAACAGGCTGAGTATTGCTTATCCCGACATTGCTTTCAGCCGGGGCTGGATCTTTCGTCTGATTTACCTCGACGACTGGCAAGGCTACATCTTCAGTCACTGCCGCATCTTTTGCTAATGCTCCTTCATCGACATTACTGCTGTCTTTTTGGCTTTCAATCCTGCTTTTGTCGTGATTCTTTATCATTAAAAAGGCTACCGCCATCAAAAAAAGATTGACAAAAAAAACCACAAAGCTGGCTTTATTTCTTTTTTTAACTGACGCAGGCGCTGTTTCATTTTTTGTTTCCTGCGGAGCCTGGCCTATGTACATAAAATATTTATAATTAGCGTTTGTCTCCCTTTAGCAAAGGGAGATGTTCCGAAGGAACAGAGGGATTTATAAATTAAATATTTTTTCGAATCCCTCTTTCATTCCCCCTTTTCCAAAGGGGGAGAATTTTGTCATCCTCTTACCCCCATTTTACCAAAATTTTTGGAAATCTGCGACATTATTTTTTCCAAGTCCAGTTTTTTTCCATTTGTTTTTTTCTTGAGCTTTGGATCCAGTATTTTTGTTTCTTGATAGCGCTGGAGCCAATAGGAAGGCGCGCCTTTTATCCATTTGGCAATAGAGAGAAAATCTTTTTCCGTGTGGATTCCCGGAACCGCGGTAGTCCTGAATTCATATGGAATCCGGCTATTCATGATAAGATCCACGCTCAGTTTAACCCTTTCTAAAACAGCTATTCCATATGCCCTGCCTGCCAATTTGCCATAACCCGCCGTAGCCAGATATTTTTTTGGCTTATTTTTGATGTCCATAGCGATATAATCAACCAGTTTTTCATCTATCACTTTTTTCAAAACATCCGGACGTGTTCCGTTTGTGTCCAGCTTAACAAAAAAGCCCATTTTCCTTATTTTCGCGATGAATTCAATAATATCCGGCTGAATTGTCGGCTCGCCCCCGGTAATACAAACTCCCTCTAATTTTCCTTTCCTTTTTCGGAGAAACGCAAAAAATTCCTTTTCCGCGCTTGCGGAAATAGGCTCTACTCCTGTCCCCACTACTAGTTCTGGGTTATGGCAAAACGGACAGCGGAAAGAACAGCCGACCGCAAAAACGGTGGTGGCAAGTTTACCCGGGTAATCCAGGAGAGTTAATTTTTGGTAGCCAGCGATAATCATAATAAGAAGAAAGAAGAATGAAGTAAGAATAATGTAGAACAAGAATATCTTAGCTCTTAATTCTTTATTCTTACTTCTTTCTTCTATTTAAAACCAGGGGCGACTCTGCCAAAACAAAGTCACCCCTCTATCTTTTTTTACCCTGTTGAATAATTTTTTATTTTCCCCTCTTCGCCACTACAAACTCTTTTCTGTCCTGAAATTCCTGGCTCTTTCCGGCATTCCATTGCTCAATCGGTCGGATATAGCCCACGATTCGAGAATACACTTCGCATTTCTGCTCAATCACGCATTTCGGACAAATCGCGTGCTCTCCAGAAATATATCCATGGTGCGGACAAATGCTGAAAGTCGGAGAAAGCGTAAAATACGGCAACGTAAAGCTTGACGCAATTTTTTTCACCAACTTCTTGGTGGTTTCAATGTCATAAATTCTTTCGCCCAAAAATCCATGCAGAACAGTTCCGCCGGTGTATTTTGTTTGCAGTTTGTCCTGCAGTTCGAGCGCTTCAAAAATATCATCCGTGAACCCAACCGGAAGCTGGGAAGAATTGGTATAATAAGGCTCGGCTCCTTTTTCCACTGCGCCATTGTTGGCAAAAATCATCTTCGGAAAGCGCTTTTTGTCTTTGAGTGCCAGCCGATAACTCGTTCCTTCAGCCGGAGTGGCTTCCAGATTGAAAAGATTGCCGGTTTCTTTCTGATAATTCACCATCTTGCCCCGCATATGATTCAAAACTTCTTCGGCGAATTTCAGTCCCTTGGAAGAAGAAGTGGTTTCACCCATAAAATTAACCAGCGATTCATTGAGGCCGACCAAGCCAATAGTGGAAAAATGATTGCCCCAGAAAGTACCCCTGCGCTTGAAAATATTGTCCAGGTAGAATTTTGAATACGGATAAAGCCCCTTCTCTGTGAAATTTTCAATGATTTTTCTTTTTATCTCAAGGCTTTCCTTGGCCAGATCCATAAGAGCATCCAGGCGTTTGAAATAATCCTTTTTATCCTTAGCCAGATATCCGATTCTGGGCATATTAAGCGTCACGACACCGACTGATCCGGTGAGAGGCGCCGCGCCAAAGAGACCGCCCATGCGCTTATGAAGTTCGCGGTTATCCAGGCGCAATCGGCAACACATGGAACGAGCATCGTCCGGATCCATATCGGAATTGATAAAGTTGGCAAAATAAGGGATTCCGAACTTGGCTGTCATCTCCCAAACTTTGTCGAGATTCGGATTGTTCCAGTCAAAATCTTTTGTAATGTTATAGGTAGGGATAGGAAAGGTGAAAACCCGGCCGGTTGCGTCTCCTTCGCTCATAACTTCGGCAAAAGCTCGATTAATCGTGTCCATCTCCTCCCGAAAATCAGCGTATTTTTCCTTTTGGGGAACTCCGCCGATGATCACATTTTGGTCGCGATAGGTGCTTGGACAATTCAGATCCATAGTCAGATTGGTGAAGGGAGTTTGAAATCCGACCCGAGTCGGAACATTGAGGTTGAAAATGAATTCCTGCATCGCCTGCTTGACTGACTCATAATTGAGCTTGTCGTAACGGACAAACGGAGCCAGAAGCGTATCAAAATTGGAAAAAGCCTGCGCTCCCGCAGTTTCACCTTGTGTCGTGTAGAAAAAATTTACAATTTGTCCGAGTGCGGAACGGAGATGTCTCGGAGCTTTGCAGGAAAGTTTTCCAGACACGCCGGTAAATCCTCGAGTCAAAAGATCTTGAAGATCCCATCCGCAACAGTACGCTGCAATTTTGTCGAGATCATGGATATGGAAATCACCTTCTTCATGTCCGCGCTTGATGGATTTAGGATAAACCCGATCCATCCAATATTTTGAAGAAACGATGGATGAAATATAATTGTTAAGTCCCTGGAGAGAATAGGCCATATTGGCATTTTCTTTGACTTGCCAGTCGATTTCCTTAATATAGCTTTCGATTAAATCAACCGCATCAGTGAGCGATGCTTCGGTGTCGCGGATTTTTGATCTTTTGTCGCGATAAAGAATGTAGGCCTTAGCTGTTTCATCAAAATCCATGAGCATCAAAACCTTCTCAACCAGATCTTGAACTTCCTCGATGTTTGGAATATAATCCGCCTTATATTTCTTATTGAGCACGGACACGATTTTGTGCGAAACGATTTCCGCCTTTTTCATGCTACCTTCTCCGGTTTCCCGGAAAGCCTTATAGACAGCCTCGGCGATTTTTTTCCGGCTGAACGGAACGATTTCCCCGCTACGCTTAACAACCTTGCTAATTTGGCTGTCAATTCTTTTCTTGCCCCCCGGCTTGTTTTCCCCCTTTTTCCCCTTTTTGCTTTTTGTGTTTCCTCCCATTGGTTTATATTAAAAAATTAAAATTACTTAAATCCAGCAAATCCACAAATCAACTACCTGCCTACCGGCAGGCAGGCAAATATACAAATCTTAAATAAATTTTGCTTTTCTTATTTGTAAATTTGTAAAGGATTTGTAGATTCGCTGGGATTATTTATCGAAGCTATCCAATTCTTTCTTGAAGCTCTCGATGCTGCCAAATGATTTATAGACACTCGCGAATCTCACGTAGGCTACTTCATCCAATTCTTTGAGTTTTGCCAGAATTATTTTTCCGATTTCCCTGGTTGTCACTTCTGATTTTTCGAGAGCCCGGATAGCCAGTTCGATGTCTCCCATCAGTTTCGCCACCTTTTCATCCGTTACCGGACGCTTGGCCAGAGCTTTTCTGATTGAATGTTCCAATTTGTGTTTGTCATATTCTTCTTTCTTTCCGCTTTTTTTCACCACCACGAGGCGCAAAAGCTCGACTTCTTCATAAGTAGAAAAGCGCGACTGGCATTTCTCGCACTCCCTTCTTCTCCGGGTTATTTTTCCGTCATTGGTATCCCTTGAATCAATGACTTTAGTTTCACTGTGGGAACAAAATGGACAAAGCATAGAAAAATTACAAACTCGAATATCGAAATTCGAAACAAATTCTAAATTATAATTTTCAAAATTTTAAACCGTTTTGAATTTATTATTTCGAATTTTTAATATTGTTTCGGATTTAGGATTTCGTATTTCGAATTTTTATTTAATAAATATTCAGAATCTAAACTTGTTATCTATTTTTTAAATATGCTACTACATATAGTATAACTAACACCCATTATACCACAACTGAAAAATCTGCCAAGGGGCAGATTTTCCGAGGATTTTCGATGATTTTCAAAAGTTATCCACAGTTTTTTTTAATTCGGCTCGATCTCTCTCCAAATCGCATCAGTGGAACATTTTTTGTTAGCTGTACAAGAAGCAACGCCTCCACAAGTCCATGTGAATTTTTTTGGATCTGTTGTGTTATCTACGGCTGAAGCAGTTGCACCGTCATTACAAAGAATAGAGCCCGTCGGAGCAGAACAATAATCCTGGTTGTTGGCCGAGCCGCAGGCAACAGAAAGAATTACTTTCTTTTTTGCAGTGCAAGGAGAAGTTGTTCCGTTGTTTCCAGAGCATGTCCAGCTCCACTTACCTTCCACTTCAGTAACAGTCGGGTTAGGTAAATTATTCAGAACGCAAAGTTTAGGATCTGCCGGAGCATTTTCCCACTCCGCTTCGCCAGTAGTCGCCGTTCCACAACCACTATTTACAGCTTTATAGGCAACACAATAATGACCCGGCCAACATCCTGTGTCATCAGATCCTATGTAATAATCACAAGACCATGTCCATGTAGACTGATAGACATAGATATTTCCATCTCCTCTAGCAGGACTCACACAGGCCTTGCCATCATTACCGTATATATATGGCGCCTCATCTAAAGTTGCTCCATTAATAGTGCCGCATTGAGCCTTTTCCGGACTGGCTGTCGTGCATTGGGATGAATCCGTTCCTCCGCCGATGCCTTTGCATTTCCAGGTCCACGGACCTATCTCATCCGACTCCATATGATTCTCAGGATCGATCCATCCGCCCAGATTGGTTAAATTTTCAATATCATCTTCTCCAAACCAGCCCCCGTCATCGCAGGCATTGAGATGAAAATAATCACCGCCATTTCCAAAAAGAACAAATCTTTCGCAAACATGTCTATTATTCGCCCCTCCGCATTTGGCATTATAGACTACATCCGCGTGACAATTGGCAATTGTTTCCGGATATTCTTCTGTTCCTCCGCATTGCCATTCTGTTATTTTTGAAACCTGGCTCGGACGAGTCGTAAAATAAGGCCCATTTCCAGCTGAACAATATAAAGCCTGCCAGCCTAAATCTCCGAGCATTCCCTTGACTTCATCAACAAGAAGCTGGCCGTTTCTTGGCCCGCATTCCCCGACCTCATAGATAGAAAAGTCAAGTTGATGAATGGAGCCCACCGTATTATTATTTACATAAACTTTAAAATAAACATATGTAGTGGTTGTGGTATGCATGGGAAATTGTATCGCTGAAGGAAGCTCAAAAGAAAAAGTACCTTCCGATCCGGGAGCAATAGTTTGGTCGAACATGGTATACCAAGTATTGAAACTGACATTGTTGTTGTAATCCATACCCGTAACTTTGACTGTTTTTGAATAATATGAATACGGATCCACTTTGACATTGCCTATTAGCTTGACTTTATCGCCAACTTTGTAGGAATTGTATTCTGTTCTGATTCTTAGCGTCGTATCTACATCGATTATGTTCGAATAACTGCCCGCGTTGACACGAGCTACCGGAATCAGCAAGAGACTGGAAAAGAATATGAATATGAAGATATTAAATTTATACTTCCCTAGCTTCATTTTATGAACTACCCAAAGAACCAGCCTGAACAATATGACTAGCCCCATTAGGAGTAGGATGATTCTCCCCCATTTGTCTTTATCGAACCCGCTTGGCTTCTGTTCTCGGCTATCTTTTTTGACCGAATCGCCTTGATAATCAACATTTGCATTTATTGATTTTTTAAAATCAAATTCTTTTTTGTCTAAGGCAACGCCCTTGTCATCTTCAATTCCCGCTTTTAACTTGGGATTTAAGCAATCGTTTGTAACCGATCCTTGAATCAAAATAGGCTTAGCTGCATCATAAGGAGGAAATACTCCTTCGCGGATGGCTGGTTCTATGCAGGCTTCGCCTTTTTCATTTTCCATTTCTACTTTTAGATAAATGTTTTTGTCTTGCTTAGCGTCCTTGTCTGAACTAAAATTTAAACTTGCCAGATTTACATATATATCAGCCGCATCTCCCTTTTTATAGGTATCTTTGTCCGTTCTTAGGTTTATAATGGCCGCTTGATCTCCTTCGAAATACAGAGGCCTTCCTATCTGGTTGGAAATCAGCTCGCCTTTTTCATTATTCAGATAAAAACCGAGGAACTGGCGCTGGGTATAGGCGGATGATGCAATTTTATAGCTGAATTCGTATTCTCCGCCTGCTTTCACTTCGATCTTGGGGACATCGGATGATTTTATTATTTTTCCTTCGGAAAAGTTTTCCCGAATGTCGACTTTTGGAAAGAAAGTTTTATTTTCGCTGAAGGTGTTGCTTATTTTGCACCTGAACATTATTTCTTCACCCCTTTGAAAAACCGGCGTTTTATCTTTAAATTTGTCAGGGCTATTGGCTGGGAAAATGCTACAGCCAGACGATTCTATTTTTAAATAATCGCCCGTACCGGATAAATTAACCTGCCCTAGGTCTGACCAGTCTAAAACAAACCCTCCGGCTGAAATCAGTTTCACTCGGAGCAGATATTCTCCTTGCAGATAGGCCGGGGGCAGAAATTCAATTTCTCGATTTGCCAGTTCGTCAGTTCCTAAGGCTATTACCTCGCTATAGCTCTTCTCATAGATGGACTCCAGGAAATCTCCATTTTTCTTCAAAATCTCAAGAGAATAATATATTCCAGGCTGTACCAGCGACTTATTTTTCAAACCGAAAGATACTTTGATTTTTCCCTGGCTCTGATCCGTTATTTTAGCGTTTATAATGCTGGGATTGCCTAGATTGATTTCTTTCTTAGCATTATTTTTATCTTGTTCGTTTTGCGGACTGGCGACCTGAGCCTGCGTTAAATGAATGCTGAAAAATAGCATAGGTATTGCTACGAATAAAATTTTTGTTAAGACTTTTTTGTTCATTTTTTTACCCTGCCGAACAAATTATTCAACGGGATTAATTTTTTATGACTTTATTATACCATAGATTACCGCGATCAAATAGTGCTTGTGGATAACTCTGCCCTCGTATTAATTAAAATCGCTAGATAAAATAAAGACGCGATAAATCGCGCCTCTACAAAATTCTACTGTTATATGTTTTGTGTTACATGTTTTATGAACTACTTCCCCATCTTCCTCCGGATAAAGGCCGGGATTTCCAATTCGTCATCATCCTGTTCGTCCAAATCTCTCGCGGTATCGCGAGAAACTGAAATATTTCTCTGCGGTTTCGGAGGAACTTTTTCTTCAATGATCATCTTTGGTTCCATTTTTTCCGGATAAGTCATCCTCGGTTTTTCTTCTTCTTTTTCATTTTTCCTCACGTCTTCAACAGTCATTCGGCTCATCCTTTCCATCGGAGATTCATTGACTCTGTCCGCGTCGAATCCGGTTGCCACCACAGTGATATGCACCTCGCCCTTTTTCATAGTTTCATCAACCACCGCGCCGAAAATCACTTTTGCGTTCGGATCGATAGATTCGGTGATGATATTGGCCGCTTCATTGATTTCAAGCATCGTAAGATCGACTGATCCGCTGACATTGAAAAGCACGCCTTTGGCGCCATCGATGGAAAGTTCGAGAAGCGGGCTGTTTATAGCCGCTTTGGCCGCTTCCGCCGATCGATTTTCTCCGGTTCCGATTCCGATTCCCATAAGAGCCGAGCCACTATCGCCCATAATCGCCCTGACATCGGCAAAATCGACATTAACGATCCCGGGCTTTGTGATCAAATCCGAAATTCCCTGGACGCCTTGCCTCAAGACATCATCAACAATCTTGAAAGAATTTATGAGCGTCGTTTTCTTGTCAATAATTTGCAAAAGTTTATCATTGGGAATAGTAATCAAAGTGTCCACCCTTTCTTTCAAATTTTCCAGAGATTCATCGGCAATCGCCCGCCTTTGCGCTCCTTCAAAACTAAACGGCTTAGTCACGACTGCAACAGTCAAAGCTCCCAGTTCTTTGGCCGTTTCCGCCACAATCGGAGCCGCGCCTGAACCTGTTCCGCCCCCCAGGCCGCAAGTCACAAAAACCATGTCCGCGCCTTTCAGCACTTCCTGGATTTCATCCCGGTTTTCTTCAGCCGCCTGTCTTCCGATGTCCGGATTCATCCCGGCGCCAAGGCCCTTGGTCAGATTCTTTCCGATGTGCACTTTTTCAGCCGCTTTATTATGATGAAGGGCTTGCGCATCGGTATTAATGGCAACAAATTCAACTCCGCGAAGCTTCGATTCTATCATCCGGCTTATCGCGCTCCCGCCTGATCCGCCTACGCCGACAACTTTGATTCTTGCAAACGTTTCCACTGGTGGTTTTATTTCAGCCATAATAATGCTTAATAGTGCCTGCTTGTTTTTTTGAACAAAATGAAAGCAATAACTAAAAATGTTAAGAAATAATTATTTTTTAAAATTAAAATGCAAATATTAAAAATAAAAATGACAAATAAAAAATCAAAAACGAAAAACCCAAATCATTATCCAAATTTTTAACTTTTGAATTGTAATTTTGATTTTTGATTTTTGATTTTTTCAGCCATAGACTGATCCGCCTTTGGCGGAGAATTTTAAATCACTTTAATATTCTCCGGTAGTTAAATTTAACACACGCCAATAGAATATGTCAAATTGACTACATGAACTATTTATGGTAGAAACTTGCCTATCCACTTCTTTACATTATTCACCGTTTCACCGACCGGAGCGGAAATACTGCCAGCCAAACGATTGCCAAATCCTCCCTTTCTTCCGACCTGATAACTCTCAACTCCCCATAAAATCAGCCCGACGCCGGTAGCAAAAGTAGGGTCATCCACCTTATCAACCAGCCCGCCAAGAGGAACCGGAAATCCGGTCTGAGCCGGAAGCCCCAGAGTATTTTTGGCCAGATCAACCACTCCGGGCATTTTTGATGTTCCGCCGACCAAAACCGCCCCGCCGGGCAAAAGCTTGTCTTTTTTGATGAACCGCAATTCTTTGTTGACCAGATTGAAAATTTCCTCAAGCCTGGCTTCGATGATTTCGGCCACATGGTAGCGCGAGACTATTCCTTCTTCCTGAGAATCGATTTCAGAGAGATTGATATTCTCTTTTTTTCCGATTTCCGAAGGAGTCGCGTTGCCATATTCCAATTTTACTCTTTCCGCCACTTCGATAGATGTCCGAAGGCCGATCGCGATATCATTAGTGATATGATTGCCACCCACCGGAACAGTCGCCACGTGGAGCAAATCGTCTTCCTCAAACACCGCAACTGATGTCGTGCCTCCGCCAATGTCAACCAGAACCACTCCCAATTCTTTCTGCCTTTTGGAAACCACCGCCTTTGAAGCCGCGAGAGATGAGAGCACCAAGCTGTCCATGGAAATTCCGGCTTGCTCGACGCATTTGGTCAGATTGCGGATGAAAGGCGACGAACCTTCGATAATCATAGCATCAACTTCGAGCCGCACCCCGTTCATTCCCAGAGGATCTTTGATGTCTTTCTGATCATCCAATGAATAGTCTTTCGGTATGATATGCAAAATTTCTTTGTTAGGCGGAACTGAAATCGCCTGAGCCGCTCCGATGACCCGGTTGATATCGTCTTCCGTCACTTCTCCGTCTGCTCTGCCGACAGCGATCACCCCTTTTGAATACTGGGAAAAAATATGGCTTCCGCCAACGCTCACGATCGAATGTTCCGCCGTGATTCCCGCCGTTCTTTCCGCCTGTTCAACCGATTCATTGATCGATTTGACTGTTTCCTCAAGATCGACAATCACGCCCTTCCTCACTCCGACCGACGCCGAAACGCCCACCCCGATAATTCTGGGTTTTTCTTCTGAAGATATGATCTGGGCAATGACGGTCCTGATGTTGGAAGATCCGACATCGATCCCGCAAATTATGTCTTTTTTGGACACCGTAGTATAATTTTAAATTATAAATTTATTTTTCCCCACAAATCTACAAATCGACTGCAAATTTACAAATTCAAGCTAAACCCGAACTGCCTTATTTGTAGATTTGTAAAGGATTGGTAGATTTGCTGGAAAATTATTTCCCCAGCATTTCCGCAATATATGGAAAAAATATCAAAAATCCGACAATAACCGCCAGGATGCATGTGACCAGAACTCCGGCCGCCATCAGATCCTTAATCAGGCGGGCGTAGGGATGGACTCTGGGTTTCAAAATATCCACCACTCTTTCCACAACGGTATTGAACAATTCCATGACCAGAACTCCGGCAATGACAAGGATAAGGACGATCATTTCAGCCCGGGTAACTTCAAAAAAAACCATAGCGATGACAATGACGCAAGCGATGATCAGCTCGTTTTGAAAATTTTTCTCATGCACCACCACATATCTCAGTCCGCGAAGCGCGTGCAAAAAACTTTTTTTGAATTGTTCCAATCGATCCATAAGCTGACAATTTGAAATTTTTAATTTGAAATTTTAAATCAATTTTCAATGATCCAATTTAAAATTTTAAATTAGGATTTGATTTCAAATTTTAAATTTTAAATTTAGAAATTTTCTCCTGCATTCCAAACATTTTTTTTCCATGCCGAAATCCGAGCAGATGCAACACACCATGGGAAATAACTTTGGTCATTTCCTTTTTTAAATCCAGCTTATTTTTTTGGCAATATTTTTCGATGTTATTATAACACAGAATTATCTCTCCGAGAAACACCTTTTTATCCACAACTTTTTTTATCTCTTTTTCGTTCTTATATTCCGCGAATGACAGGACATCCGTCGGCATATTTTTCCGGCGGTAATTTTTGTTTATTTTCTTCATCTCTTCTTCAGAAACCGAAGCAAAGCTCAGAGAAATATTTTTTTTCCGCACGTCCAAAAGGCCGCTTCTCGCGATCGTTTCTCCTGCTATTTTTTCCAAAAACTTTTTTTTGAGCGGACTTTTGGAAACATTGTTGAATTCGATCTTAAGCATAATAGAGCTCTCCCAGAGCTCAACTCTGGGGAATCCAAGAGTTGAGCTCTGGGGTCTAAAAATCATTCCAAAACATATTTTTCCATTTCTTTCTTTTCTTTCAAATACATTGCGTTGTCAGTGAGGTATTTTTCATACTGAGAAAAGTCGTTGTCAAATTGTCCCAGGATTACTTCTTTCTGGCAAAGCTTGCCATCTCTTTTTCCAGTATAATCCAAATAGCTGGAATATGGCCAATTCTTTTGGGGATATCCATGGATAAAATGATTGGCATTGACATAAGCAGAAAGATAAAGCAGATATTCATTGGAGTCAATATGGACGGATTTATAACGTCCTTGAAATAAAGAGCCAGATCGGGAATATTTTGTATTAAAATATTTAGTATAGCTATTTCCAAGCTTTCCCATAAAAATCGAAATTCCTCCCTCTATTTTCTGCTTTAGAATAAAATGATAGTGATTGGGATTAAGACAATAGCAAATAATGTCAACTAGTTTCAGACTCTCCAGACCTCCAAGGTCTGCAACTGCAGACCTTGGAGGTCTGTTTGCGCTTTTCCTTTTAAAGTCCGACAACCCAAAATAAGTTTTTTGATTATTAGTAAATCGGATGGCTTCCAAAAACCTCGTGTAATCCATATCAACACAAAATACTTCCCTTTTATCTACTCCTCTATTATATATGTGGTAATATTCTTCATTGGCGAATTCGGTTTTTCGCATTGGATCGATATTCTCCCGGAGTTGAGCTCCGGGATTATTTTTTATTTTTCAATAACTTTTTCACTTCCCTGTCAAAATCAGAAATATAATTTTTGTTTCTATTCCTCCTATATTTTTCAAACTCCGCTTCAGCCTTTTCTTCCGCTTTTTTAGCGCTAATTATTCCGGCATTATTCAAAAGCTTTTTTTCGCTTAATTTTAGGAATTCGTCCAATTTGGAAATCCAATCACCCATTGTCATCGATCGCTCATTGGTCGCTTGCAATTCCGCAAAATCAAGATAAAGAGAAACGATAAGATTCAATTGCTCTATCTCTTTTTCAGACAGATAATTCTTGGCGATTTTTATGTCATAAGCGGTAATATAATCTCCTTTAAAGCCAGTCAATCCCATAAGCGGTTTTTTGCTGTCAGCACGTTTTGCGATTATTTCAGCCGCCGTATGCCCATGCACGGCGTAATGCATCTTGTTTTGCACCGTAGCAAAAAATTGTTTCGTAGCTTCAAAATCTTTTTTATAGTCTATGCTAGTCGCATAAATATCCGTCACTTTTTGATAAAAATTCCGTTCGCTGGAACGAATATCGCGAATTCTTTGCAGCAGTTCTTTGAAATAATGCGCCCTCTCTCCGCCTTGCTTCAGCCGTTCATCGTCCATTGTAAAACCCTTAATTAAATATTCTCTCAGCCGTTCTGTCGCCCATTTGCGAAATTGTGCTCCCCTGTCAGACCGCACACGATAACCAACTGCTAAAATCGTATCAAGATTGTAGTGCTTCATATCACGTGCGACTTCTCTCGAAGCCTCTTTTTGAACTATCCGGAAATTCCGGATAGTTGAGTTTTTGTCCAATTCCCGCTCTAAATAAATATTAACCAGATGTTCATTAACTGTGCGCACATCAATATTAAAAAGTTCAGCAATTAGTTTTTGCGTCAACCAAACATTCTCGTCTTCAATTCTAACGCGAATTTTTTGCTCATTGCCAAGAGCTTGATAGATAATAATTTGCGGTTTTTTAGTTTCCTTTTTCATACGCTGAATTCAGCAGTTCTTTTCTCTAAATTGTAACTTAGTGATTTGGACATTTAAAATTGATTTTAAATTTTAAATTTTAAATTTCAAATTGATAAGCTATTCCCTGTCGACTATCCACCAGTCGAATTTAATATCTTCTTTCACCGCTTCGACTATCTCAACCCTAAATCCTTCTCCGGGAATGATCTGGGTTACTGCCAGCGGACGTTCTGTCGCGATCTTGGCGGTTACGAAAACTTTGGAATTCGCGCCGGCCGCGGCGGTTCTGACGAAAATGCTTTTCCCGTTAATTTCCGGATTATTATCATCAACTCCGTCTCCGTCCGCGTCAACGGAAACCGGAATGATTTTTCCTTCTCCGATTGTCGCGCTGTTTTGGTCATCGGTTTTCACAGAATAGGCTCCGGCGACGACTCCCTTGGCTTCCAGCTTCCCTTCTTCGAGATTAATGTCCCCAAAGCTATTCTTATACACCATCAGTTTTGGGTCAAATACTTTGGCAAAATCGATGACGGCCTGGTTCTGCTCTTTGATGAGTGCCAGCTGGTCTTCCAGCTGAGTAGTCCTGTTTTGCAGGAGCGCGATATTTTCACCCTGACTGCCTATTTCCAGCGCGATATCTCCGGCTGTCTCGCCCGATTCATCCGGAATTTCCGCCAAAGCGGTTTTTGAAACAACCAGACTGATTTCTTTTATCCGCACCATGTTAGCCGAGTTTGATTTGAAATAAACCCGCATATAGCTGAGATCGGACATGTCGATTTCCCCGGTCTTGGTTCCTTCTGCTAGATTGAGCTTGACTTCGTTCCAGCCTGAGGTAAGCCATGGATGGGCGGATTTATCCCATTGGATCTCTTTTATGTCCATCTCATTCCCCAGTTCAGTGTTGATGTCAGAGATGGAGTCAGCGTTCTCTATGTATATATAGAAGGAGAGGGTGGCATTCTTAGTGTCGTAGTCAGAGAGATTAAGTCCTTGGTCTTTTTTCACAGTTATCTCCTGGAATTGGTCGATGTTTTCATATTGTCCTTCTATATAGTTGTTGGTTATGGTGGCATTGGTCAGATTGGTTTTGACTTCTCCGGTTACTTCTTGGAATTGGTAGAAAGGCTTGGTTTCGGGAGAACTTTCTACTGTTTGGGTGTTGGAAGCCAGTTTTTGGGACATGCTGTCGATTCTAGATTTCAAGTAGTTGACGTTGGAACCGAGGTAGTCCACTCGATCAAATTGTTGGGACATTGTTTGAACAATGCTTTGGAAAGCTGAGTCAGTCTTTTGGGTTTGGCTCGCAATCTGATCTCCCAGGAGCTGGGCAGTTTTTTCGAGGTTTTTGGTCTTGTTGTAGTTTTGGAGGATGTAGAGGGTGTTTTCTTCAGTCTTTTCGAGAAGACTCATCATCATATTGCCATAGTTCATACCGTTCTTCTTAATTTCGGTTCGGGAAGCGACGTTGGGAAGATGGCTATACTCATTGACATAGCTTTGCAGATCTTCCATAGATTTCAGCTGGTAACCGTTTTCAAAGACATAGTCGGGGACATCAAGAGTGGTTCCGTCATCGATGATGGAGCCGTTGGAAATTTGGATGTCACCGTTGACGTGGAGTTTCGACTCGGGGGAAGAGGTGCCGATGCCGACGTTGCCATCGGAAAAAGAAGCTACGCCTAAAATCTGATTAATTTTCTGATCGTGAATTTTCAAAATTTCTGTGTTATAAAGAGTAATCTTTTCATATCTGATCGCGTCTGGCTGGCCTTGTTGGTTGTAAATAACTAAATCATTTAAACCTAATGCATCGAACTCTTCAGCGATATATCCTAAGTCGGCAGCTCCGTCACTTTTCCAATTGAATGTGACTGGACGAACACCGAGAATTTTCGTATAATCGTCACTAAAACTTTGAATATTATCTTTGTATCTTCTTGATGAAGAAGTGTACGTAAAATTGCCAGTTGTTGTATTGTAGGTTACAACGTATGTCCCGCCGCTAGCCAAGCCAATAACTGATAATTTTGCCCCCGGGTTCGTCGCTCCGATACCGACGTTGCCAGCGCTAGTCATCACCATTTTTATATTAGCTGAGGAAGGATCCCCTGAACCAAAAGCTAATTTATTTGCTCCGGCATACCACGCCGCATCAGTTGCTACCATAAAGAAATCCCCTGGGCTAGAATAAGTGGATGTTAAACGAAGAACAGTATTTCCATCATTTGCAGAGATTTGAAACTTCGCTCCCGGACTCGTCGTCCCGATGCCGACGTTGCCACCGCTTGATTGCATTGATAAATTAGCAGCTGCCCCAGCTGAAGTTAATCCTTGCAACATTCCAGCGCTACCAACCGTACCAAAACCCAATCCTGCAGATGAGGAACTGGTTTTAAACCATCCGGCATAACCAAATCCATTATCCTTCTCAACCATAAATCCAACGCTTGGATTCGTCGTCCCGATGCCGACGTTGCCGGTACCTGAAGTTGATAAAACCAGATGTTGATTGTTCCCGGATATTATTTCGTTATATGTATGCCCAGCTTGATAAGCCTCAAAAGAAAGGGCCCCTGTGCCGACTGTTCCTATTCGCAAACTAGGTGTTCCAGCAGCAGCCTTAGCGATCTCTAATAGTACACTTGGATTCGTCGTCCCGATGCCGACGTTGCCGCTGTTGTCAATGAACATTGCAATGTCAGTCCCGGAACCGATTGTTGTCTTGGCTGAAACACTATTTGGAGCAATAGTCAGATTACCGTTGCTGGCCACGGTCATATCGGCATAGTGAGTGGCATCATAAGTCAGACGAAGCTGAGAGCCGGAAGTTCCGAGCACTTCAAGACGAGACAGGGGGTTCGTCGTCCCGATGCCGACGTTGCCGGAATTTATATAACTATTCCCATTCGCGTTAAATGAGTGAGTTTTTGCGCCTGCTCCATCAAAAATAGTAATATCGCCCTTACCATTAGTCATCCCAAGCGTTATTACTCTATTTCCAGAAGCAGTATATCCTTCTGGAAATATCGCTAATGCATTGCCACTATTGATTGTGAATATATGATCCCAACCACCATCATTAGTTCCCAAAGATTCACCAAATTCTGTTTGGCCTATAACTTGTAACTTTTTAAGCGGATTCGTCGTCCCGATGCCGACGTTGCCGGAACCCAATAATGTCATAACTGATGCTCTTGTGCTTGAGCCATTCGCAACGTTAAAATTAAGACTGGACAATGCCGGTGTTCCGGAAATCGCCGATGAGATTGAATTGTTATAGGTAGTAGGGTAGCTTTCGTTAGCAAAAACAATTGCATCTAATGCCGCTGAACCGTTTGGAGAATTTAATATTCCAAGCCCTGTGCTACCCGATTTTCCTACTGTAAGGATATAATTAGGGGCCGTCGTCCCGATGGCGACGTTGCCTTCGGAATCCAATCTTATTCTTTCTGCAAAAGTACCTGCAGCATTTGTTGTTTTGAATAACAAAGTTGTCGCGTAATTGCTGCTGTTATTTCTTAGCGCAGCCAATTCCGCATATTTCGAGCCGGCGTCAGTGCTGTTTTGAAAA
>Ga0247841_10002255_pt1 | contig 39323 bp, 35 predicted proteins | sample LaCruzMarch2015__2_FD_192410 | JGI IMG/M metagenome (GOLD analysis project Ga0247841, IMG submission 192410) | Freshwater microbial communities from meromictic Lake La Cruz, Castile-La Mancha, Spain - LaCruzMarch2015_18m | ecosystem: Environmental > Aquatic > Freshwater > Lake | place: Spain... | reverse complement strand
GCCCTGACATCTTGGGCGAGTCTCGTCAACCCAGACAAAGATCTTCTTTCCTTTCTGGTGGGCTAATCGTATCGGGGCAAGGGCAGTGCCGTAGTCGACGCATGCCAAAGCGCCTGCATTGCAATGAGTCAGCACCCGGACGCCGTCTTTGATGAGCTTTTCCCCTATTTCACCTATCTTCTTGCACCTTTCAGCCGATGTGTCTGCATAAGCATCAGCGATTTTTTTTGGATCGCTCCCAGTAGAATAAGTATTCTTGAAGTATTTTATCGCATCAAAGAGGTCGTATGCGGTCGGCCTGGCTTTGGAGATAACTTTCTCGGCCCCTGCAAGGTCTTTTGCAATCGCACCCTGCGCCATGCCGTAACATGCAGCTGCGCCTATCGCGGGCGCGCCTCGGATGACCATATCCTTTATCGCTTTCGCGGTTTCGGCATAGGTCTTGCACTCGAAGAGCTTGAACTCGTGAGGAAGCAAGCGCTGGTCTATCATGATGACCTTGCTGCCTTCCATCCATACCGACCTGTAGGATTTGCCTTGGATTTTCATTATTTCACATTGAGAAAGGACTAAGTTACATCACTCTCTGAGGGACATACGCTTGCGCCCTCAAAGGATTTCACGATCATACCCCCGCTGTACTCGCAATAATCGCTGTGCTCGCATATCAAAGGCGCAATATCGGAGGTTATGTCACCATCATTCAGCATAGCACCGAGCTTATTGCCATAAAGCGAGTCATAGCCGTGTTGCTCATTCTTGTATCCCTCGACACGGATGAAAGGCACATAGATATTGCCGGCCATCTTTGCGTATTTTGAAGCCTCTGCCGGGTAATCGTCGGTGTCAAGGATTACGACTACTATTAGGTCTTTCATAGTCATAGCCAAGGTCCTCAACTGCGAGTCGATGTCTGTCGGGTAAACGCAGAAGGAACAAGTATCACTCTTGAAGTATCTGATCAAGGTATACCCACCATTTTTGAAGTCCTGCTCTTCAAGATAATTCAGGGGCTCTGTGAACACGTTCTGTTCGAGGTCCGTCGCCCCGGGGCATGTTCCGCAGTCGTACTCACAGTTGCAGCAGTCTTCTCCAGTGTCACAGTAACTGTCCCCGCAGAAGGTAGATGCATTCCTGCACGTGTTGTGGACACATTTAGCTGAACAACAGTCTCCGTTTTGTGTACAGCTTTTGCCAGGTATAACGCAATTTGAATCAACAACAAGCGGAGTCGTAGGAGTATCGTTCAAAGGGGGATTTGCGACTATCGGCGGGTTATCCTGCGACAGTGTACAATCCCTTGACAATTCAGGCTTTGAGGACTCGTTACCGCAATTATTCTGGTCAGCACAAAGCCGCGTCTGGCTATCAGCCGTGCAGGCTGACCAGTCGCTGCATTGCCAACTAGCCACACACTGCTTTGGCGGCTCTGATTTGAATAAGACCATAGCTATAACGACTACCACAATCCCACATATTATCAGTATAGCCAGGATCTCTTGCAGCCCTTTCTTACTTTTGGCTGGCTTTTCTGACTTCTGTAATTGCTTCTCTATGATCTTGGCTGGGCTGTCATCAGCCGGCTGTACTTTGGCCGGTAGAGCCTTGATGCGTAGCCCGCAATTAGTGCAAAAAAGGAAGTCATCTGCTTGTTTATAACCACAACGTCTGCATTTCATTTTGTTAGCGGTGATACTACGGCTGTTCGAATATAAATTTGAGTGAGGTTGAAGATTAATATGAGAACCGAGTAATCGGCATCAATCAAGGGTTAATTGGGTGCTTGCACATCACTTCAAGACTTTGCCAGTCTCGATATACCAAAGGTACAGATCGAGCTCCGCGAGGCTTGTGCCGGTTTTTTTCGCAAGGGCTGAAAGGGCATCCTCCACAGCCAGATACACTTTTTTTGTGAGCGTTTTCGGCCGCTTCACAATACCCTCGCGCTCCAGCAAGTCGATTATGTGGAAATCTATTATCGCCACGTCGGTATGACCTATGTTTCTCAGTAAATGGCTTGCCTCCTTGTAACCGAGCCCCTTCACGTTCTTGACCAGCCACTCGCGGACAGCGGCTCCATTTGGTGCCCTGACAGCACAGAGTATCTTATCCTTGTCCCTGCGCGCATCCATTATGTATTCTGTCTTGCTGTTGTAGAACCTGCAGACGGTTTCGCGCATCTTTTTTCTGAGCTGCGGCTCTGGAAGGCCGCAAAAGTCTATCTCCTTCTGGGCCTTTAATCCGCGCTCTGCACTGTTGTTTGCAGTGCATATGCAGAAGCACAGCTCGCTGAAGATCTTGCCATCGTCTTTGCCATTTTCCCTGAACTCCCTTAGCCTAGAGCCCACTACCTTTGAAATGCTGCTCTTCTTGAGCTCCAGCACCCTTTTTGCCAAGGTATCCATCGACTTTACTTTCATCATAGGCAACAAAAACACGGTTTGAAAAGGTCCTAAGAAAGCTTTTATTGTTTCAGGTTTAAACTACCTTGTGAACCAGATAGAAGACGCAAAAAAGCTCGTTGCAGAGACCTTTGCTTGTATACAAACAGCCCCGTCTATACGGACAGCATTGGGTGAGGCATTCGGAATGCCCCCGGGAGAACTGGTCGAGGGCAAGATGATAACCGCCCTCAGGATGCTCGGCTTCAAGAGGATCTTCGAAACCGACTTCGGTGCTGAGATCAGGGTCATGGAAGAGGCTGCAGAGCTGAAAGAGCGATTGGACAAAAACGACCGGTTGCCGATGTTCACCTCCTGCTGCCCGTCATGGGTAGGCATCTGCGTGAAGATGTACCCAGACATCCTCCCATACCTGTCAACCTGTAAATCTCCCATGGAGATGGTCAGCTCGCTGGCAAAGGACTATCTTGTCTATGAGAGGAAATGGGGCAATGTCACCATAAGCTCGATAATGCCTTGTTTTGCCAAGAAGTTAGAGGTCAAGGAAGGGCATACCGACTGTGTGTTGACCACAATGGAATTGGTCAACTGGATGAAGTCTGAAGGCATAAACCTGCCTGATTTGAGAGAAGGATTCTATGATGCACCATTTGGGATGAGCTCGTCTGCGGGGAGCATCTATGCATCCACAGGCGGGGTGGCTGAAGCAACACTAAGGACCTTTTCCGCCCTTTATGGCAGTTTCTGCCGCCCTGGGACCCATCTTTACAAAGAGGATATAATCGCTGATGGGATACGCGAGGTCAAGCTAAAGTGCGGCGAATACAAGATAAAAGTCGCCATGGTCGAAGGCCCGAGCGGCATAAGCAACTTCTGCAAGGCCTTCCGTGAGGGCAAGAACCATGATTATCATATGGTGGAAATGATGAACTGCCACGGCGGGTGCGTCGGCGGGGCCGGGATGCCGAATGTAGGCAACGACGAGTTCATTACAAAGAGAATAGGCGCGCTGCGCAACCACGACGACAATGCGGTGATGACCGCGGCACACGAGAACCCGCTTGTAAAGGAGCTTTATAAGAACTATCTTGGCAAGCCTTATGGCCCAAAGTCAAAAAGGATACTCCATATTGAAAACTTCAATGAGATATTCGGGGGCGGGCAGCAGGCTCCGCCAAAAGCATGAGCATTCGAAAAAGCAAATAAGTGTTAAAACATAGGATTTAAACAAAGGACACCTAACTAGGATACAAAAATGGAAATAAACGCTTCGGCGAGCAGGTTCGTAAGTGAATACGCCAATCAAACTATAAGAGTATACTTATATTTTGCAATAGGATTCCTTGTGCCGTTCACAATCGGGCACCCACAGGAGCTTGTCGGGGTGGTAGTCAATGCGACTCTTATAGTGGCAGCCCTGCAGCTGGATTCCTATAAGGAAGTGATCCCACTCCTCTTTGCGCCGAGCCTCGGCGTGCTTGCGCGCGGCTTGATCTTTGGGCCATACACACCTTTCTTAGCAATAATGCTCCCATTTATCTGGATTGGAAACGCGCTGCTAGTAGTAGGGATAAGAGAGCTGATTGCGAACAGGAATCAGAACTACTGGATAAGCCTGGGGGCTTCTTCACTAGCCAAGTCTGGCTTCCTTTTTGGAAGCGCTTTTGCGTTGGTTTCCTTATCTATAGTGCCGGCCATCTTCCTGATGACGATGGGTGCGACGCAATTGATAACCGCACTGGCGGGCGGTTGCCTTGCTTTCGGGATTGTGAAACTAGGCTATCTCACTAAAACTAACTAACATAAGTCAAATAGATCATTAACGCTATCTACTAAAATCTGTTTCTATGGACAAATACAGGTGCACGGTATGCGGGTACATATATGACCCAAAGATGGGCGACCCTGATTCGGGGATAACGCCGGGAACCTTGTTTGAGGACATACCTAACAGCTGGGTATGCCCCGTCTGCGGCGTGGGTAAAGACATGTTCGAGAAGATCTAGAGTATGGCCATCAGAGAAATAGTTAAGGGTGTCCACTCAGTGGGCGCCATAGACTGGGACCGCAGAATATTTGACGAACTGATACCGTTGCCTGACGGAACCAGTTATAACTCATACCTGATTAAAGGCAGCGATAAGACTGCACTGATAGACACTGTCGACCCGACAAAGACCGGTGAACTGCTGGCAAATTTAAAGAAGTCTGGAATCAAGCGAATAGATTATGTCATAGCTAACCACGCTGAGCAAGACCACTCCGGCTCTCTGCCGGACGTTCTTAAAGCTTACCCGGAGGCAAAGGTAGTGACTAACGAAAAGTGCAAGTCATTCCTCACGGACTTGCTCCATATCGCGGAAAGTAGGTTCCAAGTAGTCAAAGACGGGGAAATCCTTTCGCTGGGGAACAAGACTCTTGAGTTCATCTTCACCCCGTGGGTCCACTGGCCTGAGACGCTGGTGACTTACCTGCACGAAGATAAGATGCTCTTCAGCTGCGACTTCTTCGGCTCGCACCTTGCGACGGATGACCTGTTCGCGTGCTGCGACACGAAGCTTTATGAAGGGGCAAAAAGGTACTATGCGGAGATAATGATGCCCTTCAGGAAGCTGATACAGGTGAACCTAAAGAAACTTGGAAAGTACAGAATCGCTTACATTGCCCCAAGCCATGGCCCAGTGTACAACAAGCCTGAGTTCATAATCGACGCGTATGGGGAATGGGTCTCTGATGATGTCAAGCCCCAAGTTGTAATCGCATATGTCTCCATGCACGGCAGCACCGATGTGATGGTGAAGAGGCTGGTTGCTTCGCTTGAGAAACACGGCATGAAAGTCGTTTCGTTCAACCTGCCGAAGGCGGACATTGGTGAACTGGCGATAGAACTGGTGGATGCGTCCACGATAGTCATTGCATCGCCCACGGTCCTCACCGGGCCGCACCCTGCGGCAATCTCCGCAGCATATCTGGCAAGCGCCCTCAGGCCCAAGGCAAAGTTCGCAGCAATCATAGGCTCCTATGGCTGGGGCGGGCAGATGGCCGAGATACTCAAATCTGTGATGCCCGGCCTACAGGCCGAGCTCCTGCCGCCGCTGCTTGTCAAGGGACTTCCAAGGGAAGCTGACCTGAAGGCAATCGATGCACTGGCAGAAGTCATTGTGGAAAAGAATAAAGCGTTAAAGCTAACTAAATAGTTGAGCTAACTAAATATTTGCACGTAATAAAGCTGACTAACTAATCAATAATCTGATAATAAAATCTGATAAAAATGAGCAAGACAATCGAGAATCTGGCAAAGGCCTTCATCGGCGAGAGCCAGGCAAGGAACAAGTACACTGTGTATGCAAGCGTGGCGCGAAAGGAAGGCTATGAGAAGATATCCGCGATATTCGAGGAAACTGCAAGCCAGGAATTTGAACACGCTGAGTGGCATTTGAAGATGCTGAACGGGCTGAAAGTCAAGGACAAGTGGAATGGCAGCGTGGACGTGCCGGCAAACACACACGTCGTGTTGGGCACCACTATCGAGAACCTGAGGGAGGCTATCGCAGGCGAAACCTATGAGACCTCGATTATGTATCCGGGATTTGCTGATGTTGCTGAGAAAGAGGGTTATAAAGACATCGCAGACCGCCTAAGGAGGATTGCAGTCGCCGAAGCGCACCACAGGGGGAGATACAGCGATATGTTAAAGGCTCTGGAAAGCGGCACGCTCTTCAAGAAGCCAGAAAAGGTCGAGTGGGCATGCAGGAAGTGCGGCTATGTGCACACGGGCAACGAACCGCCCGGGAAATGCCCGCTATGCGGCCATGAGAGGGGCTTCTACGAGCTGAAGTGCGAGTGCTTCTGAGATAATATCTAGCATCAATATGGTATATAGGAAATATCTAGGAAAAATTTTCTCAATATAGCATGTAGAAGCAGATGGATAAGGAAGGGTTGTACCGAATCTGGGCGAAGTATACTGAAGGGAAGGATTTCAAGCTTAATCCCGATACTTCGGTAACAGATATGGTTGCCGACGGGCTTTTTGAAAATGAACGGCTTTATGGCCTTCGCTTGTGCCCGTGCAGGCTAAGGGACGGGACCAGGGAGAGGGACCTAGAAATCCTCTGCCCTTGTAAGTTCAAGACACATACCACCTGGGCTAAGGAAGGGCGCTGCTGGTGCGGTCTTTTCCTAAAGCGCTAGTTGACATGTGCGATAAGTTAGTATAATAAAAAGGTGACAAAATGACAGAATTAAACCAAATATACAAGTGCAATGTGTGCGGGAACATAGTTGAGGTTGTGCATGCAAGCGGGGGTACGCTAGTCTGCTGCGGCCAACCAATGCAACTACAGAAGGAGAATACTGTTGATGCATCAAAAGAGAAGCATGTCCCGGTAATTGAGAAGACCAAAGACGGGTTTAAAATCAAGGTCGGCTCTATACCGCACCCGATGGAGGCGAAGCATTACATTGAGTGGATTGAGGTTATCGATGACAACAAAATTAAACGTAAATATCTCAAGCCAGGCGATGCTCCGGAGTGGGAAGTCTGCTGCATGACTAAGAAGGCAATAGTGCGGGAATACTGCAACCTACACGGCTTGTGGGCCTCAAAATAGGGCACTACCCAGAGTTACTTTAGACTATGTTCAGGGACAGACAGGATGCCGGCGAGCAGCTTGCCAAGGCTTTGGAGAAGTATAAAGGCAAGGGCGTCCTTGTGCTGGGCATACCGCGCGGGGGCGTCATAGTAGCATATTATGTCGCAAAGCACCTGAAAGCCAAGCTGGATGTAATAGTCTCGCGCAAGCTGCCTTATCCCTACAACCCTGAAGCAGGCTTCGGTGCAATCGCTGAGGACGGCAGCTTGTTTATCTTTGATTACGCCAAGCGCGAGCTCTCGGGAGCGGAGATTAACCGCATCATCATTGAACAGAAACTGGAGGCTGCGCGAAGAGTGGATGTACTGAGGGGCGGAAGAGCCCTGCCCGAAATGCAGGGAAAGACTGTGATAATCGTGGATGATGGCATTGCAATGGGCTCGACTATGCGAGCATCGATAATCATGTGCAAGAACAAGAAAGCTGGCAGGGTAGTAGTCGCTGCTCCGGTGTCTGAGCCTGACGCCGCAGAAGAGATGAAGGTGGAAGCAGATAAAGTCGTGGTATTAGAAAAACCAGCATTCTTCCAGGCTGTGGCACAGGCTTACGAAGAGTGGCATGACGGCCCGGACAAGGAAGTTATAGAGATACTGGAATTGTGGAAAAAGGCTAACCCAATTGAAAAAGGCTAACCCGGCCTTAGCATAAAGATAATACCAAAGAAAAACTTTTTAACCGCGAGGTGGTAAATATGATGGGGGGAACATGTTACAGGCTAGTATTGAACTCAATAAGGCGATACATAGTTTTATAGAGGTATGTCACAGCCTTGGCGAAGCAGGGGGCCTAAAGGCCTGCGAGATCGACGATGAATCAAGGATTAGGGCTGCAATCAAACTCCTAAAGGCTTATGAGCTCTGTGTCAGGGCTGACGAGACGCTCGGTGACTTATTGAGACATAACGCCACAAACGAGGCGGAAGAAGGCATCCTTGGAAGAACGACAGAGATAATAACAGAGCTTACACAGGTCTTCAAATCATTCAAAGATAAAGAAAAAAGTATAGTATTATCTAACCTCAATAAAGACTTTATCAAACACAAGGATGCACTTGCTGAGATTCTGAATCAGCGGCCTGGGGCACGGATATGGGACAGCTCGGGGATATCAACTGTTGTTGCCAATCTGTCCAAAGCAATCGAGGAGTTGAGGAAGTCCTGTGCGTATTCACTCCTCAAAGTGTCAAACCCGGAGGATTCTGAGAAATATCTTGGGAAGCTCATGTGCTGACCCCTCATGGCTTCAGGATCACCTTGAGCGAATCATGGGCCCCGGCGACAAGCTTGAAGCCCTCTTGTGCTTTTTCCAATGGGAGCACATGTGAGATCATGTCAGTTACTTTCAGCTTCTTGCCTTTCAGCAGTGCCATAGACTCGTCTAAATCGCGAGGCGCTGCGCCATAAGACGTAATCACCGCTATTTCATTCCTCCAGAAGTCATTGACAGGGACCTCAGCATTTATGCCTGGCTGCGGCACTGCAAAGAACAGTATGATACCGCCGCGGCCCGCGGAAGCAAGAGCTTGTTTCATTGCAGGGACCGCGCCTGTGCATAGTATCACCTTGTCGGCAAGCCGCCCGGTGTTGGCTTCCTTAAGCTTCTCCAGAGAGTAAACCGCCGCGTTTATCGTGAGATCTGCGCCAAATTCGCGCGCCTTCCGCAAACGCCAGTCATTTATGTCGGTGACTATAACGCGAGCGCCTTTCTGTTTGGCCAGTTTTACATGAAGCAGGCCCGCTATGCCTGCACCAAGAATAAGGACAGTATCGCCCTTTTTCACATTAGCCATCCTCTGCCCGCGGACGACACACGCTAGCGGCTCTATCATGGTGCCTTCTTCATATGACATGGAATCGGGTAGTAGATAAACACCATGCTTGTCTATGTTTATCTTAGGGACTCGGACGAACTCGGCAAACCCGCCGGGGTCAAAGTTTGTGGTATGCAGCGTCTCGCATGCAGTCTCTCGGCCGCTCCTGCAGTAATTGCACTCCCCACAGGGTACGTGGTGTGAGACAAACACCCTTTGGCCGGCTTTTTGGGGGCAACCTGGCCCAACCTCGGTTATTTCGCCAGTTGCCTCATGTCCCAAAACGCGCGGCGCTTTTTTTATGCGATACCACTCCATGACATCTGAACCGCAGATGCCGCTGGCCTTGACCTTAAACACAAACTCACCAGGGCCTGCCTTTGGCTTAGGCAGTTCTTCGATCCTAACGTCATCGTTCCGGTAGTACATTGCTACGCGCATCTTAATGGTCTTCAGTCTTGAGTCTTCAGTCTTGAGTCTTCAGTCTTGAGTCTTCAGTCTTGAGTCTTCAGTCTTGAGTCTTCAGTCTTGAGTCTTCAGTCTTGAGTCACTAATTCAAAATCAACAGGTCAGCGTCCCGCTCAGACCTTCGCGTCATCCTGCTCTTCCTGGTCGACCACAGTCTTCTTCGGCTTATGCCCTGACTTCTTTAACTTCTTGAAGAGTTCATACGCCTTCTCAGGCTTAGTCTCTTTGTGGACCACTTCCCTCACAGCCTGTATCATAGCGACAGGGTCATCAGATTGGAATATGTTCCTTCCCATGTCCACGCCGACTGCGCCAGCCTTCACGGCGTTGTACGCCATTTTCAAAGCGTCAAGCTCCGGCAGCTTCTTCCCGCCCGCCATGACTATTGGGACGGGACAGGAGTTGACTACCTTCTCAAAGTCCTTGTCGCAATAATATGTTTTTACGATGTGCGCGCCGTGCTCGGCTGCCATCCTGCAGGCAAGGCCTAGGTACTTTGCATCGCGGACCATGTCCTTGCCGACTGCTGTGACCGCCATAGCAACAAGGCCGTATCGGTTACACTCATCGACCCATTTGGAGAAGTCCAGGATTGTATCGCGCTCCCATGGCATGCCTACAGTTATTGAATAGCCTATTCCGACTGCATTGCAGCGGATTACCTCTTCGATTGAAATGGTTATCCCCTCATGGAGAAGCTCAGGGCCTACTATGCTCGTCCCGCCGGAGGCGCGCAGCATTATCGGCACATCAGTGTTAGGGTCAACACATGTACGCAGCATCCCGCGCGTAAGGAAGAGAGTGTCTGCATAGGGGATCAACGGCTTGACTGCAGCCTTGAAGTCTTCCAACCCTGTCGTCGGGCCGAGGAAATAACCATGGTCCACAGCCAGCATCACTGATTTGCCTGTCTTTGGCCTTATCACCTTTGATATCCGGTTCTTTTGTCCCCAGTCCATTTTCGTATGTATTTTCGTATGTATATTATAATCGGATTTCGTTGATTTCGTTACCTCTCTGACTTTCTTACAATCCCATAGCCCTTGTCGATCAGCCAGTGGTGGAATTCGTATGTAGTGTGCACACACCGGTCCTTGCATAAGCCGCGCATCTGCTCATATTCAACAGAACCTTCCTTGTGCTGCTCAAGCTCTACCTGAATCGGGCACCTGACGTCCCTGCAGTACTCCCTACGCTTGTACTCGGTGTAGCCTGGAATCATTTAGAAAGACATATACTATATTGAATTGATATACTGAATTACTATATTGAAGTAATATATTGAATTGATATACTGAATTACTATATTGAAGTAATATATTGAATAAGCATAAAACTATCTAACTGGAATAATAAAACTATCGGACCGCCTTTATCGCTTTTGTTATCATCGCATCGCAGGACTTCATGTCCTTGGCCACAACGAGGACCCCGTGGTCCTTAAGGACTACAAAGTTAGACTTAGACTCTTTGAGAGTATCGACAACAGCGTGGGCCAGCTCAAGCGTGCCGTAGGGGTGATGCTCTGGCGTCTCGACGAACATGCCGCTGCGCACAAGCTTGTCATCGTGGAAGTGGACCACCGCATTCACCTTTGGGAATGTCTTTTGGATAAGCCAGTGCATGAACGTCTCTGAAGAGGGCTTGTGCGTGCCTATGACGCGGGCTAGGTGAGTCTTCTCGTCAGCAGTTTTCACAAGGACCATGTCAGCAGCCGTCAGCGAAACCTTGTCCATACCAGCCGGAGTTATTACAATGCCGTCTTTTACCCTGACACTCAGGTTGCCGGTGTTCTTGTAGAGAACGTCCCTTTTTTCCAGCTTTTTCAACTCGCCCATTATATCGCTGCGCTCTGTCGCGTATCCGAATCCAGCGCCTTCAAAACGAGTGAGGAACCTGACACCCGTGTACTCCTCAGCCATGGTAGTTTTTAATTGCAGGTCATTAAAATTAGGTGTGGATGAAGTTGAGAAAGCCAAACTCAAACTGGAGCTAAGGAACCTAAGAAAGGCCCGCGCTGTAAACAAACACAGTGTCAACTTCTATCTTTTGCTGCTTATAATAATCTTGTTAGTCGCAATGATCGGGGCGACTATGTACTTCTTTTGGCGGCATGGGGCTGTATTAGACGAGAACAAGGAGTTCGTCGGCGCCAAGTCAGTGACCGAAGACAGGCTGAATGAATGCAAGGCCACTCTACAGCAGTCTATAGACCAGATAGGTGCACTGTCTGTCGACCTTAACACCAGCTCCGCATCCCGCCAGTCCCTAAATCAGCTCTACGCGAGCCTTTCAGATACAAAAACCTTGCTAGAAACAAATCTGACTAACGCGGTGGGCACCCTCAATGTCTGCAGGCTGGAACTTGTGGAGTCAAAAAATGAGAGGGATGAAGCAATTGATGAGCTCGATATGCAGATAACCAGGTATACCTCCCTTTGGAGAAGCACAAATGTCACGATAACTGGTCTCAGGGACGATATAGGTGATCTTGAATTGCAAATCAGCTTATTAGAAGAAGATTTAGATGACATCCGGGACTGCGTAGAGGGCAACAACTGCACGGCTTGTGAGGATCTATAACGTAGTTAACATAGCTTACAACGTAACATAGCTTACAACGTAACCATTTATGGCAAAGGACGATTTTGAGGAAAGGCTGCGAAAGGCATGGGTATCCGTCCTGGATATAGAGCTCTTTAATTACTCCCTTTTGTTCATAACAATGTTGCTTGTGTTTGTGCTTGCCTTTGCCCTTTTGGGGATACTGGTGCTCTTCTCGCTTGTCCCCGCAGCGGGGATAACTATCGCAGCGTATATCCGAGACAAACGCCGGCAAAGCTTCCTGCGGGTCATGGAAGAAGGCAACCGGGACCTCAAGGACCGCCTAAGTGCCGCATATGACAACCGTGAGAAAACAAATTTCATAGTCAGCGACCTTGTGAGGGATGCCACAGGCTACCTCAGCGATTTCCGGACCGATGAGTTCTTGAATGTGGGGAGAACCTCCGAGTATGTGGTCACATCCATAATAATTATCTTTATACTCATATCCCTAATGCTCTTCAGCCCTGGCGGTTTTGGGCTGCCTGGGCTTTTCGGGGGCGGTGGTGGCAGCGGTGGCTCGCAAGGCACAGGGGCTGGAAGCGGCGGTGGCAGTGGCTCCAGCGGCTCTGGTGAATCCCCCACTACTCAAGATACTTCCCTTGGCATGGGCGGCCCGCAAGATATATACGGGGCGCCATCGATAGCCAAGATTGAAGGGAGTGAATTAGAACTTGAGATACACCCGGAGTATGGCGAACAAAGCGGGTTTGACTCGGATGACCCTGCAAAGCCAACACTGAACGATGTTGAGCCGGGATTTGTCCAGGCAACGGCTGCGGAGTCTTACACTGAGAACATCCCAGTTGAGCTGGAGAGTTCCATAAGGGAATATTTTGAGAAACTGGCCGAGGAGTAGGTATATCCTAAAGGGCTAGCCGAATTTATATTCCACGCACTATTATTATATGTACGATAATCGCATAAATTCATGTATGATCACATAATAGTATGTATGATAATCGCATAACGTTATGCGCGATAATCGCATAACCTTTTACATATCATAAGTACGTAACCTTTCAAATGTCATAAGCACTTGACCATTCACATACCGAAACACAATGGCTGAAGCTGAAACCTATAAGCAAACGAAAGCGCTCTTTGAGAAAGTATTGAAGTCTATGAACTCCAGTATAGTGGGGCAAGACGAAGTCATCGAGAACCTTTTGATCTCGGTCATAACAGGCAGCCACACGCTTCTTGAAGGATACCCGGGCCTCGGAAAGACCATGATGATACGCGCCCTCTCGCAGGTTCTTGACCTCAAGTTCAGCAGGATACAATGCACGCCAGACTTGATGCCTTCGGACATAACCGGGACATACATAATAGAAGAGGACCAGAAAACTGGGAAGAAGGATTACAGGTTCCAGGAAGGGCCCGTATTTGCAAACATCGTGCTCGCAGATGAGATAAACCGTGCGACGCCAAAGACGCAATCAGCGCTTCTCGAAGCTATGCAAGAGAAGCAGGTCACTGCGGGTAACTGTACATTTAAACTTGAGCTGCCGTTCTTCGTGCTTGCTACACAGAACCCGCTGGAGATGGAAGGCACATACCCGCTGCCAGAAGCGCAACTAGACCGATTCCTGCTGAAGCTCCTGGTCAAATACCCGAGCTTTGATGATGAGATGAAAGTAGTGGAGCTCTACACCGGCGAAGGCGTCCCGCAGCCGCAGAAGGTGCTGACAAAGCAGGCTATCATGGACTTAGGGAATCTTGTCAAGATGATGCCGATATCCAATGACCTCAGGGAAAGGGCCCTTAGGATAGTCATCGCGACACGGCCTAACGAAGAGAACAAGACTGCAACGCAATATCTTGAATATGGGGCATCCTCCAGGGCTGGAATAGGAATAGTGCTGGCTGCAAAGGCAAGGGCATTGTTGCATGGTAACAATTTCGTCAGCAAAGAGGACATAGACGCTATGTCAATACCTGTCTTGCGCCATAGGCTTATACTGAACTTCGAGTCCGAAAGAGAAGGCGTGACCACGGACGACGTGGCTAAGATAATAATCAAAGAGGTCAAATAGCCCCTTATTCTCAAGCCTTTAAACGCATTAGGCATGATCGACCTCGAGTTCATCAAGCAGCTGAAGACGCTGGACCTGCTGGCAAAGAAGAAGATAATGAGCAGCTACGCAGGGGGGCAGCGATCGATAAGGCAGGGCAGGGGCATAGAGCCTATAGACCACAGGGAGTACTTCCCTGGCGATGACCTGCGCTTCGTCGATTGGAAGGTCTACGGCAGGACGGAAAAGCTCTTTGTGAAAAGGTTCGAAGAGGAGAAGAGCCTGACGACGCACATACTCTTGGACTCGAGCAACAGCATGAACTTTGGAAGCGGGAAATACAGCAAATTTGATTACGCCTCGATGCTTGGGATCGGTTTTGCATACCTGGTTACCCAAGAGAACGAAAAGTTCGCGCTAGCGACATATAACACCCAGCTGAGGGATGTCCTGCAGCCAAAGAGGGGCAGGGGGCATTTCTTCAAGGCCGTGGACATGCTCAACAACCAAAAGCTCGGCGGGACGACCAACCTTGATATAGTTGGGGAAAGGTATGGTAATATAATAAAAAGCAGGTCGCTTTGCATAGTCATATCCGACTTCCTGGAGAAGCCAGAAGAGATCAGGAAGGGGCTTTTTAGGTTAGCAAAGAGGTCGAAAAACCTGCTTGTCATACAAGTGATGGACCCTGTCGAAAAAAAGCTGGAATGGCAGGGTGATATCAAGCTCCACGACCTGGAGACAAATGAAATAAAGAAGATGTTCTTCACACCATCTATGAGAAAGGACTATGCGGTCAAGTTCATCGCCCATCTTGAAAAAGTCAGGAACGCCTGTGACTCTGTCGGCGCTGATTTCTTCACCACCACGACAGACGACCCTGTGTTCGACATATTCTTCAAGATCACCCACCTCACGACAAGGGGGCATATGAAATGACTTCACAAAATGACGCTATAACATGGTTGACTTCACAGACTGAATCTACAAAATGACTGACTTCACAAACCCGGGGGGGCTCCTCTTCCTTGCAGTGCTCATACCTGTGATAATACTCTATCTGCTCAGGCCCAAACCGAAGGATATGCGCATCCCGTCGCTGATGTTCATAATTGGGATGGAACAGAGGAGGAGGTTCAGGTCGTTTTTTAAAAGGATATTGCGAGACCCGCTGCTCGTACTGCAGCTCCTTGCCCTTTCGCTGATAGTGCTGGCACTTGCAGGCCCGTTTTCACTGTCTACTGAGACTCACAAGGTAACTGAGGATGCTGTCATCATACTTGATATGTCCGCGTCTATGCAAGCCGGGAGTCCTACTAGGTTCGAACAGGCAAAAGGGGCCGCATTGTCTGTTCTGGCAGACCTTGACGAGAGCGATAAGGTCTCGGTTATACTAGCCGAGAACATACCCATCATCGCACTAAAGCGCGGGAGCGCTGAAGATGCCAAGTCGCTGATAGGGGGCAGCTACCCGAAAGCGACGACAAGCGGCATCGGCGGGGCGATACTGCTAGGTGCCGATTTGATCAAAGAATCCAATATTGAGAAGATGATCTATGTCGTATCTGATTTTTCCAATTATGAAGGTAGTGACCCTCTAGCTGCACAGAAGACTGCATTTGCCCAGGGCATTGGGGTCAAACTCATAAGGGTTGGGTCGCCCGAAGAGAATGTCGCGATAATCGCCTCGCGATCTGGAAGGTCACAGGAGGGCTGCTTTATGGAGATTGTGGCCAAGAACTATGGGAGTGCTGAAAAAACAGTCACCGCAGAACTTTTTATCGACTCCCAGTGGGGGGATTCAGAGTCTAAAGCGCTGCCGCCCGGGTCCGCAGGGGTTTTCTCATTATCAGTAAAATGCTCTGGTGTCGAACATGAGGCTATGACATCGCTTTCAGTCAGTGATGCAATGACTGTCGATAATAGGGCGTATGCGATTATTCCCAAGACTTTGGAAACCGATGTGCTTTTGATACGCGAAGAAGACAGTGGGAATTATATAAAATATGCGCTTGAATCGCTGGAAGGCGTCTATGTAGATGAGATCGACCCCCCAGTGTACCCGGAGGATTACAGCAGTTATGACCTGGTTGTCTTCCAAAATGCGGAGGGCAGGAATATCCTGGCTGGGACCTTCCGGGCATTGGAAAAGTTCGTCGAAACTGGCGGGGACCTGGTAATCTTCGGCTTTGAAGGGCTTCTTGAAGTGCCTGCCAGCGAGCTCGGCACAACCATTCCAGTGGTCCCGATCGAGGTCTCAAACTTTGGCGGGTCGCCGTCTAAGCTCTTTGACCACCAATTGCTCACTGACGTGGACATTGAGAGTGTAAGGGCTGAAAAGTACTTATATGTAGATGCAAAGCTAGGGTCGGTCATACTCTCTGATATTGCCGGCAACTCTGTCTTGTCTATCGCAGAATTCGGCGCCGGGCAAATAGTCTATATCGGGCTCTACCCGCAATCCAACTGGAGCGACTTCCAGCTTAAGCCGTCTTTCCCGATATTTTGGAGCAATATGGTGGGGTGGCTCAGTGAAGGCAGGTCCATGGGTGACTCGAGGAATTTCAAGACCGGCGACCAGATGCCTGTAGGGCTCAACCAAACCAACAGGGTCAAAAAGCCCTCGGGGGAGGTCATAGAAGGGGCAAACATAATCATGGACGACGCGGGCTTCTATCTGATAGAAAAAAACGGGTTTACGGCCGCTGCAAGCCTCCTAGATGAGAAGGAATCCAATGTCTCTAGCAGTAACTTAGGGGAGTCTAGCATCAGCGATGGATACAAAAGCGAAAGGTTCGATGAAGAGGTGAAGCATGAATGGTTCTGGGGGCTTGCAATTGCTGGCTTGATTGTCGTCATTGTCGAATGGTTCTATTATAAGAGGAGGGGCTCCCTATGACACCTTTTGGACTGAATTTTGATATTCCCATATTCTTGTACTTACTTATCCCTGCCTTACTGCTTTTCCTTCTTGTAAACCGTGGTGTGTTCAAAAAACATCTATTGTGTATCACATTGAGATGTGTTGCAATAGCGGCACTGTTGATACTGCTTGCAATGCCCTACACGATCAGGGAGGAAGACGTCACTAAGGAGAGCACCTCTATATTAATCATAGATGACAGGACAGATAGCATGTCAGTGTATGACCCCTCTCTTGCAACTTCAATAATGGAAAGTATCGACTCAAAAGTGGGGGACCTTTCTAATGTTGAGATAACCAATATCACTGAAAAGGACAGGACTGCGCTTGGCGATGCAATGTACCAGGGGATACTCGGCTCAGCTATGAGAAACAATGCGCTAGTGCTAATAACCGATGGGCAGAACAACGCCGGCTCTGATCCGATCGATGTTGCGGCTTTCGCCGGCGGGGCTAGGACAAAGATATTTGCAGTGGCACCTGACGTTACAGGGAATGAAGTATTTGTCAAAAGGATAGAAGGCGCCGACAAGTCCCCTGTGAACTCCCGGTATTCCGGCAGTGTGGTCATCGGCGCAGTGGGCAACCCGGCGAGTTATCTATTACGGGTCTCGGTCGACGGCGAGAACGTGATAGACCTGGAATTCACACAGGATGCGCTTGAGAAGGAACTGCCTTTTGAAAAGATCTTCAACAGTGAGGGCCCGCACAATATCACTGCAAGCATAACACCCGCCTCCGGAGACATCTTCCCGGAGAACAATAGGATGATGAAGGTGGTCAATGTAATAGAACGCCCCGGCATTTTGTTGATAAGCAACAAGGACAACTCCCCGCTGCAACAGGTACTTGAGGAGGGATACACTGTGGAGAAACAAAGCAGGCTGCCCGCAGTCCTGGATTATTACTCGGCGATAGTATTAGATGACCAGCAAGCCCCGGCAACTGGGGAGACAAAATTGCTCAGAGATTTTTTAAATGATGGCGGCGGGCTCGTTGTCATTGGTGGGAACAGCTCCTATGAGAACGGGGGGTATTACGAAAGCAGCCTGGAGAACCTTTTGCCTGTGAAATCTAGGGAGGCTCCAAAGATGGAAGGGCAGGAAGTGAATGTTGTAGTGGTGCTGGACATATCAGGCTCAACAGGGAATCTGATGTCGGACGCCACCAAGATAGACATAGAGAAAGCCATTGCAGTCAGCATCATACGTGATTTGGCTGAGAAGAACAATATAGGCGTCATTGCATTCAACACTGAGTCGTACATCATCGACAGTCTGACAAAACTGTCTGGGACGTCTCAGCTGGAAGAGAAGATATCGCGGCTGAAGTTCGGCGGCGGGACTTATGTGGTCACAGGACTGATGCGCGCGCATGACATGCTGGACGGCGCCCAGGGGTCTAAATATGTAATCCTGATCTCAGACGGGATAACCAACTACCCGGTGCAAGCCTTCGAGGAAGCAAGGGATATGTACCTGGACAGCATAACCCTACATGCGGTCGGTGTCGGATTTGACACTGATGCGTCATTCATGCAAGGCCTATCAACACAAGGCGGCGGGATCTACTTCGCGCCAAGTGAGACTGAACGGGTCAAAATCATGGTGGGTGAACCAGAGGAGGATAATGCCGACGGGGAGAACGGTTATGCTATCAGCGTCACAGATACCCATCACTTCATAACAGACGGGCTTCATATATCAAATGTATCCGTAGAGTCGTTCAACGAGGTTACTGCAAAGTCAAGTGCCCAGGTCCTGGCCGCCACAAAGGGCCTGAAACCCGTATTAACCGTGTGGAGGTTCGGTCTTGGAAGAGTGGCTTCACTGTCGACGGACGACGGGCTGGGGTGGGCGAACGAACTCTATATGGCAGGCAGCTCGAAGCTCATATCCTCGACTGTCAATTGGGCTATAGGCGACCCAGAAAGGGATAAACCGCTCAGAATAGGGTGTGTCAGTACAAGTATCGGGGAGGAGACGTCTGTGGTAGTGACGTCTGATGACGATTATCCCCCAGTAATTATGGATGGGAAGCCTGTCAGCTTAAACAGGATTAGTGAGACAAGCTACTACTTTACGTTTGTTCCTGATGAAACAGGCTTCATCCCTATCGCGGCCCGTGGATATTCTTGCCAGGTCACAGTCAACTACCCTGAGGAATATATGGACTTTGGGACCGACCGTGGCTTGCTTGCGTCGATTGCAGATTCTACCGGCGGTGAAGTCTTTGGGCCCAGCGAGATAGATCAATTGGCAGAACAGGTTTCCAATTATACCATCTCCGAGTCAACTGGAGTTGAGATAAAGAAAACCCATGCCTATGAGTGGTTTGCCTTGATGGCACTCTGCATTTTCCTAGCAGATATAATCATAAGGCGGGTGAGGGAAATCTTGCACGGCGGTGCTGGGTCTGAAAACCCTGCTATTTCTGAAAAACCTGCTAAGAGGACTCACAGGCACTCCAGAGGCGGCGAAAAGCATGAAAAGCCCGAAACTGGCAAAAATGCAGAACGCGGGAAGGATAATAACAAAGAGTAGGTGACGGTGTACGCCATGAGTGTATGCCACGAGTGTAGGTTGTGAGTATATGCCACGAGTGTGTGCCGTGAGTGTATGCTTTGAGTATATGCCACGAGTGTGTGCCGTGAGTATATGCCGTGAATCTGGCTTAAGAAAGCTTTAGATTGCCATTGGTCAAAATAGACTATGTCAATTCTGCTGAAGAACTGCAGGTTCCTGGTCACACAGGATTCCTCGAGGAAGGTCCTTGAGGGCAAAGACTTGCTCATAGAGGGTGACATCTCCAGGATAGGCAATAATCTAAATAAGAATCTGAGCGGCGCTGAAGTCATAGACTGCTCGGATTCTCTTGTAATGCCCGGCCTAGTGAACACCCATACACACATAGCAATGTCCAAGATGCGCGGCGTCGCCGATGATGTCGTGCTGGAGGAGTTCTTGGAGAAGACATACAAGATAGACTCAAAAATGTCTGAGAAGGATGTCTATGAAGGCGCTCTCCTGGGATGCCTTGAGTCGATAAAATTCGGCACGACCTGTTTCAACGACCTTTATTATTTTGAAGATGAGGTCGCGAAAGCAGCTATAAAACTAGGCATCCGCGCGAACCTTGCATGGGCCGTGCTAGATAAGGACAAAACCACCCAGAAAGGCGATCCTGCAAAGAACTGCGAGGCGTTTGTCAAGAGATGGAAGGGCAAAAACGGGCTCGTTGTCCCAGAAGTGGGCGTGCAAGGAGTTTATGCAGCCTCTGAAGAGACTTATGCGCGCGCAGCAGGCATTGCGGAGAAGAATGATGTCAAGACGCATACACACCTTTCAGAGACGCGCATGGAGGTCTATGGCTGTGTGAAGGCTACTGGCAAAAGGCCGCCGGAGTTGCTTGCAAAATCTGGCTTTTTGAACAAAAGGCTGACTGCAGCCCACTGTGTCTGGTTGACGAAAAGTGAAATGGACTTACTGGCAAAGAGCGGTGCCAGCGTGTCGCACAATCCGACATCCAACTTAAAACTGGCAAGCGGGGGGCTCGCACCCGTGCCGGAGCTGCTCGAGCGCAAGGTGAACGTCTGTTTGGGCACAGACAGCTGCGCATCGAATAATAACTTAGACCTGTTTAAGGAAATGAAGCTCGCAGCGCTGCTGCACAAGAACGCGAAGTGGGACGCGACGCTCGTGCCGGCGCAGGCTGCGCTCGACATGGCGACTGTGAACGGCGCTAAAGCGCTCGGGATAAACGCCGGGTCCTTAGAAGAAGGGAAACTCGCTGACATAATCATCGTGGGTTTAAGGAAGCCCCATCTGGTTCCAACAGACAAAAACAATGTAATAAGCAATATAGTCTATTCAATGTCCGGCAGTGACGTCGACACTAGCATAATAGATGGGAAAATCGTGATGCAGGATAGGAAAGCCGTATGTGACTTGGGTATCCTTGGGTTATAAACATCACACGCCGCCGTGGCTAAAGGGCATTGGAGCGAGGGATTAATACTGCCTCTTGCGCCTGTTCTTCTTGAGCGCTGCCTTTGATAGCTTTCTTTTTACCATTGTCACCTCCGAGGGGTGTGAGAATATCAGTTAGCCACTTATAAAGGCGTAGGTGGGGATCATACGGCCGAATTCAAGCGGCATCTAAATGATTTTTTCTTTATGAAAATACAATAGCTACAATGGCTTCTAATGTCAAACATCCGGAACTCGCAGAGCAAGGAAGACTCAAGATAGAATGGGCAAGTGAGCACATGCCTGTCCTGCGGCTTGTGCGCAAGAGATTCCTTAAGGAGAAGCCATTCAAGGGGGTGACTATCGCCATGGCACTGCATGTCGAGCCAAAGACTTGTGTCCTTGCAAAAACGTTACGCGATGGCGGGGCAAAAGTGATGATAACGGGATGCAACCCGCTGACTACGCAAGATGACGCAGCAGCCGGGCTGGCGACAGAGAAGGATATCGAGGTAATCTGCTGGCGCGGCGAGACAAAAGAGGAATATTATGCGAACCTGAACAAGGTGCTCGACTCGAAGCCAAATATCACGATAGACGACGGCTGCGACCTGGTGTCGCTAGTGCACACTAAAAGAGAGGAGCTCCTCCCAAATGTTATAGGTGGGTGCGAAGAGACAACTACGGGTATAAACCGTTTGAAAGCGATGGAAAAGGACGGCGTGCTGAAGTACCCTATGATGGATGTCAACAACGCATACACCAAGTACCTTTTTGACAACCGATACGGTACAGGCCAGTCGACTATCGACGGGATAATGGCTGCTACAAACTTGATACTCGCGGGAAAGAGCTTTGTTGTTGCAGGCTATGGCTGGTGCGGCAAGGGAGTGGCCATGCGCGCAAAGGGCATGGGCTGCAGTGTGATTGTCACAGAAGTTGATGAAATACGCGCCCTTGAGGCTGTAATGGATGGGTTCAGGGTGATGCCAATGGGGGATGCTGCAAAGATCGGGGATATCTTTGTGACTACGACGGGCAATAAGGACATAATCCGCGGAGAACACATAAAGATCATGAAGGATGGCGCGCTTTTGAGCAACGCCGGACACTTTGACAATGAGATCGATAAAAGTTTCCTTGAGAAATTCAAGAAGCGAAAAATCCGCGAGAACGTCGAGGAGTTCGTTGTAGGCGACAAGAAGATCTATCTCCTGGCAGAGGGAAGGCTTGTCAACCTTGTCGCCGGGCAGGGGCATCCAGCCGAGATAATGGACATGTCATTCGCCGACCAGGCCCTTGGCGCCGAGTTCCTTGTGAAGAACAAGGGAAAGCTGGGGCCAAAGGTGTATAGGATACCCGAGGACATCGACAGGGAGATAGCCCGCCTGAAGCTCGAGAGCCTTGGCGTAAGCCTAGACTCGCTGTCTAAGGAACAGAAGGAGTACATGTCAGGCTGGAAAGAGGGGACCTGAGTGGGCGAAATGAAAGCTTAGTTAGGTACTACATTTTCTTAAAAAGATGCATGAGTCGGCTTGTTAACAATGTGCAGTTAGGTACTACAACTTAGCAACGCAAGACTGTTTTTATCCACCCTTTGATGTATATAATGAGTGTATAATGATGGATTTGAAAGCCTTAGAGCGATTGGGCATCACAGGCGCAGAGATGCAGGTATATCTTGCACTCCTTAAGCTGGGGAGCTCCCCACTGAGCAAGGTAGTGAGAGAAACCGGTTTCCAGAAGTCTACTGTCTATAACAGCGCAGCCCGCTTGCAGGAGAAGGGACTTGTGTCGAACGTGATTAAGGACTCAAGGAAGTATTTTGAGGCCACTGAACCCGAACGACTGATGGAGTTCATCCAAGAGAGAAAGAAGGAACTTGATGAATGTGAAGAAGAATTAGAATCTACAGTCTCAAAGATAGTAAAGGCTTATGGCAAGGCAAAACCCGAAGCGGAAGCGCATGTCCTTGCAGGGATAGAAGGCTTCAAGACTATGCGAAGAGACGTCCTAAAGAACGCAAAGGGGGAACACCTGCTCATAGGGTCCATCTCAAGGGAAGGGGATGTGATGCCAAAGTTCTTTAAGAATTGGAATAAGAGCAGGCAGCTGAAGGGCATACGCATGAGAGTCTTGCATAAGGAGATCGCAAGGGGCACTAAACTGGCAGATAAAAAGTTCATGGGCGAGTATTTTGAAGGGCGCTTCCTCTCTAAAGAATTCGAGAACCCCGTAGTGATAAACATCTATGGTGACAGGGTCGTTACGGTGATATGGGAGGGCAACTATCCGCTTTGCTTCATGTTGATAAACAAGGGGGCGTCGGACGCCTACCGAAAGTATTTCAACTATCTCTGGGTCCGAGCAACGCACTAAGAAAGGGCTCGGCGGATCGCCATCTTGCTTTTCAAAAATGCTTGGCTGAACTCAGTCCCTTCAGCCCTCGGGCGCTTCAGGCCTACTCTGAACTCCTTCTGTATCGCGCCGTCGTTTAGCAAGAGGACCCTGTCTGCGAGCAAAAGGGCCTCGTCTATCGAATGCGTGACGAACAATATGGTCTTTCGCTCATGCTCCCATATATGCATCAGCCATCTCTGCATCTTCTCTCTGGTGAAGATGTCCAATGCACCATAGGGCTCATCCATAAGCACGAGGTCCGGGTTTGAGACTAATGCCCTTGCAAGGGCGAGTCTCTGTTTTTGGCCACCGGAAAGCTCAAAGGGATAGCGATCTCTCTTGTCAAGGAGGTCAATCATCTTTAGGTAATGCTGGAGGACTGCCTCATCATTCTTCGTCATGCCAAAAGATATGTTTTCACCGGCAGTAAGCCATGGGAAGACAGCATAATCCTGAGAGACCATTCCGAGAGTATCAGGCTTCGTTATGCTACCGCTGTATTTTACAAACCCTGCTATCGCGTTCAAAAGCGTCGTCTTGCCGCACCCGGACTTACCCACGATTGCAACAAACTCGCCTTCTTCAGCATCCAATTGTAGGTCCTCCAAGACAGGCATTCCATTGTAAGAAACGCATAACCCGCGTATTTCCAGCTTTTTCATCTTTACTTATAGCTTCTTCATTTTTATTTCCAGCTTCTTCATTTTTTTCCGAACCATGGGAATATGGCCTTTATGAGCCTTATGAACGCGAAATCGGTCACCGCACCCAAGAGCCCCAAAACGAACAGCCCCGCGATCATCACATCCATCCTATACGAAAGCTGCGAAATAGAGATGATATATCCTACGCCGCTTGACGCGCCGGCCAGCTCTGAAACAAACACCATGATAAAGGCTATAGCGATCCCTGTCCGGACTCCGGCGATTATGAACTCGGATGATGCAGGCAGGATCACCTTAGACCACTTTTTGAAAGATGGGGTCTTGAAGATGGAAAGCATCTGCACATAGCGCACAGGGATACTGGATGCCCCTATATGTGTATTCATCCAGACAGGGAAAAAGACTGCAAAGCTTATGGAAAAGAGTTTAGCAGTCTCGCCTATGCCAAACCATACTATGACCAGTGGTATGATCGCAACCGCTGGGAATGAGCGAAATACATGCAATAGTGGCGACATTGATTTGTCGATTATGCGAATCCTGCCAGTAAGCAAACCTACTGCGATTCCTAGTACACTGCCAACCAGTAGCCCAAGATACACCCTCGAGAGGCTGGCACTCAAGTGCAAAAAAAGTTCGCCTGAAAGTGCCAACCCAAGGAGCGCCAAGAATACCTTGGAGGGTGGGGGGAATAGAACTGCATTGAAAATGCCGCTCGATGACAAGGCCTCCCATATAAGAATGAAGAGGAGGATGGGTATTATCGGCACCCACATCCTCCAACTTTTTCCTAAGGACCCCCTCCTTAAGGCATGAAAACCCCTCTTCATATCGTCACAAAGTCGGGATTCACCGCGCTCAGGGCATCAGAGTACACATATTCCTGGAAATCTGGGATTGTGGTACCTTTGTCCACTTTACCAGTTTCCTTAGCCCACTCAGCTTCTTCATTGAGATATTTGAGGAGCAACTCGTTCAGAGCTGGCTTGAACTCATAGCCGTTCCAAATCGCATCTACAGTCTCTTTGTCCATCTTTGTGTAGCGCATAAGAACGGCTTTCGACTCTTCCGGATTCGCCTCTACATACTCACTCGCCTTTGACAATGCACGCAGCACCTTTTCCACTACGGCACTATGTGACAATGTCCAGTCCCTTCGTGCATTGAGAACGTACAGCTCGGAATACATCGAGTCATCCTTGAATGTTATCGCTTTCTCTCCGAGCTTGCTCTCGGCGATGAATGCAAAAGGGTCAAAAATCACGATAGCATCGACACTGCCGCTTATAATGGCTGCTGGTGTGTCCTCAGGCTTCTGGCTTATGATTTCTACATCTGTTATGTTGTATTTCTTAAGGAAATTATAGGTGTAGAACTCTGGCCCGCCGTTGAAAGATGTCGCCAGCTTTCTCTTCTTAGCCGTGAAATAACTCTTTGGGTCATTCAGGTCGCCGTCCCTTAGTGCAACAAGCCTCACCTCGTTGACAGTCTTCTCAACAACCTGAGAGACTGCATAAAATTCAATGCCTTGCATCGAAGAGAGCGTTACAGGGACCTCCCCACTGACCGCCATATCCAAGGAGCCGGCAAAGAGCGCCTGTAGGGCGAACTTACCGCCTGTGAATTCCACCAGCTCTACATCCAGGCCTTCGGAATCAAAGAATCCCTTGTCTTCAGCAACCATCACTAGGGTATTCGCTGGGCCGGTCTGTATCCCAATCTTAATCGTCTCGTTGACAGCACCAAGGTCGTCTCCACCAACTATAGCAGCCCCTGTGGGCCCTTGTGGTCCGCCGGGAAAAACAAGCACGATCCCGACTATGACCACAATCATTACTACTCCCATATATTGTAACTTTTTCATTGTTGTTACCTTGTAGGTGTAACAAGCAGCTGGGGGGATAAAAGAGGGGTAGTCCAATGGTGGACTACTAGTGGACTACTAGTGGACTACTACCTTGATTACTACTCGGATTACTACGTTGATTACTACTTTAAGTACTACCCTAGGTACTACCTTTAGAAAACGTGTTTGGTTAAATCAGTTTTAGGAAATAGTTAGGCATTACAAGATTGGGATTGGGGATTTAGACTTTTACAGCTTAAGCTCTACAAAACTCGGAAGAGAACAAAACTCAAAAAAGAACAAAACTCAGAAGAGAGGCTCTCCAGTCATCTCCTTAGGCTTGGGTATTCCAAGAAGCTTCAAAACTGTCGGAGCCACGTCCTGCAAGCCTTTGCCGCTCTTGAGGCGGATGGTTTTCAGCTTCGGGTCATTGCTCACAAGTATGAAAGGTACTGGATTTAAGGTGTGTGATGTAGCCCACTCGGATGTGACGTCCTCACAATTCCCGTGATCTGCAAAAACAAAAACGACGCCGTCTTTGCTTAGTGTGGCCTCTACCACACGCTTCACATTCTTGTCAACCGCCTCCACTGCTGCTAGAATAGCCTTCCAGTTGCCCGTGTGGCCAACCATATCGCAATTGACAAAATTTGTCACAATCAAATCGTATTTGCCAGAGTCGATCTCCTGCACAAGCCTATCCGCAACCTCATTGAGGGACATCTCTGGCTTCAAGTCATATGTCTGGACCTTGGGGCTCGGTATAAGAGCCCTATCCTCATTCTTGTTAGGCTCTTCTACCTGGCCGTTGAAGAAGAAAGTCACATGCGCATACTTCTCAGTCTCTGATATCCTTAATTGCGTCATGCCACTATCAGCCACTACCTTGCCCAGCAGGTTATCCAGGTTTTCCTGGCCAAACGCAACAACCGCCCGCTTGCTCATTGGTGAGTAGAACTCGGTCATCGCTACAAAGGTTATGTCAAGCGGCTTTCGCTGCCACCCTTCAAAGTCGTCCTCTATCATCGCCCTGGTCAGCTGCCTTGTCCGGTCGGTCCTGAAATTATAGAAAACAAAGGAGTCGTGAGGTTTCACACCAGTGTACCAACTGGCCCTTGCAGGGACTATGAACTCGTCCAGCTCCTCTTTAGCATAACACTCTTCCATGTACCTAAGCGAGTCGGAGAAGATCCGCTCTGTCTTGGCACCTATTATGCAGTCGTAAGCCTGTCGTGTCCTCTCCCACCGCTTGTCGCGGTCCATAGTAAAGAAGCGACCCGAGATTGTCCCTATTCTTCCAACGCCCGTCTGCTGCATCTTTTCCACCAGGATCTTGACGTTGTTGATCGTGTTCTTCACAGGCGCATCACGGCCATCAGATATGACATGCACAACTACATCTTTGACACCCTCCCGCTTGCAAAGGTCGATCAGCGCAAGGCAATGGTTTATGTGCGCGTGGACTCCCTCTTTCTGCAAGAGCCCTATTAGGTGCATGGTTGTCTTGTTCTTTTTGCAATTGTTGACAGCCTTGAGGAACGCAGGGTTCTTGAAGAAGTCGCCTGAAGATATCGCCTTGTCAATGCGCACCATGGATTGGAAGATCACCCTGCCCGAGCCTATAGTCATATGGCCCACTTCGGAGTTGCCCTGGAACCCTTCAGGGAGGCCGACAGCTTCGCCCGACACCTTCAAAAGCGTATTGGGATAGGTCTTCATGAGATAGTCTGTGAATTGGCAATTACCCTGGACAATAGCGTTCATTTTCGCTTCTTTCCGGTAGCCCCAACCATCGCGTATCAGCAAGAGCACCGGTCTGTGTCGTCTATCCATGGCAGTGTATTATAAAGTTATTAGTCAGGTAATAAAGGTTAATCAAAGGTTATTCGATAATAACTAGCTAGTCTCAATCTCAAACCTGAACCATGTGGCAGCTTCTGCCTCGAGCGTGCCAAGGTTCCATTTCAGCGGAGTTATGTAAAGCTTCCCCCCATAAGACTCATAAAATTCCTCAGGCACAAACATATTTCTGTCAGCGGCCCCTGAGGCCTTCCAAGTAGTCAGGTTCCCGGGCCAGTCAGCTTGCTTCAATCCTATCAGCTTTATTTTAGATATCTTCCTGTCTGAGGAAGTGGTCGTGCTGTCAACGCCTGCCGAATCCTCGACCTTAAGCTTTCCGCTCTTGAACTCGAAACTCAAGGCTATCAGCGGGCCGTTCCAGATGCACGCCTCAGAAGCCATCGATTCTTTTATGCACCAGTTCGAGTTCCAGCCGGAATCGCTGCCGTCGGGTATGGCAATGCCTGACACCTTGCCTATCCGGGTTGCCTTGAAGCCAGGCACAGAGACATCCAGATAGTATATGCCGTCAGACTGCTTTGTTATCTGGAAATAAGCATACCCCTCGCCGCTCGGCGGGGGGAGCCGGAATTTTTCTGAATACCAGTACTCGTTGAAGTTCGCTGTGCTTTGGAGCTTGAAATCACCGGTGATGTCCTGAACGATTTTCGCTGTAACTTTTAGTGGTACGGTCTCCTCGTTGTTCAGCTCATTGGACTCGTCGACTGAGTTACCGGGGTCTGCAATGACCTTGAAGGTATACTGCCCGACGTCTTCGGCGGTCCAGTTGATCTTAAAGACTATAGTCTCGTCCGTCATTATAACCCCAAGGCTGCGGTAGTCTATCCTTTCCGAGCCCAACAGCAGTTCCACTGAAACGTTCGTTGCATTAACCTTGCCTGTGTTCTTCACAGAAACGGATAACTCTATGATATCACCGACCTCAGCCTCGGACTTGCTTATGGCAAATGGCTTTATATCAAGGTCGGGCTTCTTTGTAGTGTTAGTCACTATAATAGGTATTGGGAGGGTGTCATTGGTGCCGTTGATGCTGTCATTAGAAACTGCTTGAGGGGCTTCACCACCGCCAAACATCACTAATTCGACCAGTATTACGGCAATCACTATCGCCGCGATTATCGCAATTATTATCATATCCTTTCGGGTATTCTTCTTTTCATGCCACATGCCTGCACTCTTCATGCCCGTATTCTTTTGACCCTCTTCTGCGCGAGTGGCAACTGCCAGATGGACAGATGCCGACATAAGGCTGCTATGCCCCTTGCGCAGCTTTGAAAAATGGCCACGGGTGGGGACGAATCTACTGAGAAATCCCTGAGACTTGCCGCTCAGAGAATCCTTGTGTATTTTCATTAAGCTCAATCTGTCACCTATCCAATTTTATTAAGATTAAACTATGCTAGCTTAATTATACTAGCTTATTATATGTTATTAAAATTAAACTATATACCATATTAAAATTAAACGATACTATTTTATTAAAAGCTATATCACATGCCATTACGCATCTACTGTATGCAGCTACATACTGTTACGCATCTACTGCATGCGCAGTTACGCATATACTACATGCAGCTCAATCCAACACCTTATAGAAAAGGACTACAACCAATAGAAAAACAGGCAGCCATAGAACTGGCGTGTTGTTATACCTCATCGAATAGAAGGCAAAAAGCTCGCCAAGTATGAACACCACTAGTAAAACTACTGATGCGATGAGTGTGTTCCTAAATAATTTCGCAAGCCATGCTGATGCACCGCCGGACTTCTTCGAGGATTTGCCGGAGTTCTCAGAAGACTTGCCTGATTTCTCAGATTTGTCAGACTTCTCTGACTTACCAGATTTCTCAGCCATATTAAAAGGACTCTATTTTGACGATGCACGCTAAAAAACAGAAAAGACATCCATGAGTAAAAACCACTGCTATATGTTTTTATACAGGAAAACCTAAAGTATATCGCAAAAGCACAAGCGGGGGTTCAGTAAGCTCGTTAACGAGTTTTGATTGCTGTGCTTGTAACATAACCCAAAGACAAAAATGGACGAAAAAAAATATTATGTGCTCAGAAAAGGTAGCAAGGACACCGAGCACGTGTACACAGGAAAGGGGCCGCACCAAGCTGCCCTGAAGGCCGCAACCGACGGAAACACAGACATCCAGCTCAGAGAGAGGGGTGGCAAGAAGAAAGACGGCAAAGTGAAAGTGCACGTCTTCAAAGGCCAGAGGGTAAAAGTCAAGTCCCCGGCCGACCGCCCATCATGGCTGCCAGCTGAGGTCTGGAAGCCAAAGGTCCGGAAGTCCGGCATAAAGTGGGACAAGGCGTAAACGTCTTGAATCTACAGTCTTCTGAAACTGACAGCCCCTTACGGGGCTGTTTTTTACTTTTTTCTTTTTGCCTTTTTCTTTTTGAACGCCTCCTTTAGTCTCCGACTCCACCAAAAGGAGCAAAGTTGCTGATAGAATATGCGCTCTTCCTCCTGCTTGGCATAGCCGCGGGCGTAGTTGCCGGCCTGCTTCCCGGGCTGCATGTGAACAACATAGGCGTCATAATGCTTTCCCTGGGTTTCGCCACGTCTGTTGACGGGACTTCCTTCGCCATATTCCTCGCAGCGATGGCGACTGCGCAGACCTTCATAAACTTCATACCCTCGATATTCCTGGGAGTCCCAGACGACCAAACAGTGCTCTCACTGCTCCCGTCGCATAAGCTATTGCTCGAAGGGAGGGGCATGGAGGCCGTGAGGATAACTGCAAAGGCCAGCCTTTATGGAATAATCCTTGCCTTGGCAATGCTGCCAGCTGCAGCCATCATCATACCGATCGCTTACTCCTCTGCAAAGGCGGCTGTTGTGCCGATGCTCATCGTTGCCATCTCCTACCTGATACTCCGTGAGGGGAAGGGAATATTCTGGGCAGCCGCCACCTTCTTTATCTCGGGATACCTAGGTTACGTCTGCCTGGGCATACCGACGCTGTCATCAAACCAGATAATGTTGCCAATGTTTTCCGGGCTCTTCGGGATAGGCACGCTCCTGACGGGCATTACCACAAAATCAGGGTCTTACAAACAGGACCTGGGCGCGGAACCGCAGATACCTGACAGGGGCCTCTGGCGCGGGTCGCTGCTGGGCACCCTCGGCGGCATACTCGTCGGCCTCTTCCCTGGGATGTCGCCATCGCAGATGGGGATTTTCTTCCAGGAGGCACTCGCGTTCAAAGAACGGGCGAAAGGGTCACTAGAGGGGCTTCATATCAGGAGGTTCCTCACTATGGTCGCATCGCTGAGCGCAGCTGATTCCATGTTCTCGATATTCGGGCTTTACCTGATGGGCAACCCCCGAAGTGGAGTCGGCGTGATAATGCAAGACGTCTTTGGTAATATAGACGCGAGCTTCGTGGCCTTGATATGCGCAGTGATGCTGCTCAGCGGGCTGATTACTTATAAGATACATATTATCATTGGGGAAAAGTTCTCTAACCTGGCCGGGCGAATAGACTTCAGGAAGCTCTCGCTCGGCGGTCTTCTTTTTATGATTGTGCTTATAGCAGTTACATCAGGCCCCATGGGCCTGTTGATAGCTGCTGTTTCAACCACTGCCGGGCTTGTGCCTGCGCTCACAGGTGTATCAAGAACGCATTGCATGGGATGCCTTCTCCTGCCTACGCTATTGTGGTTCTTGGGTTTTTAAGATTCAGTCCCTTAAACTAATCATGGAAAACCAGGTAATAAAGAACATACAGCATAACCTCGCAACCAGTTTTGTCAGGCCCTTGTACGCCGATGAAATCGTCGTGGCTCATACTATAAAGACTGGCAAGGATGATAATGGCAAAATAATCAAAGAGGGCCACTTGCACTTAGTGTTCATAGACATGACTACCCAGCGGCCGATTGAAAAGGTCGTGATATCCCCCGTGACTGCCAAAGGGCTGATAAAGGCTCTTGAGGATTCAGTAGAAAAGCTAGATGTAGAACTAAAATCCAGAAAAGTCAGCAAGAAGGAGCCTGAGGAGAAGAAACACGAATCAGCGTCTTACATAAGATAAAAGAATAGGATAGTATACATAAGAACCCTATAGAGTATAATTACATAAGACCGTTATAGAATAGATAGTACCTAATAACGCTAAGTGCAATAGAACAACGCTAAGTGCAATAGAACATGGCTGCTAAAGTCCACACGTACAGCAAGGTGCTTGTAGTATTAGCCTCGTTTCTAATTGCACAAGTTCCTTTTGGCGCCAGTGACTGGATCACTGTAGCCGACGCACCGTCCGGCTCTGGGATCTATGATTTGATAATACAAGCCACCTACAACGGTGTGGTCGGTACGTTCCCCATAGAGCTGGAAGTCGATGAGGTAAGCCAAAGCTCGGGAAGCCTTAGCATCGAACCGGTATACCCCGTAGACAGGCTAACGCCAATAGACCTCAGGTATAACATAACGCTGAACGGCTCGACAGATTTTGTCATGGTGTCAAACAACATGACGGTGTACTTTGTCGCCGGAGATGTGATACTGAGCTCTTTTGAAGGCAGCATGAGCCTTGTTGGCGGTGTGTGGGAGGCAACCATAGACGTACCCTTCAAAGGGGAGTATAAGGTCGTGATATCGCTGCTTGTGCAAAAGGGCACCCAATACTATGGCGGAAACTTTTTGTCATACTTCAGGTCGGATACTTTGTCCGACAGCCTGCTGTTGACGCCGTCCATTGATAAAAAGATACTCACGCCGCTTGAAGACTTCCAAGTTAGCATGGAGTCGGTATTTGATAATGCCCCTGTAGTCGGCATGACCATCTTCAAGGCGAGCATTTATGGCGCCATCAAATCGCTCATATGGGATAATAGGGAGGGCAAATACACAGCCAGGTTCTCCGCCCCGGGCGATGAGGGCATTTACAATGTCGGGGTATATGCTGAAGACCAAGGGTTTGTGGACCAGGAGAGAGTCTACGTAGCGGATGTCTCCAAATCTAAGTCCGGCAGGTGCCCGCTCGCCACTGAGGTCAGTGGCGGGTGCACAGACATGAGGGATGTCAGGAAATGCGTCTCAGACGTCAAAAGCGGGCTCATCGTCGTGCCAGAGAGCAGCATTGTGCAGTGTTTTGAATCTGCTGCCGGCGGCATAATCGCTGACTCCATAATATGCAATGGCCAACAGAAAGGCAACTTAGATGGCGATGAGACTCTGGATATTGACGACCTGGATATACTTCAAAATATTATACTTCCGCTTAGCCGGAGCGGCAGGGAGGAATACGCCAAGTGCGCAGACTATGACCTAGACAGCGACGTCGATGAACAGGACTTGCAGTGCCTGACGAATGTGATTTCCAAGAAATGGCATGGCGATTTCAATGGTGGCATTTGCTTTGACGCAAACTATGACACGCCGCTAAAGTGCGACCTCGATGGGAACAACTTCATCGAGGAAGATGACACCTCAACGCTGAGAAAGATATGGGAGATCATCGGGAAAGGCGTCTCCACCCCACAACAGGTGCTCGATGCGTGTGACTTTGACATGGATAAAAGGCTCACCGAGGAGGACTTAATGTGCCTTTATAACTTTGTTGGGATGGATCTCGATGACCCGGACACTTTATTAAGTTTTGGGCAGACCATACCTGCTAAGTGCACTAAAATTTATAATCTTGAGAGTTGCCAGGACATACGCGGAGACTTGAACGGCGACCTGATGATAGATAGTGTCGATGAGATACTCATCATGCTTATCGAAAAAAAGCAGCTCCCGTATTACGATGCGAACTGTGCTGATGTGAATAAGGATATGCGAATCACCATCGAGGATGTCGAGTGCGTCACTGCTTATGTCGAGGGTAACAGGGACTACTACTTTGTGTGCCTTGGCTGCGACGAAAACACGCCGCCAGAGTACCGATTCAGGGCTGAGATATGCAACGATGGCATGGACAACGATTGCGACGGCCTTGTTGACAGGACCGACGAGCCAAACCTATGTGTATGCGGCCCAGGCACGCCGTGTTGGTATGTATATGATGGGGACAGCGGTATCAAAGCCGGCATAAGCGACGGGAACGTCAGGGTATGCAGAAGGACCGATTGGGAGGATAGTGAAGAGGCAATAGCTGGTACGGACAACGGGGCTTGGAATTGGTTAAACCCGAACAGCTTGGCATGCGAGGATTCGAAAGAGTGTCTTAATATGTATTGTAGTGACAAGACTTACACTTGCGCACACGACGGGAAGAGTTGGGACTGGTACGACATCAACAATGAAAGCCTCCCCACTGAGACTGACGACCCGTTTGGGACCCCAAAGACATGCGAGGATACATATGACAACGACTGCTCAAGCGGCGACATGGCATGCGACTGGCCTGAGACTGGCTTTGGTGCCATGCTCTCGGACTGGACGTTCTGGGTCGGGTTGATATTGGGCGCCATAGTAGGTTTCCTCTGCCCGCTTTGGGCAATTCTTCTTATAGGGCTGCTTATGGCTGTCGTAGGCCAGTTAGTCCCAGAAGCCGCCGCTTTCACAGCGGGCTTTGGTCTTGGCATGGCTGTCGGCGGGCTTGGAAGCGCCGCGTATAATGCGTTTACAGCCCCAGTCGCACCCATTGTGGACCTGCCAAGTGCAGCTGATGTAGCTGCAGTCTCATGCATAGCCTAATGACACCAGAGGTGTATAGTTGTATACATGAGGCGTAGGGCCATATAACTCGATGCGTATAGTCTTTTTAAACCTTTAACCATAATTTTAACACAAAAATGGACCGCCCGAAATCGGCAGCAGGTTTATGCCTAATAACACTGTTCCTATTGGCACAGGTCCCGTTCTCCTTTGCTGAATGGGTCTCAGTCGGAACAGCCCCCAACGACGCAGGTGTTTACAGTGCGATAATACAAGCCACGTATAATGGTGTGACAGGGACATTCCCGCTTGAGTTCACTGTAGGCGATGTGGATTACTCATCCAGCGGGCTGACCATAGAGCCAATTTACCCACTGGACAGGACCACCCCGATAGAGCTGAAGTATGACATAAAGCTGAACGGTTCGGCGGATTTCGCAATGATGTCAAACAATCTGACCATATACTTCTCATCGGGTACCAGTGTCATAAGCTCTTTTGAAGGGGCACTCACGCTTGAGAACGACACCTACTGGCATGCTACAGTCAATGTCCCGTTCAAGGGCGAATATAAGGCAGTCATAACACTCTTGCTCCAAAGGGACAACGCTTTCTATGGCGGCAGCTTCCTGACTTACTTCAAATCAAATACAGTCTCGGAAGACTTAGTGATCAGAGAGTCTACGGACAAGCAAATCCTAACCCCCTCAGAATCGTTTAAAGCTATTCTAAGCGTTGATTTCGATGACCAGCCGTTGCCCAGCGCCGAGCTGTTCAAAGCAAACCTTTACGGCAGTGTCAAGAAGCTGATGTGGGATGGCCATGATGAGGTGTATAGCGCCTCAATGACCGCACCGAATGAGGAGGGCATTTACCTGATGAGCTTCTATGCGGACGGCCAGGATATCATAAGGCAAAAAAAGGTCTATGTTGTGGACACGTCAAAGGCAAAATCCAGCAGGTGCCCGCTCGCCAACAACGTTGCCGGCGGATGCACGGAGATGAGTGACGTCAGGAAATGCGTCGCTGATGTCAAAAGCGAGCTCATAGTCATACCGGAGAGCAGCATTGTGCAGTGTTTCGAATCTGCTGCCGGCGGCATACTGCAAGGGTCTATAATATGCAGTTCAGACAAGGGTGACCTAGATGGCGATAGCCAGCTAGATATGGACGACCTGAGCGTGCTTCAGGACATGATCCTTCCCCTAAGCCAGACCAGCAGAGAAGAATACGCCAAGTGCGCAGACTACGACTTAGATGGCGACGTTGACGAACAGGACCTTAAGTGCCTGACCAATGTCATCTCGGGCAAGTGGGACGGCGACTTCATGGGGGGAATCTGCTTTGACCTTAATTATGAATCGCCGCTGAAGGGAGACCTGACCGGCGACAATTTTGTCAAAGAGGATGATATGAAGCTCATGGGCAAGTTAGTGACAGCTTCATCAAGCGGCATAGATATGACTCCGCGCATATTGTACGCTGCTGACTTCAACCAAGACCGAAAGATAACAAGCGATGATGCCACATGCATCAGATACTTCGTCGGCATGGACTTGGATAAACCAGAGACTATGCTGGGTGCCGGGCAGACGATACCTGCCGGGTGCATGAAGATCTATGACTTGGACAACTGCCAGGGGATAGGCGGCGACCTAAACGGGGACATACTCATCAGCCAAGTGGATGAGATCCTCATCATGCTGATAGAAAAGAAGCAGGTGACAGGCTACGGGATGAAGTGTGCTGACGTGAACAAAGACTCGAGAATAACGATAGAAGACGTCGAATGTGTCAACGCTTATCTTGAGAACGACAGGGACGCGTTCTTCACGTGCATAGGCTGTGAAGATAACATACCGACAGAATACCTTTCTATAGCAGAGATATGCAACGACGGCGTTGACAACGACTGCGACGGCCTTGTTGACAGGACAAGCACATCTGGCCTTGATGACCAGTGCGGCTGCACCGAGGACACCCCCTGCTGGATGGTGCAAGACGCCGATGCCGGCGTTACTGCAGGGATAAAAGATGGCAAGGTCAAGGTCTGTAGAAAGCTGGAAGGCGATACTAGTGCAAGCGACGAGGCAACCGGTGCGGCACTCACTTACAGGTGGTACGCCCCAACTGAGCTGACTTGTGAGCAGGGCAAGGAGTGCAAGAGCCTGCTCTGTGCAGACACAGTCTTCAAGTGTGCATATGGCGGCAACGGCTGGAATTGGTACGACACTGATGGGAGTTGTAGCGGCGGTGGCCTGCCGATTGAGACAGATATGCCAGATGCCAGCCCAAAGTTCTGCGGCGACAAACACGATAACGACTGCAACTGCGGGGATCAAGTATGCGCTGAAGAGGAAGCAGGTGGGAGTATGTTCACCAGCGGGGAATTCTGGATAGGCGCCGTTGCCGGCGCTGTGGTCGGATTCTTCACAGCAGGGACCGCAATACCGATAATATTGGGGCTTGGCTCCACACTAGGCGGATTCTTTATAGATGATCCTGCACTACAGGCAGGCCTCATGGGCTTCGGCCTTGGGATGGCTGTCGGGCAATATGGTGGGATTAAAGCGGGTGCCGGTTCAACTACTCCAAAGTTTGGCGCAGGATCTTGGCATACTGATCCGGCTACCATGACCAGCAATATTGGTGGCCAGAGTATAACGACCACTCAACCTGGGACAGGCGGCTTCTGGAGTGGCATTGCTCAAGCAGGATCTGTTGAAGGTACCACCCCAGCAATAATAGGCATGGCCGCAGCAGCGATAGGTGTAATGGCCACTAACAGCGACTACAAAGAGGCGCTTGCAACGTGGAAGCACACTGAGAGCTGCAGTACTTAACCTGGCTAGACGACGACAACGTCTAGCCCTTTGATTTCCTTAAAGTGGCTGTCACGGGTCAAAAGCGTGGCTTTGCTGGCCATGACTATGGATGCAGTAATCAAGTCCATCAGAGGTATGCTACAACCATAGCTGTCCATGCTGCGTTTTAGCTCTGCCAGGATAACCGAGCTTTCCTTAGAAGTATTCAAAAGTTTATAAGAGTCCAATCGCTCAAGTGCCAGTGCACGGTTCTTCTGGCTCTTGCCCAGATGCCCAAAATAGACCTCAGAATAAACGATTGAGGTTACGTAGAGGTCTTTCCGTTGGCCATGTGCTATTTCCTCAAGTGCCCGCTTTGCGTCGGCATCGCCTCTTTCCAGCGAGATGACAAAACTGGCATCTAATGCATAAATCATCTGAACTCCGTCTCAGTCCTAAATGCCCTGTTTATCTCATTGAGCATCTCGTTAGCTTCCTCTTCTGTCAATATCGGCTTCCTGGACATTATCTCATCCCAGTTGGTCTTCGGCTTTGACCGGTATGCCGAAATCAGCGAGCCTAAGAACTCGCCCATGGTCCTGCCTTCTTTTACTGCTTCAGACTTCAGGTAGAGCCAGTCTGCCCTGTTGACACCTTTGATGCAAACGTTTGTCATCTTGGTATAACTTGTCATACTTGTATAGAAAGTATAACTATATAAATAAAAGTGTAAGTATATAAGTAACTAGCTGCACGGGTCGCCCTTACAGTCATTGTGATGTAACCCATCAGTGACACGCTGCATCCCATTGATAAGCCCGCCTATCGCTGGCAGGTAAACATAGACAAAGGTCCTGCCAAGGGTCTGTGAGTTTATGTCAAACTCCCTATCACGGTATATCTCAAACTCAAATGGGGCATAAGTATATAAATCACCGCCATCCCCGGCGACATTCTTCAGGATAACCCTGTTGCCATCGTCTATGAGAGTCTCTGTAAGGTTGTAGCTTACCTCAGTCTCATAGATCATTGGGAACGTGTCTAATGCGTATCTAAGCAGCTCTTCTGTCGCACCGGCAGAGAACATAGTGGCCAGCGAGGCGGCAGCCACCTGGACTGTGTACATTATTGTGGACTCCACAGCATCGCCGCATACCCCGTTGTAGCTATCCTTAAAATTCGGGGTCACATAACACGCCTTTCCGCCCAACCCCTCTCCTTGGTCATACATGACTCGGGAGGTGTCGATGCGGCTAAAGACATCAAAACCCAACTCCTGCGGCACCAGCCTCTCGGCCTGCTCTGAAAGCTGTTCGGCCTTCTGCATGGCTTCGCGCTGCGACTTCAAGTTATCGGCAGTCCGCTCAAGCGAGTCGACGAGCTTTTTCAATGAGTCTAGGAGGTTATCAAATTTCTCATAAACTGAGATCACTAATGATATCTTTGGCTTGCACCTGCACTTGCATTGGTGTATCAAGAAGGTGTCTTCATCACACTTGCCATTTTCACAATCCTTGCAGATATCCCTCCGGTCAGCCAACTGGGCGTCAAGATCACCAGTACACTCGTAACTGCCACCGTCGCTTGGGCAACTGGGATACTTGCAGCTCCTGCAATAATCCTCATCATTGCAGTTGTTATATAAGTCCTCGCAATCACCTTTGGTGCTGCCTGCGCACATCGAGTCGCTTAAGTCGTCTTTGGCCAGCTGCCTGGAAGCGATTGTGCGCAACCCGCTTAAAGCGCCAGAGGAATCATGGCAATAAGGCTCAGTATCCGCTAGGCCGTAGCTTATATTATTGCTATTGAAGTTTTGCTCTATCTTACTATCGGTATTTAGGCCATCGACATAGGTATTGTCTACATATTCCAAACTATCCGAGCACGAACTCCCGTCTAATTCATTGAGCTCCTCATTCAGTTCGCTTATTATTTCTAGCGTCACGTCTCGGAACTCATCGCAAGCGGGGGTCGAGTCCGGGAACATCTCAAGCAATACGCCGCGCCTACAGCCTTCCTCTGCAGTCCCCTCTTGGCACTCCTCAAAGTTTTCCTCACAGGTATCGCGCCGGTTGCGGCATCTGCGCCTGCAATCTTGGCGGTCATTCTTGCACCGGTTCTTGCATGACGCGGTCTTGCAATCTTGGGAGCATGTCGTGTACTCGGTCTCGCATTCAGTTGTGCATTTTTGGTATTTCGCATCGCAGGGATGATTCACCTCGCAGATATCCTCGCAGTCCAGGTACCCAGGCACATCATAATCGCCTAACCAGTCTTC
>Ga0247841_10002253_pt1 | contig 39335 bp, 29 predicted proteins | sample LaCruzMarch2015__2_FD_192410 | JGI IMG/M metagenome (GOLD analysis project Ga0247841, IMG submission 192410) | Freshwater microbial communities from meromictic Lake La Cruz, Castile-La Mancha, Spain - LaCruzMarch2015_18m | ecosystem: Environmental > Aquatic > Freshwater > Lake | place: Spain... | reverse complement strand
GAGTCTGGATGAGGATGTGGTTGGCCTCGATGAAGTGGTAGTCACCGCTTTAGGTATCTCACGCGAAAAGAAATCCTTAGGTTATTCTACCCAGGAGGCGACCGGGGTAGAAATCACCAGGTCTGCAAACCCGAACTTCCAGACAGCCCTTTCGGGCAAGTTTGCCGGTGTTGAAGTCCGGCAATCTTCAGGTATGCCAGGCGCTCCGACGCAGATCTTTATCCGCGGCGCCCGTGCTTTCAGCGGCGACAATACGCCATTGTATGTGGTCGATGGCATGCCGATCATCAGCACTCCCGACTATGAACAGGCATCGGGGGGCGTTACCGGTTCTTATTTTTCAAACAGGGCTCTTGATATCGACCCTAACAACATTGAGTCGATCAACGTGCTCAAAGGCCAGGCTGCTGCTGCTCTGTATGGTCTCCGCGCTTCAAATGGCGTAATTATCATCACGACCAAGAAGGGTAAGGTCGGACAGGAGGGCAAGCCGGTTTCGGTATCCTTGTCATCCAACTATTCATCCGACATGGCTGCTCGTCTTCCTGAACGGCAGACTACTTATGCCCAGGGATATTATGATGAATTTTATCCTGCGTTCTCCTATTCATGGGGACCCAAACTCGCCAATCTTGCTGATGATCCCACTTATGGCGGCAATAATTATGATGGTCATGCAGGGGAATTCTATGATCCCTATAAAGGAATGTGGACTACTCCGCAGAACTATAACAATGTAGAGAATTTCTACAACAAGAATGGCCAGACCTAGAATAATAATATTGCAATCAACGGTGTTTCAAAAGATGCCAGTTATGCACTCGGTTTCAGTTCGACTAACCAGAATGGTATTATTAAAGAAACAGGAATGGACAGGTATAATGCCAATGGATCTGCCACTTATAACCTGGGTGCAAAATGGAAAGCAGGTTTTTCGGGTAGCTTTTCAAATGTCAGCCTGAAAAAGCTTCCATCTGGTAATGACAGCTGGTTGTTTACCGTTTATGGTTCTCCGCCTTCCTTCGACCTGACGGGAACTCCATATCACCAGGAAGGTACAAACGGCCTTTACCGCCAGATCAGCTACCGCAGGGGTACTGTCGGCGAAAACCCGTTATGGGCTCTCGAAAACAATTATTTCCACGAAAAAACAAACCGGTTCTTTGGCAATATGTTCCTGGAATACAAACCATTTGAATGGATGAATGTCAGGTATCAACTCGGCGTCGATGCTTATGGAACTGAAAATGAAGATCTTTACCAGATGGGCAGTACAGCAACCGGACAAGCGCTTCCAACCGCAGCGAGATATCCTACTCCTGAAAACGAAGTATTTACCTATATTGAACCAACCGGCGGGAAAATTAATATTTACGGCGTAAACCGCAATACGCTCAACTCCCTGCTCAACCTCACCTTCACCAAGAGATGGGACAAAGGATTCGGAGGAACCCTGATCGTGGGAAATGAATATTATGATAACAGGGCTAGATATTGGTCCATGCTGGGAACGGGCTTCACTACCCCGGGTTGGAACAACATGGCCAACACCACGACACAGACCGCTACTGAAACAAAAGAATGGGACAGGACAATTGGTTTCTATGGTAACCTCTTGTTGGATTATAAGAGCCTTCTTTTCCTCAATCTTACCGGTCGGTATGATAAAGTCTCCTCCATGCCGAGAGGCAACAGGGGGTTCTTCTATCCCTCCGTATCTCTTGGTTTCGTATTTACGGAACTCTCTGCATTGAAGGATAATAAGACGTTAAGTTTCGGAAAATTGCGTGTTTCCTATGCTGAAGTCGGCCAGGCAGGTACCTATAGAGAGAATGTCTATGTAGTTGGTGGCGGAGCCAGCGGATTCCTTGATGATGGAATCTTATACCCATTAGGTGGTATTTCCGGTTATAAACCAAATAATACCATATATGACCCGAACCTGAAACCGCAAAATACCAGTACTATCGAAGCAGGTATAGAACTTAAATTCTTCAACAACCGCCTCGGTATTGACTACACCTATTCTGACCAGACTGCCAAAGACCAGATTTTTGGTGTGCCGCTGGCCGGATCAACGGGTTATGCCGTGTATTGGACCAATGCAGGAAAAATGACTTCAAAAGCACATGAAGTGGTGTTGAACGGAACCCCGGTGAAGATGGAAAACTTTACCTGGGACCTGCTCGTGAATTTCACAAAAGTGAATAATGTTTGCGAAGAGCTGGCAACCGGAGTGGAAAGCATTTTCCTGGGCGGTTATGAAGAACCCAATATCAGGGCTTCTGCCGGCGATACATACCCTGCCATTTATGGCAACAAGTTCGCCCGTGATGAACAGGGCCGGATCCTTGTAGATGAAGATCCAACCAGTCCTTATTACGGAATGCCTTACCAGGGAGAATTCGGCAAGATCGGAGAGGTTACTCCTGATTTCATGCTCGGTCTCACCAGCAATATGAACATTTATAAAATGTTCAGCCTTATTGTGAGATTCGATTGGAAACAGGGTGGTGATATGTATTCCGGGTCAAACCGCCTCATGGATCTGTACGGAACATCTGCCGTGACCGAAGATCGTGAAACCCCTTATATTTTCAATAAAGATAATGGTTTCCGCTGGGATGGTTATAAGGCTGATGGTAATCCGACTGACATTCAGCGCGGTGGCCTCGAAGATATTGTTGCTTACCCTGATTTATACAGTGATGTTTTTGGCAATATATCAGAAGCTAATGTCTATGAAACTTCATTCATTAAAATCAGAGAAATCGTGCTGGCCTTTGAATTTCCGGAAAAGGTCATTAAATCTTTACATCTCCAGGGACTTTCTCTGAATGTATACACAAGAAACATCCTCCTTTGGACTACCTTGCCGAATTTCGATCCCGAAGCCTCACAAGGAATGGGAAACATGCAGGGGGGTATGGACTATATGTCACTCCCGCAAACTACTTCATTCGGCGCCGGTCTTAATATAACTTTCTAAAATCTTAAATGAATTGATTATGAAAACAATAAAAATATTTCTTTACATTGCCACAGCGACCTTGCTCTTTGCCTGCAGCGAAGATAAGCTGGATGAAGTCAACAAGGAACGCAACAATGCACTCGAAATGGCTGCTAAGTGCATACTTCCAGACGCCATGCTGAAAACCGCATTCGAAGTTGCCGGGACGGATATCGCCTGGTATGCCACGGTATATGTTGAGCATAGCGCAGGAACCTGGGCACAATCAGCTACTGCTGATAAAAGGGTCGCACAGAATGACGCCTCCCTTATGAACAACAATTGGATGAGCATTTACGACATCTTGACGGAATGCAGAGCCATTATTGACAAAACTGATGCTATTACAGGTTCTGAGCCCACTAATAACTGGGCCAGAGGTATTGCCTACACCCTGATGGCATATAACCTTGCTTATGCCACTGACATGTGGGGCGAAGTTCCATGGACAGAAGCACTCCAGGGATCGGATAACCTGCAACCCAAGTACGATAAACAATCTTTCATTTATACTGAAATCCAGCGGTTGCTCGACTCTGCAATAGTCAATCTGGGCAAAACTACCATTAAGTATGGCACTTTTGATTACATCTATGGCGGTGATGAAGCCCTCTGGACAAAGGCAGCATGGTCTTTAAAAGCACGTTACTATATGAGGCTTAGCAAGAGAGACAATGATGCTGCCACAAAAGCGCTGGCTTGCATCCCTAAAGGTTTTGCCAGTAACGACGATAATTTTATTTTTGCTGCTTATGAAGCTTCGGCTGCCGGCGAAAATCCATGGTACCAATTCCTCGCCGATCGTACACACCTGTCGGCTGGAAAAACACTGTACGACCTCATGGTAGCAAGAGCCGACCCACGTATCCCAATGTATTTCAACCAGATCGACGGAGCTTATGCCCCCGCCCCCAATGGTGAGGCCACTGAAACTCAAGGTGGTGTTTATTCAACTTCATTGTTGACAGAAAACGGCCAGACTGCTCCTACACCTCTTATGACTTACCATGAGCTTAAATTCATTGAAGCTGAAGCGAAACTCATCAAAGAGGATGCCAGCTGGCAATATTCATTTGGTGAGGCCATCGCTGCAAACTTTGCATGGCATGGCATTACTGATGTGCAAGTAGTTACCGATTATATTCTTAACAATGTTGCCCCATTGGTTCCCGGTAATGAGCTAAAGGAACTCATCACTCAGAAGTATATCGCTTTCTATGAATTTGAAGCTGTAGAAGCATATAATGATTATCGCCGGACAGGGTTTCCGGCCATGAATAATCCGAACAACCTCACTGTTACCGGAGGATTCGTGAACCGCTTCCCGTTCGCGATCAGCGAAGTTTCTTCAAACTCAGCTCATGTACCTAAAATTGATGTATTTAAAGACAAGATTTGGTGGGCAGGTGGAAATGAACTGGTTGAATAATTTTTTGTATTCTTATATAAAGGCTGCTCCATAAGGAGCGGCCTTTTTTTATTCCATTTATTAAGGTAAAGAGATGGAAGCCAATTTTGGAATGAAGCTCCCCGCCGCAAGTAGCGGGGTATCTGTTTAACTGACGGGTTAACCCGTCAGTTATTATACTTTCGCCACATGGGGCGGGGAATTGACCCAACAAGATTAAATCAGGAGATTCATCATCGTAAGAGAACATTTATTGAAGAGTATCATGATTTTTTAGAAAAATTTGAAATTGATTTTGACGAGCGATATATCTTTAAGCCTATAGAATGGGTTAAGGATTGAAACAACGTGTGCCGATAGGCACAAGATATAGGTAGAGGAAACAGGGCAAGTAAATATTTATCCCGTCCCGTATGGGACGGAATATCCAACATTAAGCTGATAGGCTACCCATATACAATCCCTATCGGGATTTACCATGAAACAAACCTTAGAACATACCTGAAATCTCATCCGGGACACCCAATATTAAAATGAGGTTCAACAAAATCAATGCTTTCCGTGGTAGTTTTGAAAAAGTGCGGAAAACAGGAAAGAGGCTGTATCAAAAGTCTATTCTGTCGAATTGAGACCTGATATTAGTTCGTGCTCCAACGACTAAAGCCGTTGGTTCTTTTGATATTACAAAATTGGAACCGACGGCTTCAGTCGTCGGACTGCCATAAAATAGAGGTAGTTCATACTTTTAATACAGCCTCGAAGGGTGAGAGGTTATAAAAGATTAAAAAAATAAATCGTAAATAAAACTTGACTTATTCCTGATTAATGCTTAATTTTCGGCCTAAAATCTATTATAATTAATTATCCTCTTCAAAATGAAAAATATATCCTGCCGGTATCTCACAATTATTCAGATAATCATTCTGGTATTGCTTTTCAGTTGCAAGAAAGATTTCAATTTTGATAAAACAAAAGATCTGAATTGGAATCCGGATATTGCGCTCCCGCTGGTGAATGATAGCATTACCTTCGAGTCTGCTATTCCAATATTTGGAACAGATAAAAATTTCTATATCGACGAAGAAGGGAATGTCTCTCTTCTTTATTATTTCCGTAATAACGCATTTAGAATATTAGCCTGTGATCTCCTGGTTCTTCCCCCATTTCCTTTCGCTTTCAATCACGAGATCACTCCAGTTGAGCAGGCAATATTGGAAATTCAGGATCTCATTATTCCTCCTGTTACCTTCCCTCTTAACCTTGCCGAGGATAATCCCGATGTAATTATTGATAAATTGCTCGTGAAAGAAGGTTCTATTATTGTCAACTCTGACTGTTCATTTGATAATGAAGGGTATCTTATTATCAGCATCCCGAACGCAACGGTAAATGGGACTCCTTTTTCTGATACGATCAGACCTTTTGTTTCGGGAAACTCAAATGATACCATTGATCTTTCAAATGTTCTGTTTGATTTATCATCAGGGCCAAATTCAACCTCCATACAAATTGACGGATTACTCACAAAATCAAAAGAATTAGTAGCCGGTGATTTGATGAATTCAGCATTTAATGTTGTTATTATGAAAATCGGCAGCTTTGAAGGATATCTTGGCCAGAAGACATTCCCTGAAATAGCAGAATCAGTAAGAGTTACCATTTTTAATAATGCTGATGTTACAGGAAATATGTACTTTGTCGAACCTTCCGTGTCCGTTACTATTGTTAACTCAATCGGAGCTCCTGTTGAGAATATTATAACCGAGCTGAAAGCATTCAACTCATTATCAGATAGTAGCCTGGATATTGCAGACCGGCTGGGGGCAGATTCCATTATAAATATAGAATCCCCGGTTTTAGGCAGTAATCAATCTGTTATTAAAATGGTTGATTATACTAACGATAATACGCAAAACAGCATGGGTGATTTTTTCAACATTAAACCTTATCATGTTTTTTTTAATATTCATACCAGATTAAATCCGAACGGTCAGACAATGAACTTTTTTTCTGATACAAGTTCTTTATATGCTCTTTTACGTGTGAGGTTACCTTTATTTGGCCATTTTGACAACTTATCCATCCAGGATACATTCAGTTTTACAATAGCCAGCCAGGAAGATATCGAATTCATCGAGTTCAAAACACACATTGTCAATGGATTACCTTTGCAAGCAAAGATACAGATATATTTTGTAGACTATCATTATAATATACTCGATTCCTTAACAGGAAGCGATGTCATCACGATAAAGGAGGCTCCTGTTGATCATTCTACTTTCCTGCCGATACCCGGCATGTTCGGTACTGTAGACACTTCGTACTACTTTGACCCGCAAAAAATAAAAAGAATTGAAAGTGTTGAAAACATGCTGGTCAAAGCGGTCTTGCAATCAGCGGATGGGGGACAGGAAAACGTTAAAATAAAAGCAGCACAATCGCTAAGATTGAACTTTACCGCCCGGCTGCATCTTAAAAGAAATTTGGAAATAGGTAATTAATAATGAGATAAATCAACCCTGCCATGAAAAAAAGGATTGTTTATATATTGACATCTCTCTCGCTCATTTTACTGATGCCATCACTGGTTTATCCTCAGCATGATCTCAGTCTTTATAACCTGAGCCATATTCCTCAAAGGATTAATCAAAATCCCGCATTTATACCTGAAAAGGATTATTTCGGAATACCCCTGTTGTCAGGAATTCACCTCGCCAATGCAAATCCATTTTCCTATAATGACATTCTGGTAAAAGGTAATAATGATTCAACCTCCATAGAAATAGGGAATCTGATAAATAAAATTTCTAAAAACGATCATATACGTCTGTATACTGACCTGGATCTTCTCTCTTTCGGTTTTAAGATAGACCATGGACGTTATTACCTCAATTTCTCTTTAAGAGAGAGGATAAGTCAGGATATATTTATTCCGGAAAACCTTTGTTACCTTATGTGGAATGGCAATGCAGCCCCTGAAATTTTTGCAAAACAGGTCAATGTATCACCCCGTGTTAATGCTTCTGTTTATGCCGAATATGGACTCACCTTTTCAGGTTATGCCCTTGAGAAAAAACTGACTTATGGAGTTAGACTTAAATACCTGGCCGGCAGATTTAATATAACAACAAATAAATCAGTATTTGAGATATTTACCGATTCAAATGACTACAGAATCCTGTTGAAGTCTGATATTGAAGTTCAAACTTCAGGGATAGATGATCTGGATACCTACCTTGATCAGAAAATAGGGAGTTTGCTCTTTCCGGGCAATCATGGTTTTGGAATAGATCTTGGATTGAACTACCAGATTAATGAGAACATTAACGTAAATGCAAGTGTTTTAGATCTGGGATTTATCAAATGGCGTACAAGAAATTTATCGCTGGTAAGTGAAGAACCCGGTAAAGAATTTGAATTCGAGGGTTATAAGTTGAAGGATTTCATTAACTTTTTGAATGATTTCGATTCTACAGGAAAGGACTTATCAGACAGTATCTCAGATTACCTGAAAATAGATAATGTTTATGATGTTAAATACAAATCGAATTTACCTGTCCGTTTTAACATTGGAGGGACTTATACGCTCAATGATCAACATCATTTCAACCTTCTGATCAATGGGATATCGTGGAATCATGAGTTTATACCTGCCCTTTCATTATCCTATTATTATAATCTGAAACGATTTTTGGGTCTCATGGTTTCTTATAATATATTCAACAGGCAGTACACTAACTTTGGAGGAGGCATAAGTATAAATGGCGGGCCTATTCACTTATATATTGTTAGTGATAACATTCCCGGCTTGATTTTTTATAAAGGCACCAATAATACTTCCATTCAGTTTGGTCTTAATATCTTTCTGGATTGGAAGGAAAAGAAAGTGTTCGGGGAGTTTAATTAGAAGACAGAATACAGAATACAGAATACAGAAGACAGAATACAGAAGACAGAATACAGAATACAGAATACAGAAGTTAGAGTTTAGTGACTGACGACTGACGACTGACGACTGACGACTGACAGTGTATCGAGCGCAGTTTTTAGTGAATCCCTGAGTTGATTGAAAGCTTCTATGTATTCCTTTCCGACAGGTTCTGAAGGTGGTGATTCGACTTTTAGCGGATCGACAGCTTGCCCATTCAGGAAAAAACGAAAATCAAGATGCGGGCCTGTTGATAATCCGGTGCTGCCAACATAGCCAATAACATCTCCCTGGTGCACCCTGGAGCCGGTTTTAAGGCCTTTTGCGAAACCTGCCAGGTGCATATATAAAGTTGTATACGCGCTATTATGCTTAATTTTAATGTAATTCCCGCCGCCATTTTTATTCCAGCCCTTTTCAATCACCGTTCCATCACCAATAGTTTGAACCGGTGTACCGTAATCCGCGGCATAATCAACCCCAAGATGGGGCCGCCTGATCTTCAGGATAGGATGCATCCGGCCATGAGAAAACTTGGAACTGATCCGCTTAAAACGAAGGGGCGCCTTTAAGAATGCGCGCTGCAGGTTCTGAGCTTTTTCATCATAGTACCCGGTTTCACCATTACTTGTAAAACGAAAAGCATAAAGATCTGATCCGGAGTGATGAAAACAAGCTCCCAAAACTTTGCCCACCCCGATCGATTTCCCTTCAACCTTCAGATCTTCATAAATCACTTTATAATAATCTCCTTTTTGAATTCCAAAAAAATCAATGGTCCAGGCATACACCTCCGACATCTCACTTGCCAGCGCGGGATCACCGCCATTTTCTACCAGCGAATTCCACAAAGAGGTTTTAATAGTACCACTGGCTATACTCATCTCCCTGGTCAGAGGTTTTTCGCTTTTCTCAACCTTCATCTGATCCTTCAGGCGATAAGTAATGTAGGAAACTTCATCTTCTTCATAGATAAAATAAAGTATCTCAGGAACGGTATCTTTCGAAAACAGGATAGTATAGGGATTCCCCACCTTCATCTTCCTCACATCAAAAACAGGTCTCGACAAGCTTGCAATCTGGTGAATGATATCACTCCCGATATCATAAAAAGACAATATTTCAGATAACGACTGGTTTTTGCGGACTACCCCTCTTTCGATCCTGAGAGAGTCGCAATTTATTCCATATTCGATATGCTGTTCAACAGGATTGCAAATATTTTCGGTAATAATATCCTGTTTCTCACTATAATAACCTATTAAAAAAGGAATAAGAGCTAAAATTCCAAGTATCAGCAGAGAAAGTAAACCTAAAACTAGCTTTTGCTTCATAAAATGATCAAATTAATGAAAGGCCAGTTGCCAAAAATAAAATAATTAATTGGAAAAATGCATTTAAAAACAAAAAAACTGATGGAATTGGATGTTTGTTAAATGATGGGTTAACCCATCATTTAACATATTTCATACTGTAAAGGAAATATCAGGAATGGTGTGTCATGGCAAATTCTTTGCCTGCAGCGAGTGCTTTCAGGTTTTGGTCGACAATATCTGCACCTTTTGAAGCGAAGGTATTTTTAACAGCATTTTCAAGCTCTTCATAATTAATTCCGAGCCAGGGTGAAGCTGCACCGAGAATAACCATATTAGCCGACCTGGACATACCCAGATCTTTGGCCATTTCATCAGCATTGATCAGCACATGCTGGCCAACGGCTTCAATGGCCAGGTCTATTTGCTCCATATCAGGATAATCCGGGATATTTACATGAGGGACATTGTTTGAGATCAACCAGCCATCTTTTGATAGCCAGGGTAAGTACCGGAGCGACTCCATGGGTTCCACTGAAATGATCAAATCGGCTTTGCCATAAGGTATAAGGTCAGAAAATATTTCGTGGTCGGCAATGCGCAAATTGGAGTGGACATCCCCTCCCCGCTGGCTCATGCCATGTACTTCAGCCTGTTTAAGCTGTAATCCCGAGTTGAGCGCGGCCATTCCAATTACCGCTGCAATGGACAGAATACCTTGTCCGCCAACGCCTGCCAGAATAATGTCTTTTTTCATATCCCTTTAATCACTGACTTCTTCTTTTTGTTTTTCTTTTTTTTCATCTCTGATCCTCCTGGCTACCGTTTGTATGCACTCTCGCCTTGGGATGATCACCGAAACACCCATGTAATTGATTTCATCCTTAATGATCTGCATATTTTCTTCATGATATTTCGGAGAAGGGTTGACCACGTGTATGTGATCTTTTTCAACTCCAAGCCCAAGGCAAATTTCTTCAAGCCTGCCTGTCGCTGCCGATTTCTGTCCGCCGGTCATGGCTGTTGTGGCATTATCAAGGATCATGACGGTAATTGGAGTATGGTCATTGACAGCATCCAGCAGTCCTGTCATACCGGAATGAGTAAAAGTTGAGTCACCGATCACTGCGACAGCCGGGACAAATCCTGCATCAGCAGCTCCTTTGGCCATGGTGATCGATGCACCCATATCCACGCAGGTGTTAATGGCTGTATAAGGCTCCAGCGCACCCAATGTGTAACAGCCAATATCGGAAAAAACTCTCCCCTTTGAATAGAAGTTTAAGGCTTCATTTAAGGCATTGTAAGAATATATATGAGGACAACCTTTGCAAAGAGAAGGAGGCCTCGATCTGACTATTGGAGGAACGGGCATTCCATACTCTTCCTGCATTCCGAAAGCGCGGGCAACGATGTTCGGATTCAGCTCTCCATCGCGGGGAATAGTGCCATCCATCCGGCCTTTTATCTTCTTGCCATCGTCCATTACGCCCCGGAGCAGCTCTTCCAGCATAGGATACCCTTCTTCAAGAACAAGAATGCTTTCACATTCCTTGTAAATCCGGCGGATCAGGTTGTGAGGAAGAGGATATTGACCGATTTTTAAAAGCGGGTGCGGAAATTGATCCTCCTGGAAATTCTCAAACAGATAATTATAAGCGATGCCACAAACGATAACACCCAGGCTGTGATCAAGTCCTTCTTTGAAATAATTAAAAGTTGAATTTTCAGCTTCTTCTTCAAAAAGGACCTGGTTGTGGAGAAGGGTTTTGTATTGCCTCCGTGCATTAGCCGGTAAAAGAATGAACTGCTTTGGATTCCCTGGAAGATGAACTTCATTTTGAAGAATGCTTTCACTGCGGATAATCCCTGATCTGGAGTGAGCAAGCCTGGTAGTTATCCTCAGAAGAACCGGAATGCCGTATTTTTCCGAAATTCCGAATCCATAGCGCACCATATCATAAGCTTCCTGCTGATTGGCCGGTTCGAGAATAGGGATCATGGCAAATTTTCCATAAAACCGACTATCTTGCTCATTTTGTGAAGAATGCATAGAAGGATCATCGGCAGCTACAACCAGAAGGCCTCCATTAGTTCCCGTTATAGCGGCATTGATAAATGCATCGGCAGCCACATTGAGGCCCACATGCTTCATGCAAACCATTGTCCTCTTTCCGGCATACGACATACCCAGCGCCGATTCCATGGCCGTTTTCTCATTAGTTGACCAGGTGGCATGTATTTTCTTTTCCCTGGCTTCTTTTGACCTCTGAATATACTCAAGGATTTCGGTAGATGGCGTACCAGGATAAGCATATATACCTGATAACCCGGCATCTATGGCTGATTGTGCTATAGCCTCATCGCCCAGTAGAAGCATTTTTTCCATGCGTTTCTCTCCTTTTATTATTATGAATGGCTTAGTGACAAATTTAGAAAAAATTTGAAATATAAAAAACTGAAATTCTTATCTTCATTCATTTTAAATAAGATGTATATTTCTATACTTTCAGAAGCAAAATATCGTTAATGAATAATGAATTTTTTAGCTCATTTATACCTTTCGGGAAATGAAGAAAATGTTATTGTAGGAAATTTTGTGGCTGATGCCATAAAAGGTAATTCCCTGCAAAATTTTCCTGAAGGGATGGAGCGTGGGATCAGGCTTCACCGCGAAATTGATCATTACACTGATCAGCACCCCGTATTCAAGGCCAGCAGAAGCCGTCTTTCGCCCAAATATCGAATGTTTGCCGGTGTTATCGTGGACCTGTATTACGACCATTTTCTTGCTAAATACTGGACTGAATTTTCAGATGAAGACATACAGCAACTGGTCGCCAGGACATATTTTCTGCTGATCCGCCGTTTTCACTTACTGCCGTCCAGATCAAGGCGGATACTGCCATTTATGATTACCCAGAACTGGCTGGTTGGTTATCGCGATCTAACCGTCCTCCAGAAAGTGTTCAACGGCATGTCGAGGCGCACAACTCATCAGTCCGGAATGGAAAACGCCATCCAGGACTTGAAGGCCGACTATGCCTTGTATGAAAATGAGTTCAGGACATTTTTTCCTGAAATCATCACACATATTGATAAATACAGAAGTAACCTTCAGGCGGGATCATCGTCTATAGAGTAACGTTATCTTACCTTAATTTTCACTAAATTTGAAGATTAATAATAAAACAACGGTCTTGCTGCCAAACAAAGAAAAATTCGAGTTTCTGCGTAAGATGCCAGTATTTGCAGGGGCAGAACAGGAAATCCTTATGGAAATGGCTTCGTCGCTTACTGAAAAAGAGGTGTTGAAAGGAAGCACTATAATACGCAAAGGCGAAGAAGGGGATGCGGTTTTCATTATTGCTTTCGGCAAAGTAAGGGTCCACGATGGGAATCATGTTCTCGCACGACTAACTGAAGGGCAGGTATTTGGTGAATACGCGCTGATTGATCAATGCTCCCGCTCAGCTTCCGTTACAGCCGACGAGAATTGCTTGTTGCTCAGGCTGGATTACCGGGATTTTTACCGGAGCGCTATCGGAAACCCAGGCATTTTAAAGGGAGTTTTACTGGAATTAATCCATAGAATGCGCGGTATGAATGAGCTTGAAGAGAAGCTGTCGAAAAGTTACCTGAAGATTCAACGTCAGAAAGATCTTATCGAAAAACAAAATGAAAGCATTTCCCTGCAAAAGATCTTGCTTGAGCAACAGAATTATGACCTTACCAAATTGAATGAAGAAAAGAATCAATTGATCAGCACAGTCATTCATCAAATCAAGAATCCTCTGACCTCGAGTCTTTGTATGGCAGAAATGCTGGATGCCCGCGAAGGGCAAGTCGATGAAACCGAGCGGGAAGGCCTGGCAATAATCCGCAACAGCATCAGGCGCATTAACAATCTGATCAATGAAATACTTGATTTGGCGACCATCGATTCAAAAGTTTACGAACTGAAGATGGAACCATTAAATATCAGGGCCATCCTCGAAGAATTGATTGAGAATTACCGGTATTTCATTGAACAAAAAGGCATAGTTTTAAAAGTTGAAGTGGCTGATTTTTCCGCAAAATTAAACCGGGTCTATATGACCCAGATCTTCGATAATTTACTTTCCAATGCCGTTAAGTTCACACCAGATGAAAAGTCCATTCACATTCAACTAACTGAAAAACAGGGAAATATTTTATTTATAATTCAGGATGAAGGGCCTGGAATGGATCAGGATAAGATTCATAGTATTTTTGATCAGTACAGCAGGCAAACCTCCATGATTGATCAGGAATTTGCCCGGGACGGGCTGGGGCTGGCCATAGTCCATAAATATACAACAGCGATGAAAGGCACGGTTACCTGTGAAAGCGAGATTGGGAAAGGTACAAAATTCGTAGTACTATTACCAGCTTAATTCAAAATTCAAAATTCAAAATTCAAAATTCAAAATTAAATCTTTTTCTTAATCCCCACCATCTCCTCCAGCATATCCGTGGTAATGGATTTCGGTCTTTCGAGTGAATACATCAGGGCGCGGTCCCAGATGATGTTGGCGCAAATACCAATGGCTCTTCCAATACCAAATAATACGGTGTAAAAATCGTATTCCCTGACACCATAGTGCCATTGGATAATGCCCGACTGCGCATCGACGTTTGGCCAGGGGTTTTTAGCTTTTCCCTGTTGCGTTAGGATTTCGGGCACTACTTTGTAAAGCAGGTCGGTATATCTAAAAAGCGGGTCATCTGGCATGTATTTCAGGCTAAACTCCCTTTGTATCAAATACCTCGGATCTGTTTTCCGCAGAACTGCATGGCCGTATCCAGGAATGACATGGCCAGAATTGAGGGTTTCCCACACATACTGCCTGACATCTTCCTCTGTTGGATCATCTCCGCCAAGTTTTTCGCGAAGGTCCTGTAACCAGCGCAGCACTTCCTGGTTGGCCAGCCCATGCAAGGGGCCTGCCAAACCGTTTATCATAGCTGAAATGGAAAGATAGACGTCAGATAAGGTGCTGGCTACCAGGTGTCCGGTATGTGCACTCACGTTGCCGCTTTCATGATCGGCATGCAGAATGAAGTGCATGCGTGAAACATCATCATAAGGAGGTTTGATCCCCATCATCCAGGCAAAATTGGCGCCCATATCAAGGTTCGGGTTGGATTGAATCCGTCGCCCATCCCTGTAAAGCTTGGTATAAATATAGGTCGCAATTTCAGCAAGCTTGGCCAGCAGGTTCATGGAATCTTCAAACATCGGGTCCCAGTATTCAGATTTAGCGATGCCTGCATTGTACTTTTTGACGAAAAAAGATTCCCGGTGCAAAGCCAGGATTGCTGAAGCAAAAGTGGTCATCGGATGGTTGCAGCAGGGCGCAGCGTCAATCACTTCGTAGATCACATGCGGCAGTATCCTTCTTTTCTGGAACTCTTCCACCACTTCATCAACATCCTGCTGGGTCGGAATATCCCCGGTCAGCAGTAAATACCAAACCCCTTCCACATAAGGCATTTCAGAACCTTTGGGTTTTGGCAGTTTTTCAATTACCTCCGGCAGGGTATAACCCCGGTAACGGATGCCTTCATTCGGATCAAGATAAGATATATCAGTAATCAGGACTTTCAGGTTCCTCATCCCGCCGATAAGTTTTTCAACAGTGACCTGATCGATCACGACATCCCCAAATTCTTCAACCAGTCGTTTTGTTCTTGGCCGCCATTCTTCAATTTTCTGACGAAGCTTCTCTTTAAGTCCTATCATGGATACTTTTAGTTATTGTTAAATCATATTTTCGATGATCGCGCTACCAAACTCCGAACATTTCAGCAGCGTGGCTCCTTCCATTTGCCGGTGAAAATCGTATGTGACTTTCTTTTGTAAAATAGCCTTTTCCAAACCCTGCCAGATCAGGTCATGGGCTTCATGCCATCCCAGGTATTTGAACATCATGGCGCCAGAAAGGATGACTGAACCAGGGTTAACCTGGTCGAGTCCTGCATATTTTGGAGCCGTTCCATGAGTTGCCTCAAAGATCGCATGGCCGGTGTCGTAATTGATATTTGCCCCCGGAGCGATACCTATTCCGCCAACCTGCGCTGCAAGGGCATCGGAGAGATAATCGCCGTTCAGGTTAAGGGTGGCTACCACATCAAATTCATCGGCCCTGGTTAAGACCTGCTGAAGTGTAATATCTGCAATTGAATCCTTTATCATCAACTTCTTTTTCCATTGACCATTGCCATGCGTGGGCAGCAGTTTCATGCCTTCCAATATTTCATCCCTGACGGCTTTTTGCTGATCCGGGATCATCATATAATACCCGGGTTCAATAAGTCTGGCATTTTCTTCGACACTGATCCCCGGACTATTATCGATATTGGATATAAACCAGCTTTCCCGCTGCGTGACAATCTGATCCCGGAATTCATTACAAGCCAGCTCATAACCCCAGTTCTTGAATGCTCCTTCGGTAAATTTCATGATATTGCCTTTGTGAACCAGGGTCAGCGACTTCCTTTTCTCATCAAGGGCAAACATGATAGCAGCACGGATCAACCTTTTTGATCCTTCTTCAGAGACCGGTTTGATGCCAATACCGGAAGTTTCAGGAAAACGGATACTCTTTACCTTCATTTCTTCCTGGAGAAAGCGGATAACCTCTTGTACTTCAGGTGATTTGCTTTTCCATTCTATACCTGAGTAAATATCCTCCGTATTTTCCCGGAAAATGACAATATCGACCAATTCCGGATGTTTAACGGGCGATGGCACCCCTTTAACGTATTTCACCGGCCTCAGGCAGACGTAAAGGTCGAGTGTTTGCCTTAATGCAACATTTAGCGAACGTATCCCCCCTCCTACCGGTGTGGTCAACGGGCCTTTGATCCCAACCAGGTATTCCCTGAACTGATCGATCGTCTCTTGCGGAAGCCACTCACCTGACCGGTTAAAGGATTCCTCCCCGGCAAACACTTCCAGCCAGGCAACTTTACGTTTTCCTTTATAAGCTTTTTCCACAGCAGCATCAAAGACACGCACCGAAGCTTCCCAGATGTCCGGCCCTGTCCCATCGCCACGAATGAAAGGAACAACAGGAATATCAGGCACATTCAGCTGTCCGCCGGTCTTCTCGATTTTTTCTCCAGTCATAAAGCAGGTTTTTCCGCTTGTCCATTAGTTCAATGGATAGGGTTGGTAAAAATACAAATGATTTTTTATAACCCGAGTTTTTTGCGGATTTCTTTCGGAATGCCATCTTTATGTACCAGCAGGTCGATGGTTTTATAAGCCACAAACGGTTTTGAAGCATAAAAAAAGCCTTTGTATTCATTTCCGGTGATCCCCCATGAATTCTTCACATAATAATATTCCACTCCATCCTGGTCTTTTGCAATACCTGTGATATGCATCCCATGATCGTCGGTAGTCTGGTAATTATCAAATGCTTTCTGTCGGATTTCCTGTGTGATAATTCTTTCAGGGACTGGCTCCGAAAAGCTGTACATCATTTTTTCGCGCTCTTTTTGGGTAAGCTTCTCCCATTTTTCTCTTTCCGTTCCGGTGATATCCTCCTGATCAACAGCCGGGACAATAGCCACGCCATTTGTCCATGAAAATCCTTTCTCACTGATGTCGGCACCCCAACCGACCGTAAAGCCTTTTTCCAGGGAATAATCGATGATGGCCATCATCTCGTCGAGAGGCACATTGTAAATTTTATCCATCATCCAGTTGTCAGGAAGCTCGATAATAAACTGTTCATAAAATGGGTGATGGGTATAAGAACCTATTTCGACGTAATTGCTCAGGTCAAGTCCCAGTTCACCGGCAAAAGATTTTGGAGAATAGTCTTTCCCTTTATAATTAAATTTTTCAGGATATTCTCCCAGGTAGGCATTAAGGATTCCCTTAACAGCCAATGGCCAGACCGGTGTGAGTTTCCCGTTCCCGTTCTTGATGAGGGCTTCCATAAAACCGGTGAGAACCCCGTCCATTTCATTATGCATATGATCTTTTTCACCGATGACCTTTCCGCTATAGACTTCTTCAGGTACAATCCCCACATTGGCAATAACATCAAGGACGTCATGAAAGGCACCACCGGCTGCAAAATTTATATTTCCCTGCCACCTTGCGTAGCGGATAGCTTTGTCGTAATAAGTATTGTAAACAATGAACATTTCCGACAGGTCATATTCCCCTTTTCCCAAACGAAGAAGTTCTGATTCCAGAAATGAAATCGATGAAAAGCTCCAGCAAGTGCTCGATTTGTATTGATTTTTAGCAGGAGTTGACGGAAGTTCATTTACGAGGGTGAATTGATAGCCTTCCTTTTTTTCTTCTTCCTGGCCGAAGAGTAACGGACCCAGGAAAAGGATAATGCCCGGGGTAAGCAGATAAAATTTTAGTGTAAATAGTTTCATTTCTTTTAAGTTATTTAGTTAAAACTGATTAAGAACTTTTAATTTTTAAAGAAAGGCTGATAATTGAGATCATGACATACAGAAAGATAATCATAGGTACAGCGCTAAAGCGGAAGAAGATGAAAAGCACGGGCACTGAGGCCAGTAATATATACCTGGAAAGATTTTCCTTCCATTTAAAATTCCTAAATTTCAGGGAGAGCATTGGAATGTTCGAAACCATCAGCCACAACAATAGAAAAATGATAGCCAGCAGGGTATAATAATTTTGGAGGAATCTGATCAACCCTTCGGTTTCGCGGTATTGGTTAAAGATCAGGGGTATTGATGAGATAAACAGCCCTGTGGATGGAATCGGCAGGCCTTTAAACTCGACCTCCTGCCCGGGGTCAGTATTGAATTTAGCGAGGCGGTAAGCTCCACCGGCAACCAGCAATAAAGCTGCAAAAGGGATCAGCGGCATGTTTCCTATACTCCAGGAAGGCAAACCGGGGCTTTGCAGGATTAACTGATACATGATTACTGACGGGGCAAGTCCAAAAGAGATAACATCGGCAAGTGAATCAAGCTGGGCGCCTATATCAGACTTTGCATGGAGCAGCCTTGCCACCATGCCATCGAAAAAATCAAGGATTGCAGCCAGGATGATGAACCAGGATGCGAGGATCATTTCACCGGAAAAGACCAGGATGATGGCAATACTGCCGCTGATCAGGTTCAGCAGGGTAATCAGGTTGGGAATATGATTTTTTATTTTCATCTTTATCCTGACAATCAATCAACCGAAATTAGTTATTTTTTGCAGTCTTTCAAAATCAAGTATCTGCATAGATTTTCCGGACATTTGGATCAACTTATCATCTTTGAAATCTTTTAATATTCTGATAACGTTTTCAGTTGACATCCCTGATAATTCGGCCAGATCGTACCTGGATAGCGGCAGATCAAAGGTTTTATTTTTAAAAATCCTTTGGGAAAGACATAATAAAATATCCGCCAGCCTGCCATGTGATTGTTTCATAATAAGGCAATAAAACCTGCCATAACCCTGTGCGGTGTTTTCGTTAAGTATATCAATCACTCCGGAAGCAAAACCGGCATTCCGGCGAAGAAGGCTCTTGAATGCATTGATATCTATAAGCCTGGCTTTTGAATCGACATAAGAACTCACAGAATAGAGAAAAGTGCTGTTTCCTTCAAATATGGAAGGCAAACCCACGAATCTTTTTGATGGGGTTATGGTCAGAATCAGATCGCGCGGGCTTCCTTCTATGTAACTCTTGACAAGGCCATCCTCAAGATAGATTATATAAGAAGCGAATGAACCCTGCTTACAAATATTTTCACCTTTTTTGTAAAGTATCTCAATAGTGTTGGCTTCGATCTCAAATTTTTCTTCTTCCGTAAGCATTTCGAAGCATGAAAAATCATTCAGGAAAGTTGCGCAAGAATTTTGAAATCGGCTATTGAGTGTCATATTTATAGAGTAAAAGTTGTAAAAATACAAAAGAAATAGGTTTTCAGATGATTTAGATCAGGATAAAAATGATGTTTGACTGCGTTATCGACACTAACCAGCCAACAGATGGAGTCTTTTTTTTATCTTTGCCGGTTTTCTCTTCCTAACCAATAATGGAAAGCACCGGTCACCCGAAGCATATAAATATAATGAATACGATTACTTGCTTCCTGATGACCGGATAGCACAATACCCTTTGGAAAGGCGGGATCATTCTAAATTATTGGTTTACAAGCACGAGCAGATCTCTGAAGATGTATTTTCCAACCTTTCCCGCCATCTTCCTTCAGATAGCCTGATCGTTTTCAATGAAACAAGGGTTATTCATGCCCGGCTGCTATTTTATAAAGAATCCGGAAGTCCAATAGAAATTTTTTGCCTTGAGCCACTGGTCCCATTCAGGGATCATCATCAGGCTTTTCAGCAAAAGGAGAATACGGAATGGCTGTGCCTGGTTGGGAATTCGAAGAGATGGAAAGGGGGAAGGATCGAGCTTGGTATTGAAGAAGACGGGCAATCCATTAAAATATTCGCCGAAAGAGTGATAAAGATTGAAGGCGGTACCTCTCAGGTTCGGTTTAGCTGGACCCCTGCCGGCCTGACTTTTGCAGAAGTACTTGAACTTGCCGGCAAAATCCCTCTCCCACCCTATATCAGCCGAAAGGCAATCAGTAAGGATGAAGTAACTTATCAGACCATTTATGCCCGGCACGATGGTTCGGTTGCCGCCCCGACTGCAGGTCTGCATTTTTCAGATGAGGTTCTGGCTTCATTAAAAGAAAGAAACATAGATTCTCTCAAATTCATTCTTCACGTCGGGGCGGGAACGTTCAGGCCTGTGATTTCAGATGATCTGGCAGGGCATGAAATGCATGCCGAAAAGGTTTATCTTTCTTTAGAAGCTTTAAAAGCATTAAGGTCATGCCTGAACAGACCCGTCATTGCAGTTGGCACGACCACCACCCGGTTGCTGGAAAGTCTTTACTGGCATGGCGTGAAGGTGATCAAAGGGCTTTCTGAAGGAGCCGTTATAGATGTCAGACAATGGGATCCTTATGATCTTCACGGGAACCAGGACATAACAAGAGAAGATTCCCTTGACAGTGTGATCCGGGAATGTAAAAAAACCGGCAATACATTACTTACCGGTAAAACCAGCCTGTTAATCGCTCCCGGTTACCGGTTTCGTTATTCTGACATCCTGATTACCAACTTTCACCAGCCACGGAGCACCCTTCTGCTGCTGATTGCCGCCTTTATCGGGCAAGACTGGCGAAAGGCCTATCAATACGCACTAGATCATGATTTCCGGTTTCTGAGCTATGGAGATGGGTGCCTGTTCTTCAGGAGGGGATGATGATGAAACATTTAACTTATGCTTAACAGGTAATCTTTCTGAAAATATTCACTAAATAACTTGATTCAGATAATCGTATTGAGTATATTTGGATACCAATTAGTTTGAAAGTGAGTACTAAATTAATGATTTGTAACAGATGAAAAGATTCTTCACGCTCATGGTAGCCGTTGGCTTGACCATGATGACATCAGGACAGCCATTGACAGGAATAAAAAGTATTCCCGGCGACTATGCAACAATTCCAATGGCAATTGCAGCGCTTAATGCGCAGGGCGTCGGTAGCGGGGGTGTAATTTTTAACGTCACGGCCGGACATATCGATACCCTTGCAACCGGTACTTCAGGATTGATCACTGCTACCGGGACTTCCACTGATACAATTGTATTCCAAAAGGATCCGTCCACCACCGGAAATAATCCGAAAATCAAAGCATTCACACCGGGAACATCTCTTTATACTGATGGCATGATCATTATTGCCGGTGGTGATTATATCACTATTGACGGGATCGACCTTGAAGAAAACTCTTCAAACACGAATATTACGAAAATGATGGAGTGGGGCTATGCACTGGTGAAGAAGCAGAATACGGCTCCTTTCGATGGATGCCAGCATGTTGTCATCAGGAATTGTACTATAACACTCAATAAAATCAATTACAGGTCGGTGGGAATTTACTCCGGTAACCATATTGCCACCAATACTACATCCCTTACCCTCACAGCTACTTCCGATGCCATGAATGAGGCCGGAATATACAATAATACCATTTCAAATGTGTACGAGGGAATTCACCTGTATGGCTATAGTCACCCCTATCCGGGACCTTATACACTCTACGACCATAACAACCGGATCGGTGTCGATGGCGCCAATACAATTACCAATTATGGTGGTTATTCGACTTATCCTTACGGGATCTTTGCCAATTGCCAGGAATACCTGCAGGTTGGCAACAATGTGATAAGCGGGGGAGCCGGCAGCACCAGTTTTGTTTACGGTATCTACCTCGGTGGCTCCTATAATGCCAGTGCAGATGTATTCAATAATGATATTTCCGTTTCAAGCGCTTCAGCTTTTCAATCAATAAAAGCGATTTATGTTGGAAATGGCGGTTCGGCTTCAGGCAACACCATTAACATTTATGACAACCATATCCATGATTGCAGCTTTTCAGTTGCCACAACTCCCAGTACTTTTTACGGAATTTCACAGGTTTCGCACACCACAACAGCCAATATTTACAACAATCACATTTATAACAATACCATCGGCGGACTTGGAGATTTTTACGGTATTGAAGGAATGGACGACCAGGTGACCTACCTTAATATTTATGGAAATAGTATCCACGATAATCAGAAATCGGGCGGGCAGGGAACCATGTATTGCATCTTTGCAAAAAATACAATCGCTTCGGTGCATGACAATGATATTTACAATAACTCTTTCCCTGCCTCAGCCGGGGCATCTCCTTCCAGGATTTATGGTTATTTCAATGATCAAAGTCCGTCCGTATCAGAAGAATATTACGACAATCTTATATACAATCTTTCAATCGGGGGTACATCTACTTACCCCTGCTCAATTATTGGCATTTATACAAAATCTGCCGGAACATCTGTGAAAAACATATCGGACAATTCGATTCATGGTTTTCATATTTCGAGTCCCGGGGGCGGAAAAACAACGGGAATACATAACTGGGGTGGTAACCTTATTTCAATCCAAAACAACGAAATTTTTAACCTTGAGACAGATAGTTCAGACGCTTTAAGTTATGGCATTGATATACAATATGGAACGACGGTCAACATGTATAACAACATGATATCGGATTTAACAACCCCGCAATCATATTATGGTTCTGCTATCAAAGGAATTTACCTGGAGGGGGGAACCTACATGAACCTCTTCTATAATACCATCTTTCTCAATGCATCGAGTTCGACTTCCCAGAGGTTCGGTTCTGCAGGAATTGTTAGCAGCGCTTCTCCCACAGTCGATCTTCGCAACAACCTGGTAGTCAATCTTTCGACACCGGTGCACATCTCAAATAATGCTTATACTGCCGCGTTTGTAAGGACTTCCATAAACCTGACATACTATTCAGCCAATTCAAACAACAATTGTTTCTATGCCGGAACTCCCGGACAATTCAACGTGATCTACTGGGATGGAACCAATACCGATTCGACAATGGTCGATTACCAGGCAAGGGTGAGCCCAAGGGACGAATCCTCATTCTCGGAAAATCCGCCATTCCTGAATGAAAACACCCCACCCTATGATCTGCATTTGAACACCAGCACCCCGACCGGGTGTGAAAGCGGCGGAATCATTTTATCTTTACCGGGTTGTAATATTGATTTTGAATATGATGATCGGTTTCCGGAGAACGGATATGCCGAAAACCCATCCTGCCCGGCCACAGCTCCCGACGTCGGGGCGGATGAATTCGACGGGATCCAGTTAAACCTTCTTACCTGGACCGGTACAGCTTCAACCGACTGGACCAACCCTTCAAACTGGTCCCCCGCTATGGTGCCGGGTCCGGAGAATTCAGTGATGATCCCCTATGGTACAACCAATGAACCCCACATCCTTGCCGGTGGTCAATCATGCAAAGACCTGATCATCCAGGACAGCGCTTCTGTTGTTGTGGCATCAGGGACACAACTGAATGTTAACCGTCATACCATGCTAAAAGAATGAATTGCAATAACTGGTATTACCAAAAAGTCAATTCTTAATTCCTGAAGTCCGATTTTAAGGACCTTATAGATGCTAATCAAAATGAAATTTGCAATTGTTATTTCGCTCTTTTTTGGGAGCACATTGATCAATCCGGCTATAGCTCAAAAGAATTGCACCATTCCGCCTAATAAGGTAGTACCCACCGAAAATCAGATAAACTACCAGCAAATGGAGGTTGTCGGCTTCCTGCATTTCACCATTACTACCTTTTACAATCGCGAATGGGGGCTTGGCGACGAAGATCCTGGATCATTTAATCCTGCCGGACTCGATGCCGAACAATGGGTCAAAACCGCTAAAGCCGGAGGCATTAAAGAACTGCTGCTTACCGCAAAGCACCACGATGGTTTTTGCCTCTGGCCCAGTAAGTACACCGAACATTCTATTAAAAATAGTCCGTACAAAAACGGGGAAGGCGAAATTGTACGCGAGTTTACCGATGCCTGCCACAAATATGGAATTAAAGTGGGATTATATCTTTCACCATGGGACAGAAATCACAAAGATTATGGGAACCCGGCGTATATCACCTACTATAAAAACCAGCTCACCGAGTTGTTGACTAATTACGGGACGATAAATGAAATTTGGTTTGACGGAGCCAACGGTGGTGATGGTTATTATGGCGGAGCACGCGAAAAACGTACCATCGACACAGCATATTATCCATGGGCCGAGATATATAGTCTGGTAAAGAGCCTTCAACCAGACTGTATGATTTTTCCCGATTCAGGCCCGGATATTCGCTGGGTTGGCAACGAATCGGGTTATTGTAGCGAAACCTTCTGGTCGACGATTGACGATTCAAGGATAATTAACGGTGGATCGGATAGTGATTACTTAAACACAGGCGAACCAACCGGAAATAAATGGCTCATTGGTCAGTGCGATATATCTATCCGACCAGGCTGGTTTTTCCATTCGCAGGAAAACGATAAAGTTAAATCGCCTGCTGAATTAACCGACATTTACTATCGATACGTATACTGCTCCAGGAACCTGTTAAATTTGGTCAACGTGTAAGTGGTTTTGAAATTTCGGCAACTTGTAAACGGCGGGTGGAAAGTATTGTCTAAAGCACCTACCATCGGTTACAAGCGCTTGTTAAAATGCGAAAAGGTCACCGCTTCGAAACTAAAAGTAAATATAACAGATGCGAATAATACACCGGCAATTTCTAACATCGGGTTGTTCCTGGCCTCAGAAAAGGAACAAGAATAAAATCTATATATTATATTTGTACTTATCCTGATTTATAAAATTATTTTACGTATATTTGCATTCCAATTAGTACGTAATGCATACCAAATTAACGCTTTCAATCGATAACCAGGTTATCACTAACGCTAAGGAATACGCGAAAAATTCGGGAAGAAGTCTTTCTGACCTGATAGAAAGTTATTTGAAATATATTACCTCTTCCAACAAAGACGATTTTTCGATCAGCCCAAAAGTAAAAGCTCTGATGGGGACATTTAAGGTACCTGAAAATTTTGATTATAAGACTGAATTGTCAAATATCCTTATTGAAAAATATAATAAATAATGCAAAAAGTATTTGTTGATACAGATGTAATTATCGATTTCCTGATTGATAGAAAGCCTTACTCTGAGCAAGCCGCCATTATTCTTTCTCTTTCAGAATATAAAAATATTCAGGTTTGCGTCTCAACTCTGACTTTTGCAAACTGTTATTACATATTGAAAAAGTTTTCCTCACATTCTAAAGTAATAGCTAAACTCAGTCAACTTGCAGAAATTGTTGAAATAGCTGATGTAACCAAAAAGGCAATTTTTAATTCCCTGAAGTCTGATTTTAAGGATTTTGAAGATGCAATTCAAAATGAAACTGCGAAGACCGATAGTCAAATTAAAGTTTTAATAACCCGGAATTTAAAAGACTACAAAAATAGTGATCTCGTTATACTCACTCCTGAATTGTACCTTAAATCATTACCAAAATAATCAGGCATGCCTGAAATCTTCTAAATAATCTTTGATTATCGGTTCATAACCTCTCTTTTTCAGCGTGAAAATGTGAAAAATTCAATTAAATGACTTGTTTAACTAACAGATTCAAAATCATCTTTCTGATCCAGATACTCTGCTTTACCGGAACCTTTGGATGGAGTCAAAAGCTTAATTTGAAGATTGCAGGAGATGATGAACAGGGTTTCAGTGTGGATATTTATAGTAATGACCATTTATTGATTCAAAATACTGAAGAATTTTCACTGCGCATTGCCAACCTGGATTTGAGCGAGGTCGTTGAAATACCTGAATGGCGTGGATCAAAATGGACCGGTAATGATAGCCTTGTGCATTTATTAAAAGAGACCTATGTGTCGGAGCTTGATTTGAATTTGTCAATAAAAGTCACTTATGAAGTAATAAATCAAAATGTAATTAAAAAGTGTGTGGATTTATTCCAATCCGGCATGCCTTCCCTTTATTATACTATTGAGGAAACTTCTAAACCCGCAGAAACACCTTTGAAATACGTCACCTTTGAATACGATGATTTTCCCGGGGGTTTTGCACACGAAATTTTTCCATCTGCCGGTTTTATTACTCCTGATAACCAGGTAGTTGGATTTTTAACAGATGCGGGTTATTTAAATCAATATACCCGTTCCACGCGCCGGCGTTTTAACGGACATGGCGGTGGTTTTGTGGGAATGAGGATACTGCCTGATCCTGCTTTGATTTCGGTGGCCACATTAGCAGAAAGAGAAAGCAAACAAAATTATGTAAGGCAGACATTTGGCGAGGTTTACAATTTGAATGCCGGAAAAGAATGGGTCCTGAAAATTGATGATAAGTTTCAGGAAATCGGAGATGTCGACATTGAAAAACAACCGGACCTGATCACACTTCATTGTGGCGCATCTGATCGTTCTGGTATTGAAATTATTACGCCATTGACAGATCAAAAGGTTTACACCATTTCCTTTTTTGCACGCGGAACTTCGCCGGTAGCACTAAAACTATTCCGTGTTAAAAACGGGATTAAAACCCTTGAACTGGAGCATGGCATCAAGTACATAGATAATTTCCCGGTAACGGAAGATGAGTGGACACTTTTTTCAGGAAGTATCTTAGTCCCTTATATAGAAAAGGACTCGGTGTCGATGTTTATAGGCTCGCAATCCGGTAAAAAAAGCCGGCTTCAGATCAGGGATCTGAAAATCGTGGAGCATCAACCTCAGAAACAGCCTTACAATGTCATTCCAATGGGGGAAAAAGTCACAAAAACAACATATATCTTTGTAGAACCCTGGAAGAGCCATCACGATTTTAAGATATCTTCACAATTGCGGCTTGCCGAAGGAAAAGGATTTGAGGGTTCGGTGATTGAAAAAATGTTGTATGCCAACTTCAATATGCTGACGTGGATAACTTCGCCGGATGATTTTACACCTTTTAATGTTCCCAACATGAACTATTCTCCTGATATGTATAACCGGGATGCCTTTTTTTCTATCGTGTCGAGCTATAATCAAGAATTGAATCTTAAGATATGGGAGCAATGGGGTAAAACGCAATCCTCGGCAGGGGGAATAGCCACCATTATCACACCTTATATGGGAACCGTGGAAGTAAAAGGCAATGAGGCTACTATAGAATGGCTGATGTGGGCCATGATAAATAAACGACGTTTCGGAGTTACCCTGCCCGTTGAGAAGGTGGACAAGGCCATTGAATTTGTTTTAAATGAATTTGATGAGGACAGAGACGGGATATGCCGGTCACATTTTATTCTGGGCCAGGTAGATGTTATCGACTATCAACCAAAAACAGATCGTCTTGCTGTTAACCAGGGAATGTTTGCCATCGCGTTGCGGACTATTAAAGAATTGGGTTATGATATAGCAGAAGCCTATATCGAAAAGGCGGAAATAGCGTATCGCAATTTTTATGACATCGAAAGAAAACATTTATTATTCGACAGGAATTTCCCGGATATCATTTCCTTATCTGATCTGGAACCGGAATTCTTCTCGTTGTGGCTATTTAACAGGGCTATGTTAACCGATACCATGGTAATCAATCATCTGGAACAAATACCCATACTTAATAAAGTGCCGGGTTCACCTCATCCTGATTATGGCACAACAGCACCAATATGTATCAGATTAACAGATGACGAAAAAGGATATTCTTACTTAACTAAGGATTACCAGCCTTTCGGAGAATTTGGGGAATCAAATTATGGAGATGGTGCCGGAGATGGTTTTTATTACAATGGGGGCAGTTGGCTGCGTGCCGAATATTGTGCCTACGTCGTTGGATTAAAGCATGGTTGGGTAACGGCAAAAATCCTTATGGAAAACAGGGTCTGGGCCGAGATTCATCTCAATCCGGAATGGCCTTTCAGTAAAGAATTTATTCCGACAAAATGGACCACAACCAATTCCTGGTGGACTTCAACCCGGGGGTTGTGCTGGAATGTTTTTATACTCATGGCAAACGAGGTTGCCGGTTTTCGTACACCCGACATGGATCCTGATTATAGAAAATAATTTCTTTCCTTAAATCGCCTTTACTTGAAAGAACCGTTAAATTGATGTGCGGGATAAAACATCTTCAATCCCAAACGGGTAAGATACATTTACTGCTGATATTTTTAAGTAATGCCGGAAAGTCCATCAGCGACCTCTTCATAACATCTGAATCTTCCGCATGACAGGTCAGGCAAGCCCCGGCTGTAAGAATGGCTTTCTGCTCTTCAAGATTAAAAGGACGGGCATTATTACGTGTCGCTGAAATCCCTGTTCTTTCCGAAAGAAAACCGATCCATGCATCTTCAGGCAACTTATCAAGCGTATTCAAAGCAAATTTATTCCGGAAAACCCATTTGCCCTTATTTCCTGTAATTTCATAGACCAATTCTCCCCTACCATATCCTACAGCTAATGGATTAAGATGGCAGGAAATGCAGGTTCTTCCCTCTCTGACTGTTGTATGTGCTGAAATGGGAGCGTAAAAGCGGTGAAACAGGTATGGAGAGGGCTCTTCATTATCTTTAAAAGACGACTTATCGATCGTTAAAACCATACCAGGCGTAAAAGTCATTACCTGCTTTGGTCCATCTTTACCGTCAATGATTCCTAAAGCCGGCTGATCAGCCATGAAACGCCCGACATGCTCAACCCAGGTTCCCATCTTTTCCTTATATTCGAGCATATCAAATCCTTTCACTTTCAGATCGAATGAATTATGGCATCCTACGCACTGCGGAACCCAGGAGGTATGACAACTTTCACAACTTAGCGATTGGTGAGCCTTACCGCCGGAACATACAGGCGCCGGTGAATTAAGGCTTAACAAGGTATCCATCGATTTAACCCGTAAAACCGCCTTTCCCGACCTGTCAATCCAGGCATTTATCAAGGCCAGACCACTCTTATGGTCTATAATGAAGTTATTATCTTCAAGTTCCCATTTTCTTAAGGTTATGATCTTCTTAGATTCAGCATCAAGGTCCTGGTAGAGTTTCGTTTCCGGTGACTTCATGAAATGACAATCTTCGCACCTGATCTTGACCTGTTGCTCCTTGTGAGCATATAAATTCCCATCGCCCATTAATTCATAAGAAGTATGGCAGTCAATACAGGTCATGCCTTTCTGATGATGAACATCATCCCGGATATATTCCAGGACTCTTTCATCTTCCAATACCCTGTATTTTCCTTCTTCAGGAATATTCTCTTTCTCAAGCAAGGTTTCATGCCAGCCCTCGTAATTCAGGGAAATCCTTCCTGACCTGCTATGGCAACCAAAACAATGATCGTTCGAAACCGCCAGGTTAAGCTGCGGATGATAAAAAACACCTGACTTTAACCTGGATTTAGCCTGTGTTAATGAAACAATCGCTGAATCCGAATAATTCAGATGACAGGCATTACACGCACCTCCCCTCGAAAGTTGCGTTACATGACCTGGTTCAGTTTTGGGATTACCCAGGTGGCAATTGGCACAGAGATCGCGAAGGTGCTGATCAGCAGCCGTATAGCCGATATCCTTAATATGAGCTATAGCTGAAAGCGAGTTATTTTCACCAAAAACATAGCGGTCGACAGTTACCACACCACTCATGGTCGACATGATGGAGTTTGGTATGCGCCGCGATATCTCGGGGTGGCAGGAAGCTGTGCCACAACTCTTCTGCGCATCAACCAGGTTACCCGGGATAAGGATCATCCCTTTGTGAGCTAGTTTTTTATCCAATGTGAATGGGTTACCTCCATGACATGATAAACAGCCTAAAGCTGCAGGATTATGAGCATCTTCGAGCCCTGTAACGTTATTATGGCAAATCAGGCATCCTTCCCGATGTCTATTAATAACCGGAATAGTTTCCTGAAAATCAAATCCTTCGGCTAATTTTAAGGTCAAGGGATGAAAAGAGATGACATTTCCGGTGAACGCGTTTAATGACCAGTGCCTTTTCCAGCGCCAGTTTTCACCCCTGAAAAATGCCCCGGTAATAGTAGTAAAGCTATACAGAATCAGAAGAATCAACAGCAGATTTTTCAGTCTTAGATTTAAATTTTCGCCCGTTTTAGGCAACACCCAAATTACAGCCAGGGTGGCTAACAGCAAAATCCAGATCCATCCCGGATGTGAGGACCAATAAAGAATTTCCTGCAGACCTATGAAATACCAGGGACCTTTTCCGGTATCCTGCCCAAGCGGGGCATGCACAAAAAAACTCAGAATAAGAAAAATAAAAAGAAGAATGATGAACCCGGTCGGAGCTGGCCAGATTATCCGTGAATGTTCATAAAGAACGATAAAAAGGATGATAGTGGCGGTAGCAATATGATGCATATAAACCAGTTCCAGGTTATTCTCGCTACCTAACAAAGTACTTCTTAACAAATCTCCAATAAGAGGTATCTTCTCAATGAGTGAAGAAAGGATTCGGAAAGCTGAAAACGCATCAGCATCTCCCTTTAAAATAAAACCGCTGATCATGACAAAAAACAGCACAGGGAGAGATAAGGTCAATCTCAGCCAGATCCCACGTGAAACGTTGTATTCCGTATTCTGAATAAAATGATCAATAAGATGAAGAATGGTGAAAACCAGGAAAAACTGGGCACTCCAGAAATGAATATTACGGATATAAGCTGCTGCAGGATTGTCAAGCAGCATCAGGCTGATAGAATCCAGGGGTTCTTTTATATGAAAAGGAATTGCAAGAAATACTCCTGAAACCGCGCATACCAGCATGCTTGAGGTCGCAATGCCGCCCATTGATTCAACCAGGAAGCGTTTCAGGGTATCGAAAAGTTTTTTCAAAACTTATTTGATAAAAATCGTAAGGTAATCGTCCTCAACAATAAAATTAAACATTTCCAGGGATTTATTTGCAGGGCCATTTATTGCAGAACCATTCTCCAAATCAAATGCAGAGCCATGGCAGGGACATTGCAATTGGCCGTTATCTGCCGGTTTTATCCTGCACCCCAGATGAGTACACCTCGTGGAAAAAACCTTGATCCCGTCCGTTCTCCTGTTAATCCAATATTCACTGTAAAAAGAATTTCCCTGTGGAATGTCTTTGAACAAGATACGCACTGATCTGCTTTCATTCCGGGTCTTTTCTCTTTTAACCATGACCTTCCATAAACCGGCTAATGGAAACAAGGCCAGCCAACCCAAAGCAAGAATCATTTTTCTTCTGGTCATGTTGATATGCTTGATATCTCCCATTCCGCTAAATTCCGAAAGAAATAAATATCATCCTAAATAAAAAAAACATGTAAACCAGTAATAGATCATATTATTTCATGATATCCGGCAGGTTAAAATATGAGCATTTCATTATATTAACGGTAAATAATTGGTTAAATTTGTACTGTTTCAAAATTAACAGACGAGGTTGTTTTAAAAGCCATATTTTGTTATAACTACAGAAGTACCAAAGTAAACGCGGAGAGCGCAGAGAATTGATAATCAAAATTTAATAACTCTATGATCTCCATGTCTTCTCTGAGTAATCAGTGGTAATGAATTTTTTATAACATCTGCATTTAAAAAAAGCTGATAATTAAAATATAATGAAAACCAGGCGAGATTTTATAAAAATTTCCGCATTAGGATTGGGCGCCGCGACCCTGGCAGGGAGCAACCTTAAATGGGTGTGGGGTTCAAATACCGGAGGTCCGGTTACTGAATCTGCATCTGCTATTCCCCGGCTTTCGCGCTACCCGACTTACTGCGAAGTCTGTTTCTGGAAATGTGCCGGTTGGATTTACCTGGATGAAGAAGGAAAAATCCAGAAGGTTACCGGTAATGATCAGGATCCGCACTGCAACGGCCGTCTTTGCCCGAGAGGTACAGGAGGGGTTGGCTTATATCATGATAAGGACCGGCTGAAAACGCCTTTGATCCGCATCGAAAAAAATGGAAAACAAACATACCGGGAAGCATCCTGGGATGAAGCGCTTGACCTTGTTGCCGGGAAGATGAAAGAAATCGGAAATAAATACGGCGCTGAGAGCATTGCCTTGTTCAATCACGGATCTTCGGGCAGCTATTTCGGACATCTTCTGAAAGCTTACGGTTCAACCAATATTACGGCTCCATCTTACGCGCAATGTCGCGGACCCCGTGAAGTAGGGTTTGAACTCACCTTCGGAAGCGGTCTTGGGTCGCCCGAACCAACTGATATCAGGGACACCCGTTGCCTGGTCCTGATCGGCTCACACATCGGGGAGAATATGCACAATGGGCAGGTTCAGGAGATGTCGGATGCAATCGACCGCGGTGCTACCATCATCACAGTTGATCCCCGCTTTTCGACTGCTGCAAGCAAGTCGAAGTTCTGGCTTCCAATCAAGCCTTCAACGGATATGGCTCTGCTGTTGGCCTGGATCCATGTACTAATTTATGAAGATCTCTTTAACAAAGAATACGTTGAAAAAAACACCATTGGTTTTGAGCAGCTTAAACTCCATGTAGAAAAACTGACACCTGAATGGGCCTACGGGATCACGACCATCAAACCGCATATCATCCGTGAAACTGCCCGAGCTATGGCCAATGCATCACCGGCTGTCATTGTTCACCCGGGCCGTCATGTTACCTGGTATGGGGATGATACACAGAGATCAAGGGCAATAGCCATTCTCAATGCATTACTGGGTTCCTGGGGCCGGAGAGGGGGCTTCTTTTTCAAGGAAAGCCTTTCCATTCCTGATTATCCTCATCCTCCTTTTCCAGAACCGGCCTGGTCGTGGAAAGAAACACATGCAGGTAAATTTCCGCTTGCAAAGTTGTCTGTATCAAATGCGCTGGTCGATGCATCTATTCCTGAAACCGGCAAAGAACATATCATCCGCGGATGGATCGTGAGCGGGACCAATCTGCCGATGACCATGCCACAGAAAGATCAGCTATTAAAAGCCATACAGTCGCTTGAATTTCTGGTGGTGGTCGATACCATGCCAATGGAAATTACCGGATTTGCAGATGTAGTATTACCGGAATGTACTTTCTTTGAAAGATATGATGAATTGCGTGAATCGCCGGGCCGTGAACCATATCTGGGCTTAAGAATGCCTGCCGCTGAACCATTATACGACAGCAAACCAGCCTGGTGGATTGCTAAAAAAATAGGCGAACGCCTCGGGCTCGGTGAATATTTTAATTATGATGACTTAAAAGAAGTCATCGAATGGCAGCTTGGTCAACTGGGAACTTCCCTTGTAGAAATGCAGGAAGTCGGTGTTAAGAAGTTTGAAAGGAAAAGCGGCAGCTTATACATGACTGAAAATCAACCAAAAGAATTCAATACGAATTCCGGGAAAATTGAACTTTATTCTTCGGAACTGGCAGAGCTTGGATTTGATCCGATGCCGGTTTACACGCCTCATCCCGAGCCTCCGCAAGGGTTTTACCGGCTGATTTATGGCAGGGCTCCTATGCATACATTCAGTCGTACGGCTAATAATCCGAACCTGGTCGACCTGATGAAGGAGAACGCTGTATGGATACATCCAAATGTGGCAGATATATGGGGCCTGAAGAAAGATCAGTATGTCTGGCTTAAGAACCAGGATGGCGTCGTTTCCCATTTTCCAGTAAAAGTGAGATTGACAGAAAGGATACGCTGGGATTCAGTTTATATGGTCCACGGCTTTGGTCACAGGGATAAAAAGCTCAGACTTGCCTATGGCCGTGGTGCTAATGACTCTGACCTCATCACAAACGTAATGATGGATCCGCTGATGGGTGGAACAGGTATGCGGGGCAACTTTGTAACTATTCTGACGGAAGATCCGGAAAAGGAGGATAAATCATGAGATACGCCATGGCAATAGATACCCGGAAATGTGTCGGGTGCAGCGATTGTGTTGTTGCCTGTCAGACAGAAAATCATGTCCCTTTTGGTTTTTGTCGTGATTGGGTCACCGAAACGGTTGATGGCAGCTATCCGAATGTTGAACTTGAAATCAGGTCGGAACGCTGTAATCATTGTGAAAATGCGCCTTGTGTAAGGTGTTGCCCGACCGGGGCCAGTCATTTTGTGGAAGGAGGCATTGTCCTTGTAACGAGGAATAAATGCATCGGGTGCGGGGCATGTATTCAATCCTGCCCTTATGATTCCCGCTATTCTCATCCGGATGGTTACGTGGATAAATGTACCTTCTGTAACCACATTGTTTCAAAAGGAGGAAAACCTGCATGTGTCTCCGTTTGTCCTACCAAATGCATGTATTTTGGTAATCTGGATGATCCCAACAGTGAAGTGTCCAATGCACTTAAAAACAGAAAACATAAGGTATTGGCTCCGGAAGCCGGGACCAATCCACAGATCTATTATCTTATTTGATGGCTGTAAAAATATTCAGTATGAAAGAAGAATTGTTTATAAGCGGCCGTGATATACCAAATATCGACCCCTTTCTACATATCTGGCATTGGCAAATCCCGATTTACCTCTATCTGGGAGGCTTAGCGGCAGGCATCCTTTTCTTTGCCGGAATATTCACGATAATGGGCAAGGAAAAAGATATGAAAACCACTGTAAAATGGGCCCCGTTTCTTGTTCCCGGCGCCTTAATAATCGGCCTTTTAATGTTATTTCTGGACCTGAAGCACCAATTGTTTTTCTGGCAATTATATACGACGATCCGGTTGCAATCTCCTATGTCATGGGGTGCCTGGGTTCTGATGTTCATTACACCGCTATCTTTAATCTGGGTGGCCACTTACCTAAAGGAAGTTTTTCCGCAATGGAGCTGGAAATTCCACTTCCTCGAAAAGATGGAACTTCTGGCTGTAAAAAACCGCAAAGGAATGGCCTGGGTAATGATTACGCTGGCCGTTATCCTGGGGATTTATACGGGTATCCTGCTCTCGGCATTCAACGCCAGACCACTCTGGAATAATTCCATACTTGGGCCTCTGTTTTTAGTATCGGGTCTTTCTACCGGCGCAGCAGTCATTATGTGGATGACTAAAAGTCATTATGAAAGAAAGATGATGAGCCGGATCGACCTTGTTTTGATCATTGTCGAGTTGTTCTTCATCACCCACATGATCATGGGAATGCTGGCGGGATCGTCTGTTCAGATTGCCGCAGCGGATCTTTTTCTGGGTGGGCAGTTTACTGTTTCTTTCTGGGTCTTTGTGATCATCCTCGGGCTTGTATTCCCTGCTGTTCTTGAAATACTTGAACTGGCCGGATATAAAATACCTGTGGCCATTCCGGCAATCCTGATCCTGTTTGGTGGCCTGGTTTTCAGGTTTATCATGGTAGAAGCGGGGCAGATCACCCGTTATCTTTATTAAATTATAATCATAGAATTATGAGTGAGAAAGCTAAAAAAGATTACAGCAAAACCTACCTGAATCCTTACTTTGGAGGGGTATTGCTGGGCATCATCCTGATCCTGACTTTTTACATTACAGGCAGGGGACTTGGGGCCAGCGGAGCGGCAAAAAGTACTGTAGTCACTACCATCCAATCTGTTGCACCAAAGTATGCTGAAAAATCGCACTATGTGTCACAATTTATCAGCGATGACAACCACCCGATGAATAATTGGCTGGTATTTGAAGTTATTGGCGTATTTGCAGGCGCTTTCCTTTCCGGTATACTTTATGGCCGTTTGAAACCTAAAGTCGAGCACTCACCCAGGATTACCTCCCGGAAACGATTGATTGTCGCTCTGATTGGCGGCATGCTATTCGGATTCGGATCACAGATCGCAAGAGGTTGCACCAGCGGAGCAGCCCTGTCGGGGATGGCTGTCATGTCGTTGGGCGGTTTTATCACCATGATGGGCATCTTTGGATCAGCCTACTTATTTAGCTGGACATTTAAAAAACTTTGGATTTAAAATTAATTATTATGGGACCACTTATACCTAATGATATTATCTCTGCCGATTGGAATAACGCTATTGCTTTACTCATCGGTATATGTTTCGGTTTTGTTCTGGAAGCTTCGGGTTTCTCCTCTTCGAGGAAAATCATGGGGACTTTCTTTGGTTATGACTTCGTTGTTTTACGCGTGTTTTTTACTGCGGCAGTAACTTCAATGATGGGCATCCTTTACCTTGATTATTTCGGCTGGGTCAATTTTGGCCAGCTTTATATACACCCGACTTATCTGATGTCAGCCATTATCGGTGGTGTTATCATGGGAATCGGTTTTGCTCTGGGAGGTTATTGCCCCGGAACCAGTTATTGTGCTATAGCCATTGGAAAGCTGGATGCATTGGTCTATTCAGTTGGTCTTTTCCTGGGGATATACATTTTTACCTTTGCCTACCCTCTTATGGAGAGCTTCTATAATAATGGTTTTATAGGTTATGTTACAGCTCCTGAGATTCTGGGAATTAATGCAAATTTGTTCGTTTTTATTGTTGTGATCGTGGCACTTGGCATGTTCATCGCGGCTACCATCATACAACGGAAAGTGAAAAAAGTTGAATACTAAGTAGTGCATCATGATTAAAAAATACTTCATTCCCGTCGTTCTGCTGGTGGGCTTAGGGCTTGTCCTTGTTTTACTCCCGCCAAAGAAATCTTATGATGAAATGCCGCCTGAAAAACTGCTCCGCCAGATCACCAGTTCATCCAGATTTATCACACCAGATGAAATTGCCGAAAGGATGATTGAAAAAGACCCATCTCTGCTGCTGATAGATGTCAGAAGTTCTGACGACTATCTTAAGTTTACTTTACCAGGAGCAATCAATATTCCATTTGAAGAACTGCTCAATCCGGAACAGGAAAATATCCTCAGGCAGGAAGGTATGGATTTTATATTCTTTTCGAATGGAAGCATTCTCTCCGATCAGGCATGGATACTCTCTAAACGAAAGGGACTGAAGAATATTTATATCATGCAAGGAGGTATAAATCAATGGTTTGACAACTTTTTTGTAAACACTCCGCCCGGAGAATCGGCGCCTGCATCAGAACTGGAGCTTTATCAATTCAGAAAAGGAGTAAGACAATTTTTTACCGGAGGAGATGTGCAAGCTACACCTCAAAATCCGACTGAAACAATTCAACTTGAAAAAAGGATAAAAAAGTCAGCCACCGAAGGAGGTTGCTGATCGATAAAAAATAAATTGATCCAATGAAAGAACTTAACAGAACCGGTCGATTAACCATTGCTTCATTGATAGTTGCAGCCATACTTGTTATTGGATTTATCACCCTTAAGAGACCCGACATCGAATTTACCAGGTCGCCCGGACAAAGCATTCCTCTAATTACAATAGGACAGGATATTATCTATCCGGAAGACGTCACAGGAATTGTTGAATCAGGCGATGCCACATATATCATTTTTGATTTACGAAGTCCTGTGGATTTTCAAAAATCTCATATCGGAAATGCCCGAAACATACCAATCCAGGATTTATTTGAATATAAGAATCTGAAATTGATTAAAAAGCTTGCAAAAGATTCAATCAGTATAATTTTATATGGAAATGACCAGCTACAGGCCAATGGCGCATGGATGCTTTTAAAACAGATGTCATTTGATAATATTAAGGTCATGCCCGGAGGGTTTGATTATTATTCAACCAGCAGCCTTGATCTGTATGACTTACCCGATATTCCTGAAAATCTTGACGAGGAACCAAAATATGATTACCGGGGAGTACTGGATAGTTTAAGTGGTGACCAACCTTCTAACAATAAGAATATCACCTCCGGTGAACCCATACAGATTATTAAACGGGAGAAAAAGTCAAAGGCAGAAGGTGGCTGCTGATTGTTATTGATTACAATTTAGAAACATTCTAAAGGCAATAGTCCTATTACCTTACTGGTTATCATCTGATTAATTCTTACCACTACCACTACCATCACTTATTACGATTCTAAACCATTGTCTGATGAGAAAGTCAATCTTTTCTGCCATAGTGTGTGGAGTGGTCTTTTTACTTCTACCCTACGATAGTCACGCACAAACCTCTACTAATACAGAGGCTTTAAAGAAGATATCAGAACTTGAAAAAGCAGCTTATCTTATCCGGAAAGCTGAAGCAATCAGATACGCGAATACAAATGGATTACCTATATTTATTGAAACGCCTGCTGGCCGTTATTCTGAAATTCAATACCTCGACGAATACGGAAAACCACAGTATTTTATCACCGATAATGCCAATTCTGCTAAAACCATTTCAACAAACCAGGTATATTCAGGAGGCAATGCCGGTCTTAGCCTTACGGGAGCAGGCATTACTCCAAGGGAATGGGATGCGGGCGCGATAAAATTAACCCACCAGGAATTTGGAGGACGGGTAGTGCAGGGCGATGGGGCTACGACCCTGAATTACCATTCTACCCATGTTGCAGGTACCATAATGGCTTCCGGGGTAGTTGCCAACGCCAAAGGCATGTCTCCCGAAGCCCAGCTTAGGGCATTCGACTGGAACAATGATGCTGGTGAAATGGCCAGCGAAGGTGCTAATGGAGCACTGATGTCCAATCACTCTTATGGTCTTACCAGGGGATGGTATCTCAGCGGCAGTACATGGGTATGGTATGGTAACCCGAGTATCAGTATACTTGAAGATTATCGCTTTGGCTTTTACGACTCACAAGCCCAGTCGTGGGACAATATCGCCAGAAATGCCCCTTATTATCTGATTTGTAAATCAGCCGGGAATGATCGTAATGAAGGACCAACCGGTGGAGCTTACCCGAAGGACGGACCTTATGATTGCATCGGTCATGCCGGAAATGCTAAAAACATCCTCACCGTCGGCGCTGTAAATGACATCATATCAGGTTACACAGACCCTTCCAGTGTAGTCATGAGTTCTTTCAGCTGTTGGGGACCGGCTGATGATGGCAGGATTAAACCAGATATCGTGGCTAATGGAATCGGCCTTTATTCTACTGATAAAGATAATAACACCGATTATACCACCCTGAGCGGCACATCTATGTCAACACCTTCAGTAACAGGCTCCCTGGCTTTATTGCAACAACACTGGAATAGCCTTAATCCCGGTACATACCTGCTCGCGGCAACTTTGAAAGCTCTGGTCATCCATACAGCCGATGAAGCCGGCACATCTACCGGACCTGACTACCAGTTTGGCTGGGGATTGATGAATA
>Ga0247841_10002252_pt1 | contig 39345 bp, 33 predicted proteins | sample LaCruzMarch2015__2_FD_192410 | JGI IMG/M metagenome (GOLD analysis project Ga0247841, IMG submission 192410) | Freshwater microbial communities from meromictic Lake La Cruz, Castile-La Mancha, Spain - LaCruzMarch2015_18m | ecosystem: Environmental > Aquatic > Freshwater > Lake | place: Spain... | reverse complement strand
CTGCCGGTAGGCACGGCACTTCTGTTTTTCTCTTCGATAAACCAGAATGATCTTTTGATAATTCCCTGGCGCACCGGATGTATCCCGATAATCAGAGTCCGATGTTCCTCTATATTTTATGCCTTTTTTAAGGATTTTTATAATGGAATGGTGCAGTTTCTTCCTTTCGAGGACGCTAATATCTACTATTTTCCTTGTTGGCAGGATCCTCGCGTCAAACAAAATTTCACTGCGATATATATTGCCTATTCCGGATATCATATTCTGATCCATTAGAATGATGCCAATCGGTGATTTTTGGCGTCGATTGAGAATATCAGAAAACTTTTTGAATGTAAAGAGAGGACTCATAGCATCGACTCCGAGAGATTTTATTTCTTTGAGTTGGTTTATTTTGTCCGTGTCATCCAAAACAATTTTTCCAAATTTTCTTAAATCTGAAAATTCCAAGGTCCGCCCGGATTTCAGTTTCCAGATATGATGGATGTATTGATTCACCTTGTCATTGAAATAATTCTTCTCCGCTTCATTATTCTTACTTCTTACTTCTTTCTTCTTCACTAACAAGTGTCCTGTCATCTTCAAATGAATATATAAAGTCTTGTCTCCAGACAAATCAATAAAAATATTTTTTCCGATTCTCCTAGCGTGAAGAATTTTTCTGTTTTTTATAACTTTACGAAACTGTTCGACGCTTTTTCCCTTGATCGTCTTTCCCCAGTCACTCCAAAAATCAACGATCGTATCGCCTTTAATTTTCCGGTTTAAATCGTCAATTATAGTTTGTACTTCGGGCAATTCTGGCATAAAATTAAACTTCCCCCCAATTATCCCCAATCTTCACATCCACCAAAAGCGGAACTTTGAGTTTATAAACAGCTTCCATAATTTCTTTCACTTTTTTTCCTACTTCTTCTGCCAGATTTTCCTTAACTTCAAGAATAATTTCGTCATGAACCTGAAGAATCATTTTCACCCCGTTAAATACGCCAGAGGCGTCCTCGCTTCGCGAGGATTTAACGGGGCGGGCATCTAAATTATCTTTATATTCTTCATAAACTTTTATCATAGCCAGTTTCACGATATCGGCTGCCAGGCCCTGGATCGGCATATTAATCGCCATCCGCTCGGCTGCGTTTTGGACCTGGAAGTTAGGAGAATTAATCTCTGGAATATATCTTCTTCGGCCGACTTCCGTTTCCACATATTCATGCTCTCTGGCAAATGCTTTCGTGTTTTTAATATAGCTTGCCACCCCCTGGAATTTTTCCATATACTCATCGATGAATTTCTTGGCTTCATCTCGGTCAATGCCAGCTGACACAGAAAAACCAAATACGCTCATGCCGTAAATTATTCCAAAATTCAGAGCCTTGGCTTTTCTTCGCATCGTTTCTGTCACTTGCGAAAGCGTTACCTTGTTTATTTCTGCCGCTGTTGCCCGATGAATATCTTCGCCTTTCCAAAAAAGATCAATGAGTTTTTTGTCCTCACTGACATGTGCTACCACCCGAAGATCAATCTGGGAATAATCGGCGCTAACTAATTTATATCCCTTCTCAGCTTCAAAAGCGACACGAAGAAGCTGACCCAAATCAGTCCGGATAGGAATATTTTGCAGATTTGGTTCAGATGAAGATAGTCGTCCCGTCGCTGTCACTGCCTGGTTATATGAAGTATGGATTCGTTTGTTTTTATCAACCAGCGGTGGTAAGGAATCCAGATAAGTAGTCTTCAGCTTGAAAATTTCACGATACTCCTCGATCTTTTCAATGATTTTGTGTTTGTTTCTGATTTTTTGCAGTTCACCTGATGCAGTTGAAAATCCAGTCTTTCCTTTTTTAATATCATCGGTTGAAATTTTTAATCTCTCAAATAATATCGGCGCCAGCTGTTTTGGAGAATTGATATTAAATTCAATGCCTGCCAATTTATAGATGCTTTTTTCCAGGTTCTCGATTCTTTTGGTTATTTTTTCCGATATGCCTTTAAAAATAATGGTGTTGAGCTTTACGCCGTTAATTTCCATTTCAGCCAGAATTTTTATGAGCGGAATTTCAACCTGATCAAAAACATATTTCAAATTTTTTTCCTTATCCTGCTTTTCACAAATTTTTTCTATTTTTTCCTCGAGTATCGTCTTTAGCTTAAAAAAATAGTCGGCACTTTGGCAATATTTTTCCGCTGCATCTTTGGGAGATTCAATTTCCAGCCCTAGCTGGCCTTTTTTTTCTTCGATTTTTACTTCTTCTCCCAAGTTTTCTAAAACCAGACTGCCAAATTCTATTTTTGCTCCAGGATTTAGCACATAGGCTGCCAGCATTATGTCGAAATATGACCCAGCCAATTTAATCTTGTTTTTTTCCAGGATTTCCAGGTCGTTTTTGAGGTCATATCCAATTTTCACAATTTTCTCGTTTTCTAAAACCGGTTTTATTTTCGCCAGATTTGCTTTAGAATATTCGACAAATCCTGCCCTTCCTGTTTTCCAGCTTAAAGCTATCCCCTGAAGTTCGCTCTCTAGCGGCTTTGATCCGACAAATTTTAGCTTTATCGCAATTTCTTTTTGTTCACTTAGTGTTTTGATAAATTCATCTATGTTTTGTTCTTCAATATATTCATACTTAAAGTCTTGTACTCCCGATTTATTCGTATCATTTCCGCCATAGGCGGACCCGGTCGGATGACCGGGCGCGTCGCTTCCGGGTATTCGTTTCACTAGGCTAAAAAAATTAAGCTCGCTGAACAGTTCGACTAGTCTTGCTCTGTCAAATTCATGAGTCTTAGCTTTTTCCAAATCAATCTCCACTGGAACATTGGTTCTGATCGTCGCCAGTTTTTTGCTCTGCATAGCGATACTCCTGTCTCTTTCCAGTTTTTCCTTCACTGCCCCCTTGATTTCAGCCAAATTGGCATAAACATTTTCCAGCGTTCCATATTTCGAAAGAAGTTCTGTGGCCGTTTTTTCCCCAATACCTTTTACTCCTGGAATATTGTCGGAGGCATCGCCTCGAAGCCCTTTGTAGTCAATCATCTGGTCGGGAGCAAGGCCGTAGCGTTCTTTCACTTTTTCTGCATCATATAAGACAGCATCGGATAGTCCCCGGCGCATCGTATAAACTTTAGTTTTTTCATTAACCAGCTGGAGCGTATCGAGATCACCAGTAACAATAATATTTTCCATCTGGCCGTTATTTTTTTCAACATACTTTATAACTGTCCCGATTACATCATCCGCTTCAAATCCTTGTTTCTCCAAAATTGGTATATTCATCGCCCGCACGACTTCTTTGACCCGATCGATCTGGGCATAGAGTTCGTCCGGCGCTTTCACTCTTGTTGCTTTATATTCTTTATATTCCTCATGCCGGAAAGTCGGCCCAGCCAAGTCAAAAGTAGCAATGATATAGTCCGGCTGGAATTTTTGGACCACCGAAAGAATGGTTGAAGCAAAGCCATAAACCGCGTTGACCAGTTCTCCGCTTTTGGTTGTCAGGGGAGGCAAAGCATGGTAAGAGCGATGGATTATAGCATTGCCGTCAATTAATATTAATTTTTGGGATGGTTTGTCCATATATTTAGTATAGTGGGCGAAGGTAAATATATCAACACAAAATAAAAGAGCGACTCTTGCGAATCGCCCATTTTCTTAAATTATTCTCCGCCTGAGTCACCACCCGAATCAGATCCGGAATCAAAAGAATCCGTACTTGAATTTTCCGTTTCTGTCACTGTGTCAACTTTTTCTTCGCTTCCACTTTGGCTCTCTTGAGGAAAATTGCTTGGGGCCATTTCCGTAGGATCATTTTTCTTTTTGAAAAAATCGAATATTCCCATATCTTTACTTTTAATAATTAGCGACTTGATTATAAATTACTTTTCCAAAAGCTCCACGCTTTTGAGAACCACTTTTTCTACCGGACGATCATTGGCTCCGGTCTGGACATTTTCAATTTTAAGTGCGACATCTATGCCCGAAACCACAGATCCGAAAACCGTATAGCTGGGAGGAAGGGGCGCCTGAGGACTCGCGGTAACAATGAAAAATTGGCTGCCATTGGTATTTGGTCCGGAATTGGCCATAGCCAGCGTGCCTTGTGGATATTTTTCTGTTCCTTTCAACTCATCATTGAATTTATATCCCGGTCCGCCGGTTCCCCACCTATCTTTCATGCTTTCATCTTTTGAAAGCGGATCGCCGCCTTGAATCATAAAGCCCTTTATCACTCGATGGAACTTTACGCCATCATAAAATTTTTCATTGGCTAGTTTTAAAAAATTATTCACAGCATTTGGCGCGTTAACGGAATCAAATTTTACTTTGATGTCGCCGAGACTGGTTTTAAGCACTGCTTCCATATATTTTTTTGATAAATTATTATTTTCACTTGAATTATTTTCTACAGTTCCCGTGCTACTTTCGTTTAGAGTATCTTGCAGCCTTTCATTTTCCTGATTAACTGCGCTATTCACGTCTTCCTGTGCTTTTTCCTTTATATCGACCATTTCAGGAACATAGTTGGCCGCGTCTTTAATTGGCTGTTCAACTGTCTTTTTCACTTCTCCTGAATTAGCACATCCAGCCAATATTAATGATGCAAAAACAACAATAGCCATTAATATTTTTTTATTCATCTTTTGTTGCCCCGTTAAATTCGCTTTCAGCGGCTTCGCTTTGCGATGATTTAACAAGAAATTTATTAATTATATAAACGATGAGAAAAATAAGCAGATAGACAAAGATAAAAACAAATATCCAGCCATTGCGCTCCAACCGGCAGCCGATGATGCTCTTCTTGTCCCGGCACCAGCTAAAAAGACGGCTTTGAAGAAAAGGAAAAACTATCCAGGCCGGAACAATGAATTTTTTATCAAAAACATAAAGCGCAATATTAATAACGCTTCCAATTTGCAAGGCACGCCCCCACACCAAAAAATTGGATTTATACATTTCTCTACATTTATTTTTAAAATTATTTAACATATAATCATGAATTTTTTAGTTTTTTGGTGTGGGGGTAAAATTATTTTTTAATTTTTCTTTCATATTTTACAAATGTTATTTTTCTTTCTTTTTCACTGACCCATTCAAACTTTATCCAGAGAGATTCCTTTGGAATAATTTTCCTGATCCTGTCTGCCCATTCTATTATAACAATATTTTCTGGATTGGAAATAATCTCTTCCCAACCAAGATTTAATAAATCTTTTGAACTCACTCTGTAGGTGTCGATATGATAAATGTTTTGAATTTTTTTATTTTTTGTTTTTAATTTTTTTGGATATTGGGATTTACCTGCCTGCCGGTAGGCACGGGAATTTGGAATTTCTTTCTTGTAATTTTTAATTACAAGAAAAGTAGGGCTTGTATATGACTCCTTTGCTCCCAATCCCTTCAAAAAACCCTGCGCGAAAGTGGTTTTTCCGCATCCCAGCTCTCCCTCAAGTGCAATAATGTGTCCCCCTTCAATCTCTTTGGACAGCAATTCTCCCAATTTTTGTGTTTCTTTGAAATTCTTTGTGATAAATATTTTTTGCATAATTTTATGTTAACTTGGATTTCTAATTAAGTCGAGGCTCGCCCTGTTGAGTAATTTTTCAGAAGACTCGTTTAGCGGGGTTCCCCTGTGGAATAAATCGCTAAAGCGATTTACGCCGAAGGCGTATTCCACAGGGTAAATTTGACATAAAAAATAATCCTTGCTACCTTAAACAACTAAATAAATTCTAGACACGATAAATCGAGTATCTACAAAATACAATGTCCCTCACCCCCCAAGAACAATTTAAAAAATTTCTGGAAGATTCTAAAAACGTCCTGATTCTCATTCCGGAAAACCCTTCTGCTGACGCGGTCGGAAGCGCCTGGGCGCTTTATTTTTTCCTGGAAAATAAAAAACTAGTTCCCACTATTGCTTTTTCAAACAATTTATCGCAAAAATATAATTTCCTGCCAAGACCGCAAAAAATTCTTTCCGAAATTTCAGGCGCCAGGGATTTTGTGCTGTCTTTTGACATCAGCCGCAATAAAATAACCGGACTCAAAAGCGAAGAAAAAGACGGGAAATTCATTATTTACCTCACCCCCGAAAAAGGCGCTATTGATCCTCGTGATTTTTCTTTCATTCTAGCCAAGTTCAAGTATGATCTGGTAATTGTCATTGACAGCCCCGATCTTGAAAAGCTTGGAAAAATTTATGCCAATAACACTGATTTGTTTTTCGAAGTTCCGGTAGTTAATGTGGACAGAAGAAGCGACAATGACAACTTCGGCCAGATCAATCTTATTGATGTTACAGCTTCTTCCTGCTCAGAAATTCTCACTCGCACTTTAGAAGAACTGGCTCCCGAATTGATTGATAAGGCAGTAGCCACATGCCTGCTTTCTGGGATTATCGGCGCTACTGACAGCTTTCAGAAAAAAAACACCACCCCACGATCTCTCGCAACTGCCGCTATGCTCATGGACAAAGGGGCAGATCAGCAGGAAATCATACGCTGGCTCTACAAAACCCATCCGCTGCATATTTTGAAGCTTTGGGGGCGCGCCATGGCTAAATTGAATTGGAACCCCGACTCCCAGCTGGTCTGGTCGGAAATCAGCCTTGAGGACTTCATCCAAAGCCGGTCAAATTCCGCCGATCTCGCAATAATCCTGGAAAAACTCCAGGAAAGCTATTCGGACGGAAAAATATTTATGACACTTTACAACGATACGCCGACTTCCTCTATGGCTCTCGTCAAGACAGCTGACATTGAAATTGCCAAAAAAATATATCTGGCTTTCGGCGGAGAGATCAAAAGAGGAGTTTTGGAAATAAAGTTTGAAAAAGATAATCTTTCTGAAGTAGGAAGAACCGTGGCAGAAAAAATAAAGAGAGTAGCTAGTAATTAGTAACTTTAATAAAAAAGAAACTGCAAACAATTTTCTAGTTAATGATTACAGGCCCTGGCCTGTTTTTTTTATTTTTCCTATTTCGTGCTAAAATATCCTCATGATTAAGATAATTAAACAAATTGTTCCCGGCGAGGAATCAGAAAAAGGAATACAGACCAAAAAAATTCTGTCTCAAATGCGTCGGGAATCAGAGGAAGAGCGGGCTTCTGTTTTTGCTACTTCCATAAACCTTCCCTACATCGATACCAATCTTGTCCCGATTGCGGCTGATGCTATAAAAACTCTAACAGAAGAAGAATCAAGAACCCACAATCTGGCTGTCATCCAAAAAATAGCCAAGGTTGTTACGATTGTTTCACCCGACCCTACCAGTTCGGAGACCCAGAACTTCATTCAGAAACTGATGCAGGAAAACGGCTGGCAAATAAAAATATTCGTAGTGTCCCGCACCAATATGGAACGCGTCTGGGACAGATACAAAAAAATTGTTTTTGTCGATTATCTGGATCAGATGTCTGTCAATCTTACCGGAGAGGAACTGGATCACTTCGAAGAAGAGTTAAAAGACCTAATATCCCTTAAGCAGCGGATTGGCGAACTTTCCACAACGCAGATCATCGACACTGTCATGGCCGGAGCTTTTAAGCTCGGCGCGTCTGACATCCATCTTGAACCCAGAGAAAAGGAAGTCCGGCTACGCTACCGCATCGATGGCGTATTGCAGGACATCGCTTTCTTCCCTCTCAATGCCTACAAGTCCATTGTTTCTAGAATAAAAATGATGGGCGAAATGAAAATCAATGTCCGGGATATCGCTCAAGACGGCACTTTCTCAATAAAAATAGAAATAAAAGAGGGTGAAAAAAAAATAGATACTCGCGTTTCAATCATCCCTGGAAACTTCGGAGAATCAATTGTTATCCGCCTCCTTAATCCGGATTCAATAAACGTAAAACTAGAAAGCTTGGGTCTCCGAGGGCTTGCTTATGAACAAATTCAAAAACAAATGACTGCTCCCAATGGCATGATTTTAAACACTGGACCAACGGGTAGTGGAAAAACAACTACACTATACGCCATAATTAATAAACTAAATGAACCGGACAAAAAAATAATCACCATCGAAGACCCGATCGAATATGAAGTCAGTGGAATTTCACAGTCCCAAGTTGAAAAATCAAGAGGTTATACTTTTGCATCCGGACTCCGTGCCATTGTCCGGCAGGATCCGGACATAATTCTTGTAGGAGAAATCCGAGATGATGAAACAGCTGATATCGCCGTCAACTCCGCGCTAACCGGCCACCTAGTGCTTTCATCTCTTCATACAAATAGCGCCGTCGGGGCTATTCCCAGGCTCATTGAGCTTGGAGTGAAGCCGTCTTTGATTTCTCCTTCAGTAAACGCTGTTGTTGGACAAAGACTAGTTCGAAAGCTTTGTGATTGCAAAGAGTCCTATGAGCCAGCTAAAGAATCTATCGAGTCTCTTAAGAAGATCCTCTCCATTATTTCCCCAAAATCAAAAGTTGATATTCCAAAGAATATAACTAAGCTCTATAGAGCCAAAGGATGTGCAAAATGCAACAACCTTGGATATAAAGGACGCATTGGAATATTTGAAGTGCTCACCATCAGCCCGGAAATTGAAAAATTGGTCATGGATATGGCATCGGAAACGGAACTTACTATGACCTCTTTAGAGTCGGGCATGATTACCATGCTTCAGGACGGAATTTTAAAGGCTCTGGAAGGAATTACTTCCATTGATGAAGTAAAAAGGGTCACTGGAGAAGGAGACTTTCTTGAAGATATTTATGAAAAGTTAATGTCCGCATCACTAGACAGGGCAGTTCTTATAAGTCCGGAAAATTTCAGACTGGCCAAAAGCAACGTCAAAAATTTCAAAAAATTTCAGGAAGCTATCAGCAAAGCCAAAAGCAGCGAGATTGGAAAAATTATTTTTGCTGCTGCTTCAATCCTTGGAGTCGGCGATATCCACATCGAACCACAATCTAATGACGTAAAAATTCGTTTCAGAATCGATGGCATCCTTCAGGATGTGGCTTCCATTCCTCTGACTGAATACCCGGGTTTTCTTGGTGAGATAAAAATCCTATCGGGTGTGAAAACAGAAGTGCGGCAGGGCGTGGTTGACAGCCGTTTTTCCATAAAGTTTGATGAAAAAATTAAAGATGTTCGGGAGCCAGAGACAGATGTCCGCGTTTCCATAATTTTGGGCGGTTACGGAGAAACGGTAGTACTGCGACTTCTTTTTAAGACTTCTCTTGAATATGATCTTACCAAGCTCGGCATAAGACAGCAAAATCTCGACAAAATCATGCAAGAGATTTCAAAACCTAACGGAGTCATCCTCAACACCGGACCGACTGGAAGTGGAAAAACAACTACCCTTTATAGTATCCTCGCGCACCTAAATAAACCCGAAGTGAAAATAATCACTGTCGAAGATCCGATTGAATATCAGTTGGAAGGAATTCTTCAAACCTCGGTCAATGAAAAAGACGGCTACACTTTTGCCACCGCCCTTAGACAACTTCTCCGTCAAAACCCAGACGTGATGATGATTGGTGAAATTCGCGATGACGAAACAGCTAAAATTGCAGTTCAGGCTGCCCTTACTGGCCATCTAGTCCTTTCCACGCTTCATACCAATAATGCCGCCGGAGCAGTCGCCAGGATGATTAATATGGGCGTAGCAACTCAAGACATTGCCACAGCAGTTAATGCCTTTATTGCTCAAAGGCTTGTCAGAAGGCTTTGTGACTGCAAGAAAAAAATAAAACCAACGGCCGAAGAAAAAGCTGAAATTGAAAAAGTCCTAAAGAGCATTTCTCCTAAATCCGGCGTTACTATTCCTAAAGTTGGAGATATTTATAAACCAAAAGGTTGCGTCAAATGTAACCATATTGGGTATAAGAGCAGGATGACTATCAGCGAAGTCTTTGAAATTTCAGAAGGTTTGCAAGAGCTTATTATGCAGGGAGCCGTAACTTCAGAACTTGAGAAAAAAGCTGTCGAAAACGGAATGCTAACAATGACGCAAGACGGAATTTTGCGAGTTTTGGAAGGAGAAACAACTTTAGAAGAAGTGGAAAGAGTTACGGATCTTTAAAAAATCAAAATGAAAAAATCAAACATAAAAATGACAAATAAAAATTCAAAAATAAATAATTATAAAGACAAAATAATTTTACATTTTGCATTGTCATTTTGATTTTTGATATTTAATCTTTACATTAATAAAAGGCGGCGCTTTTCAGCTTCCGCCTTTTAAATAACACTAACCTGCAGGCAAAATCCCAAAGCCAGGCCCCGGGGAAAGGAACAACATCGAGGAATAAGGCAGCCGAAACCGCTTTACCCATGTCTTGAAAAAAGTTCCCTAATTGAGGACAAAAGATAGAAGCCCCCAATTGCCTACAGTTTACTGCTAATCATCTAAAAATCGCACAAATGCGGTGTTTTTGATGACTAGGTAGTGTATCATAACTTTTATTTTTTGTCAAACGGGTATATAATAGATATGCGCGATAATTTTTAATTCGAAATTTGAAATTTGAAATGAATGACTAAATGACATAATTTTAAATTAATTTATTTAAAATTGATTAAAAATTTCAAATTAAAAATTTCAAATTCTAGGTGATTACTGCTTCTAATGAACAACTTGATGACGTAAGTTTAGACGTAACCCTCCGCCCCCAATCCTTTTTGGAGTATGTCGGCCAGGAAAAGGTCAAAAAAAATCTGGATATTCTTATCCGTGCCGCCAAAAAAAGAGAGGAGCCGATCGAACATGTTTTGCTTTATGGTCCAGCCGGCCTTGGGAAAACAACGCTTGCCAATATCATCGCCAAGGAGATGGGCGTCAGCATAAAAACCACCTCTGGACCGGCCATTGAAAGAGTGGGAGATTTCGGCTCAATTCTGACTAATTTATCTGACGGAGACATCCTTTTCATCGATGAAATCCATCGGCTGAATAAATCCATCGAGGAAATCCTCTATCCGGCCATGGAAGATTACAAGCTCGATATAATCATCGGAAAAGGCCCGTCAGCTAGAACAATCCAGCTCGACCTTCCTAAATTCACCTTGATTGGTGCGACTACTAAGCTCGGCTCGCTTTCGAATCCTCTCCGCAACCGTTTTGGAGCTATCCATCGCTTGGATTTTTATGAAAATAGTGAAATTGAAAGAATAATCGAGCGCTCTTCAAGAATTTTGAATGTTGACATTGAAAAATCAGGACGGGAAAAAATTGCTAGCTGCGCCCGCCGCACCCCGAGAGTCGCCAATCGACTTCTGAAGCGCGTCAGGGATTTTTCCCAGATCAATGACCATGCATCCATCGACAGTGTGATTGCCCAAAATGCCCTTGAACTCATTGACGTAGATCACATTGGCCTTGAGCCAGCCGACCGCCAGATCTTAAGAACCATCATTGAAAAATTCAAAGGCGGACCAGTAGGACTAGGAACGATCGCTGCCGCCACCTCAGAAGAAATAAAAACGATTGAGGACGTCTACGAGCCATATCTCATTCAAATCGGTTTTCTGGCCAGGACTCCGAGGGGCCGGATTGCTACCGAAAGCGCCTATAACCACCTGGGAATTTCACCCCCTCACCAAAACACTTCGCCGCCTTTAAATATATAAACTAAACCCAAGCCAAAATTTTCAATTTTGGTGAGGGGGTAAATATTTAAATAACTCTCTCTTATGATGAACTTAATAATCTTGGCTATTTATCTAATAATAATCGCTATCTTTATTGTTATAGCTACTTTTATCGCTTACCACCTGAAAAAATATTCTTTGAACGCACCTCTTAACAATTTTCTTCTTCCTTTCTTTTTGGTTATTTCCGCCTTTCTTTTGTTTTCCAATCTTCTCTTATTTTCCTCAGTCAACTGGAGCGGACTCATGTCCATGCTACCCGTTTAATTTTTATAAAAAATGAATGAAAGATTACAGAAAATTTCATTTTGACGGCCAAAAGGCTGATGAACAAATTCTTTTGGTACTTCATCGCCACTGGTTTGATATTTTAAGCCAATTCTTCCTTATTTTCGGCATGCTATTTCTGCTTGTCGGGAGCTTCGCTTTCCTGCCAATGGCTTTCCCAAATCTCCGCAGCAGCAACCTGGGAAACCTGTTCCTTTTCCTCGAAAATCTCTTTTTTATCCTTATCTGGATCGTATCTTTTCTCATCTGGATCGATTATTATTTCGACATTTGGATAGTCACCGACCGCCGTATCGTAAATATCGAGCAAAAAGCGCTTTTTTCAAGATGCATAAGCGAGCTGGAATTGGAAAAAGTTCAGGATATCACAACTAACGTGCACGGAATGATTTCCACTTTCATGAATTATGGCGATCTTCAGGTGCAAACAGCTGCTGAGCAGGAAAGATTTCTTTTCCATAACATTCCCGATCCTTATTCCGTCAAGGATCTGATTATGAATCTTCAAAAGAAACAGGAAAGAAAAGAAGAAAATGTTTTCACTGAAATGATCGCCAGGAAAGTTTACCCCCACACCAATTTGTGATTTTGCGTAAATTTATGTTTATTGATTCCTTTCGCCATATATTCTGTTGCAAAATTAATTGGCAAGTTGGTGAAGGGGTCCACCACGAAGATTCGGTTTAATGTTTTTTCAATAAGTTTTTCAAAAGGAGGTGAGAAATTTATCCCCACACCAAAATAAATACAAGTTTATTACTGTTTTAGCAATACCGCTTTTTTGTTTGGCGGTTTTTGTTTTCCCAAAATATTGCCAGGCAGAGTCTCATCTTCTGATAAATGAAATTATGACCGGAAAAAGCAGCGCCAGCCAGGATGAATTCATTGAGCTTTATAATTCTACTGACAAGGACATTGCTTTAGATAATTATAAACTGACCAAAAAAACAAAAACTGGCACAGAAAGCAATCTGATCAGTTCTTCCAAATTTAGCGGCAAAATATTGTCCCATGGATATTTCTTAATAGCCCCTCCTGATTATAAAGATTCCTATAGCGCTGATTTGGCATATTCGGGGTCTTCTTATTCGATAGCTAGTGATAACACTGTTATTTTGTATGACAAAACAAACGATATAGTCGATGAAGTAGGCTACGGAGAAGCGCAAGATTTTGAAAAAAAGGCAGCCCCCAATCCCTCTTCTGGAAAAAGCATCGAGCGTAATAATTTTTCCGACACCGATAACAATTTCGAAGATTTTTCAATCCGAAATGTCCCCAGCCCTCAAAATAGCCTTTATAAAAAAGAGGAAGACACGAAGGACGAACCGATAAAAACAGTTATTTATGACATAAAGTTCAATGAAGTCTTTCCTTATCCTGCTTCTTCAGATAAAGAATTCGTTGAACTTATAAATAATGAGAAAGATAAAATTGATATCTCCCAGTGGGAAATCAAGGACGCTGCGGGACACAACCTTACGATACCAGATAAAACTTACATAAAATCTGGCGAAATCATTTATTTTGAAGGAAACTTTTATCTGAATAATTCGAACTTGGAAACAATATATATCCTCGATGACAAAGAAAATCAAGTCGATACGATCTCCTACGACGATGCTAAAGAAGATTATTCTTATTCCTCCAATGGAACAGCCTGGCAATGGACCAGTCTGAAAACTCCTGGAAAAACTAATGAGTTTGACACAAAAACAGCAATGGATTTAAAAATCAAAAAAGATAATGAGATTTATAAAAATATTTATGCTGCTTTTGAAATAAAATACGCCGATGCAAATGATAGTACGAAATACACCTGGAACTTCGGAGACGGCCATAAGAGCTATCTGCAAAAAACCAGGCATAAATATGAAGAATCCGGGAATTATAGCGCCAGCATAAAAGTTACTGATGGAAAAAACAGTGAAACAATAAATTTTATGGTTGGAGTCAAAGATTATTCAGCCCCAAAAATAAAAATCATCCAAGTCGTTCCGAATCCCAAGGGCAATGATTCGAAAGAATATATTGTCCTGGAAAATAAATCCAAAAATAAAATAAATCTCAAAAATTGGAGTGTAGCTACCGGCTGGAAAAGCCTAGTCAATCATCCGATTAAGGATAATTTCATCATTAAACCAGGGAAATCAAAAAAACTGACCAAGAAGATTTGCGCCCTCACCCTCAATAATGCTCAAAGCAAAATAGAATTGCGCTATCCTGATGGAGAAGTGGCTCAAAAATTAAAATACAACCGAAAGAAGAACAAGCTTGTAGAGGATGAGATTATGGAAAAAAGCGGAAAGAACTGGACATGGAATAAGCCCCCGAGCAATCCGGCAGAAAATCAAGATGAAACAGAAAACAACGGCTCCGAACATCCAATTGAAGATGCAGCGCCCAAAGAAGATTCTGGCGAACTTAATGGTAGTGAAATCAAACAAGATACGGAGATAAAAATTGATGAATCGGAAATGCAGGCAAATCTCGGAAAATATTCCGAGAATCCGGCTTTCGCCGCCAAAAAACAAAACCGCATCCAACTCATAAGCTATGCAACTAAAGTCAATACGCCCACCTCGTTTTTAGATGCTCCCGGAAAAGTAGCCGGCGCATACACAGAAAAGGTAAATATTCCAGAAAAATCATGGATAGAACGTATTGCTAATTGGCTATGGATCAATACCAACTCAAATATAAACCTTCTCTTAAATAAACTTTAAATAAAACATTCCGGCCATCCCGGAATGTTTTATGTGTCGAATTTTTGTTTTTTTCCAATATCTAATATAGATATCCCCACATTTGAAGCTTGTCCGATTCATAGAGCCACTTCTCACCGATGTCGGTCCGATAATACATATTTTGCAAAATGATATTATTCACACGCGAATAGGCCTGCCTCCTAGCACCGTCAACGGTTATGCCCGATCCGGTTACCACCAAAACATATCCGGAATCGCCGGCAATTGAAAAGGTGCCGTTAGTTTTTTTGACATCTCCCAGATGGATTCCATCCAGATTCGGCTTTTTAAAAAGTATGGAGAGATCCTTATGCAAGGCCGTTTCTGACGGATCCTCAAAGGGAAAAGGAGGAACAACCACGACCACTCCGACCTGGAAACCTTTTTTGACTTTGAGTTCGGCATTTTTTCCAGTAGCAATATCGTAAAGAAATTCTCCCCGGCTACTCAAAATTCCTTCGCACTGGATGCTGATTGTCGGATAGCCAAATCGGGAAGTAAATTCCAAAGGATAAATTCCTCTGGCATTGGCTATGCAGTTAATGTCGATGTAACCGACATATTTTGACTCAGCTAAAGCGTCCTTCATCTTGAGCAGAGTATTTTTGAAAATTTCATTAGGCGGAGACCAATACATCAGCGTTCCCATTTCTCCCGTATAGGGTCCGATGTCTCCCGGGAAAAGTTTTTTGTGTTCAAAATTGATGTTCACAGGATAGATAAAATCATTTCCGTTGAAAAATGCTCCCACGCCGATTTCCACTCCGACTGCCATTTTCTGGAGCTGGAATTTTTTGATTTTTTTCGCCCATTCTTTTTTGTTTTGTTCCAGTATCTCAATCAGGTCCTTCCCGTCGTCTTCCTGAGCCATAAAAAGAACCTTTTGGTCTGACATCATAAATCCTGAAGGCTTGAAAACATAGCGCCCGGGATTGTCTTTTATAAATTGAATGGCTTCGTTGAAATTGCCAAAATCCCAATGAGGCAAAATGCTCAACCCCACTCTTTTCATCTCATTCTGGCCGAACTCACGGTCTTCCTCCAGTTTGTCAGTATATTGGCTTCCTCCGACAATCGCCTTTCCCTTGGAGCGAAGGTCTTCTGCTTCTTTCCCGTATCCGATATCATCAAAAACGATGATATCCGCCCAATCGATGTGGTCTTTCCAGTTTTTGACTTTTTCTAAAAGTCCGTCGTAGACGTCTGCATCTTGCTCCCTGTCAAAAAAGACCTTTACCTCATTTCCTTCTTTCAAAACCTGCCAAGCCAGATCTCCATTGAGGCTTTCCGGGGAAACGAAAAGAAATTTTTTCGGAGATTCGGTCAGTTTTGATTTGGCATTGTTTGTCACGCTTGCATTATCATTCATTGGATTTTGTTATAATTTCAAATCTTTCAAACAAAATAAAAATAGAAATTTTCACTCCTTTTTCCAAGATATTTTTTGAAAAATTAAAAAAGTTTTTTTATTTGTTAACTTTATAATAATCCAAAAAAAAATATTGTCAACGTTTTTTGATATTTTTTTGAAAAATTTTTCTAAAATTTATTTTCTTGAAAATAACTCTAAAAAATGTTACTGTTGTCTTACAATAGATATCATGAAACATATAACAGCTTAAAAAATATTTTGTTGTATGTTATGTGCTTCATGTTCCATGATCTTATGTCAGGCCATTCACACTTTGCCGGAATAAAACACAGAAAAGGAATCAACGACGCCAAACGCGCCAAAGTTTTTACGAAACTCGCGCGTCCCATCACCATTGCGGCGCAAGAAGGCGGAGGAAATCCGGATACCAATTTTAAATTAAGGATGGCTATCGATAAGGCACGCCAGTTCAATATGCCCAAGGAGAATATTGAAAGATCTATCAAGCGCGGTACGGGCGAATTGAAGGGAGATGCAATCCAAGAAATTACCTACGAGGCCAAAGGACCGGGAAATATCTTGATGCTCATAGGTGCGACTACTGATAATCGCAATCGCGCCGTTTCAGAAATTAAAAGCATCCTCAATAAACTGGGCGGAAAAATGGGTGAAGCCGGAAGCTCTATGTGGAATTTTGAACGAGTAGGAAGCATTCTGATTGAGCCAGGAAACAGAGAAAAAGATGAGCTGGAACTTATAGCCATTGATGCTGGCGCCAAAGACACAAAAATGGAAGAAAGCGATTTAATTATTTTTACCGATCCCAAGGATCTGCAAAGAGTCAAAAGCAATCTGGAAAAAGAAAATATAAAAATTCTTGAAGCTGACTTGATGTTTTTGCCGAAATCAACCGTTGCTATTGATGAGCATACGCGCCTTGATTACGAAAAGCTTTTGGAAGCGCTTGATGATCAAGATGACGTAAGTGAAATATATGACAACTTGTAACTTGCGAATCCTAGGAGTCGATCCGGGAACAGCCACCACCGGCTGGTCGGTAATTGAAATGAAAAAAAAAGAAATAATTCCTGTCGCTCATGGTTATATCAGTACTGATAAGAATAAATCAGAAGAGGAAAGACTCGAGGAAATTTCCGGAGACCTTCAAAAAATCATAAAAAAATATAACCCGAAAGAGGCTGCGGTTGAAAAACTATTCTTTTTTAAAAACCAAAAAACTATTATTCAAGTAGCTCAAGCCAGGGGCGCTATTCTATTGACGCTCCGGCAAAAAAGTGTTAAGGTATCGAGTTATACTCCGCTTCAAGTGAAGCAAGCGCTGACCGGATACGGAAGAGCTGACAAAAATCAGATCCAGCAGATGACAAAAAATATGTTGCACTTGAAATCACTCCCAAAGCCAGACGATGTTTCGGATGCTATAGCCATTGCAATTTGCCATTTAAACAGCCGCATTTATAACAATTTAAATTCACCCAGTGGAATGTCCCGCCAAAGCGGGATCCGCCTTCGACGGAATTCCACAGGGTAAATAAATCTTATGGGAATACACTTAAACCCGCTTCTTATTTTTTTCACCGATCAAGGAGTGCCCTTGGAAACTGTCCTTTTGCTCCTGATGCTCCCGATTATCGCCACTTTTATAGCCTTTCTACGCCAAGTTGTGGGAATTAAGGCTTTTGGAATTTATACCCCGCTTATTGTCACTTTTTCTTTTCTGGCTACCAATGGAGTAAAGTATGGCATAGCTATCTTCCTGGCTGTTGTTGTTTTTGGCATGCTTATGAGATTCGCATTGAAGCCCTTCCGGCTCCTTTATCTGCCTCGCGTCGCCATAATGCTTACCGTTGTTACTATTATGATACTGGGAATTTTGGTTTTGGGAGGAAACATAAGGAGAACCGGATTAGCGCACGTCTCAATTTTCCCTATATTAATCATGATCACAATTGTTGAAAAATTCATCGCCGTTCAAATTGAAAAGGGAGACAAAACAGCCATCCGCTTGGCTCTCGAAACCTTAGTTATTTCCATTCTCGGTTATTATCTGGCCAGCTGGAGAGTTCTTTTGGAATTCGTCGCGAGCTACCCCTGGGCAATTCTTTTTACAATTCCGATAAATGTCGCTCTTGGAAAATGGACCGGCCTCCGGCTTACTGAATATCTGCGGTTTAAGGATGTAATCAGGAAAATGTAAACCCCCACACCAAAGTCAAATTTAATTTTAATATATCCAATAAATTCCTCCGCCAATTCTAGAAGATAAGCTTTGGTGTGGGGGTAAATAGTCATGCTTGAATTTATTAAAAAAAGCCGAAAAGTTCTAGGGATAGACGCCAGGAACCTGAAATACATCCGTCCCTGTAACTCAAAATCATCAAGACTTATTGCTGATGATAAGCTTCTTTGCAAAAAAATTCTCAAAAAGAATGATATTTCTGTTCCAGGCCTTATTGCGAAAATAAAAACTTATGATGAACTGGAAAATTTTGACTGGGCTTCTCTCCCTGATAGCTTTGCGCTAAAGCCAAACAGAGGCCTTGGAGGCGAAGGAATAATTGTCGTTTATGGCAAGAAAAAACATGTGCAAAATTCGCATAACAATGGAGAGAAAAACAATTCTGATTCCTGGATAAAAGCCGACAGCAGCCTGATTACGATAGATGATTTGAAAACCCACATTAGAAACATCCTTGATGGTTCATTTTCCCTCTCTAATACTCCAGATACCGCTTTTTTCGAGGAAAGAGTTACTCTCCTAAAATTATTTAAGCCATATTCATATAAAGGAATACCAGACATCCGCATAATTGTCTTTAATAAGATACCCGTTATGGCTATGCTCCGGCTCCCCACCATTGCTTCAAAGGGCAAAGCCAATCTCCAGCAAGGCGCTATTGGCGTTGGGATAGATCTGGCCACCGGAACTACTACTACGGCAGTCCTTGGAAAATCTAAAATTATTGAGTACGTCCCAGGTACCAGGATGCTTCTTTCTGGAATTAAAATCCCTTTCTGGTCTGATATCCTGAATTTATCCGTAAAAACGCAAGAAATATCAGGATTGGGCTTTTTGGGTGTTGATGTAGCTATTGATAAGGAACGCGGCCCTATCATTCTTGAGCTTAATGCCAGGCCAGGGCTCTCCATTCAAATCGCCAATCTGTCTGGACTGAAAGAACGGCTCGAAAGAGTGGCGGAAATAAAAATAAAGACCATAAAAAAAGGCATCCGAGTCGGCATGGATCTTTTCGGAGGAGAAATTGAAGAAGAGCTGGAAGAAATTTCCGGAAAAAAAGTGATTGGAACCGTGGAAAAAATAAAGGTCACTGGGAAGGATGGCAAGGAAATTGAAATCGAAGCGCGCATAGACACAGGCGCGGGAATATCTGCCATTGATAAAAACCTGGCCAGAGATTTGGGCTACGGAGAAGCTGTACGATATTGGGAAGAGTTTCACCTGGACAAGGTATTTTCAGACGAAGAAATTTCCCAGTTGAGCCAAAACAGAACCTGGAAAGAGCTGGAAAAACATCCTGATATTGTCGGCGTGGTTAAAACATTTTCTTCTCATGGCGCCACCTATAGAATAGAAATTAAAGTTCCCATATTAATCGATAAGCTTCAAGTCGAATCAAAAATTTCGATCTCCAGCAGGGAAGGGATGAAATATCCGATTCTTATCGGCAGGAGAGACCTCAAGAGATTCTTGATTGACCCAAGCAAATAAAAAAATGATTAAGAACCCGCCAATAATTAAAAAGGTTGTAGAGGAAATGGGAGGAACCATCAAAAAGGTCATTCCTGAAAGGGGCTATTTTTACATAAATCTTCATGGAGAAAAGATTTTTGTATCCAGAAAGTTCAAAATATCAAGCAACCTAATATCCGGAGGAGAAATTACAAGATTCAAAGATCTCACCTATATGATCCTGAAGGAAGAAGGATTGCCTACGCCGAAAACCATCTGCATCTACAGAAAAGCTGTGTCTAAAAACAATGTAGATAAGAAGCTTAACACACTCAGCTTTCCTATAGTGATAAAGGATGCCAAGGGATCAAATAGCAAGGGAGTTTTCACTAACATAAAAGATCTACCTGAGGCCAAGAAAATAATAAAAGAACAGCTTAACAATTTTTCCTCTCTGGTAGCGCAAGAAATGATTTTCGGAAAGGAATTTAGAATTCTTGTTTTAAAAAACAATGTCATTGGAGCGCTTGAGCTTATCCCACCCAGAATTTTTGGTGACGGGAAAAATACCATCGCATCCCTGATAGCCACAAAGCAAAAAAAACTCACCCAAAAGACAGCCCTTGATGATTCTTTAATTGAGACATTAAGAGAGCAGGGCTTCAATCTGGAAAACGTTCCGGAAGAAGGAAGAGAAATATATATAAAGAAAAATTCCTGCCTGGCTGAAGGCGGAGAAACAAGAGATGTCACCGATATAGTAAATGAAGACATTAAAAAAATATGCATAAAAGCCACGAGAACAGTCGGAAAATATTTATCCGGAATTGATATCATGTGCGATGACATTTCAAAAAACGCCTCCGGGAAAAACTTTAACATCATAGAAATCAATGGAAAACCGGATCTTTACATCCATTACAATCCGACTCACGGACAAACAAGAAACGTCATAAAGGAAATAATCAACTTCATTTTGGAATTAAGAAAAAATGAATAAACTAAGCTTCGTAATAATCGGTCCGGAAACTGAAAATACCGCAGATCTTGTCCGAGAAATAGAAAAGAAAGGACATCTTTCTTATGTTGTAAAGCTGAGCAATATTTTCCTTGAATTTGATAATGGCATATTCAAAGCGTTATGGAAAAACAGGGACTTTTTTGATTTCGATATCTTTATTCTCAGAGGATACAACAAAAATCTTCTGTTCGCCCAAATCCTTGCGCAAGAGCTTCTGGCAAGAAAAAAAACGGTTATCGACGAAACTGTCGGGAAAAGGTTCGTGTCCAGTAAGATCTATGAAGCCAGTATGCTGGCACAAAATAAAATAAATCATCCAAAAACCTGGCAAGCTGTAAGCTTTTCTTCATATAAAAGAATCCTTGAAAAGATTTCCTTTCCTGTTATTGCCAAGCCAGTAGACGGACAAAAGGGCCAGGGAATCGAAAAAATTGAGAACAGAGAGCAATATTTTTCCTTTTTTGCTAAAAACAGGAAGGGCTATCTGTGCCAGGAATTTCTAAAGATTGGTTATGATATCAGAGTTTTCGTGGTCAATGGAAAGGCTTTGGGAGCAATGAAAAGGCATATAATTCCAGGTGATTATAGATCCAATGCTTCGCTCGGAGCAAAGGCGGAAAAAATTGATCTTACGGAAGAACTGGAATCCCTCGCTCTTAAAGCCGCGAAAGTGATGGATTACGAAATTGCAGGAGTTGATATAATTGAACATAATAAAAAACTCTACGTCCTCGAGATAAACTCCGCCCCTCAGTGGCAAAAATTTAAGGAGGTGACAGGAATAAACCCGGCAGAAGCTATTATCGGCTATTCCCTGGATAAACATAAAAAGAAGAATGATTTTTCACCTAAATAAGAGCCAGCTATCTGATTGGCTGGTTTTAGAAAGAATCCTATAAAAAACTAATTCCTTGAAAAAAAATCGGATTAAGTATAAAATATCATCACTCTATACAAATTTTATGCGACAAATTTTTTATCCGAAAAATGACTTTAGGGCAAAGCGGAAATGGAATTTTAACTGGAAAAAATTCTGGAAGATTTCCGGCATCCTGGCAGGTGTTTTTTTTCTGTTTGTCATCGGAATTTTCGCCTGGTTTGCCAAAGATCTCCCTAGCCCCGGAAAAATAAGCACTCGCTTTGTAGCAGAATCGACAAAAATTTATGACCGAACCGGCAATCATCTTCTCTATGAAGTGCACGGCGAAGAAAAGCGGACTCAAATTCCCTATTCCGAAATGCCAGAGACTCTCCGCTATGCCACTATTGCCCTTGAAGACCAGGAGTTTTATTCTCATCATGGAATAAAATTAAGCTCGATCCTGCGCGCCGTCTTCAAAGATGTTATCAACCTTGGGAAAGCCCAGGGAGGATCAACCATCACTCAGCAACTGATAAAGCATTCGCTTTTGAGCTCTGAAAAAACTTTTACCCGAAAAATAAAAGAAGTCATTCTGGCAATAGAACTAGAGCAAAAATTTTCTAAAGACGAGATTCTGGAGATGTATCTCAACACTATTCCCTATGGATCAAATGCTTATGGCATTGAAGCAGCCGCCCAGACATTTTTTGGAAAAAATGCTAAAGAACTCACACTCGATGAATCAGCCTTCCTGGCTTCCCTTCCGCAAGCTCCAACCTATTATTCTCCTTATGGATCACATTTTGAAGATCTGAAATACCGCCAAGAATATGCCCTGAAACAGATGAAAGATTTGGGATACATCACCGATGAGCAATATCAGGAAGCTAAATCAATAGATGTCATGGCTAAACTGAATCCTTTCCGAGAAAAAATGGACGCTCCTCATTTTGTTATGTATATCAGGGAATATCTGGAAAAAGCCTATGGCGAACAAGCGGTTGAACAAGGAGGACTCAAGGTTTACACGACCCTGGACTGGGACAAGCAGCAGATTGCGGAACAAGCCGTGAGAGACGGTGCGGAAAGAAATAAAAAATACAAAGCGGAAAATGCCGCTCTTGTCGCCATGGACCCTAAGACCGGACAGATTCTGGCCATGGTAGGTTCAAAAGACTATTTTGACACCACTATAGACGGGCAAGTTAATGTGACCATCCGCGACCGCCAGCCTGGATCATCCTTTAAGCCTTATGTATATCTCACTGCTTTTAAAAAAGGATATACCCCAGAAACCCAACTCTGGGACGTTGATACGAACTTTTCAACAGAAGATGGGAAAGAATACAATCCAAAAAACTATGACGGGAAAAATAGAGGACCCCTTATGATGAAAGATGCTCTCGCAATGTCCCTTAATGTTCCGGCGGTAGAAACTCTTTATCTCGCCGGGGTGAAAAACTCTGTCGCCCAAGCCAAAGAAATGGGCATAACCACACTTAATCAGCCGGATAAATACGGATTATCACTGGTTTTGGGAGGAGGCGAAGTCAAGCTTCTTGACCACACTAACGCATTTTCTACTTTTGCTACGGGCGGAATAAGGCATAAGAAAGTTTCCATAATGAAAATCGAAGATTCCACGGGACAGATCTTTGAAGAGTACAAACCTGATCGGGGCGAGCGAGTGGTTGAAGAAAAATACGTGGCTATGATTGATTACATTATGTCTACAAATGAACTTCGCGCTCCAGTTTTTGGCGATAACAATCCTTTGAAATTTGATAGCCGTCCGGTAGCCGCAAAAACCGGAACAACCAATGAATGGCGCGATGGTTGGACAATGGGATATACGCCATCACTGGCCGTCGGGGTATGGGCAGGAAATAATGACAACTCCATTATGGCTCAAGGAGCCGATGGAATTTTTGTCGCTGCACCTATTTTCCGCTCCTTCATGGATAAAACTCTTAGCAATTACCCGGTTGAATCTTTTCCCAAATATGAAAAAGAGGAAACCGGGAAAGCGGTTCTTGATGGAAAACTGAAAGCCAATGAAAAAATAGAAGTCTGTGAAATATCCAAAGATAAATATTGCCTAGCCAATGACTCCTGCCCAAAAGATTCCAGAGATGAAAAGAAATATACCGAGGTTCATTCCGTCCTTTATTATGTCGATAAGGATAACCCGCGAGGTGATGCTCCGAAAAATCCAGAGAAAGATCCGCAATTTGATAATTGGGAAAAGGCGGTGAAAAAATGGGTGAAAGATAACAAAGATTATTCTGACAACGCCCCGCCAACTGACCAATGCAAACCGGAAGATTTTGGAGACAGTAATAGCGACTTAGACATCAAGACAACTGTTTCTGCTCCGGAAGACGGGTCGACTGTCACTTCATCACCTCTAACCATAAGCGCCAGTGCCGTTTCTGGCTACGATATCACAAAGATGACTATAAACATTGATGGAAATGATGTTTCTTCCCAGGACAACACCAGTTCAATAAGCTATTCGTACACCATTCCTGATGATAAAAAAACAGCCACGATTAACATTAAAGTTACCGCTACCGACAAGAAAGATCGTAGTGATTCTGACAAGTTATCCATAAAAACCAATATACCGTAATCTTACATTGTCCGTCATCCTGAGTTCCGCCCAAAGCGGAATGAAGGATCTATAATATGCTATCACAACCTTTGCATATAGCATTACCCCAGATAATTCATAGCAGATTCTTCGCTCGACCTTGAGTCGAGCTCAGAATGACGAAATATTTATGACTTTATTCCAAGCTATCATTCTCGGCCTTGTCCAGGGACTGGGCGAGTTTCTACCTATTTCTTCTTCGGGACATCTCATTATTTTTCCCTGGCTTTTTAATTTTCCTGATCCCGGACTCTCTTTTGACGTCGCCCTTCATCTTGGAACATTGATTGCTATTGTTTCGTTTTTTTGGAAAGACTTTCTGGATATTTTAAAAATGGCGTTTCAAAATGGAAATCGGAAATCGGAAATCGGAAATCGGAAATACGGAAAAAACACCCTTTGGCTCCTCGTCATTGCCACTATCCCCGGCGCTCTTTTCGGGCTACTGCTTGAAAAACAAGCCGAAACAATTTTCAGAAATCCCTTGCTTATTGCCGGAACGCTAACAATGGCGGGTTTAGTTTTATATCTGGCTGACAAATACGCCCAGCACAAAAGAGATATAAATAATATAACAAAAAAAGACGCAATCATCATTGGTCTTTCACAGGCTTTCGCCATTATTCCTGGAATTTCTCGAGCTGGAGCTACTATCACTTCCGGATTATTTTTAGGACTGGGTCGTGAAAGCGCCGCAAGATTTTCTTTTTTGCTTTCTGCGCCAATCATCTTTGGCGCTACTGTTATAAAATTTCCTGATTTTGTTCAGAGCGGAGTTGGATTAATTGAAATTATTGGAATTATCACTGCCGCCCTTTCCGGTTACCTCGCCATCGCCTGGCTCTTGAAATTTGTGGAAAAAGTCAGTTATAAAGTTTTCTTTTGGTATAGATTGATACTAGCGCTGATAATAATTATTATTTGGGCAATAAGATAATTTTGTCATTTAGTCATTGGGATTTTATTGCCTGCCTGCCGGCGAGGCAGGGATATTGGGATTTGGAAATTAGGATTTTAAAAAACAGCATCAGCTGTTTTTTTACTTCATTTTTATCTCCTTCACTGCCCCCTCCCCCAATTCCTCATTCATTTTCCGAATTATTTTCTGCCGGTTCGTCCAAAGCTCCGAAGCAAATGTCGGGCTTTCGCTTTTCACAAACACGGTTTTGTTTTTGAAAAAATCAGCTTTCAGTTTTTCCGATCCATAGTTTCCATACTCTTCGCGGATTACGCGCTGAAAAACAAAAAAGACATCTTTGTCGTCAAAAGAATGCACGACAGCTTTTTTATGTTTTTCCAGAAGGTTTTTGAGAGATTTCATTTTTTTACTTAATTACTTTTTGAGCCAATTAAAAACGCTCCTCGCCGCAATCGCTCCTTCGGCGGCAGCGGTGATGACTTGGCGAAATTTGTCCGATCCGTCGGTTATGTCGCCAGCCGACCAGACACCGGAAACAGAAGTAGAGCAATCAGATTTGATTTTCACATATCCGCCCTCGTCAGTTTCAACTTTTAGATCTTCAGCGTAACTAATATCCGGATCTGATCCGGCTTCGATAAAAAGCCCGTCGATTTCCAGCTCATTTTTTCCATTATATTCATTGTCCAGCCTTACTTTCTGAATTTTTTCTTCGCCTAAGATTTCTGTGACATTAGTATCATAAATAACCTCTATTTTTTCATTTTTCTTAATCAGGTCCACCCAAAAAGGTTCAGCACGCAGTTCGCTTTTGCGATAGATTATATAGACTTTCTGGCAGATGTTAGCCAGGTAGAGGGCTACTCCAGCTGCACTATTGGATCCGCCAATCACCGCCACAGTCTTGTTTTTATAGAAAAACCCATCACAAGTAGCGCAATAGGAAACGCCTTTTCCGGAAAACCCTTTTTCTCCGGGAATATTTAATTTTCTTCGCTTGGTGCCGGTAGCCAGTAATATTGTTTTGGATTTTAAGATTTCTCCGTTTTCTAATTCGGCACTAAAGAATAGTGTTTTCTCCCCCTCCTGTCCCTTCGGGACATCCCTGCCTACCGGACAGGCAGGCTCTCCCAAAGGGAGAGGAGGATTTGTTGTTTTGATATTTTTTACTAAATTTGGAATTATTTCGACGCCGTATTTTTTGGCATGATCTCCCCATTTTTTCGCGAATTCAAATCCGCTCATATCCTCCATTCCAGGATAATTGTCAATACTATGTGTTTCGGAAATCTGCCCGCCCAAAATTTGTCCAATAACAATATGCTTTATTCCATAGCGCGATGCATAAATAGAAGCCGAGAGCCCCGCTGGACCAGCACCGATAATTATTAGGTCATAATTTTCTTTGATTTTCATAAATTATTCAAAAAATTGGATTTATCTTTTTAAATAAAATAGAAGTAAGAAGTAAGAAGTAAGAAGTAAGAATAATGAAGAAAGGTGCTTAATTCCTAATTCTTTCTTCCTAATTCTTGATTGGCATCACAATATAAGTAAAATCAGGAAGAACTTCTCCTGTTTGCTCATTTATCTCTTTTAGAGCTGCCGGGGTAGATTCACTATTTAGAAGTAAAGCCACTTTTGAAGTTGCGATGCTATTAATTCCATCCAGAAGATATCTTGAATTAAAAATTACCTCCTGTGATGGCCCCACGATGTCAAATTTGAGCTCTGTTGAGTTTTCTCCAGTTTCCGCACTCTTAGCGCTTACAAAAATTTTCTTTGCTTCTGCGTCAATTTTAATAGAAATTTCATTTGACTTACCTGAAGCGAAAACGCTCGCCATCTTAATGGCATTTTGAAAAATATTTTTATCCAAAACTATCCTGGTTTTATATTCTTTCGGCATTATATGCTTATATTCGGGATATTTTCCATTTATAAGCCGGGAAACTAACATCGTATCCTCTGTTTCAAAAAAGATCTGTCCTTCTTCTATGGTTATTTTTATATCAACATCCTCCTCATTGGAAATAATTCTCATTAATTCCACTATTGTGGCAGATGGGATAATTATATTATCTCTTTTCCCTAAAAATGCCTCTAGCGCATCCTTATTAAAGTCCTTTTCATCTATTTTAAGCTTGCTTTCAGTCAAGCGAAAGCTGTCCGTAGAAGCAAATAAAAGTTCATTTTGGCTTAAAATAAGGTTTATTCCAGTAAGTTCCTGCCTCGCTTCATTTATAGCCACCGAAATCATTCCTTTTAATAAAATATTCTTCAACTCACCCCCATTGATATTTAACACATATTCACTATTTTTTTTAGGAATTAATGGAAACTCACTTGCTGACATACCCTTAATTGAGGCTTTAATGGAGCCACATTTTATTTTAAGCCCGCTTTCCATCATTTCCATTGATATATTTTCTCCATTTGTTAGATTAGTTGAAAAATTACCAATTAATTTAGCAGGAATTGTTATTTTACCCTCTTTTTCAACCTTTGCTCCTATTTTAACATTCACACCTATTTCAAGGTTAGTTGCTGATAGCCTCAAAAATCCCTTCTCTGCTTCAAATAATATATTATTTAATATTGGAAGAGTATTTTGTCTAGCAACAACACGTTCTGTTTTATAAATAGCCTTTTTAAAATTTTCTTTTGTACATATAATCTTCATGGTTGTTTGTATTTTAATAATTATATATTTATTAATATTAAATACTACTATTTATTACTATAAAGCGTGTTTAGGTGGATAAGTCTAATAGTTGCTTTAAAATAGGCATTATTTGTGTTGATAAGTATATTATATGATCACTAAGGGGGTTGTATATTTTTATTAAATATTAGGAGTGGTTATTTAAATAGAGACATATTAACTTAATTTCCCGTAGGTTATAAACAGGGTAGCCGCATATATATTAGGGGAATTAGACACAGCTTATGCACTGGGAAAGCTGTGGATAAGTGGCTAGTTGATTAAATAAAGCTGTTCTCGGAGATGAGCCACTTCTTCGGCTAATTTCTCATCTTTATCCAGCGCTTCTGCTATTTTTTCAAAAGCATGCAGAGCGGTGGTGTGATCTCTCCCTCCTAATTTTTCTCCAATTCCCGGAAAAGAATGCTGAAGCTCGCTTCGCATCAAATACATAGCTATTTGTCTTGGCTTTACCACCTCCTGCTTCCTGTTTTTCGCGACCAAATCTGACTCACTAATGTCATAAAACTCTGAAATTACTTTAATTACGTTCTTATGGGTAATTCCTTTCTTTTTTCCGCTGGAAATAAGCTCTGAAAGCGACTTTTTGGCATAATCCAGGTCTATTTCATTGCTACTAAGTTGTGCGGAAACAGAAACTCGGTTAAAGGCTCCTTCTAATTCTCGAATGTTGCTTTTTATATTTAAGGCAATAAAATCCAGGGCTTCATCGCTCATAATTAGTCCCTGGTCGGCTGCTTTTTTCTTGAGAATTGCCACCCTTGTTTCAAAATCCGGCCGGCTAACGTCCGCTATCATACCGCCTTCGAAGCGTGATTTAAGCCTTTCTTCAAGTATTTGGATAGCTTTCGGTGCCCGGTCGCTAGAAAGAACAATTTGCTTATTTAGCTGATAGAGATGGTTAAAAATGTGAAAAAACTCTTCCTGGGTTTTTTCTTTTCCGGAAATAAATTGGATATCATCAATGATAAGGAGGTCAATTTTTTGATAATAAGCCTTAAATTCGCTTATTTTTCCTGATTTTATCGAATCAATCAATTCACTAGTAAACCTTTCTGAAGTAATGTACTTTATTTTGTGTTCCGGATTGTTTTTGAGTATCTCATTGCCAATAGACTGGATTAAGTGCGTTTTTCCGAGCCCAACGCCGCCATAAATGAAAAGAGGATTATAAATATGTCCTAAGTTTTGAGAGACCGCAAAGCAGGCGGCCTTGGCCAGTTCATTGCTGCCCCCTACTACAAAGTTTTCAAAGTTATATTTGGGATTAAGGTTATTTTCTTCATTTGTGCTGGCACTTCTTGCTTCAAAAGAAACATTTTTTGAAGGCGTGACAGCGTCTACCATAGAAATCCTTTTCTCCTTGGGCTCCTGTCCCGCTGAAATAATACAAGAGACTGTCTTTAGTTCTTCCTGGTTATTCCTTAATGCCCTTAATATGTAGGTGTTATATTTATTTTCTAGCCATTCTTTGGCAAATCCGTTGGGTACACTAATGATTATATGACCGTCTTTATTGGAAAAAATGGACGTGCTTTTGAACCAAGTTATAAAATTGGCTTTGGAGATTGAAAGCTCTATTTCCGAAAGAGTTGCCTGCCAAAGTTCTTCATTGGTCATTTGTTTATACTGATCAAAATAAATTATTTCTCGTGGTTGGTTTTTAGTATAACACAACCTAAACGAGGAGTCTAAGCTAGAAGGGGGATAAGCTTGTTATAAGCTGTTGATTATATTATTATACGCGTTATATTAGTTTGTAAAGCTTTAATTGACTTAAGCTTCAAATACTGATAAACTTTTAATTAATTGACCGCATAATAATTAGCAAAATTTAATCCTATGAGCCAGACATACAAGCCAAAAAGCTTAAAGAGAAAACGAAGACACGGTTTTCGAAAAAGAAACAGAACCAAGGATGGAAAACAAGTCCTAAAAAGGAGAAGAAATAAGGGCAGAAAAAAAATAACTGTCTAGCTTTATGCTTCCGTATAAAAACCGCTTAATAAAACGAACTGATTTTGAAAAGGTTTACAAATACGGCAGGCTTTTTTATTTCGAAAATATTGCTATAAAAATCATTAAAAATGGGATCGATGAATCCAGGATCGGTTTTTCTGTAGGGATAAAATTTTCAAAAAAGGCCGTGGAAAGAAACAGGATAAAAAGGCAGTTGCGGGAAATATTTCGAAAAATGTTGGAAAAAATTGAAAAAGGCGCAGACATAGTGGTTATGATAAAAAAGGCTGAAAAGGGAAAAAATGAACCGAAAAAACTGGCCATGTTTGTCGAAAAAGCATTAGAAAAAGGAAATTTAATCAATAATATAAAAAATTAAAAAATGGGATCTTTATTTGACACGCTTGTATATAATCCGATTTATAATTTACTCATAGGCACTTATAACGTTATTCCCCTTCATGACTTTGGAATAGCTATTATTATCGTGACGCTTATCATAAAATTTCTGCTTATTCCTCTCAGCCGGAAGCAGATAGAATCGCAAAAAAAGATGCAGGAACTGCAGCCAAGAATCAAGGAAATACAGGAAAAATACAAAAAAGACAAGGAAAAACAAAGCCGGGCGCTGATGGAGTTTTATAAAGTTAATAAAACAAATCCTTTTTCCGGCTGCTTGCCGACAATTTTCCAGCTGGTTTTTTTAATTGCGATTTACCGCGTGTTGTTTAATATATCCAACGGAGGTCTTGTTGCGGATGGAAACAGCTTATATTCATTTGTGAAAAATCCTGGACAGATAAATCAGTTCTTTCTAGGCATAGTCGATCTTTCTAAGTCGTTGAATTTGAGCCAGCTGACGATAAGCAGCGTACCGCATATTTTGCTGGTTGTTCTAGCGGCGCTCTCTCAATACTTTCAGACAAAAATGCTGATGGCCTCCTCTCCAAAAAACGAAAAAAAGGGGGGAAGCCAGGATTTTTCTCAGATAATGACCCAGCAGATGCTGTATATGGGACCGCTTCTGACACTTTTTATTGGAATTAAGTTTCCGGCCGGTCTTGCTCTTTACTGGCTTGTTTCAACTGTTTTTGCTATAATCCAGCAACGGGCGCTGATTGCAGAAAAAGCGGAAGAGAAGATTAGCGATTGAAATAATATTTAAGCTTACAAATATATGGAAAAGACAATAGATAGTGCGGAGATGGAAAATACAATAAAAGAAACGGTAGAAGAATTAATTTTGAAGATGGGCTTTGAGGGCAGTGTTGAGCTTAGAAAAACCGGAGAGGAAGAAAGAGAAGCATACATATGCGATATAAAAACACAGGAGTCGAATTTTTTAATCGGACAATACGGCGTAAATCTCCAGTCGCTGCAGCATATAGCCCGAATCTTGATCCGCAGAAAAATTCAGGAAAAAGTGAATTTTATTATAGATGTTAATTTCTATCGGACGGAAAAAAATGACTCGATTTTAAAGATGGCCAATAGCCTTGCTGAAGAATCTATTCGGGAGAAAAAGGCTGTGGTAATGAGGCCCATGGCTCCCTATGAAAGAAGAATGGTACACCTGGAGCTTTGTAAGAACGAGAAAATAAAGACGGAAAGCATCGGAGAAGGAGAAGATAGGCGGATTGTTATTAAGCCGGTCGACCTTGTATAATGCAAAATACAAATATCAAAATGGAAAATGGCAAATCAAAATGTAAAATGAATTAAATAATTTTTACTTTTACATTGTCATTTTGATTTTTGATTTTTGATTTTTGATTTTTTGTATGGTTATTGCTCGTAAAATTGCTTATAACGTCTTGGTTAGCACGGTATCAAAAATACTAGCTACGGTTCTCGCTCTCGTTTCAATAGGTCTTATTACGCGGTATTTAGGAAAAAATGGTTTTGGAGATTACGCCACAGTTATGGCGTTTTTTGCTTTTTTTGGAGCAGTGGGAGACCTAGGGCTCTACACAGTTTCTACCAGGGAAATTTCCCGTCCAGGAGCCGATGCAAGCAAGATAATGAGCAATGTTTTTACGATGCGGATCCTAATCTCTTTTTCGATAATGCTGGCCTCTCCTGTGCTTATCATCTTTTTCCCCTATCCTCAAGAGGTAAAATACGCAATCATCATAATTGCAGCCTCGTTTCTTTTTTCCTCGGCATACCAGGTCTTAAACGGTGTGTTTCAAAAAAATCTGGCGATTGACAAAATCGCCATATCAGAACTGACCGGAAAAGTATTGCAGGTTGCCCTGGTGGCCATGGCAGTTAAGTACGATCTTGGATTTCAGTGGGTGATTTCTCCGCTTCTTTTTTATATGATACTCAGCTTTTCTATGATATTATTTTGGTCCCGGAAGTACATAAAGTTGAGAATAAGGTTCGACTTTGATTATTGGAAAAAAATCCTAAAAGAATCCTACCCGATTGGAATAGTGGCTATTATTACTTTCGTTTATTTTAAGATCGATACGATAATCCTTTCTGTTATGAAAAGCAGTGCGGATGTCGGGATATACAACGCGGCTTATAAAGTGATTGAGAATATTTCTTTTTTTCCGGGAATGATAATCGGCCTTATTTTTCCCATAATGTCCCAGCATATTTTTTCCGATAGGGAAAAATTTCGGGATATTTCCGATAAAACGTTCAAAATATTTGTTATTTTAGTGGTGCCTTTGGTCATTGGAACGATGTTTTTGTCAGAAGGAATAATCGGCCTTATTGGAGGAATCGGATTCGATCAGTCGGCTAATGTTCTGAGAATTCTAGCATTCTCATTGGCTTTTATATTTTTTGGAAACTTTTTTAACGCAGTAATAATTTCAGCCAATTATCAGAAAAAACTGATGTACGTTCTGGTCTTTGCGGCCGTTTTTAATGTTACGGCCAATCTTTTGCTTATTCCGTCTTCGTCGAAGCCTTACTTTTCTGCAGCATATGTAGCAGCTTTCACGGAGTTTATCGTGGCTTTCTCCACTTTCTACATAGTTGTAAAAAAAGTAAACTATTGTCCTAAGGCTGAAAAATTCTGGGCGATCGTCGTCTCGGGAATCGCAATGGCAGCATTTCTTTTTATTTTTGGGGATATAAATTTCTTCGCACGAGCTTTTGGAGCCACCTTCGTTTACATTATTTTCTTATGGCTTCTTAAGGCCGTCAGGACAGAGGAAATAAAGAGCATAATCAGCAAAAAAGGAGTCAGCTCTGGCGCGACAGAATCGGCTGGAATTTCCTGATTTGAATTTTATTTAAGATTGGAGAATATGGAAAAATATCCAAAAGTCTTTATAGTTATACTTAATTACGATAGGAAGGACAGGCTGAAAAAATGCCTGGACAGCGTTTTTCAGATTGCATATCCCAATTTCGAAGTAGTCATTGTCGACAATAATTCTAGTGACGGATCCCTCGAGATGGTGAGAACTGGATATTCACGATCAACTTTGATAAAAAACGAGGCCAATCTCGGATATTCTGCCGGAAATAATGTTGGAATCCGTTATGCGCTGGAACGTATGGCCGACTATGTTCTTCTTCTTAATAACGACACAGAAGTGAAAGCCAATTTTTTATCGAGGCTTATTGAAGTTGCCGAAGGAAACGCGAAAATAGGCATATTGAGCCCGTTGATTTTTGACGGATACTCGGGAAAAGTCTGGTTTTCAGGAGGAGAAATAGACTGGATGAAGATGAAAGCGATAAATCTTAGCGAAATAAAACACGAAAACAATTTTTCAACCGATTTCATATCGGGTTGCGCCATGCTTGTGAAAAAAGACGTGTTTAAAAAAATCGGCCTTTTAGATGAAGATTTTTTTCTTTATTGGGAGGATGTGGATTTTAGTTTGCGCGCCAAGAGAAGCGGATTTAAAATAGGGGTGGCGGTTTCAAGCTGGATCGATCATTTTGAAAGGAAAGAAGGATCTGGAAGTAGCAAGGCTTATTGGTTAGTTTTGTCTGGGTTGCTGTTTTTCAAAAAAAACTCCAAGGGCTTAATGAAGTTCTGGATAGTTTTTTACACTTGCCTAAGAAGATTGAAAAACATGATTGACGTCGGATTTATAAAAACAGAAACCTCTAAGTCAGTTCAAAAAGCTTATGGTGACTTCGAGCGGAAAAAAAATTGAAATCTCGGTTATAATTCCAAACTATCAAAGCGAGCGATATCTGGAGAAAAATCTGCGGTCTGTTTTTGAAAAAATTGGAAGCCTGGCTGAGACTGAAATAATACTGGTCAATAATGATGAGGAAGAGCGCCTAGAAAGCATAGAAAAATCTTTTGGTAGCGTCCAAATCATTGATCATGGGGAAAACATCGGTTTCGGAGCGGCGATTAATCTTGGCGCTAAAAAAGCGCGGGGAAGATACCTCTTTTTTCTAAACCCTGATTGCGAGATAATAGCAGGCGATGCGCGTCAGATTATTGATTTATTCGAATCTGATAAAAACATAGGTATTTTGGGGTGTCAGCTGATCGGGGAAGATAGCCAGATTCAAAAATGGAGTGCGGGAACCGAAGTGGCTATTTTAAATCTGGTTAGGAACAACTTAGGCTTTCCAAGCAGCCGGAAAATATGGAAAAAAGAAAATAAAACAAGAGCCAATTGGGTGGCAGGCACGGCCATGTTTATCAGAAAGGCGTTTTTTGATGATTTGGGTGGCCTTGATGAAAAATTTTTTATGTATTTTGAGGATGTTGATTTATGCAAGAGAGCGGAGGAAGCCGGAAAAAAGATTTATTTTTTCCCTCCTTTTAGCGTCAGGCATTTTGGCGGAGGAAGTTATGAAGATAAGAAAAATCAAAAAAAACATTATTATGATTCACAGCGATATTATTTTAAAAAGCACAGCGGAAAAGTTAGTTATTGTTTTTTAAGCATTTTGCAGCGAGTTTTTGGTTTAAAATAATAAGCAATTGGTTGATTAGTAAATCCCCTTACCCACGGGCTTGCTCGTTCGTCAAGAGGGTAAACAAAAAAAGCCCAAAAAAGGCTTTTTTAACTTGCTTGTCTTTGAAAAGGAGTGTGGTATAGTGAAAAAAATGCTTATTTTACGCTATGTTTAACCTAATTTTAGTTTTATCTTTGTTTTTGCCATTCCAGATTGCGCTAAATCCGACCCAAGGGATCGATTTGGCTTCGATAAGAGTTTTTATTATTCTTTTATTCTTTTTGTGGTTGGCAAATGGGCTGAAAAATAAGCGGATTGTCGTAAAAAATAACCTTGTTTCAGCGCTTATAGCAGTATTTTTGTTTCTAAATCTGGCTTCTCTCGCGGTTTCACGAAACACCGATTGGTCTTTGAGAAAACTTATGTTTGTTTTTTCGATTTTCCCTATCTATTTTGTATTTGTCAGCGCTGTTGGCAGTAAAGAGAAAATGGAAAAAGTAATTAAATTTCTGATTTGGGGCGGCGTGGCTGCCGCTTTAGTTGGGATTATCCAATTTTTTTTGCAATTTGCGATAGGGCTGGAGAAAACCTACAGTTTTTGGGCTCATTACGTAATAGTGCCATTTTTGGGAAACACTTTTTCTGGGGTTGTTCTTGAAAATCCCTCTTGGCTGGTGAATATTTCTGGAAAAACTTATCTGAGGGCTATGTCAGTATTTCCTGATCCCCATATGTTTTCTTTTTATCTTGGTTTATTAATCCCTCTTTCTCTGGGATTAGCTCTAAGGTTTAAGAAAATTTTATATTTTCTATTTTTTGCAGTCTTAGGTTTAGCAGATATCTTAACTTTTTCAAGGGGGGGATATCTGGGACTTTTGGCGGGTCTCTTAGCCTCACTTTTCGTTCTTTGGGGACGGTTTGGAGCAAAATACAAAACAATCTCTGTTTTAGTGGTGGTTTTGGCGGTCGGGATTCTTTTCTTTCCTGGACCGATTTCTAACAGGTTAACCTCAAGCCTTAATCTTAAGGAGGGATCTAACGCAGGGAGATTTGAAATGTGGGAAAAGGCCTATGCTGTTTCTCTGAACAACCCTTTTCTGGGCGTGGGAATAGGGAATTATCCGCTTGAAGTGAAGCCTAGCGCTGACTATCGGGAGCCGATTTATGCCCATAACACCTATCTGGACATAGCAGCGGAAACTGGAATTTTGAATGCAGTTGTATGGATTTTAATAATTCTCGTCTCAATCAAATCTTTTTTGAAAAAAATAAAAAAGGACAATCTTTTCTTTTGGCTGACGATAAGTCTCGTGGTTTTTTCGGTTCATTCGATTTTTGAAACTGCCATCTATTCACCAGTCGTACTAACCTTATTGCTGATCATAATTAGCTTTGCAAATATTGAAATTAAAAATGAGGAAACAATTTAGTCTTGAAAACCTAATATATTTTACAATCCTTATTCTTCCAGTTTATCTTATCAGGCTTGATGTTTTTGGAATTCCAACTAATGTGCTGGAAATATTAATATTGATAATTTTTATCGGGTGGTTATTAAATTTTGTAGGGACAGGTTTAAAACCTGTCCCTACGGCATACAGAAAATATATAATCCCGATAATTCTAATTTTTTCAGGGCTTATTATTTCAACACTGGTTAATAAAAATTACGCAGTCGGGGCGGGAATCATAAAAGGCTGGTTCTTTTTCCCTATTCTATTCTTTTTTCTGACAAGTCAGATTATAGAAAAGGAAAAAATAGCCAATGTTTTTTTAGCTCTTTATTTATCCGCTTTTTTTGTTTCCTTAGCGGGTATATTTTATCTTATTTCTGGGACGCTGACCTATGATGGCAGGCTTCAGGCTTTTTTTAACTCTCCGAATTATTTGGCGATGTACCTTGCACCAGCGTTGATAATGCTAACGCAAGTTCTCCGCCCAAGGCGGATCAGCCTTTGGCTGAAAAATCAAAAATCTCCGCCCAAGGCGGATCAGCCTTTGGCTGAAAAAATTATTTTTTTAGGTTCAGGATTAATCATATTAACAGCTTTTTACTTCACTTATTCTTATGCAGCTTGGATTGCAGTTGTCTTAAGTTTGGTTGCAGTTTCTGTTATTAAAAATAAACAATTTGTTAAAAATAAGACAATAGTAGCGTTGTTACTAATGATTATTCTATTGTTTATAGCTCAATTAAATAGTGAGAAATTACTTAATCTGAAGAATTATAACCGGTCATCTTTGGATTCAAGGATGATGATCTGGCGTTCGGCCGAAAAAATGCTAGAGGAAAACTGGGTTTTTGGAATAGGGTCGGGAAACTTTCAAAAGAAATATCTTGAAAATCAAAAATATTACCCGCCCTATCTTGAGTGGGCTGTTCCCCATCCGCATAATCTATATCTGGCGTTCTGGCTTTCGGGCGGGATCATCGGACTCGTGGGATTTTTGTGGCTTTTAATTTTGTGGTTCAAGGATATAATGAGTGCAGTTTACCCCCACACCAAAATCATAACCGCTATTTCAGTAAATAAATATCAAAAAAACATAAATAGCAATTTAAATTACAAAGACACTGTTGATTTTGGTGTGGGGGTAAAATTTATCGCTTTTGGCATAATGGCCTATATCTTAATCCATGGAATAGCAGATACGACCTATTTTAAGAATGATCTGGCAATCATCTTTTGGCTGAACTTTCTGGCGCTAAAAACGTAGAGACGCCCCATCGGGGCGTCTTATCTGAAAACGCATCTATTGTTTTTAAGACGTGCCATGGCACGTCTTAAAAATTTATCCGATATAGCTTTCCATCAATCTTGTTTACGAAAAAAAGATAGCCCTCATCTGAGCTAAGAAACAGATTGGTTGCGTCAAATTGAGTGTTTATCTTTTGCAAATCTTCCAGTTCGACTATTCTTTTTGGTTGTTTCGATGCAATGTCTATTTTCCAAAAAGTGTCACTGGTTTTGATAGTTCCATTACTATATTCATCTGGAAGTATAGCGGTGGCCTGAATATTTCCCGGAAGAGAATAATAGATTGTTTTATTATCGTTTGACCAGGTGCACTTTGAAATGAAAGTAGGAACGCCCAGATTAGTGTATTCACCGCCACTGAAATTAAGAAGAGCCAGCTGCATTTTTGAGCCTCCTTTGGCATCGACATGGCCGGCTAAGATATTAGTTCCAGAGCTGTTCCAGAGATAATCTGCGCCGAATTTACCTTTAAGGATGACTTTTTTATCGCCTCCGATGACCGGAATTGATTCCATATCAGTTTCGACTTGTGATTCTGGCTTGTTCCAAAATGAAACCACTCCACTTTTGGGCACTGGCGCAATAGCCACATTCCGGTAGCTTAGGTCAGCCAGCTTTTTCCAATTGGTGCCGTCGGGATCAGCGATATTTAACGAGCGCTCTTTGGAAACCGGATCATAATATTTGTAAAAAATCTTATTGCCTAGGCTATCCCAGGAAACTTCGTCTAGATTTTTCTTAAGTGGTGTGGAAATGCCGGTAGAATAATTATAATAATAAAATTGAACATTTCCGCTGCCGTCGATGAATTTGGTGATAACTTTGGTTTTGTCTGGCGACCAGATGGCAGATGATAGGCCAATAAGATCTTTGTCAGAAAGCACTTTTTTGCTTGTTCCATCAAGATCAATTTGATACGCTCGTCCGCTTTTTTGAGAATAATATTTTATGGACAATCCATCAGGCGCGAGAGTCGGAGACAAGACGGCTTCGTCAGAAATAGCCGCTATTTTCGTGAGATCTGTTTTGGGCTGTTCAATGGGAGCTATCGGCTTTGGCTCCTCTTTTTTTGTTTGTGTAGTTTCTTCGGGTTTATAAAAAGACAGCCGGTAAATTCCCAAGAAAAGAAGGGATACGACCAGAATGATTACGGACGCGTAAAAAAGTTTTTTGAGGATGGACATTCTTTTATATAATTTTTTATGTTCCGGTCGCTACCCCGCCATGCACGTGGTTGCCTTCATCCAAAGGTTTTCCTCCGCATGCGCTGATAGCCGAAGAAATCTCACTGTTTGTAGCTCCGCTTCTGACTAAATCAACAGCCTGGGAGCCGCCTTGGGCATAATGAAGAGAATTTCTGGCATGATAACAGCAACTTGATCCACCAGAAGACGGACACTGTCCCCAAGAAGGATGATCTTTATAACAAGTTAATCCTCCATTTCCATCAGAAATAGAAGAAATGGTAACTTTATTTCCAAGTTTTCCCTTGATACAGCTTAAAAGAGTATTTAGTTTTGGAGAAGCATCGCCACATTGTTTGTTTATGTTTGCTTGAGTTGGGAGTCCTGCGCAATCTCCTCCGGCAACTCCAGAGTTTTCTCCAGTCGTGCAGCCCTGTTTGCATTGAGTGATATATTCTGGTGTTCCGCCTCCTTGTTCGCACCAAGCTTCACATTCAGCCTTGGTAGGTCCAACACCTCCCCCCCCAGTCAAGGCGGAGCTCGCAGTGTCACATTTAAACGTATTCCAATTAGTTATCCCGATATTCAAATCTGGATTGGCATTGGCTATCCAGATGATGGTTACATTCACGATCAGCCAGGCAGCCAG
>Ga0247841_10002251_pt1 | contig 39359 bp, 26 predicted proteins | sample LaCruzMarch2015__2_FD_192410 | JGI IMG/M metagenome (GOLD analysis project Ga0247841, IMG submission 192410) | Freshwater microbial communities from meromictic Lake La Cruz, Castile-La Mancha, Spain - LaCruzMarch2015_18m | ecosystem: Environmental > Aquatic > Freshwater > Lake | place: Spain... | reverse complement strand
AAGCGATAATATGGTGTCATAATGGAATCTCCTATGTTTGAAGTTTATGTTTATTTTCTATGGAGATTCCTTACAACTTATTTCTTATATTTTCAAGTGTTTTGTTACCTTAATTTCGAACCATGCCATAAATTAAATTTGTCTTAAGCAAGTTTAAAAAATGATGTTAAATTTTTAAGAAAGAACGCAGATGGCGCGGATTAAACGGATTTTCGCGGATTTTTCTTTATTTATTTCGATTCGCGCGAATCCGCCTGATCCGCGTTTATCCGCGTTCTATTTCCTAAAGTTTAAAAAGGTTTCTTAAAGTTGCTTAATAACTGAAAAAGTTGTATTAATGAAAGGTATTTTATCAATGCCAAATATTACAAAAGAAAATTTTCAGCGTACAACTCATCCTGATGCTCAATGGTTTGGAGATGCAGGATTGGGGCTTTTCATACATTGGGGAATATCAAGTGTTCACGGCGGGATTGACCTTTCGTGGGGCATGATGGACGAAAAGCCATGGGATCCCCAGAACAATCATGTAATAACACCAGAAGAATATTATACGCTTGCGGAACGTTTCAAGCCTATTAAATACGATCCTGATAAATGGCTTCGTACCGCCAAAGAAGCAGGTTTCCGCTACGCTGTAATGACAACGAAACATCATGATGGTTATGCCATGTTCCCAAGCGACTACGGTGAACTAGGTGTAAGACAATACTTGCCCGGTGTTGACCTTATTTATAGCTTCGTGAAAGCCTGCCGTAATAATGACCTTAAAGTTGGCTTCTATTATTCTCCACCGGATTGGTATTATAACCGTAACTATATGTCATTCCATTACGGAAGCGGTGATGAGACAGGGTACCCGGGTCGAAAACACTATAACATGCGCCACGAAGTCATTGACACAATACCACCAAAACCCGAAGGCTTTGATGATGATTACAAAGCATATATTCACAAACAGGTGATCGAGATATTAACCAATTATGGCAAAATTGACGTTCTCTGGTTTGATGGCGGTCCTGAGGCTATATCCTTTGATGAGATTCGCAATTTACAGCCGGGAATTGTGGTAAACCCACGTATGCACGGGTATGGCGACTTTCAAACTCCAGAATGTGAAATGCCCGAAAGTCGTATCGAAGGATGGTGGGAATTGTGCGACATTTTGCCCAACGGCGGATGGGGATACGATAAGGGTCACGAAGATTACAAATCTTTGGACTGGCTACTCTCACGATTTACGAAGGTTCGAGAATGGGGTGGGAATTACCTTGTCAATGTAGGACCACGCCCAACTGGAGAAATGCCAGACGTTTACTATCAGCGAATGGGTGAGCTTAAAGAATGGATGAAACACAACAGCGAATCTGTATTTACAAAAAAGTGACATAGTAGTCAACCGAATAAATGGATTAGGAAATAGAACGCGGATGTCGCGGATCGAACGGATTTTCGCGGATTTAATTCATAAAAAATGACGAGTAATACTTATTTGATATAGAAATGAGACTTAAAATGTCATTCTGAGTGACCGAAGGAAACGAATTGGAGTATTTCACCACAGAGTTCACGGAGATCACAGAGAAGAATTAGTGATCAGTAATCAGTAATCAGTGATCAATAAACAGTAAACAGTAATCAGTTTTTGTCATACTGATTACTCATCACTGATTACTTTCCTCTCCGTGTTTAATACTTGAAAGTTGGTTTTCGTTCCTCAACCCAACCTACTTTTACTACTTTTACTCTACTTATGCCTTTCCATCGTCTTCCGCAATGCTTGAGCTTGTTTGCGTATAGATTCTGGGTCAGCGGCATGATGTGTGGAAATTAAGAGAGTCCGTAACGCAGTCTCTTCAGCTTCTGGACACAAGCCCGGACGATAATGTACGTAATCAGGTAGTGATAAACCGAATGGAGTTTTTCTGCTGTTTTCTAAATCCTGATATATCTGCTCAAGGTAGTTGATCTCGGCATAACCACCAATGCCAACGCCATGTTCCTCACGGATAAATCGGCTAACCTCGCCAGCAGATAATGAAGTCTCGTCAGGGTTAAGTTGTATCGGATACACCCAATAGTTTGGTACGTGATCAGGATGCTTATACGCCAACATGATCCCCGGGCAATCCTGCAATTCAGTTTCAATGATACTTACAATTTCCTTCCTTGTGGCATTGAAGCGATCAATTTTCGTTAGCTGTGCCAGAGCAACAGCGCCTTGTATTTCGCTCATACGGTGATCGTGTCCAAAAGAGAAATGCCCTCGTGTAGGAATCTTGCTTACAGGATTAGTTTTTGGTGCTTCTAATCCGTATAAAAACCAAGGCAAACCAGAATTTGAATACATATTAGCGCGCTTGTATATTTCTGGATCATCAGTGGCTACGAATCCACCTTCACCGCAAGTAATGTGTTTGCTCTGCTGTAAGCTAAAGCAGGCTACATCTCCAAATATTCCAGCCTTTTTCCCTTTGTAATAGCAATCATAAGCCTGTGCGCAATCTTCAACAACCATTAAATTATGCTTGCGTGCAACTTGAAGAATGTCATCCATCGGCGCAGGCTGTCCAAAGAGATGCACGACTACAACAGCTTTTGTACGTTCACTGATACACGCTTCAATCCCTTCGGGTGAGATTATTAGCGTTCTCGGATTAACGTCTGCAAAGATTGGAATACATCCTGTTGCAAAGACAGGAAACGAGACAAATATAGGTACAGTTGCCGGGCAGATAACCTCATCACCGGATTCTAATCCAAGACCGGCGACAGCCCCTTCGTTTGCTGAAGTACCAGAATTGACAGCCTGAATATAGCGTCTGCCGATATGATTACCGATTGCCTCCTCAAATCTTGGCACAAAATTACCTTTTGCACCTCGCCATAGTTCCCCGCTTTCAAGTACCTCGCGCAGGTTTGATAGTTCTTCTTCACCGAAACAACGTAATGCCATAATCATTTCCTCCACTTCAATCTGAAAGTACTAAATTAAAACGGTGTGAATCTTAATGATGCAAAACCATGAGCGTTCAGGTTAAGCTTTACTCTATCGTTTACTATCGGCAGTTCCTTCTGATCACGTTCTAGCAGGTCAGTTTGTATTACTTTTCGATAGCCTTTTATTGCTAGTTCGATCTCGCCTGACTGTCCGTATGTTTCCCATAGGCGCATTATGTATCCATCATCTTCCGCAGGTTTCATACAGGTAGCAATGGCTCGTTCGGGTGGCACAACGATGGACTTGCTTGTCTGTTCATCTATACTACCAATTGCTATCAGTAAGGGATTGGCAACGGAACGACTCCAAGCAAAGGCTTGAGCCTCATTGTATCCTCCAGTATGCGCCCTCAGCGAATAACGGAATCGGAAATCAGTTACACCATTCTGGTCTTTGACAACCTCACGATAATTCTGATCATTGCCAAGTGCCTCAAAAGTGATTTGATCAAGGTCAAGGCGAAGCACAAAAGCATCCAATGTTGCTATTGTAACACCAAAACCGTTAGGCGTTGAAGCATCTATGAACCCCTGAACCGCAAACCTGCGCGTATCAGCACCGATAAGAAGATCACCCTCCGGTTGAGGTTTAGGACGGATAACTGCACCGGTTGTCTCAATCCTTAATATTGCATCATCTTTCAATATCGGAAATACCTGACACAGACGTTCTTCCTTTGTTGTGACTGGCTTATTTATGCGAATGTCAAAATCCACCCGATCAAGGTCTGCATATACAGTGATGAAATTAGTCACTTTAATATCGCTTGTTGTTCCTGTTACCTTCAGTCTAGCAAGCACATTGCCAATAGCCACTACCTCAGATTTGGCGTCAGTTAGTGTATGTTCCTGACCGTCAAAGTAAACCGTCTGGCAAAGTGTACGACCTATTTTTTCAACGATCTCTGTTCCTGTGGGCTTATAAACAAGGCTGGAGATTCCGCCTGTTGCAGAGTCTAATTTTAGATGATAATATGGGCTTTCCAGTTCAAAATTATATGCTTTTAGTTTATCCGAAGAAGATTTTATGCCTTTGTTTTCAAATTTGAGCGTTTTGAATCCGAATCCTGCTATCTCTGGCGATACAAAATATACAAAGCTTTTGTCATCTTCTTTGACAAACTGAGTTACAGCAATCGCTTTTATATCTTCTGGGCTTTCTATGCAGACCAATTCTGATCTTGGTATGCTCAAGCTATTGAATAGAGTGATATATTCATTATTTTCTTTAAGTTTCAAGGATTTCCATGCTTTTTGGATGAGATTTTGGTTGATCTGGCTTAGTTCCTCATTCCATTTTCGTCTTAGATCAGCATTATGCCGTTTGTTATTATCGTCAGTGCCGTTCCATGCGTGGTCTGATAGCATTGACAAACACCATTCGGCACGTTCACGATCAGATTGTGTAGCTTCCTTGAGTTCAGGTCGAACCTGACATGCCATGCTGATTAATGACTCAGCAGATAGGAACGTACTATCGTTTTCACGCATATCAGTCACGTATTTTGCAAGGCTGACGGGCCACAAGTCCCACGAATGACCAAAGCAACCTTTAATTGTCGTCATAAATGGCGATTTTCCCTCTAACTTATCTATCGCAGAGCAAAACTGAGGTAATATCGCATTAACGAGTTTTGGATGGTTATCGGGAGAGTTGTTATAATTTATTATTCCGTTGGCAAACCCATGCGTTTGTGACCCGCTGTTGGGATTGACGTCACCGTGAGTTCCACTGGCAAGGATGGCTTTTTGTGAATATTGGCTGTAATGAGGTAGCCATTCTGATGATATAATGCCCGGATTACCAAGCAAGCGACTGCCTTGCATGTAGCTTGCGCTTAAACAAGCCCAAGGATCCATAGCAACCCTTATTTGACTGCCATCAGGTCCCTCGTAAACGAAAACGGGTGGGTTTGTAAGTCCTTTGAATGTAGAATCATAGCAGTAAAATGGATTAGATAGCCATTTGATACCGCATCCTGCAAGTATAGAAGCGACTCCCCAGGGAAGTGAAGGCTCCTCGATATGTTCAGCAACATCAAAATTGATACCCCATTCTTTTTCCAGTCTGCATGCAGGATAAAAAGTTCTGATGGCGCTTTCAATGCTTTGAAATGCCCAGAGTGAATTACATAGGTATGGACTGACGTATATTCTGCCTTCTTTAATTCGCTGTATAAGTTCATCTTTGCGTTCTGGATATTTTTCTACGAAACAAAGCGCCTCCTGAGTGACCGCCATATTATATCGGTCTTGATTCTCCGTTGATTCCTTATCTGTTCGATTCATCTCGTCAAGATGTGATTTAACAATATCAGCGAAGGCTTGGCGAGTTTGTTCTTCAGTAAAACCCCATGTATAGTCAGGGCAGTTGTCATTAGTAATATAGATCGTCCATTCCGACAGGTTATTAGGCTGTGCTGTATTCAATAATAAATATATAGCTACTGCTTCAAGCATGAAATTTACCCTCCCATCTCCTTTTTTCTGGTTTATACGAGTTTGTCAGCTAGTTGATGAATAGTCATAATTCATGAAAAAACACGGAGAGGACTGGAAAGTATGAAGGATGAGTGATGAAGGATGAAACTGGAATACTCATTTCTTCTTTTTCATCCATCATCCTTCCGCCTTCATCCTTTTTCTCCGTGCCTCAGTGTCTCCGTGTTTAATTTCTTTTTATTTCTTATAACTGAAAAGGTCGTATGGTTTACACAAAATGCTTCAATTGGTAGATCATTCAATCGGACCGAAGTGCGTTCCCCATTGTTTGGCTAAATCTTTACCAATATCATTAATTTTAACTTTTTCGTCATCCGAAAGTGGTTTATAGCTTTTCACAGTATCAACAGCCGTGCGTATTTCATACTCATTCTTTAATCCAATTACCACAGTAGCAACACCTTCCAGACCAAGCGAATACCTGATAGCATAAGTGTAATGCTCCTCTGGAAGTAGTGCGGGCATTGGCTTATCATACTGCATCCCAACTGCCCCGCCGAGAACCTTCATACATGCGATACCGGCTTTTTGTTTTATCGCTTCGGGCAGAACTTTTTCTTCAAAGTTATACGTGTGCCTATCAACAAAATTCATCGCTGGCATTACCAGATCGATCTTTCCTGTTTCCAGAGCTTTCAGGAAGTTCATAGGCTTTTGATGTCCGCTGATACCGATGAATTTTAACAGTCCTGATTTCTGAGCTTCGATCAGACCTTCTAATGCGCCATTTTTGCCAAGAACAACACCAATATCGAGTCCGCCGAAGTCGTGCAGATGTACTGCGTCAATGTAATCGGTCTGCATCTTTTTCAGGCTTTCATTTATCTGTCTCAATGCACCGTCTTTGTTTATTTCTTCAACCTTTGTTACCAGAAAGACTTCTTTTCTACGCTGTTTCATTATGGGACTGAGTTTTTCCTCACCATCGCCATAAGTTGGTGCAACGTCAATGTAGTTTATGCCAAGATCAATGCAAAGGTTGATTAGTTTTTCAGCATCAGGCTGTGCCATTCTACTTATACCAATGGGACCCATTCCAAGTGCAAGCGTTGATACTTTCACTCCAGTTCTACCGAGTATTCTCTTTGGAATACCAGTTTTACCTTTGTCTTCTGCATTAGAGATTGAAATACCACTCAACGTAAATGCGGTAATCGCTCCTGTTTTCTTTATAAAATCCCTTCTTGTTATCTTCTCTGACAAAATGACGTCTCCTTATTACTTACATAAATGAAATCAGAAAAATCACGCATTGCAAGAATGAGGATAGGTCTATAGTCCATTGATTTGATACTTATAGACCTATTGAACTATTGAACTATAAACTTTTCTTTGTTTTTATGCTTGACCATGTAGTGGCAAGTTTACCAGAAAGATCAACAGCAGTTAACGCCTGTTTTAGCCCTTGATTCATGAGAGCTTTGACGTCTGCCTCCGCCAACGCGACATTAAACATAGCGACTTCGTCAATAAGACCGGTGAACCACTCGCCCGATGCAGTACATGTGCCAATCATAAGTGGCGCTGTCTCAACCGCAATCTTTCCTGAATGGGCTTGTGAATTAACTACACTCCCATCTTTATAAAATATTGCCTTAGCACCATCATAAGTATATACCACATGATGCCATTTTTCGTCTGTGTAGTCCTTTGCTGCAATCGCAAAATCTGTTTCCCAATAAGCACCTGCAGTATTAAGTCCAAGAGTTAATTGTGTGCCATTTAGTTGAAAAGAGAATAGCTTTCGCTTATCTCCACTATCTTGTCTCATTATCTCTATATACGTAATATTTGTAACGGTAACGGGTTGAATCCATGCTGCCATAGTAATTGCTGAAGTTGGATTGAGACTATCTGAATTTGGAATATTCACATAAGCATTTATCCCGTCAAAACTTAAAGCCTGCCCAAACTTGCCAGCCACCCACTTAGCATTATTCATGAGCGTCCCATCATTTTTGTTTCCAGAGAAATCTGCGGCTATTTTACCACTGCCCTCATCAAACAGCCACATACCAGCAATAGTTTTTGGGTCAAGCTTGGCATAGCTTGAAGTAGTTAATACACTAGCAACAACCAGAACAACAACGCCGATCAACAAGCATCTTACTTTCATCTCGATACTCCTTATCTTAAGAAACCAGTTAGAAAACTTCCAACTCATTGTTGACTCATTGGCTTTTTGATAGCACTACCCATTTTTGATTCCCTCCCTGTCAAGATAGACTGATGAAACTAACAATTATAAAAACCATTTTTACTATACCACCTTATACAATATTTGGCAAGTGGTTTTCGATATTCATCAAAAAAAAGATACAAATTATTGTATTACAAATGATAAACCAGTTTCACTTTACTTCGTTTATAAGTAATAAGGTTGCAGAACATAGCGTCTTGATGTATAATTCTCATCATGCGATATACAGTCAGCTAAAGATTAATTTGTTGGAGTTTTATAATGTCAGATATAAGCGTATCCGAACGATACCTTACACACCCAGAAAATGCAGAATCTTCCTATAACCATCTCAGATCAGAGGTAGAAAAGCTAAGGCTGAAGTCACGTTTTCTTGCCTGTCTGAACGGTCTGCTGTTATGGATTGCTTCGCTTTTGATACTTATGATCTTGTGGTTTATATTTGGCGGGATATTGCACTTGCCAAGACTGCTTCGTGGAACACTGATGATAATCTGGTCAATCTGCGCAGTTTGGTCATTTTATATCTTCTTTTTTAAGGTGCTTATTAAAAGATTATCCCTTGATCAGATGGCTTTCAGGATTGAACAGCATAATCCAGAAATGCAAGATAGACTGATAAGTTCTCTGCAACTGTGGCGAGAGATGCCTGAAAACAAATATAGATATTCTGAGAACCTTTTACGAATGCTTGTTGAAGAGGCACGTATGCTGTTTAACCGCATTGATAGATCGCAAGTGCTGTCGGATGACGTGAGAAAGCTAATACGCTCAGTACCTGCATTTGTCCTTAGCCTGATTTCGGTAATTGTGCTTATAGTTTTTCTTCCAATTGTTTTTAATCGTTCATTGAATGCGTTTACGCATCCATTTCAGAGTGATCAGCTTTTAACTAGCGTAGAGATTGTAAAAGTGACTCCCGGTGACGTTACCATACAGCCCGGTGAGGGCGTGGAAATAACTATCGAAGTGAGAGGTTCTGCGCCGGATAATTCGGTTCTGCACTTCAAATCGGATAAATCTGAGTGGCAGATGATAAATATACAGCGCCGTGATTCTTCTTTGATTGGGAATACGTCATACTCAACTAATCTTAGCAACATGAGGCAATCAACGGAATATTATGTATCAGTAATGAACGCAACATCATCAAAATATACGATAAAAGTCGCTCAAAGACCTGTCGTCAGCAATGTTCAGATTGATTTACAATATCCAAAATATATGAGTATGACCCCGCAAACACTTGCACCAAACGTAGGCGATATATCTGCCCCGATAGGAACGAAGGCTATCATAAAAGCAGAGACTAATAAGGACGTAGTATCAGCTTTCTTGGTGTTCAACGATAATAATGAATCTGGTGATACGAGAACAAGAATGGATATACAGAGATCAAGGACGCTGAATGGCAGTTTTTTAATAAATCGGAATGGAACTTATTACGTCACCGTTTTAGATGTTGATGGTTTAAATAATTCTGACCCTGTGAAATATTCGATAAATGCAATTCCAGATCAATCTCCAAAAGTTAATATTGTGAACCCCGGAAAGAATATAACACTGGGACAGGATATGAAAATTCTGTTGCAAATTGATGCTCAAGACGATCACAGTATCGCAAACGTAAGGCTTAATTATCAAATTGAAGGGCAGAATAAAAAGACGATTGTTCCTCTTGCAAATTATACTGCTCAACAGATGGATGTATCGTTAAAATATGTCTGGGATATTATGCCGATTCAGTTGTTTCCAGAGGATGTTGTGTCATACTACGCTGAAGCCGCTGACACGGATAACGTTTCTGGTCCCAACATAGGACGCTCCACTGTGTATACCGCAAGATTCCCATCACTCTACGAAGTTTTCAAACAGACAGAAAATGAGCAACAAAATCAAGAATCTGAGATGGAGAATATTCTCTCAAAACAGGATGACGTTAAGAAAGCAGTTGATGACCTTGTTAAAGATATGAAGACGAAGAATGAAATGGATTTGACAAATAAAAAGGATTTAGAAAAAGCTGTCGAAATGCAAAAGAAGATCGAAGAACAGATGAAATCAGTTGCTCAAAAGGTCGAAGAAACTACAAAGAAAGCAGAGCAGAATCCTCTCATAAGCACAGACGTCCTTGATAAACTCAAGGAGCTTAAAGACTTAATAAATGAGATTGCGACTAATGAAATGAGGCAGTTGATGAAGAAACTATCCGAATCTATCGAAAAAACAAATATCACAGAGCAACAGAAAGACCTTATGTCCACCAGCGCCCAGCAACAGGAACTTATGGATAAGTTAGATCGCATAATTGACCTTTTTAAGAATATGCAGATGCAACAAAAACTGGAAGTTGCCGCTAATCAGGCGAAAGAGCTTGTTAAGCAACAGTCAGAAACCCTTGATAAAAGCGAACAATTAACGAAGGATAACAATGATCTACCAGCAAAATCTAACGAATTATCGAATCGTGAGACGCGCATAAAGAATCAGTTTGAGCAACTGCAAAAGGATCTGAAAGAACTGTCAGATGAAACAAAAGATAGAGTTAAAGGTATATCTGAGATGGTCAAGCAGATCGCAAATAATGCCGACAAGAAGCAGATTTCAGATAAACTTCAGCAAGCAAGCAAGGAATTAGCAAACCAGAAACCTGATAATTCTATGCCATATCAAGAGGATGCGCTCTCTGGATTAACTCAGATGCAAGATGATCTTCAATCTGCATCGGAGATGGCAAAGGGTCAAGATACAAGAGAAGTCATGAATGCTCTGCGTGACTCGATACAAAAAAGTCTCAGTATATCTTATAGGCATGAGGAGATCACACAATCTGCATCAAATGTTAAAAGTGATGCTGAAACTATGCTTCCAAAAGAAAAGGAACTTATAGACTCACTTGCGGCTGATCAGATTGCATTGGCTGAAGGCATCAAAAAGATAGCAAAAAATTTGAAGGACTTGAGCCACAAGAATTCTGCGGTAAACCTTAATCTAGTCTGGAATCTTGAGAAAGCGGCAAACGGTATGGAAAGAGCCTCCCAAGCTCTGGAAGATAAGCTTCCAACAGTTGCGGAACCTATTCAACGGAACTCTCTTGCCATGATTAATAAATCAATAGCGTCTATGCTTGACAGCATGGATCAGATAAATTCACAGTCAACGCCAATGATGAGTATGGATGATTATATGGAACAACTCCGTCAGCTTGCTGACCAGCAGTCGCAGTTGAATCAGACAACACAGAATGCAGAAGGTCAGATGCGAAAGCAAGGAACAACACCATCAATTCAGGATTTACTTGAAAAACTTGCGGCAGAGCAATCACTTATAAGAGAGTCCGCAGAACGCCTTGCAGAAAAGATGGATCAGATGGAGCAGAAAATGGGAAATCTCGATCAAACCACAAAGGAAATGGAAGAAGTCGAAAAGACCCTTCGTGAAGGGGACATAGATAGACAAACCATCGAAAGACAAAAGCGTATATTGACACGATTACTTGAATATGAGAAATCCATGAAGAAAGATGAAATGGATAAGAATCGAGAGGCAAAGGCAGGACGTGATCTTATAACTGAAAAACCACCAACGGAACTACCATCAGATGCTATAAAGATGAAAAAGCAACTTGATACTATGTTTGCACCTTCGCTTCAAGAGCAGTGGCCAACGCAATACAGGGAACAGATAAAGATGTATTATAAGTCTTTGTCAAATACAATCAACACACAGAATGAAACAAAAAAACAGTAATCAATACGAGTTTTTCAGTTAGTTGAGAAATAGCCGTAATTCATGAAAAAACACGGAGACACAGAGGCACGGAGAGGAATGAGAAGGTATGAAGATGAGTGATGAAGGATGAAATTATAATACTCGTTTCGTCTTTTTTCATCCATTATCCTTCCGCCTTCATCCTTTTTCTCAGTGCCTCTGTGTCTCTGTGTCTCCGTGTTTAATTCTTTCTATTTCTACAAGTGAAAAACTCGCATAATCAATCAGAAATTAAATCCTAATACAGCATGGAGTATTGAAATGGATAGAACAGTATTGGTAGGAATTGATCTTGATATAGATGGTGGAAGAAAACTCTTTGAGGCTTTGAAAGAAGAAGGTCTTGATGTTAGCGCCGCGCTGTGGCATTACTTCCAGGAATCAGAGGAATGGCGACTTGTTATTGCTACTCCAATGGTTGACAAAGTAGGAACAATGGAGGTATATACTCGAATACAATCAATACTTAAAAAGCTTGATACGGTTACAAATATACACTTATGGAATATATCGGTAGTAAGTCCAAAAAGCGATTTAATCAAACATCTGCAATCATTTATTAAGAGAAATCCCGATAATAAAAGTGAACATTATCTTAGCCAAAATACTATAAATGGCTTTTATATTGATAATGCAGTAATATACAGCTTGACCTAATTTCTGAGATTGACAAAATAATTTGGATCTATCTAAAGAGAGGTACTTAATTCAGTGTTTAAATTTACATCATTTTTAATGTTCTGCATATTCTGCTTAACAATATCTTTTACTGTATATGGTCAAACTAATCAAAAAGATATGGAAACTTTCAGTCAAGCTTCCAACCTGCAAGCAGAAGGTAAAGCTCAAGATGCGCTTAATATTTACGAGAAAATCTTAAAAGAGTCACCAGACTCTGATCTCAAAGACGAAATCCTTATACAGATGGCTTCTTGTTACATTCAGCTTGGTGATGATGACTCAGCAATTAAAGCCTATCTGACAATTATCTCCACTGATCCAAATAACATGGATGCGGCAAATGCAGTATCTTTGATGGCAAATGTATATATGCAAAGATACCAATTTGATGACCTACTTGCCATGTCTAAGCAGATAATTCGGCAATTTCCCGGAACCGAATCAGCCGCAATGGCGGTTTATCGTGTCGCTAGTTACTTATACTCCAAAGGTGACAACGAGAAAGCCATAGAGCAATACCAGAATTTCTTAGAGCAGTATCCAAAATCTACGTTACGAACTACAGTATTCAGCCGATTGGTCTATCTGTACATTGCTGAAGGTATGTTCAAAGAAGCAGAAGACAGGATAACAACAAGCCTGACGGAGAATCCGAATAATACTTATATGGTGCAACAATTGGCACTTGTTTACAGAAAACAGGGTAAGTATGATGATGCAATGGCTTTGTATCAAAAGCTTCTGGTAGCCAGCCCAAAAGATACAGATACACTTGAACAGATCGGCGAGATATATATCGAGAAAGGTGATAAAGATAAGGCTATCGCAGAATGGAATAAAATTATTGAAGCCTCACCGGGTCAGTATTATCTTCATCAGATGGTAGCCGGTATATTTAAATCTCATGGATTCCAAGACCTTGCGGCACAGGAGTATCGAAGGGCGATTGAATTACAACCATTAATATCATATCTTTATACGCAGTTAGCAGAATTATACATAATAAACAAAAAGTACGATTCGGCATTAGACGTCTATCTTGATGCTCTGCTTGTGTTGCCTGCAAACTATCCTGATCGTATAGAGATCATACAAAACGTCCTTGATCTTAGCAAAATTGATGGATTATTCGATAATATTGTCCAAAGGTTAAGATCGCAAATTTATCAAACTCCAAATAATGTTACTGCCATCTCAGCTCTGGCAGATATATATTTTTATAAGGGTGACATTGATAATTCCATTGAACTATTCAGAAAATCTGCATCACTTTATTCTGATAACGGTAATCTATTGATTGAAAGGGCAAAATGGCTCAAGCGTGAAAGGCATCCTGAAAAAGCTATAAAGATATACAATCTGATAATTGAATTGTATCCAAACGCAAATAATTGTCTGGATGCCATGATGTCCATTGGAGAATTGAAGGCAATGCTTAATCAACCGAAGGAAGCAATAGATATTCTCCAGAAGATGATCGCCAGAGTTAAAAATATTAATAATCAAACAACAAAAATACAATTAGTATCTGCCCAGATTATGCTTGGTGATATATACTTGAATCATAAGAATGATCTGCAATCTGCTCTTTCGGCTTACATAGAAGCAAAATCTTTTATAGATCCTCAATCTAATGAGATGGTGGAGCAGATGACCGATCTAAGTTTGAAAATAGCAGATTGCTATCGTCTTATGGGAAATTTTGATATGGCACTGGATACTTTGAATTCGATCCCTAAGGAATCCAGAAACGCAATCATTGAAGCACGGATCACTAAACAGAAAGGTGATTGCTATTTCAGTATGGGAGATTTCAGCGGGGCTAAAACCCAATACAAAAAGGCAACTAAAGGTAACTTTAAGGAAGATTGGGCAAACGATGCGCTGGACAAGTTGGCACTTATTGATGAATACTCTAATGGTTCTCTGCTTGATCTGCTTAAATCTTATGCAAATATAGAGAGATTGAAGGCATCCGGAGAATACGATAATGCCTTTCTGGAATGTTCTAACACAGTGAAGAAATATCCCGCAAACGGTTTGATAGATAGAATACAGCTTGAGATGGGAGAGATATTGTATATAAAAGGCAAATATAACGAAGCTATAAAGGTTTATGAGGTGTTAGTTCGTCCAGACAGCCAACTTGCTCCAGAAGCTCAATTCAGGATAGCAAGCATATATTGGCAAAGACTAAATGATAAACAACGTGCAATTGATACGTATTCAAAGCTGATAAGAGATTATCCAGACAGCATACTTGTAGTTGATGCAAGGAAACAGTTACAGCAACTTTCTGCGAATGGAGTAATACCGGAACAGGCTTTGCCTTAGTATCGCTGGTAAGGCACTGGTGACGCTGGGTTGGTGTAACGCAAAGCTTATCGTCGCAGTAGATTCTCAAGATAAACTTGCTACTTCTTGGGGTGACATAAAGAAGTAAATAATACGAGTTTTTCACTTGTAGAAACAAAAAGAAATTAAACACAGAGAACACGGAGAGAAAATAAGAAAAAAAATTCCTCTCCGTGTTCTCTGTGTTCTCCGTGGTGAAAAAAATCTAAGAAAATAAGTGAAAAACTCGTATAAATAATAAAAATATATCGAGTAGCAAACATAATTCCAAAAGGCGGGATAATCTGTCCCACCTTTCAGTTTATTACAAAACCAAACAAATATTGCATCTTGCATGGAGGCGGAAATGGAAAAAGTTCCGAATATTAAGACTCAACTACCAGGTCCAAAGTCTCTCGAATATCTCGAATATTCTCAAAAATATGAGCCTCACTCAATGAGTGAGCAAATACCAATTGTATGGAAGCGTGCAATTGGCTCAGAAATAGAGGACGTTGATGGAAATTGGTTTATTGACTTCACTTCGGGTGTACTTGTAACAAATATCGGTCATTGTCATCCAAGATACGTTGAGGAGATGAAGCAACAGGCTGAAGAACTATACAACTGCTACGATTTCGTCAATCCATGGCGCGCGCTGCTTGCAAAAAAGCTCGTTGAAATAACCCCTGAAAATCTAGGTAAAGCCTTTATTCTGACTACTGGCTCTGAAACCATTGAGGGCGCCATAAAATTAGCACGACGATTCAAAAGCGGTTACGAGATCATATCATTCTATGGTGCATTTCATGGCAGAACTTATGGCAGTATGAGTATCGGTGGAAAAATGGGCGTCAAAAAAGGTTTTGGACCTACTATACCGGGAACTATCCACGTTCCGTTTCCGTACTGTTATCGTTGTGCGTGGGATAAAACCTTCCCTGAATGTGGCTACTGGTGTTTTCAGGCGTTGGACTGGGCTGTTGAAACTCAGTCAACTGGCGAGATTGCCGCACTTATAACAGAACCATATCAAGGCGGGGCAGGCTCTATCATTCCACCTCATGGATATTTGAAAAAACTCGAAAACTGGTGTAAAGAACATAATGTATTATTCATACTTGACGAAGTACAGTCATCTTTCGGCAGAACTGGATATATGTTTGCGCTTGAGCGTGAGAATTTAAGACCGAACTTGCTTTGTCTCGGTAAGGGCATAGGTAGTGGCGTACCGCTCTCCGCTTTGATGGGTGAGACAGAAATTATGGACGTCCTTGAGCCGGGGAGCATGTCCAGTACCTACGGTGGTAATCCACTATCATCAAGGGCTGGGCTTGTTGCCATAGACATCATAGAAAAAGAAAATCTTGTAGAGAATTCCGCCAAAATCGGAGACCACATGCTCAACAGGTTCAAAGAGATTCAGAAAAAATGTGAAATTTTAGGCGATGTAAGAGGTCAGGGATTAGTACTGGGACTTGAGATAGTGCATGATAAAAAAAGCAAAGAGCCATCCGCAGACCTCACAAAAAAGATCGTCAACGAATGTTATCAGCGTGGTCTTGTGCTTATAGCGCCAATAGGATTTCACGGCAACGTCATCAGGATCGCCCCGCCACTCGTCATATCTCAGGAACTTGCGGATAAAGGTATAGATATTATCGAAAGCGTCATAATGGGGATAAAATGAAATACGATATAGCGTCAAAAGTAATCGTAGATATGGGCAAAAAGGCAATCTTGCGTGAATTTTTGGGAATCGAATACGAAGACGTCAAGTTGCTTGAAGAATTACCAGAGGAAACTGTCAGTCTTAGAAGAAGCGATTTTCCGCTAAGAGTTGTGCTTGAAAATGGACAAGAGAAAATAGTCCTTCTCGAAATACAGACAGAATTCAGCAAAGATTTTGTCCTGCGTTTAGCTGATTATATGATCAGATTTACACTTAAATATCATATAGAAGTAGTTCCTTTAGCTTTGGTTCTTAAGCCGTCATCTCTAGCAACTGGATTTTACAAGGACGAAAGGCTGACTTTCAAATACGAAGTTACTCGATTATGGGAAAAACAGGCTTCAGATTTTATGGGTAAGATATACCTTTATCCATTTTTACCATTGACGAATGGTGGAGAAAAATTAATTGAAGATGCAGATACTGCAATATATGAAAGCTACGAAATAAGCAGGGAAGAGAAAGCTGATCTGTTGACTGCAATGGCAATATTCGCAGGATTGAAAGACAAGAAATTAGGTGCATGGCTTATAGAAAGGAGGCGTGACATAATGATAGAGTCACCAATTTATGATTTAATTAAAGAAGAAGGAATTAAAGAAGGGAAAAAAGAAGGGAAAAAAGAAGGACTTTATGAAACTTTATTTTTCGGTATAGAACTGAAGTTTGGAATTGATGGTATCCCATTGATAGAGAAAGTGCGAAAGATAGATTCCATAGGTAAACTTGAGTCGCTTAAAGAAGCTATCAGACTTGCTAAAAATATTGAAGAATTTGAAAAGCTTATTTGAGAGATTACGAATAGGAACTAGAAGAATTCAGCAAAAAGAATTGAGAATGAATACAACCACAGTATCAGAAGAAAGAGAAAAATTAAAGCATTTCTACGAGACTTCCAGCGATTATAAAAAACTTCTGGATGCCCATAATAAGGAATATCTCAAGAGTTATGTTGATATTGTTAATAAATACGCCAAACCTCAATCAAAGATACTTGATCTTGGTTGTGGAAATGGTCTATCATCATACATACTAAGTGAATATGGTCATCAAGTTATTGGAACGGATATTTCGGCATTTTTTCTCAATGATTCTGCACATCTACAAAACAAAAACCTGAGATATGGAGTATGTGACGTGCTGGATTTGCCTTTTCATGATAAGTCTTTTGACGTAGTATGCTCTAATGAGCTTATTGAACACGTCACAGATGCACAAAAAGCCATTCTTGAAATGATACGCATACTCAAAAATGGCGGAATATTGGCAATAATGGGACCAAACCTGTGTTCGCCATTCTGGGCAATGGTTGATATTATTAACATTGCTAGAGGAAAAAAAGGCAGGCATGTATGGGCAGAAAATTGGAATCAGGCATTGAAATGGGGTTGGAGTAATTTTTTTCTGTCGTTAAATAAGCGATTTTCTAAAGAAGCGAATTTTATTTATAGAACGCCTGATCTGGATAAAGCCGTAGATGGCGGTGATTCTGACAGCGCCTATTATGCCAGCCCTATTGATCTCGAGCGATTCCTGAAATCCAATGGAATGAGAATAGTCAAACTTTCTGCATCCATGACGTTTCAAGGTCGCATTATAGGCAGGCTTTTTCCAAGATTCGGTCCCTATATAAGTATTATAGCAGTGAAAAGGTAAGATAAATTTACGACTTGTGCTAATTGTTTTCGTAGCCCAAGCTTCTAGCTTGGAAAATTAAAAAGTCAAAGCAGTTGAGGAACGAAACCCAACTTTCAAGTATTAAGTAAAATTATTAAATTCGCAATCATTAACAAGGTAAGAAATAAAGAAACACGGAGACACAGAGGCACGGAGAGAAAGTATGAAAATTGTTTTTCATACTTTTTTAAATTCTCTCTCAGTGCATCTGCGGTTCTATCGCTAAATAATTATTGTTAAAAGTAGTTAATACTAAAGATATGTTATCAGAACCTGACTATCATAGATATTCTGTGGGTATCACCCATAGTTCCCCAGTCTGGCGCTGGAACGTAAGCGTAATCAAGCTGGAAATTCATGTCTTCTAAAGGCTTTGTTCCATAAGCCTTCAATCCAAATCCTGCCGATAGCCCTTTATTAGGATTACCACCAGAGCTTATATTATAACCAACTCGAATCGCAAATATATCGCGGAACCATTTTTCCACACCTATGTGATATGCTGGATCACTAGCACCGTATTTTGAATAATCTCCAGCAATCACTGCGCCTTTAGTAATCTGGTATGCTCCACCAACTCTAAAACAAAGAGGCAGTTTTCCATCATTGCTCATCTGGAGTTTAAGATTCTGGATAGCAATACCAATACCCAAATTAGAAACGTGAATTAGAGCGCCTATATCAGCGGCAACTCCATTGGAATCGTCAATATCAAAATCTTGCTTGAGAAATTTTACAGTTCCACCCACTGAGAACAATTTTGGGACAAGAGCATAACTCCCCGATAATCCAGCGGCATAGGAATAGACGCTTGCAGTGCTATCGGGCTTTTCGGTATCTTCAACTCTTTTCTCAATATCTGACCATAATCCCTGCATACTGAGTGCAATTGCGGCATTCTTACCTATAGGTTTTGAGTAAGCACCAGAGGCATAACGGATATTTGCAAACCAAGCGTTATACATGGTCGTCAATTCACTTTTCTCTATCTGAGTCAAACCGGCAGGATTCCAAAAAACCGCACTAACATCATTGGCAAGACCTACAAAAGCCCCACCCATTGCAACCGGTCTTGTAGAAGGCTCAATTTTGAGAAATGATGCATCCTCTGTACCGATACTATCAGGAACTGCGGCGAAACTAACATAAGATATGATGAAAACAGTGAAAACTGCAACTATAAAGCTGTAATACATTTTTTTCATTCGGATGTTCTCCTTATAGTAAATTAAGAATTAAGAAAAACTCTTATTTCATAGCTCTTAATTCTTAATTCTTGATTATCATCGGCTTGCCAACCTTATAGGCAACCTCATCACCATTTGGAAGCTCTGCTTTGAGCCTAAAGACGTACATACCTGTTACAACCTTCTCACCCGATGAGTTTATACATTCCCACTCAAAGTTCATACGAGCCTTAGTCTGAACACCCGGATAAGTCTTCTCATATACCAAGTCTCCACTGACGTCATATACATAAAGGGTAACATCAACATTCTGGCTTGATGGTGTATTGACTTGGAATGAAATATGAGCCACTCCGTTGGTTACAGGATTGGGCCAACAATACGCTCCTTCCTGGAACGAAAGCGATATGGTAAACTTCAACTCCAATTTAGTGTCATATATCTCAGAGTTTCCTGCTTTGTCCCAAACTCTAAGCTTGATTTTGTAAGTTCCAGATTCATTTGGAATGAATTTAACATACCACTTGCTGAATTCGGGCTGACTGGCAGTTCTAGCTTTTTCATCATCAAGAACCTCTAACCATTCAAGTTCTTTACCACCAGGTCCAGTACCGCCTACTTCAACTTTATCAATTCCTGATACTGGAACTCCGGCACTGCTGGGGCTATCAACTGCAGTACCTTTTATTGTGATAGGTTTATCTTCGGATTCAGTATTTGATGAACCGGCTCCGGGTTCTGTAATTGTAGCTGTTGGCTTACCCAATTCAAATAGGAATTCTGTGGAGACAGTCTCTGATGACTTAGTTTTGCCATTCTGATCCAGATCAACCGGATTGATCTGGACTTTGTAACGACCTTCTTCATTTAATGCGCCTGTGGTGAACCATATTGTCTCTTTACCATCTTGCATAAGACTACCAGAGACGACATTACCCTTTGGATCTGTAATCGTTATAGAAGAGCTTGTCAGATCAACGCCTACTCTTTCATCAGTCATCTTGGCTGTTATAGTTACACTGTTCTTGGTGTTGATAGCCGTTGGATACTCCTCCAGAGAGGAATCCAGCAACAACGGTTTATCGTTGATGGTTATTTCGGTTTTACTCACCGTTGGCGGTTTTGTGTCATAGAGGAATTCGTATTGGATAACAGGAACTGGTGTGTTACCTGCTTTATCTTTTGGTGTAATAATAACAGTGTAGTATCCATCATCCATTCCATTGCTGGCAAGTGGAGAATCCAGAATAAATCTTAAATCTGACTGAGCCAGTACAACCTCAACCTTACCGAGTATCTCTTTCCCACCAGAATCCCTGAGCGACATCCAAGTATTATCAACAACATCCCAATCGAATCCAGAACTTGGTAGATCGTCTTTGATTATTGCAGAGATTCCACCCAATGAGCTATCTGTCCCACCAAAAGATAATAAGCTAATGTCATTAACATTAGCCTTTGGAGAAACAGTATCATAAGTGAAGGTGTAATCCAGCTTTTGCCCTTTTAGCTTTGCGGAATTGACAGGCGTCACAGAGATGGTATAAGAGCCATCTTCAGAGCCATCAACTGCAAGCGGTTTGGTAAGAGTAAATATCAGGGTAGTCTTGCTATCGTTAGTCAGGATTCCCGGAACATCACCTCTCGGACCGGTTAATTTAATCGTAGAGCCTGTTGATGAAAGGTCAATTCCACTCGTTCCCGTTTCGTTTAAGACTGCACGCACTTCTTTGATCTGAGTGCGGACATAAGCCTTCGTCGCAGGAACTGTAACAGGAGTAGTCGAAACTACCTTTGGCACGCTAACTCCATAGATAAACTTTATATCTTTATTTGTCACGTTTCCAGCCTTATCCACAGCAGAAACCGAGAGAGTGTATTTCCCTTCCTGTATCAATCCTGCGGAGAACTCGAATTTTAGGGTATCAACATCATCATTGCTATTCGTTCCGCTTACTACATTGTTACTAGGATCCATCAATTTCAATAAGGACTTATCAAGGTTTACTCCCGCAGGACCCTTATCTTTAAGGTCAACAGACAATGAAGTTATTGAACTGGATACGTAAGATACGTCTGAGTCAACACTCAAAGGTTGTGACGCAGAAATTATCTCAGGAGATTGCGTATCATAAGTGAAAGTGAATGACTTTTCCACGTCCTTACGCTTGGCGTTGTTGGCTGTCGTCACAAGTATTGTGTACTGTCCATCATCAAAGCCATCACTGGTCAGAGGTTTTCCAATAGCATATTTCAGAGTGTTTTGCCCATCATTACTCTGGCTACCGATCAATACTTTACCATCAGGTCCTTTGAGTTTAATATCAGAGCCTGTGGGTGAAAAATCAATTCCACCGCTATCTGTCTCTTGAATTATAGCTCTTACTGCACCGATAGCACTATTTATATAAGCTTTTTCCGCAGGCATTGTAACTGGATCAGTCGAAACAACTACGGGTAAACCAGTCTTGAAAACGAATCTAGTTTTATATACGTTTCCAGTGCCATTGCCTGCTTTATCAACAGCGGTTGTCACTACTGTATAAGTACCACTATCCTCAAGAACCGGGAAGGCGAGTGTTATCTTATCCACGCCATTGTTACTCAACAGACCATTGCTGATATTGACGTTAGATGGATTCTGAAGCTCTACCTTTGACGTTTGAAAATCTATCTTGCCATCGTCTTTAAGGGTAACAGTTAAAGAAGTTAAACTTGTATTCAGTATGCTGTTATCAGCAGGATTCACAGATGCAACCGTCGGTGGAACAGTATCGTAAACCATCGGATAACGGAACTCTTTCTCATTCCCTGCCTTATCTATAGCTACCACAACCACGTTGTATATATCATCATTGCTCCCATCTCTTGCAAGCGGGGCATTGAGGTTCCAGACTATTGTGTCTAAGTTATTATCTGTTTGCACGCCAGCGACCTGTTTATTAGCAGAATCCTCAAGATAAATTTTCTGATCTTTGATCTCCAGACCAGAGGGACCTTTATCTTGCAGTTTAGCCTGAACAGACATAACCTGCTGACCAATGTAAGTCAAGTTTGCATTAATATCCACAGGAACGGCTGAAATAACTTGCGGAGTCTGTGAATCGAATATCAAGCTATATTGTCTTGACTGTCCAGTAACGCTCAGAGTATCCATCGGGGTAACAGTAACAGTGTAAGTACCGTCATCAGTTCCATCAGTAGCCAATGGGCTTACTGGATTCCATATTATCGTATCAGTACCTTTGGATACCTGATCGCCTTGTAGGATTTTGTCGCTAGAATTTTTGACAACTATGGTTGAGCCTGTCTCTGTAAGGTCAAGCCCGATACCGCTTCGATCTTCTAAAACTGCCTCGATATTGCTCAGTTCATGTATATATTCACGGTTAGTCAGTTGGACTGACTTCACTGCTGGAGCCTTCAAAACGTACGAGAACGGTATTGTCACAGAATAACCAGTATTTCCGGCTCTGTCTTTGGCAATTATTTGAATAGTATATTTTCCAGTATCCGTAAGTTTTGAGAAGGCAAGCGTTATGGTGTTATCTGCGCCATCGCTTCTATTCGTCTGTACCAGAGTTTTAGGTCCTTGCAGTTTGACGTCAGTGCCTTTTAAGTCAATACCGCTACCAGTACCATCACTTAATTGTACCGTCACCTGAGTTACATCTTGACTCAAAGCAGAATTAGCTACGGGTGACGTCTTAACGACCGTTGGAGCCATACTATCATATAGGAACGTGGAACTGTAATCATATTCTGCACCAGCATTGTCAATCGCTTTTACATTAATTGTATACGTTCCATCTATTGAGCCGTCGGTTGGCAATGGGTTTGCCAATTCCCAATTTATCAATGTATTTGTTTCATTATCGGTTTGACGACCATCAACTAAGACTCCTTTTGAGTCTTGCAGGCGGATTGTAGATAAATCAAAGTCAATGCCTTTTCCGCTGTTATCTTTTAATACTGCGGTCACTTTCAAGATTGAATTCTTGAAGGACTTATCAGCAGGATCAGTGGAAGTCACAGTGGTTTTTCTGACGTAATCAAACTTAGCTTGATATGTGAAGTTGTTTCCTGCCCTATCTTTGAGATTTATCTCGATCGTGTATCTACCAAAGTCTGCCAACGAAGCAAAACCAAAGGTCAGCGTATCAACACCATTATCTTGTTTGGATATGTTTAGAATATCACTACCAGCAAGCTTCAACTTCATTGAAGCACGGCTTGCGGCAAAGTCCAGTCCGCTACCTGTTCCATCACTCACTTTTGCAACTATCTCTGATATTGTCTTAGTCAGGATAGTTCCATCCGCAGGTGTTATAGAAGTCAACGATGGTATCAAGGTATCATAAACAAAAGTGTTAGTTTGTTCTCTGATTCCGCCTATTTTGTCAACCGCTTTGACTTTTATTGTGTACGTACCATCCACAGAACCATTTGCTGGCAGTGGATTATCCAAATTCCATACTATCGTATTGGTATTTTTATCATAAGTTTGACGACCCGCAAGTAGCGTACCATTCGTGTCTTCCAGAGTTATTGCTGAAACATCAAAGTCTATACCTTTTCCACTATTGTCTTTCAATACTGCCGATACGCTCATCACTCCGTTGACAAAAGATTTATCTGCTGGGATTGTGGTAATTTCTGGCTTGACGTCCTCAGTCTTGCTCACGTATTCAAACCCGCTTGGATAAGTAGCACTATTACCCGCAATATCTGTACCTGACTTATCCGTCATATCCGTCAGGGTTATATCCATCGTATACTTGCCCGTATCTTCCAGTGCGGGGAAGCTGAATTTTATTGTGTCAACACCGTTATCACTCTTGAGTATGTTTGTGATCTCTTTGTTGCCAACCAAAAATTTACTAATCGAGGCTTTGCTGAAATCAACTCCACTACCACTGCCATCGCTAACCTTAATGACTATTTCGGTCAGCGCTGTTGTCACAAGACTACCTTTCGCAGGTGTTATGGACGTAATCATAGGAACTTTTGTGTCATAAAGAAACGTGGATGTGTATTCTGTGATTCCACCTGCTTTGTCAACAGCTTTGACCCTTATTGTATATGTACCATCGGCTGAACCATCTTTGGGCAACTGGTTTGTCAATTTCCAGGTGATCGATTTACTTTTCTCTGGGTCGCAAACCTTACAGGGCTGTTTACCATCATCTATAGCTTCTTGATACGTATCATAGTAAACAAGATTGTCGCTTTTGATCAACTGTGCATAAGGGCATGACATGGATATATGAAATATGGGTTGTTCTTTACTCGCTACATACTGGAAATCACGGGCACCTGGCTGGACACCCGGCACCTCTATACCATTTGGACCTTCCAATCTGATAGTTGAGGCGTCTATGTCTATACCTTCGCTACTGTTGTCCCACAATCCTGCCGTTACACACGAGCCCTGTAGATCTTTTATTCGCAGATTCTCCTTTGGAACTACAAATAACACTTTGGGAAGCAGAGCTTCTACAAAAGAGAACTTTGACTGGTATGTGTATTCATTACCTGCTCTATCTCTCAGCTTTATACTTGCCGTATAACTGCCCTTATCTTCTAATATGGGTAAGCTGAATTTTATTGTGTCAACACCGTTATCACTCCTGAGAATATTAGTGTAAACACCTTTATCATCCTTGAGAATATTTGTGATCTCTTTGTTGCCAACTAAAAATTTACTAATCGAGGCTTTGCTGAAATCAACTCCACTGCCACTGCCGTCGCTAACCTTAATGACTATTTCGGTCAGTGCAGTTGTAAAAACGCTCCCATCTGCCGGTGTTATAGACGTCAGGACTGGAACATTCGTATCATAGAAGAATGTAGTGGTCTGTTCCTTGATTATCCCATCTTTGTCAACAGCTTTGATTTTTATGGTATACATTCCATCTAGTGAGCCATCTGTGGGCAACTGGTTCACTAAATTCCATGCTATCAGGTTTTTATCTTTTTCATCGGTCTGATAGCCATCAACAAGAACGCCTTTCGAGTCCTCCATACGGATCGTAGAAGCATCGAAATCAATACCTTTGCTACTGTTATCCTTTAGATTTGCTGATACTTTGTTATTCAGTATTGCATTGCTAAAAGACCTGTCTGCCGGGGTTATAGTTAATATCTCAGGAAAAATATCACTTGCTTTGCCCAGATATATGAATGGTTTGGCGTAGCTATTGCCAGCCCTATCTTTCAAGGTTATTTTTACGGTGTATTTCTTAGCGTCCTCAGTCGGTGGAAAATCAAAAGTTATTGTATCTACTCCATTATCGCTTTTGAGGATATTGGTAACTGCCTTGCCATCAACAGACAGATCAAGTGAAACCAGAGTGAAGTCTACCCCGCTTCCATTGCCATCGGTGACTTTTGCGATTATCTCTGATAAATCTATCGGTACAATACTTCCTTCAATCGGTGTTATGGATGTGAACTCAGGGGCTTTTGTATCATATAAAAACGTAGATGTGAAATTCTTGACTCCACCTAATTTGTCAACTGCTTTGACTTTTATAGTGTAAGTACCATCTACCGAACCATTTGCTGGAAGCTGACCCGATAGTTTCCAAGTTATAGTCTGTACTGAATTACTTTGAGTACCAGCGATCTGAACGTTGTTTGGACCTTCAAGGCGGATAGTAGAAGCGTCAAAGTCTATAAGTTTACCACTATTGTCCGTTAATTTCGCAGATACTTCTTTTAATCCCGAAACAAACGCATTTTCAGCAGGAATCGGTGTATCAACTACAGGAAGAACATCTTCTGGCTTACTTACATACCTGAACCCAGTAGCGAGTGAATAAGTATTACTTGCTTTATCTATCAGGCTTATTGCTACTGTATATTTATCTATGTTCAACGTTGGCAGTGCCAAAGTCATCGTATCAACACCATTGTTGCTCAAAGTCACACCAGGGATATCTTTACTTAAACTATCTTTCAATTTAATAGATGAGGTGATGAAGTCTATTCCACTACCAGTTCCATCGCTAATCTTTACGACTATCAGAGACGGAGGAGTTATAAGAATAGTTCCGTCAGCAGGGGTTATTGATGTAACAACAGGAACTTTTGTGTCATAAAGAAACGTAAAGGACTCATCTTTGCTTATTCCCGATTTGCTAACAGCTTTGACTTTTATAGTATAAGTACCATCGGCTGAACCATCGGCTGGCAATGGACTAAACTCCCATATTATCTTATTATTGGCAGTATCTTTGGTTTGAGTTCCGGCTATTTGAGAGGCATTTGGACCTTCAAGACGAATAGTAGAAGCATCAAGGTCTACTCCTTTACCGCTGAGATCGTTTAATATAGCCGATACACGCCCACTTAATGCGTTTTTAATGGATTTATCAATCGGGTCAGTTGACGCCACTTGAATAACATCGCTTGTTTTATCGAAATAACCGAACAGGAACTTCAATGAAGCAGGTTTATTACTAGCAAGATCTGTGGGAGTTATTTCAATTGTATAATTGATTCCTTTGGTTAATTGCGTAAGCAATGTGAACGTTACGGTATCCACACCGTTATTAGTAGGCGCACCTGAGATTATGACATTACCAGTTCCGACAACCTTTATAGATTGGGATGTTGCAAACAGATCAGTGCCACTACCGCTACCATCATTCAGCACAAAAACTATGTTAGCGGGAGCAGTGGTCAGTATAGTACTATCCGCAGGAGTAACAGACGCTATCTTCGGAAAAACCGTGTCGTAGATAAAACTGTAACTATCAATTTTTGTGTTACCAACTTTATCCACTGCTGTAACAACAACCGTGTATTTCCCATCTTTTGAACCATCACCGGGGAGCGTAGCAGACAGTTTCAATCTGATAACTTTATTTGTTTCATCATTTTCTTGTACGCCGAGCACTTCTTTACCGGAAGGGTCAAGTAATTTTATCGTTGATTTTGTAAAATCAATTCCTGTGCCGCTATCATTAAACACGCTATTATCTATCAAATTAGCTTCTACTTTCGGCAGTGTCGAAACATAAGCAGTTGCAGGCGTTTTTAATGTTGTACTGGGTTGTGTTGTGCGAACCTTTACTGTGAAAGTAAAATCATTCGAGTTTACATTACCACCGGCATCTACGGCATGTATTTTTACTTGATAGTTTCCTTGATCAACATATCTGCCTAGTCCATCCTTGCCGTCCCAGACAACTGAGTTGCGTCCTGACGAAGCGCCCGGTATTGGTTTAGCAGGAACGTTTAATACTCCTTCCCCTATTGTCATGGTAATCTCTGAATGACTTCCAGAAAGGCTTTCTGATAGTGTATAATAAATAGTTGTAGTATCTTTTACACCATCGCCATTTGGAGAGAACGGATTGGGGTCAGCTGTAAATTCTGTAACTGTCGGCACAGACGTATCAAGAGTAATATTCGCTGTACTATCATCCGTATCTAAGGTCCAATCAGCACTGTCACCATCGAATATAACGACAGCAAGTCTATAATCGCCATCTTCTTTTATATTGGTTAGATTGCTAGCTGCCAACGTAAGTGATATAGACTGGTCATTTACCGCTTTACCTTCTTTTATTTTTGGATCATCATCGTAATTACCATTTTTATTAACGTCAACTATTACAATATAATATCCAGATTCATCGGCGGCGGTAAGGTTTTGAGGAGTGAACGTAATATTCAGGCTTTGACCTGTACCGATAGTTTTCTGACCTACGCTGTTTGTGACGGTCAGGTTGCTTTCAAAGAAATTTGCTGCGCCAGCAATTGACGCTGTTAAGCTGAAAACTAACACAAAAGCAATGGAAGCAGTTATTAACTTTGACATCTTTTTACCTCTCAGTTCCTTCATAGGATATATCTCCCTAATGGTCTAAATAGTTCACGATAATTATATAATTACACTCAAAACATTCGAGTAGTTTAAGTTTGCATACTATGCAGATACCTTTAATATAGACGTTAGAAATCGTCTAAAGTTTAACTTTTCTTTAACGACACCTAAGTTACTTTCTATTTTCTATTCTACCATTCTGATTCGACTCTCTCAAATTCCCCATCAATTAGTCTCCGCATTTCTTCTGCTTCTTCATGAGTTAAAGTTCCAACCAATGCATGAAGGGCTTTTCTATCGGGTTTAGGGTATATGATGACCAAAGCTCTTTCATTCTTTCTAAGTCCCTCTATCGGCGTAAGAGGTTTCAATACATCATCTTCATATATAACTTCAATTATTTGATTCATCTAATTCATACCTTTTAATGATCAAACGGTTTCTGACGCAAACTGCATGTTATAAAGTTTTTGGTAAAGCCCGCCGTTTTTCAAAAGCTCTTGATGTGTTCCTGATTCGACTATCTGCCCGTTTTCGATAACCAGAACTTTATCTGCATTGACTATGGTAGACAATCTATGAGCAATGACGAAAGACGTTCTATTCTTCAACAATTCCTCAAGTGCCTTTTGGATCAGCATTTCAGTATAGGCATCAACGCTTGAAGTAGCTTCGTCCAGTATTAGTATTCTCGGATTAGCCAGAATCGCACGAGCAAATGATACCAACTGTCTTTGACCAACCGAGAGCTTGTTTCCACGTTCACCTACGTCAGTATCATAGCCTGCCGAAAGTTGTGATATGAACCTGTGTGCGCTGACAGCTTCCGCCGCCTGTATGATCTCTTTTTCAGAGGCATCAAGCCTGCCGTATCTAATATTTTCTTTAACACTGCCCGAAAACAAGAAGCTATCTTGTAAGACCATACCCATTTGACTCCGCAGTGATTTGAGCGATACATCCTTTATGTTATAGCCATCAATGATTATTGCGCCTTCCTGCATATCATACAATCGTGCAAGCAGATTCACGATTGTACTCTTCCCTGATCCAGTAGGACCGACTATCGCTACAGTCTGACCGGGTTCTGCGGTTAGAGATATATCATTGAGAACGTATTTGCCCTCTTCATAGGCAAATGATACATTTTCGTAACTCACTTTACCAACGATTGAAGGCAGTTCCACAGCATTATGTGACTCTATTACTTTTGAGCTTGTATCCATAATCTCGAAGATACGCTCCGAAGCCGCCATCGCAGATTGCATGGTCGTATATATCTGACTCATCTGCCTGACGGGAAAATAAAGCATACGAACGAAAGATAGAAATGCAACCAATTCACCTCTTGTCAGTTTTTCACCGATTATCTGAATACCTCCATGCCAGATCACTATACAAACACCTACGACGGAAAGAACTTCAATAATCGAGTTATAGAATGTCCATACCTTAACTGCCTGCATATTGGCTGTAAGATTTTCAACATTCGTTTTATCAAAATGCTTAATATTGGTATTTTCTCTGGAAAAAGATTTGACAACTCGAACGCCTGAGATACCTTCCTCAAGTTTGGCTGTAACATTTGCAATTTTTTTTCTAACTTCTCTGAACGCCAATCTCCCTTTCTTTCTAAATAACAGGGCAATAAGGAATATCGGAGGGATCAAAGTGAAACTGAGCAATGATAAATTGACGTTCATGTGGAGCATAAAGATCATTATGCCGATCATTGTAACAAAATCACGTATTATACCAGTTATACCCTGTGTAAGCAACTCATTCAAAGTATTTACGTCATTAGTAACTCTTGAAATCAATTTTCCAGTCTCATACTTGTCAAAGAATTCTAATGACAGGGTTTGAATATGTGAAAAAAGCTTTATGCTTATGTCATATATAATGTATTGTCCCATCCATACAAGCACATAGCTTTGTCCATAAGATATGAACCAGTTGAATATAGATATTCCGAAATATAAAAGTGCTATAACGGTGAGTCCCATTATGTTCCCCGGTGCGTCTGGTGGCAATATGTATCTATCAATGGCTATTTTTTGCATATATGGGGGAACTACCATAAATACAGATTGCAGAAGCATTAATCCAAGCGCAATCATCAGTTTTCCTTTGTGTGGAGCAAGGAAAACTAGCAGTCTTCTCATCAGTTTACTGTCGTAAAAACCGACTTTTGATTGCTCTTCCGAATCAAAATGCATGTGCATAATACTAATTCCTTATAACAATTTCGTCAAGAATACTCTCGCATTATGAACATTAAATAATTAATCGGGTAATCCAGTAATGGAGCTTTTAAATCCCCCTAACCCCCTTTTTCAAAGGGGGAATGGCTCTAACTCCCCCCTTTAGCAAAGGGGGTTAGGGGGATTTGAGGCGATCTATTTATTACCCGATTATTTTCTTAACCTTCATTATGCGTGGGTAATTCACTTCTGACTTTCTTCCTGTTGTTTGAATTGCATATTATAGATTTCCGTGTAAATTCCGCCTTTTTCCAACAGTTCGTCGTGTGTACCTTGCTCAACAATCTCGCCATTTTCCAGAACGGCTATTTTATTAGCCCTTTTTATAGTAGATAGACGTTGTGCTATAACAAAAGTTGTCCTGCCTATGACGAGTGTTGCAATCGCATTCTGGATCAAGTGTTCCGTTTCGGTATCCACACTTGAAGTTGAGTCGTCAAGTATCAGTATTTTAGGATTCATAAGCAAGGCTCTGGCTATTGCTACACGCTGTTTTTCTCCACCCGAAAGAGTCACTCCACGTTCTCCTACTTCGCTGTCGTAGCCTTTAGGTAATGAATCTATGAAATCGTGTATATTTGCCGCTTTTGCGGCGTTTATTACTTCTTCCATAGTGGCGTTATTTTTTCCATAAGCTATGTTATCTTTCAAAGACATTGCAAAGAGAAAAGTATCTTGCAACACAATTCCGATCTGGCTTCTCAGGGATTCAAGCGTGGTAGTCTTTATGTCTATATTGTCAATTGTTATCACCCCGGAAGTTGGATCATAAAATCTTGGAATCAAGTTGATGAGCGTACTTTTTCCCGATCCAGTCGCACCTAATATCGCTACTGTCTCTCCCGGATCAACATCAAGGCTGAAATTTTTTAGAACTAACTCATCACTGGTCTCATATTTAAATGATACATTTTCAAACTTGACGTGACCTGCGATTTGCGGTAGTGGTTTTGCATCTGGAGATTCCTCAACCTCTGATTTAGTGTCGAGTATCTCGAATATACGCTGACCTGACGCCATAGCTTCTTTCGATACGTTTATTATGAACCCTAGCATTCTTATTGGCCACATCAACTGCATGAGATACATATTGAAAGCGATGAACTCACCCAGTGTCAGATTTCCATTCATAATCTGCCATCCACCGTACCATAGGACAGCAATTGAGCCAAGACCAGCGATAAAATCCATCAAAGGGAAGAAGAAGGACCATAGCTTTGTTATTTCAAGATTTTTCTGAAGTAAATTACGCGCGTATGCCGAAAACTTGTTTATCTCATAATCTTCACGCACAAAGGTCTTTACGACCCTCATACCTGTAACATTTTCTTGAATTACAGTGGTTAGTTCAGCAGTTCTCTGCCTTATTTCCCAGAATCTTGGACCTATCTTTCCACCAAAGCGGATGCCCGTATAAGCAAGAATAGGCATAGTGGAAAGAGAAAGTACCGCAAGTGTGCTATTCTTCAATAAGCATATAATTAAAACAGCTATGAACATGATTATACTGCTTACAAAGTTAATCATCCCAAACGAGTAGAATCTTCTCAGGGTATCAATATCACCGGTGGCTCTTGCTATTAATTGTCCAGTCTGAGACTTATCGTAAAAACTGAAAGGCAGTCTCTGTAAGTGATCGTACATTGTATTACGAATGTCATAAATGGCTTTCTGCGAGGCATATTGCAAAATATATTCCTGAACGAACTGAAAGATCGCAGTAAGAATAGTAACTCCTACGATACTCAAAGCGAGAATAGCAAGAAGCTCATACTGCTTTTGTACAATAGCTATATCAATAGCTCTCTGTGTAATTTCTGGAATCGCTAGAGTCAACACACGGTTGATCAACAAAGCCAGAAGTGCCAGAAGCACGAAATGCCAATATTTATTTAGGTAAGCTAAAAGTCTTTTTAATATGTGCATTTTTTCAAATATTCAAAGTTATGATTTTAGTCATTTAGACGAAAATTATATTATAAAAGTTCGGATATATGATTTTCTATTTCAGTTTATCAATAGCCTCTTGAGCTTTTCTCAAAGCATCTGTAAGTAATTCCGTTAGATCATCAACGGTATCTTCATAATCGCAACGATTTCGCCATCGCCTTAATCTATTAAGCTTTTCTGAAATATCAAATCTTCTTTGTCTTTCAAAATATTTTTTGACACGAGAATGATCCATAGCATTATTATAAGGAATAAAACCTTCACTATCACGTATATAGTTTCGAGCATGGCAAAAGGCAGAATAATATGCTCTACTTATTGCAGATCGAAACGCCGCCTCTTGCGAATAATTATTTCCTTGTTGGTTTTGAAGTGATTTAGCGAGATTTAGATATTCTTTCCAATCAAAAGGCATAATTTACCTCGGTTTACGATAATCTGTTGTTACAAAAATCCATCCTTCTTTATCTATTAGTTTATAATTATATTCAGGACTTATTTCTTCGATTCTCTTCATCACGCTTTCATCATATTTTTGCTGGCGAATTTCAATTGTTATATAATCATCTATGATTTCTGGATCATGATAGACTTCCAATGATATTTGGGCTGGATGACTAAATTTTTCTTTTACCAACATACAAATCGGTATTATCAAATCAATAATATCTGGAAAATGAAACAAGTAATTCCTTACGTCTTCCGAATCTGGAATAAGAATTTCTAATGCCTCAACTTGAGATAAGACTTGCCCAATTTGAATATTTACATCAACCTTATTTTGAGATATTTCCAATTCATGAGTGAGTAAATCCGTCATTATTATCCCACCTTCTTTATTGCCAATTTAAGGCAATTGCTGTATATATCTTCACTGCCTCATAGAGTTCATTTATAGATACGCTTTCATTTACTTTATGGGCCATAGAGAGTTTCCCGGGTCCGAGTATTACCGTTGGTATATTCGCTTTTTCCACGAGACACCACATATCACAGCAGGCATTAAAACCCGTAACTTCTCGTTTTTTCTTTGTAACCTGATATATACTATCTTTAACCGTCTTTACGATAGATTCTTCTGGTGAAATACTGCAAGGACTAATACCAATCTTTTCCTCTATTGAGACAACCAATGAAGGATTAGCTTTTTTTTCATTATTCACAGTTGCTGAAATCTCATCTAAAGCCTCTTTTAAAGTTTCTCCCGGAATCAATCTTCGGTCAATGGTTATCACACATTGATCAGGGATCACGTTAGTCGCTCTCCCTCCGTTGATCTGTGTGATGGCAAGGCTGGCTTTACCAATCAAAGGATCACGTCTTTTTGATATATCCTCAGCCAACTTATCCAAAGCCTGTATAACACTTGCCATGTTTGATATGGCATTAATCCCTTCTTCCGGGGAACTGGCATGGGCTGGCTTTCCAAAAACAGTTACCTCAACACCCAATCCCCCCTTATGACCAATCATGGGAACAAGCTCTGTGGGTTCGCCTATTATTGCGGCGTCAGCTTTTATGCCTTTTGTCGTTTCTGCGAGTGTTCCTCTGCCACGAGTCTCTTCACAACATACCGCTTGTAGAATTAATCGTCCTTTCAGTAATGTCTGTTCTTCCGTTACTCGGCGGAACGAGAAAGGTTTACTAGCAAGGACTTCAAAAGCAACAAGCATTGCCACAAGTGACCCTTTTGCATCACAGCTACCAAGACCGAAAAGCTCATCTCCCTTTCTAGTCAACTTATACGGTGATTGATCCCAATTCTCGATATTTCCGGGTGATACAGTATCAGTATGAGAATTAAATATAAGACTTTTCTCACCATCGCCAATGGAAGCGATCAGATTTTGTCTGTCGGGAGCAACTTCCGTGAATTCATATTCAACACCGAGTTTTCTCAGCCTTTTTTCTATATACTCGACAACACCTTGCTCGTTTTCGTAGCTTGGTATACTCACCAAATCTGAAAGTATCTCAGGAATATCTATTTTATCTATTTCATCAAAAAGATTTTTTGCAATCATAAGCAACTCTATATTTTACTGATCTTTTTCTTTATTACTCTTTCTTTTCTTGCTAAGGATTCTGCTTTAGTAATTGCTATTTCATATCTAGCAATAAGTTCCCGTACAATAGGTACAAGTTCTTTAGGAATTTCCATCATAGTTCGACTTGGATCATCGAATGCAGATTCGTCTTCGGCTAAGGCTTCTTCTTCCGTTTGATTCTCATAATGATCAATTACTTCTTGAACCATTTTCTCATTCCAACCTGTTGGAAATCTATTTTTTGTCATATTTTTTACATCCTTCGACGCATACGTCGCTTATAGGCGGATAATAACTTACCTTTCAGTTCATAAGCTGTAATCACAAAAATTCTGTTTGATTTTATTTTGTAAACGATTCTTAAATATCTTCCTGCAAATGTCTGTCCAATAACAATTCTAGTTCCCTCAGATCCCAGTCGATCTTCTCCCGGGTTTTGAAGTACTTCTTCTACTTCGTATTCGTCAACTCCATGTTCATAGATGTGTGGTAGTCCTGTAGATGAATCAGTATGAAAGCGAATATTCATGTGTCATTATCCAAAAAGTCTTATTAATATTATCCTGTTATTACAGTATCATCATGTTCATAAGCTGGAGTACAGCAACATAAAAATACAAGATCATCATCACCAATATTCATAATTTTACTTAACGCCACTCATCTGGAATGTGACACTAATTTCATTCGGCAGAATCAGATGACGGGCAGAAACATTCATAAATTCTACGCTAACAGGTTCTTTATCCTCACCATAGCTAACAATAACTCCTCCCGGTTCCTCAATTGCGTCTACCGGTGGATCGTCACGAAGAATTAGCATAAGAATATCTGCTTCAATATCATAATTTATCCTCATTTTGCTACTACTATTTTTTCAGCAAGTCCATAACGTAAACACCTATATCATCATCTGCGCTTCTGTGTCCAGAAAAGACTATACTATGCCCATCAGGCATGAACATGGGTTCTGCATCCATGAATGTGTTATTCGTCAGGCGTGTCTGATTTTTTCCATCAGATTCCATTATGTATATTTCGCTATTACCGTCCCTGTTTGATTCAAAAACAATAAACTTTCCGTTCGGTGAAAATGAAGGGTTAGAATTCATAAAACCGTTATCAGTAAGCTGTGCCACAACTCCAGTTTTCAAATCCACGACACAAATATCACTCTTGACGCCCTGAGCAGAAAACGAAAATGATGCATAGGCGATCTTTTTGCCATCAGTAGAAAAAGCAGGACTACTATTATTACTATCTCCATAAGTCAACTGTTTTAGATTATTGCCATCAGCTTCCATAATGAAAATCTGGCTATTGGATTCTATACTGCTATCGAAGGCTATAAACTTGCCATCCGATGAAAAAACAGGATTCCCATCAGTAACAAAGTTTTTTGTCATTCTAACTTGATTCCGACCATCCATATCCATTGTGAAAATCTCATCATTGCTCTGACCGTACCTTATAAACGAAACGTAGATAATCTTTTGACCATCAGAGGATACAAAAGGGCTATAATCGTTTGTATCGTTATAGGTCAAGCGTTTCTGGTTTGAGCCATCATAGTCCATTGTGCAAATCTCGTAGTTTTCATTTGCATAGAGCGCATAAGCAATCTTCCCGCCACCAACTGATGGATTCTGAATTTTCGTATTTTCTGGAGTCAAACGTTTCACGGAAGGATAATAGTTTAGTGGAAGCTTAATAGAACTTTTCTTACTACAACTGAATACTGAGAACAAAGCAAATAAACAGACAATTATTGTAATTATTAGATTTATTTTTTTCATGATGGTTGGCTTTCTTGATGATATTAAGGTTGAGATGATTTTTTATTTTGAAACAGCAAGCTCTTTGGCGCCAATTGCACATCTAAAGCCTGCAACATAAGATACTGACTGAGGCGTCCCTCTATCACGGGATGCACAACGAGCGCCAATGGGACCAAGGCTGTCATAATGATACCATGAACCACCCCGCAGAACGTGGAGTTTCTTTCCAAACTCCGATGCTTTATATTTTGATCCGGGATAGGCATCATACCAGCTATCAGTCCATTCCCATACGTTTCCTGCCATATCGTATACACCATAAGGGCTAACACCATTAGGGTAACTGCCTACAGGCTTGGAGCCAGAACCCTCCCACGTTTCAACATTACATTTTCTCAAATCGAAGGTGTTTCCCCATGTCCATATACGTGCATCGGTTCCTCTTGCGGCTTTCTCCCATTCAATCTCATTTGGAAGTCGTTTGCCATTCCATTTAGCATAAGCATCAGCATCCTCCCAACTTACATACACAACAGGATGATTGCCCATTCCTTTTGGATAATCGTTATTCTCCCAGTGTCTTGGGATTGCACGACCAGTAGCCTGAATGAATACTTTATATTGTTCGTTAGTTGTCTCATACTTGTCAATATATAATTCATCAATATTCGCTTCATGCTGTGGTCTTTCAGCCGCAAACCACTGCACATCAGGTCCCAACTCTCCTCCGCCCATATCACGAACGACTTTTTTGATCTCTTCGTCACTACTTCCCATAATAAAAGAACCTGATGGAATTTTTATCATGTCTGATAATGAAAGCTTATTTAGCTTGAGATCAAAACTCTGTTTTCCCTTAATTAATAACTGCTGATATATGGGAGAGTAACCGAGTTTGCTAAAGGAAAGCTTGTGTTCACCCTTAGCTATTTGACCTTTGTAGGGAGTTCTGCCAATCTCTTTTCCATCCAGAAGAACTGTTGCGCCGGGCGGATTGGAGTTTACGTTAAGAGTTGAGTTTTTACTGCAACTGGTAAAACTGACGATTAAGAAAGTAAATAAAATAACTTTTACGATTTTTAACATATATATCAGAAACTCCGAATAGTTTTAAGTTTTTATAATCTATTTGGTAAGGATAAGTATATCTAACCTTCTGTTTTGCTTGCGTCCGGATTCGTCATCATTTGATGCTAACGGTCGCAGGCTTCCAAATCCTACTGAGGACAATCTATCCAATGGGACGCCTTCAACATTTGCTAGATAATTAAGAACAGAGCTGGCACGATCACTGGACAGCTTAATATTTGATTTCTCATTGCTACCTTTGTCTGTATGACCTTCTACTATGATCCTGTAATCTGGATATTTTTTAAGAAGATCGGCAATAGATTTCAATTTTGGTTGCACATCAGCTTTTACATCCCCACTTTTAGTCAGTATATCAATAGTGATGCTAATAGCTACCCCTTTTTCCGTTTCCCTAACTGATAGATCAGTTATACTCTTTGCTTCTTCGAGTATTTTCTTTTCATCTTCGCTTGTCTTTTTCTTTTGTTCAGCTTTCAATTCAGCCTTAGCAATAGCAAGATTTGCATTGAAAACACTTTCCTGTGCATTAGAGATTGCCTTTTCGTAATCTTTTGCTTCTATCATCTGCTTTGCCTTTTCAAAAGATGCTTGAGATTGACTAAATAGGTCATTTGCCATTTCCGTAGCTCCTACATTGGAGGCTTGAGCTATGATTTTTTCAGCTTTAGCCACTGCGTCCAGAGCATTTGCTTTAATCTCATCAATTGCTTCGGTAGTTTTATCTTCTTTCTTTTTGGTCAATATTACAGCACTGGCGCTAGAAGCAGAAACTCTCGTTTGTTCGGCGAGAGACCTTGCCTGATAATAGTCAGCAGAATTAAACGCAGTTCCGGCGTCTTTCATAGACTTATCAGCCTTATCATATAACTCCTTGGCATATTGATCTGCCATTAAAGATTTAGCTTCTTCCATAGCAACTTCAGCCTTTGCAATTGCGGATATAGCTCTGTCTTTTTTGATTATAGTTTCGGCATTTTCTGCATCCGACTTTGCCTTTGCCTGAATTTGTGCATTTGTAGCATATTTAGTTGAATTCTCAGCGGCAATAGAGGCTTTTTCAAAATCCTCATCTGCAAGTGCTGATTTTGCCTCTTTAAGTGAAGCATCAGCATCGTTATAAGCTTGCTCTGCATACTTTGGAGCATTCATCAAAGAAGCCATTTTTATATCCATTTCTGCTTTTGCTATTGCCAATTCGACTTCAGCAATCCGTATCTTCTTTTCAGCAGTTTCGCTGGATACTTCCGAGTTTGATTGAGCATCAAAAGCTACTTTTTCAGCCATTGCCTGACGAGCTTTTGCAATGGCGACTTCGTTCGACTTTGCTTCCCAATATGTATCCATTTTGTTTTCTTTAGCTTTCGCTATTCTATATTTGGCAGTTGTTTCTTTGGATATTGCAGTAGCTATCTTTGCCTCAATATCAGCGAAAAATGCGAGATCAACTGCATCCTCACCACGTTTCTGCATCAGCAAATCTTGTGCCTGTTGTATCAGGCTTTCAGCTTCCACAAGCTCTTTTGGAGCATAATCCTGAGCCATCGCATCCTTTGCATTCGCAATGGATTGACGAGTTTCGGTGATAGTATTTCCTGCGGTTTCCAGCCCCACCGGTGAAGGATTAATAGCACAGCCTTCAAAAATTAAAATGGCAGGAAAAAAAACAATTACGATGCTCAACAAATATATAATTAGTCTCAACCCAGTCTCCATTCACTTTTAATAAAAAAGGAAGTCCAAAATCTTTTTATTTCTCCTGATTCAATAACTGGTTTAACTCACTTTCAACAGTCTGGCGTTCCAATCTGATCTTGTTAGCGTCTTCTTCGATGGTCTTTAATTCTGTTTCCAATTGAATCGCCTCATTTTCCGCTTTTACCTGTTTAGCAAGAGCTTCAGACAAACGAGCTTTTGCATAGGCTCTTTTTACAAACTTTTCCTTTTGTTTACTTTTAGTTGCAGATTTAGCCCCTTCGAGCAGACTCTTAGATTCTTCAAATTCGGTGCTTGCAAGCTGATCTGCCCCAGCTTTTTGAGCAATTTCAATCTCAGAGTTTGCTTTACTGGATAAAACATCAAAAGACTGGTTTTTAACACCACATCCTGCCAAACAGAATATAATTACTATCAATAAAAAGAAATTAATTTTCATAAAATTATGGCAGGAAACCCCTATCCCTTTAGGGTAGGGGTGGAATGCCATGCACCCCGATAACCTGCTTCCTCCTTTCCCATAGTAAACTGTTTCTTACTTCCAACAACTTTAGTTTCTTAACACTTGCACTTGCATTAATTTTAGTACCATTC
>Ga0247841_10002248_pt1 | contig 39431 bp, 26 predicted proteins | sample LaCruzMarch2015__2_FD_192410 | JGI IMG/M metagenome (GOLD analysis project Ga0247841, IMG submission 192410) | Freshwater microbial communities from meromictic Lake La Cruz, Castile-La Mancha, Spain - LaCruzMarch2015_18m | ecosystem: Environmental > Aquatic > Freshwater > Lake | place: Spain... | reverse complement strand
ACCACTTCAAGCATAAAGCTTCAAAGCGGAGTTTATGTGGTTAAAGTTTCCCAAAACGGACGTACCCAAACTACCAAAGTAATTTTAAAATAAACGGATTAAAAACAGACACAACCATGAATAAGAACAATCAAAAACAAGCCTATACAACGCCCGAAATCGAGTGCATTGCATTCATGACATACTTCACATTCGTCTAAATCACAGCTTATGAAGCTGGTGGCAAATAGGAGGGGCATTCCGATAATTTCAATTTTGAATCTTTGATTAACAGTAGTTAAATTGCATTCTCAGTGCTCTTTTTCTCTGCACCATGGTAACAATCCGCACTGCTCACACAACGGTTTTCGAGCTTGGCAAGTGTACCGTCCATGCAGAATCAGCCAATGGTGAGCGATGGAAAGCAATTCCTCGGGAATGTGCTGCATCAGTATCTTTTCGGTTTCCTCCGGCGATTTCGAGTTGATGGTAAGGCCCAAGCGGTTTGACACCCGAAAAACATGCGTGTCCACCGGCATGGCGGGTTTGTCGAAGGCGCAGATGAGCACTACGCTGGCCGTCTTTCGTCCCACACCGGGAAGCGTCAGCAGTTCTTCCATGCTGGAAGGTACTTCGCCCCCGAAATCGGAAACCACTTTTTGCGCCATTCCCACGATGGATTTGGCCTTGTTATTTGGGTACGAAATGCTCTTAATATAGGTGAAAACTTCATCGGGGGAAGACGCGGCCATGACTTCAACCGTTGGGAAAGCCTCAAATAGGGCAGGAGTTGTCATGTTTACCCGTTTGTCGGTGCATTGGGCGGAAAGAATTACCGCCACCAGCATTTCATACGGGCTCCTGAAATCCAATTCCGACTTTGCTTCCGGCACATTCGCCTGAAACCAAGCAATGATATTTTTATACCTTTCTTCCGTTATCATTTTGAGTGGCTCATTGATTTGTGCTTCAACAAAGTAACAACATTAGTTTTAATATTCATCTCAATTGTTTGGTAAGGACCCTTCTTTTAAGGAAAATGCGGTGTGCGGAGGAGAAGTTTTGTTGATTAAAACGCAAATATTATTATCGCCAAAATATTGGTAGTTATGTAGCTTTAACTACCAATATTTTGGCGATAATAATATTTATAAAATCAACCACCAATAAAAAAAAGCGGTTCCAATTTATAAAACTGAAACCGCTATGTAATGGGACTATTTGGATTGCTACCAAGCAGCTTTAAATTGCTCTAGAAATCGAACATCATTTTCGGAGAACATGCGCAAATCTTTCACCTGATACTTCAGATTCGTGATCCGCTCAATTCCCATACCCAGTGCAAATCCAGTGTACACCTTGCTGTCAATGCCGCAATTTTCCAGCACCGAAGGGTCCACCATGCCACAACCCAAAATTTCCACCCAGCCTGTGTGCTTGCAGAAAGGGCAACCCTTGCCACCACAGATGTTGCAAGAAATATCCATTTCAGCCGAAGGCTCGGTAAACGGAAAATAGGAGGGACGCAGGCGAATTTCTGTCTTCTCGCCAAACATTTCGCGGGCGAAATATAGGAGCGTCTGTTTCAGGTCGGCAAAAGAAACATCCTTGTCGATGTACAGTGCTTCCACCTGGTGGAAAAAGCAGTGCGCACGGTAGGAAATCGCTTCGTTGCGGTACACGCGACCCGGGCAAATGATGCGAATGGGTGGCTGCGTTTTTTCCATGACGCGGGTTTGCACCGAAGAAGTGTGGGTGCGCAGTAAAATATCGGGTGTTTTCTCGATGAAAAACGTGTCCTGCATGTCGCGGGCAGGGTGTTCCAACGGAAAGTTCAAGGACTCGAATACGTGCCAATCGTCCTCAATTTCAGGACCTTCGGCAATGGTGAAACCCAAACGGGCAAAAATATCGACAATTTCGTTCTTGACGATGGAAAGCGGATGACGGGTGCCCAAACCGATGGGGTAAGCACTGCGACTGTAGTCTGCGTCTGCGTCGGTGTTGTTGGTGGTCTCGAATTGGGCTTTCAACTCGTTCAGCCGTTCCTGAGCCTTGTCTTTCAACACGTTCAGCTGCTGGCCGACTTCCCTTTTGAGTTCGTTCGGAACTTCTCTGAAATCGTTGAAAAGCAGGCTGATCGCCCCTTTTTTGCTCAGGTACTTGATGCGAAGCGCTTCCAGTTCTTCCGCCCCGTTGGCAGACCATGCGCTGACTTCCGCCAAAAGTTGTTGAATCCGTTCAGTCATAAAAAAGTTTGTTTTTGAGACCACAAATGTACGTTTTATTTTTATCTTTACAGAACGCAAGGTCGCCAAAATCTACAGACTCATGCTTCATCGTACCGTCAAAAAGTTTATCGAATCGCAGCATTTACTGCCTGAAGGATCCAGGGTCATCGTGGCCCTGAGCGGTGGCGCCGACTCGGTTGCCCTGATGGATATCCTGTACCGGCTCGACTTCGCTTGCATCGGTGCACACGTCAATTTTCACCTCCGCGGGGACGAATCCGACCGTGACGCCGCCTTTTGCCACCAGGTCTGCCGAGACCTAGGCGCTCCCTTTTACAAGACCGATTTGTACGCCGCCCAGTACTCCCAAGAGGAAGGTATTTCGGTTGAAATGGCCGCCCGTGAGCTCCGCTACCGATGGTTCGAGCAACTCCGCAAGGAACAGGGTGCCGTGGCCGTTGCCGTGGCTCATCACCGCGACGACAGCGTGGAAACGGTACTCCTTAATCTGATACGTGGAACTGGCATTCGCGGGCTTACAGGAATAAAACCACGCAATGGTAACATTATCAGGCCTTTACTTTGTTGCGACCGGGAAGCGGTGCTCGAATACATCCAACAACGTGGGCTCACCTACGTGACCGACCGAACGAATGCGCTCAACGAGTACCGCCGCAATAAAATACGAAACGAAGTGCTGCCGCTGCTCGAAACCATTCAGCCCTCTGTCCGCGAATCGATTGGCCGGACCATGGATCATTTGAATGAAACAGAGATCCTTTACGAAGGAGCGCTGGAAGATGCCAGAAAGCGCATTTGTCCCGATAGGAAAAAAAGCGACATCCTAAAGATTTCCATTTCAGCACTGGAGCAAGAGAAAGTACCCCAGAGCCTGCTCTATGAACTTTTGTCGGAATATGGCTTCGGCAGAATGGATTCTCAAAACATCTGGAAAAATCGGTTCAACGGTTCGGGAAAAATTCATTTCTCGCATTCCCATCGGTTGGTTTTCGACCGGGATTGCATGTTGGTCACCGAAATTCCACCCATCGATGAGGTTGAATTTCCGCTGGACGAAGGACAATCCAGCATCAAGGAACCTTTCTCCATGCGCTGTGAGTTGGTAAAGCCTGGCAACGACTTCCAGATCTCCATCTCCAAATCGATGGCTTACCTGGATGCTGATAAACTGCTATTTCCCCTCCTTATCCGCCACCCGCGCAAAGGGGACAATTTCATACCTTTTGGAATGCACGGTCGCAAGTTGATCAGCGATTACTGCATCGACCGAAAATTGAACGCGCTGGAAAAAGAGGAGCTTTGGCTGCTTTGCTCTGGTAAAGACGTGGTCTGGGTGGTCGGTGAACGCATCGACAACCGATTCCGCATCGACTCAACGACCAAACGCATCTTTCAACTCAGCGTGGATGGTTTTTAACTGTTTAGTATAAACGAAATTTTTTTTCACAAAATGCAAGATTATCCGAAAAAGGTGTATCTTTGTATGGATTTATTCCGACGGACGCAGCTCTGCATACCGTTAAAAAACAACCAAATTTCCCCTTAACTTCGTTACATGCCCAATTTTAACATTGTGCAACTGAACTCCAAGTCGTTGCCAGAACTCATTGAAATAGCCAAAGAGCTAGGACTTACCAAAGTCGATTCCACCGAAAAGAACGCACTCATTTACAGAATTTTAGATGAGCAAGCCATCCAAAACGCCAGCCGAAAGGCAGCACTCCTAAAAGATGTTGATCCGGATGATCGACGCAAACGCACCCGCATTCCGTTGGTCAAGGAAAAGGACGTAAAAGTCTATACCGCCAACGATAAGGAGGCCAAACAGATCAAACAGGATAAGAAACCGAACAACAAACCCGTCGCTGGAGGAGAACCAAAACCCGAAGTACAGGTTCAACCTAAAAAAGGACCGAATCCCAATCAACGGACGCGTCCAAAACTGGAAAAACCCCGTCGCCCCGAGCAGCCTGTCGTTGAGAATCCCTTCTCCGACGTCATGGCATCCGAAGCTGCCGACGGTGCTCCAGTTGTAAAACCCATTGTCACACAGCCCATTGTTTCTGCCCCGGTAGAAACCCCTGCAGAAACCCAAGCCGAAGTTCAGGCACTTGTCGCAACCGAAGGCGTCGTGGTTCCCGAAGCACTGGTTGAAGAAACCAAGGCTCCCATCGAACCCGCCAAAAAACAACGCGGTCGCCCCAAAGCCAAACTCGTACTGAAATCCGAACTGGAAGCAAAAGCCAAGGAAGCACCTGTAGAAATTTCCGCCGAACCTGTTGAAGGCGAAGAAGCTACCCCTGCCGCAGAACCCACCGAAGCCGATATTTTGCGTTCAGCCGCTGAAGAAGCCTTGACCGAAGCCCGTCGTTTGGCTGGCATTGGCCCAAAGCCAGAAGGTGGTTTCCAACAAAACCGCAATCAGCAGAATCAAAAGCAGAACCCGAATCAGAATCCCAACCAGAATCCCAACCAGAATCCCAACCAGCAGAACCGCGGAAATTTCCAACGTCCCAACCCCAATCCGAACTTGAACCCGAATCGCCCTCCACGCGAAGACGACCGTCCGTTCGAATTCGAAGGCATTCTGGTAGGCTCCGGTTGCCTGGAAATCATGCCCGACGGCTACGGATTCCTGCGTTCTTCCGATTACAACTACCTCGCTTCCCCGGACGATGTCTATGTTTCCCAGTCCCAGATCAAACTCTTCGGCCTTAAAACCGGCGATGTGGTACTCGGCCCGATTCGTCCCCCCAAAGAAGGTGAAAAATATTTCCCACTTGTCAAGGTTGAAAAAATCAATGGCCGCGAACCTTCTTTTGTACGCGACCGCCTGAGCTTCGACCACCTGACCCCGCTTTTCCCCGAAGAAAAATTCAACCTGACAGGCAACCGTCAATACGCCAACACCTCGGTGCGCGTTGTGGACATGTTTTCGCCCATCGGTAAAGGACAACGCGGTCTCATTGTTGCCCAACCAAAGACCGGTAAAACCGTGTTGCTCAAGGATATTGCCAACGCCATCGCTGCCAATCATCCGGAAGTATATATGATCGTGCTGCTCATCGACGAACGTCCTGAGGAAGTTACCGACATGGCCCGCAGCGTCAACGCGGAAGTCATTGCCTCCACCTTCGACGAGCCCGCCGAACGTCACGTCAAAATCGCCAGCATCGTGCTTGAAAAAGCCAAACGCATGGTGGAATGCGGACACGACGTGGTAATTCTGCTCGACTCCATCACCCGCCTGGCGCGTGCCTACAACACCGTTGCACCTGCCTCTGGCAAGGTCCTCTCCGGAGGTGTCGATGCCAACGCCCTGCACAAACCCAAACGTTTCTTCGGCGCTGCCCGTAACATTGAAAACGGCGGATCCCTCACCATCATCGCCACGGCTCTAACCGAAACCGGCTCCAAGATGGACGAAGTGATCTTCGAAGAATTCAAGGGTACCGGCAACATGGAACTCCAACTGGATCGCAAGCTTTCCAACAAACGCATCTATCCGGCTGTCGATATCACCGCTTCCAGCACCCGTCGCGACGACTTGCTGCTCGACAAGCAGACCCAAGATCGCCTGTGGATTCTCCGTCGATACCTAGCCGACATGAACTCACTGGAAGCCATGGACTTCCTCAAAGGCCGCCTCGAAAAAACGGCGTCCAACGAAGAGTTCTTAGCGTCGATGAACGACTAAGTGAGAGTATCAAATTTTAACTTGGCCTCAAGGATTTCCTTGAGGCCTTTTCTTTTTCAACAAAAAGTAAGATGTGGTACCAAGTTTATAAATATAATACAATATTAACATAAATACTATATATGAAAGATACAAACGAAAATATCCTATCTGTTCCTATTTTTCCAGTTTGCGCTAGAAATTCATTTTTTTTCGCCGAAAAGTTACAGTTTATCTGTATTTTTGAGTGTTCGGAAATTCGATAGACTGTTTGAATGGTAAAGCCCAAAAGATTCTTGCCCAAGTTGCTGTATAACAAGTTCTTCTTGCAACTTATACTGGCCCTGTTCATGGTTGGTATGGCGGTCTTCTTTTTGAGCCACGAGCATGTGGAGGTTCTCAAAATACGCCAACAACTTGCTTCGTGCAATCCTTGGTGGGTTGGATTGGGTCTTTTGCTCACCCTTTTCTACGTCATTTTCATGGGTTTGATGTACGTCCACACCTTCAAAGCCATTGGAAAAGACGTATCCCTGAAAAGTACCATCAGGCTCTACCTCAAACGCAATGTGGTCAGCGTTTTCCTTCCTGCCGGCGGTTTTTCCTCCTTGCTTTTCTTTACCAAGGAAGTGGAAAGCGAAGGTGCCAGCAAATCCCAGATTCACCTAGCTTCCACCCTTTTCGGCTTCATGAGCATCATGTCTGTCGTGGTCATTGCCATACCCATTTTGGCTTATACCTTCTTTCAACACAATATCCAACAAACTGCACTCTGGGGTTTTGTTGCGCTATTGGCTCTAACCATTGTCTTTTTCCTTTTCCTGTATTCTCTCTTCAAAAAAACCTGGGCTTACCGCTTGCTCACTCGTTTGCGACCCGCTTGGGTCATCGTTTTGGATGAAATGTTGGGCCAGAACATCCGGATGAAACACATTTGGAGGGCCTTACTTTTCTCGGTTTTCATCGAAATCATCGGCGTGCTGCACCTTTATATATCCATGCTGGCTTTGGGTGTCGAACCCTCACTGATCGCCTCCATGATCGGGTACGTGACCATGGTGATGTTGCTCATGGCTTCGCCTTTCCTGCGTGGTTTGGGCGCCATTGAAATTTCCATCGTGTTCATCCTTGGCCAATACGGATACCCTTTGGTTATCGCTGCCTCCATGACGCTCCTGTATCGCTTTTTCGAATTCTGGATTCCCTTGGTGGCCGGTATGCTCAGTTTTATTTCCAAGAAAGACAACATCGTCTTACGCCTGCTGCCCGGTTTCATGATTTTTGCGTTGGGGTTGGTCAATATTGTATCTTCCCTGACACCAGCCGTTCCTGAACGCATGCAGTTCTTGGAGAATTGGCTGAATGAAGGCGTTTTGATCACTAGTAACGGACTGGTGCTGGTCATCGGCCTGTTCCTGCTCATCTTATTTGTTTTTCTCTTGCAAGGCTCCAAGCGTGCCTGGTACGTGGCCTTTGCGCTTTCCATCATTTCAGGAGCCGGGCATCTGCTCAAGGGGGGCGATTATGAAGAAGCCCTGTTGGCCTTAGTCGCTGCCATGACGTTGTGGCGAACCCGCGATTTCTACAAACTGAAAGCCCATCCGGAGTTGTTCCGCATCAGCTCTCAAATTTTAGTTGTTAGTGTTCTGGCCTTGCTCACATTCGGTGTTGCCGGTTTTTCACTCATGGATAAAAAACACTTTGGTATGGATTTCGAGTTCTTGACTTCAGTCAAGACCATGCTCCGGATGTTTTTCCTGTTTGACGACGGTGGGTTGGTTCCTCAAACTGCCTTTGCCCGCGATTTCATACATGCCATTTACACCGCAGGGGGTCTGGTCATTAGTTTTGTGTTCTTCAGCATCCTGAAACCCATTTTTTCGAAACCCTACAATACGGTGGAAGAAAAGGATCTGGCCACTCTGATCCTTCAGAAATATGGGGATTCCTCCTTGGATTATTTTAAGATTTATCCCGATAAATTGTTTTTCATTGCCGACGACAAGGATGGGTTCATCTCCTTTAAAGTGACGCGTGGTTACGCCGTGGCGCTCGGTAATCCTGTCTGCAAAAATGACGAGGCTGCCAAAGTCCTGATTCTGGGTTTTGACAAGTATTGCGTGGAAAACGGTTTCACCAGTGTTTATTATCGGGTTCCCAAGGAGTCTCTGCCTTTATATGAGGAACTGGGTAAAAAGAATATCCCGGTCGGTGACGAAGGTTTTGTAGATTTGGAAACCTTTAGCCTGAACAGCCTCAAGATGGAATCTACCCGAAAAACCATCAGCCATCTCCAGTCCAAAGGCTTCATATCCAAGGTATATACTCCACCTGTCCCCGAACCGATCTTAAAAAAACTGGAGGCTGTTTCCGAAAGTTGGCTGCACGTACTCCATGAAAAGGAAATGGCATTTACCGAAGGTGTATTCGACCGCAGCATGTTTGAACAACAGGTTTTAATAACGGTCGAAGACAAGGATGAACGCATTTATGCTTTCCTCAATATTATTCCAGACGACGTTTCCGGTGAAGCCGCATACGACCTGATCCGCAAAACCGGAGATGCTCCAGTGGGCGTCATGGACATGCTTTTGGTACGTACCATGCTCTATTTCAAGGAAAAAGGTTTCAAGTCCCTCAATCTGGGCATGGCACCACTTTCTGGAATCGAAGGCACCTCGTTCACCGAGCGGACCGTACGTTTTGCCTACGAAAACCTTAAATCCTTGGGCCACTTCAAAGGACTTCGTAAATACAAGGAAAAATTTTCGTCTCGTTGGGAGCAGAAATTCCTCATTTACAACAACAATTACCACCTGCCACAGATACCCAAAGTTCTGAAACGCGTCTCCAGAGGCAAGTAAAATTTTCGTCAGATCGCCCGTATCTGACAAAAAGGCAGTAATCCCTGTCAAAATTCCAACCGTTTTCCTCGAATCCCATGACAAAAGAATGATCGGTTCCTACCGAAAATTTGTGGCACATGTTTTGCTTGATTTGACATGTCACCAACCTACAAACCGACATTAAAAACAACTAAATATTAAAAAGAACTATGGGAAAAATTATTGGAATTGACTTGGGAACCACCAACTCGTGTGTTTCCGTAATGGAAGGAAACGATCCGATCGTCATTGCTAACAGCGAAGGCAAACGCACCACTCCTTCCGTGGTCGCCTTCATTGAAGGTGGCGAACGCAAAGTCGGTGATCCTGCCAAACGTCAGGCCATCACCAACCCCACCAAAACCATCTCCTCCATCAAACGCTTCATGGGTGAATCCTTTGACGAAGTGGCTGTGGACATCAAACGCGCAGCATATAAAGTGAATCGTGGCGAAAACAACACTCCCCGCATTGACATCGACGGCCGCATGTACACCCCGCAGGAAATCTCCGCAATGATTCTTCAGAAAATGAAGAAAACCGCCGAAGACTACCTGGGTACCGAAGTAACGGAAGCCGTCATCACGGTTCCCGCCTACTTCAACGACTCACAACGTCAGGCCACGAAGGAAGCCGGTGAAATTGCAGGTTTGAAAGTTCGCCGCATCGTGAACGAACCGACTGCCGCCGCTCTGGCGTATGGTTTGGACAAAACCCACAAGGATATGAAAATCGCCGTATTCGACTTAGGTGGCGGTACGTTCGATATTTCCATTCTTGAACTGGGTGAAGGCGTTTTCGAAGTGAAATCCACCAATGGTGATACCCACTTGGGTGGCGACGACTTTGACCAAACCATCATCGACTGGTTGGCCGACGAATTCAAAAAGGACGAAGGCATTGACCTACGCAAAGATCCAATGGCTCTGCAACGCTTGAAAGAAGCTGCTGAAAAAGCCAAAATCGAACTTTCCAGCTCCACTTCGACCGAAATCAACCTGCCGTACATCATGCCGGTGAACGGTATTCCAAAGCACTTGGTAAAAACCTTGAGCCGTGCCCAATTCGAAAAATTGGCCGACCAATACATCCAGGCTTGTGTTGAACCTTGCCGCAAAGCATTGTCCGATGCCAACCTGACCGCCAGCGACATAGACGAAGTGATCCTCGTAGGTGGATCCACCCGTATTCCCGTGATCCAGGCTTTGGTCGAGAAATTCTTCGGCAAAACCCCTTCCAAGGGTGTGAATCCCGATGAAGTGGTTGCCGTAGGTGCTGCCATTCAGGGCGCTGTCCTTTCCGGTGATGTTACAGACATTCTGTTGCTCGACGTAACCCCGCTTTCCCTCGGCATCGAAACCATGGGCGGCGTGATGACCAAACTCATCGAATCCAACACCACCATACCGACCAAGAAGTCCGAAGTGTTCACCACCGCCGCCGATAACCAGCCTTCCGTAGAAATCCATATTTTGCAGGGCGAACGCTCCTTGGCCAAAGACAACAAGACCATCGGCCGTTTCCACCTGGACGGATTACCCTCTGCTCGTCGCGGTACGCCACAAATCGAAGTGACCTTCGACATCGACGCCAACGGCATTCTGAACGTTTCAGCTAAGGATAAAGCAACCGGTAAGGTTCAAAGCATCCGCATCGAAGCTTCCAGCGGTTTGACCGACGCCGAAATCAAACGGATGAAAGACGAAGCTACTGCCAATGCTGAATCCGATTTGAAAGAAAAGGAACGCATCGACAAACTGAACCACGCCGACAGCTTGATTTTCCAAACCGAAAAGCAACTCGAGGAACTGGGCGACAAACTTCCAGCCGACAAGAAAGCACCTATTGAAGCCGCTCTTGCCAAACTGAAAGAAGCCCACAAGGCTCAGGACATTGCCGGTATCGACGCTGCCTCCGAAGAACTGAACAAAGTTTTCCAAGCCGCTTCCGAAGAAATGTACAACCAGAGCAATGCTGCCGGTGGTGCACAAGCAGGCCCACAAGACGCTGGTCAACAACAGGCCAACCCCAACCAGGAAAAGAAGGCTGATGACAATGTAACGGACGTGGACTTCGAAGAAGTGAAATAAACTTCCATCAACAATCTATACGCAAAGGGCGGTTTCAGCATGACTGAAGCCGCCTTTCTTTTTTCACGCAGAATATTTGACAACAAAGTGAACCACTTGTACTGTGAATTGATAAAATCCGGTTATTTTTGTTCTAATAGTAGAAAATGATCAAAGAATGAGTACTAACACCAAAATATCCATCCGTTTTTTCGACGACCGTGAAGTTCGTGCTGTTTGGGACGAAGATAACAACAAATGGTGGTTTTCTGTTTTGGATATTGTCGCCGTTCTTACCGACCAGGACGATTACAACAAAGCTCGAAACTATTGGAAATATCTCAAAGCCAAACTGAAAAAAGAAAATAGTGAGTTGGTTAGTGTGACTACCCAACTGAAACTTCTCGCGAGCGATGGTAAGCGCTATCTATCAGATATGCTAGATTATAAAGGGATTATTGCACTTGGCAAACAATTTCCAGGATTAAAAGCCAACCGGTTTATAGAATGGTTTACGTTCAACGATGAAAGCATTGACGGGAAAAGCAAAACAAAAGCCTACGCCTTGTATGAAAGTACTTTTAACGACAGCATCGAAGTGGGAACTGCAATAGGATTGCAACAGGTTCACGCTTATCTGTTTGGTGGACTTGACGATTTTGCAGGACAAATCAGGCAAAAAAACATCTCCAAAGGCGGCTTTCAGTTTGCGGTAGCTCATTTTTTGGGCAACACTTTAAAGCAAATTGAACAAATGCCTTCAACCACATTCGACGAAATTGTCGACAAATATGTAGAGATGAACATTGCCCACCCATTCATGGAAGGGAATGGCCGAAGTACGCGAATATGGTTGGATTTGATTTTGAAAAAGCAACTTAAAAAATGTGTAGATTGGAGCAAAATTAGCAAAAACGACTATCTGAATGCAATGGTAAAAAGTGCTACTGACAGCAACAACCTTAAAAAATTGCTGAGTAATGCCCTTACCGATGAAATCAACAGCCGCGAAATGTTTACGAAGGGAATTGATTATTCGTATTATTACGAAGAAAATGAATAATTCATCATCCGAATCCTATTTGAACTCGATTGTTTACATTTGTCTTGGCATTGGAATGACAAATTTGTTGCCCATATTTTTATTTTGGTAGAAAAAAAATGATAGAGGATTTTGATGAATATATCCGTCAAGGCGAACCCTCACAAGTTGAGAAAAGCCAAATCTGGCAAACCGCTATCGGCTTGCAGCAGGTGGATGGTTTAACGCCTTCTGCCTATTTGATTGAAACCGCCAAAGAAAACATTGAAGGCAAAATTACGATTGACGAGGTAAAATACCGTATCGATAGTTATTACAAACTACAGAACAACGTCAAAAGTGATGATGGCGACCGTACCGAAGAGGCAGACAGAGTTTCGGCGAATATCACCGAAATCTTGTCGGAGCAAACATTTACATTTAGCCCTGCCGAACTCTTTTCAATTCACAAACGTCTTTTTACAGGTGTAGAGAATATTCGTGTGAAAGTTGGTGAAATTCGAGATTACAATATGACCAAATCAGAATGGGTCCTGAATGGAAAAACAGTGCTTTACGCCTCTGCCGACACTATTAACGCAACGCTCGATTACGATTTTCTACAAGAAAAGAATTTCAACTTCAAAGGACTTTCAAAGCAGGAAATAGTAGAACATATTGCAAAATTCATTTCGGGATTATGGCAGATTCACCCTTTTGGCGAAGGGAATACTCGTACAATAGCCGTTTTTACCATTAAATATCTACGCTCTTTCGGTTTTGAAGTGGAGAACGATATGTTAGCCAAGCATTCCTGGTATTTTCGCAATGCGCTTGTCAGGGCAAATCATAACGACTATCAAAATACTATTTTCGCAACGCATGAATATCTGATGCGTTTCTTTGGCAATTTGTTGCTTGGTGAAAAGAACGAGTTAAGAAACAGACATTTGCGAATAGAAACAAGCAGCGATGCTGTCAAAGAGCCAAATTCACCCTTGAACATCAATTCAGGTGGTCAGAAAGATGATTCAGGTGGTCAGAAAAGGTGGTCAGAAAAGGTGGTCAGATTGCTTGAACTCCTAATTGAAAAACCCAACATTACACGAAAAGAACTGTCGGAAGCCTTGCAAATCAATCCTTCAGCGGTACAAAAACATATTGTCAAATTGAAAAACGAAGGTGTAATCTTTCGCGAAGGTTCTGATAAAAAGGGAGTCTGGAAAGTGACTTCGAATTCCAAAGGAAGTATCTCAAATTTTGTCCGATACTAAAAACCCACACTCCAACCCCTTGCCCCATTGAATCGGATCCGAATACAGATAGGCGCCCTGCGGTAAAACGCTTTGATTCCGAATTTGAACCAGTTTTTGCTTTTGTTGTTGGGTCAATGTTTGGTAGATTTCGGAAAATGCAGTGGCCTCATAATAGGACATTTCTGCATCGATCGCACCATATTTTTTAATCTGCGAATAGATGCTCTCTTGATCCAACTTTTCTCCATTCATAGCCTTTCGAAGTTCAGTAGATATGTTCTCCCTAATTCTAACAATTTCAGATAAGAAAGGCGTTGCAAGACGCATGGAATTGTTGAGAATTGCAGCCTGATCTGTGCTCAACGTTGCAATGAAATCACGCCCGGCATCCCCTGTCAGTGAGGTGCTAATGGAATAATCGGGATTGCCCATGGCTGGAAAATCTTTCATGTAGAACCCTCCGAAATACGTCCCATGACGTTCGGGGCAGAAATAAACATCCGCTTTCAACGAACCCGCATACCAACTGAAAAGCTCACTCGCATAGGTCATTACAGCTACATGGGCCCGATGCGACAGACTTCGTTTATCCAGATTCTCTGGTATGTTTGGCCAGGAGGCAGAATTGTTGAACTGAAGTTTGCCTAGTGCCGCTTTTTGTTCTGTTGTGAAGGAGTGGATGATTCCACCGACAACGACCGCACGATGATAGCTTAGTTCAGCATCCAATCCATACAGATCCCCGCCAAACCGGACGACTTGCTCCTTGTTCAACGGCCTTCCTGTTTCCAAAGCGGTGCGAAACGCTTTGATAAGCACCATTCTTTTCATGGCGAACGAGTCGTAAACCGCCGCTTGAATGGTTGCCAGCTCTTTTAGTTGATTCAGCTGGTCGGTATTCAGAATGGCAATGACATTGCTGGCAATACGGGTTAGGAAATCCGTGTTGTGGCCCTTCTCGTTTTTATCATTGTCGCGCATGTATTGAAAACCGAAAAAATCGGCCACCTTGCCCGGAGGAAAAAACGTGTCCGCACCAAAGTTGCCGGTCATGAATGCCAAACCACTGAAAGCAGCCGTATGCAACTGCGCACGTTCGGAAGTGGCTTGTTCGATGGTGTACTTTTCTTGCTCATTTCGTATGGGTCTGTTTTGGGCAACTACAAAAAGCGGTACCATTAATAGGCAGATTGTTTTTTTCATGGTTTATATGGGCTTATCTCGTACGTGTCAATTGTTTTCTTATTCTTTGAAACATCCGAAATGTTCGTTCCAACATAGTCAAGGGTAGTCCCTTTTTGCGTGACCTTCATTCGTAGGTACCCCGCGTCATTCCATAAAGAACCGGTTGCATAGCCATATTCCTCCGCAAATTTTACACTTCCGGTTTTAAAAGCCCCGGGTTGTGGAAGGCATTGGTAAACAATCCCATCCTTTTCTTGATGGGCAAAGACATGGTCGTGTCCATGAAATACAGCGGAAACATGGTATTTTTTCAATAGGTCATGAATCGGCATTTCCCAACCGGGCCGATTGCTTTTGAAACCATCGGTTCCGTCGGGATTTTGACCGCCCCATTCGTAAAGTTTGGCCACTTCAGCGCCTCCACGACCCCGTCCTTTTAGATCCACTCCACCCACTAGATTGTGGATAAATACAAATTTGAAGATTGCTTTCGAATGCTCGAGGGTCAATTTCAGCCACTCATACTGCTCCTTGCCAAGCGTTCTGCCCCAGGGGTCATCATTTCCGCTTCGGGTGGAGAATAAAAACGGATCCAAAACAACAAAAAGTGCATTTCCCCATTCAAACGAATAATAGTCCTGCGGCAAGCCCATAAAAGGAATTTCGGTTGAATTTCCCGAATAAAAATGGTTTGGAACTGGGTTTGGAAAGTACGTCACGCGGGTTTTATTTGCCCAGACTGCCCTGTTATCTTCTCGTCCATTCAGAAATTGACCGGATTCACCATCGTGGTTCCCCTGAACGAAAAACAAGGGTGACGATTGACACAGAAGGCCAAAATAGTATCGATGCGCCAGATATTGATAAAATGCCTTTTTGTATTCCTCCCGGTATTTGTCGGTCATAAACGTGTCTCCGAGATCGAAATGAAAATCGGCTGAATCGCCCGCAGCATTCAGTAAGGTGGTTTTGTAGGTTTCTGTATCGGTATTCTCGTCCAAGTGAGAATCGGAGGTTATGGTAAACGTGAAATCGGACGTCGGGGCGCGTTGGGTATGAAATCGCAGTGGTTCGCCCGAAAGAATTTCTCCGGTTTTCGAAATTATGCAATACAAATAGCGTGTATCCGGTTTCAAGTCATTAAGAACAATTTCAATGGGTTCACCCGCCGTGCATTTAAAAAAGTTGGTTCCTAGTCCTTGCGTAGAGGAAATACCGTAAGCGATCCGTACTTCCTTGTTTTCGTAAAACAAAAGCGATACCGTAATCGACATGGCGGTAGGCCGAGTCAACACCACATCGTACAAATGTGTCGGAACAGTTGTTTTGAAAACAGACTCCTGCCGCAACGTTCCATCATTGGTTCTGCGCTGTTGCTGGGCATTCAGATTGAAAATCTGGAAACACAAAATCAGCAAACCACCTGCTTGCATGAACCTGAAAAACGAAACATGCTGTTTCATACGTTACGTCAAAAAGTTTTTTTCCAAAAAGGTCTGAAAGGCTTCTTTATACTGCTGACTCACCGGTATGATCGTACCGTCGTCGTAAACAATTTCGTTGCGTTCAATCATGTTGATTTTCTGCAGGTTGACAATATACGATTTATGAACACGCATGAATTTGTTTTCTGGCAATTGCGCCTCCAGCGATTTCATACTGATAAGAGACATAATCGGCTTTGCGTTACTGAGATGAATCTTCACATATTCACTCATGCCCTGAATGTATTTGATATCCTCGAAATTGATTCGAATGATTTTGTATTCCGACTTGATGAAGAGGAAATCCTTGTTCGCCTGAACGTTCAACACACTGGACCTTTTGGTGTAAATCCAGTCTTTGGCCTTGTTGACAGCCCGTTCAAAGTCCGGATAATCAATCGGTTTGAGAAGATAATCGATGGCATCAGCTTTAAAGCCCTCCACAGCGTATTCACTGTAGGCGGTAGTGAAAATTAGTACCGGTTTCTTTTTTAGTTCCGAAATCAATTGCATACCCGATAAATCGGGCATTTGAATGTCCACAAACAACAAATCCACCTCATTGCTGTTTAGAAACAGCAAGGCTTTTATCGGGTTCGTGAACTTCTCGATCAGCTTCAGCTCCGGAGTTTGGTTAATGTAATTTACCAGTACATTAAGCGCCAGGGGTTCATCGTCTAGCGCAACGCATCGTATGGTGGTCATAATAATGGAATTTCAAGTGACACATTGTAAATCCTGTCCGTAGAAGTAATGCTAAGCAAATAAGTATCTGCATATAGAAGCTTTAGCCTGTTTTCATTGTTGATCAATCCCAATCCACCAGCAGGTTGTTTCACCAAGTCCGGTTGTTTCGAATTGGTTGCCATAAAATGAAGTCTGTCTTCCAACTGCTCAAATTGAATGGTGATAAAACTCTCCTGTTGGTAGCTGACTCCGTGTTTAAAAGCATTTTCAATGTAACAAATAAAAAGCATGGGCGGAATCTCTACTTCGTTCATTTCTTCCGGTAGATGGAGCAAGATGGACACATTTTCCGCATAACGAAGTTTCATCAAATCGATGTAGCTTTTAATGAATTCAAACTCTTTGCTGATTTTGACCTTTTTATGTTCGTTCTCATAGAGCATGTAGCGCATCAGCTTGGAGAGTTTCATCACGGCCTCCTTGGCTTTAGGCGTATCGCAGTCTATCAATGCATAGATGTTGTTGAGCGTATTCATAAAAAAGTGCGGACTCACCTGATTGCGAAGCATTTCCAACTGCATTTCCGCGTTTTTGGTTTCAAGCAAGTATTTGTTTTCCTCGTTTTCATACCATTTTTTAGAGAAAAGCAAACCTGTGTCAACTCCTGCTATTAGCAAGGAGTACATCAACAATTGAGCGTATGGAGGGATTGGAGCCGGTTTATCCGAGGGCCGTTGTTCGTTGTTTGACTTTAAATCAAAAAGCGTGCTCTCCGTTAACTTGTAACCAAAAGAAAAGGTGAAAATGAGTGACAATACCACTAGAAAATAGGTGACAGGCTTTTTCTTAAGCATTAGAAACGGCACCAACAGCCAGTGATTAATGGCAAAAAGCGGAAGTAGAAGGGATTGATCCAGCCAAATCTTAAAAACATGTGGCCAACTTATTTGACCATTTACCCGTGTAAAAATGACAGGCATTACAAACAGGATCATCAATACAAAACCCATGATAAACAGTTCGGCATTGTTATTCTGAATTGTTTTGGCAGTCGCGTTGGTTTTCATGTTTAGCCTTTTACTACTAGTTTCTTATAAGCCTTGGATTGGTCGTCAAAGGTCAATAAAATGCAATAAATACCATTCGATAAACGGTTCCCATTGAAGTCAATCGTGCTTACAATATAGGTATTGCTCCCCAATTGTTGGTCCGGTTTCAACAAATTAAGTGATTTTCCCTCCAAACTCAAAATCCTTATGGATGCTAGGCGTTTTTCATGATTTCCCATTTGAATGCTGAACCGATCGTCGGCAGGATTTGGAAATATGGAAATAGGGGAATCTCCATTAATTTTTGAGGTTAGGGCAGTGGTATTGGATTTTTTTACCGAGTACGAATAGACCACCTGATCATTTTTCAGCATATCGGTTTCGTCTTTGGGTAAAACGGCGCTCACGAAATCAACGTTCAAGCTATCAGCGTTCACGCTTACCCGAATATGACCGGAACCTTTCAACACAGTTCCCGTAAATGCGGCTCCGTTGGCAATATAACCAAGTGAATAGGATGAATCACTGGGCATTGGAACGGTTTGATAAACAATATTGTCCAACTCCTCACGTGCATACACATGATCGTGTCCCTGAAACAAAACTGAAACGTTGTTTTTTACCATCAACTGATGAATGGGCATTTCCCAACCCGGGCGATACTGCGTGAAAAGATATTTTCCATTGCCGTCGTAACCTCCCCATTCACATTGATTTGCCACCCCAATTCCACCCCGGGTTTCACCCATAACGTGGTGCGTAAAAACAATCTTAAATTTTGCAGTGCTGTTTTCGAGTGTTTGTTTCAGCCATTTGTATTGCGTTTCTCCAATGGTCCAATCCCAGTTTCGAGGCTTGGCACTCGTCGTGTAATAGCGCCAACCATCGATTACCACAAACAATGCATCGCCCCATTCCCAGGCAAAATAATTTTCCGGTTTGTCCATGCCGAAGTTTTCCACCGTGCTATTTCCAGTATAAAAACCATCGGGGAAAGGATTTGGATAGTACATCTTACGCCAACGTGTTTCGTAAACCGCCATGTTGTTCGGGGGCGTTTGCAGTAAAAAATAGCCGTTTTCGCCTTCGTGATTTCCCAAACAAAAATACAGGGGCATGGAATGACAAACGCCTCCGAAATGCGGAAGGTTGTCGAGCATCAACTGCTGAACCTGGGCGCTGGTAATGGTGGTCACTTTATGGTCATCGCCAAAGGTATCGCCCAAATCGAGCATAAAATCCGCTCCATCTTTCAATTGATTTTGAAGACTAATGTCCCAAAGCGGATGATAGCCTTTTGGGTCGTACGGGTGTGGATCGGATTCAATGGTAAAAACAAATGGGCTGCCTTTTTTTCGTTGGGTCATAAAGGTATGTTCGGTACCTGCCAGAAAAACCAAGTCGCCAATTTTGCGATATCGGGTTCGGTAATAATATCGGGTTTCAGGTTGTAAGCCCGATAGTAGTATTTCTACCGTTTCATTCAATACGCTTGTGTCCATTACTGTAGAAGAACCATAAACTCCTGTTTTCGATCCATATTCCAAATAGGTTTCAACCGGAGTGTTGAATACGATGCTTACTGTTATTGTATGATCAGTTGGACGACTGAGCATTTCGGTAAACGTTTGTGCGGAAAGGCAGAATATGTTTAGAAACAGGGATGCAAAGAGGACGAGTTTTCTCATGTATATCGGACTACTAGTTTTGGTTATCGTTTAATGAGCCTGACGGTTTGAGTGGTATGGTTCGATGTAACTTTTAAAAAATAGATACCAGCGGTCAATCCTGAAAAATCTTGGTCTTCAATGATTTTTCCAGCCCAAAGAGATTGACCGACTGCATTAAAAAGTACAAAGCTCTCGATTTCAACAGATTGATTGATGCTAATTCTATTTGTAAATGGATTTGGATAGGCTTTCAGTGGAGGTATACGATCGGTTACCGCTTTCGTGCCGGTCGTATATTTCTCAATAAAGTCACCTGGTGTCAATGTTTTACCTATAAATGGGGTATAATCGAGCGGGTATTTGTAAACCCTAAAGACTGAGTTCATGGTTTCACCAACTCTTGCAGCATCGATTGCGGGCAAATTTCCCTGCGTAATGACACCCGTTTTTTCAACCGGACAAACATATTTCCAAACCACATCACCGGTTGTCGTTACTTCCCGAAACTCTCCAATGGTACCCGAACAAACGATGGTGTTCCCGTTCGGCAAACGCTCTGCACCAGAAATATTTTCCGAATACATCGGCTGATCCGCCGTTCCCTGATAGAACCAGGAATAGGTTGCGGGTAAGAACTTGGAGCCGACTGTAACCGCATAATTGCCATTGACATCGACCGCTGGTTTAAATTCATCGACCGTAGAATAGATCGTAGAACCTCCTCGTCCGAGCCCGTTGTCAAAACAGGTCATATTGCCTTCTCCCGGATAGCCGGGTTTTACCCATTCCACGTCGTGCTGCTCAAAAAAACGCTGGTCAGCTTTCACGCCGGCTCCGTAACAAATCGGATTTCCCCACCGATACAACAAATCTCCGCCTTTGCCACGCTTTCCACCGCTGTGCTCTTTGGCCTCCGCCGTGGTGGTGCTGTGGTCAATGATCCAAACTTCGCTGTTCCCCCGTACACTGAGTGCAATCTGGTCAAAGCCTGCATGATAATCGATGGAGTTCATGTGGTTCCAAAAGGCTGGCAGTATACGCGTGTCACCATCACAATCCACCAGTTCCGGATGTTGGGCTGGAACCCCATAATTCAATTTGGTCGCGTCAAAATCCTGAACCAGGTGGTCCCAGGTATGCCATTCCCAAACCACGGTGCCCCCTTTTGGGTAGGTGGGTTTGATTTCGGCGACATAGTCCGGCACCATCAAGCCTTTTGATGCAATATCGGGTTGAAACTTCGCTGGATTGAAACCGGCAGCAATGCATTCGGCGTACGTTTTCTTTTCAATCACCAACATCAGGATGTTACCGTTCGGCAAAATATGAATGTCGTGGTGCTGCATATAGGTTTCGGTCGAAAAATCCAGTTCCCAAACCAAGTTGTCGTCCCAGTCGTATTCTTCAATGCGACCACCTTCTCCGCCACCACTGCTCAGTTTGCCCAAGGTCATGCAGGAACGGAGCAAATGACCGTTTGGAAGCAAATAAACCGACTGTCCTGGAGGATAGGCGCTTTTTGTCCATTGATGAATGATTCTGCCCTCATTGTTGATCAAGTAGGTCATCGTATTTTGCTTGGGGGCGAATAAGGTATATCCTTTATACACTTTTGAGGTGTCATTTAGGAATAGACCTACGGTTCGGGTTTGTGCTGTTGCAGTAAAGGCGAAAAGAACCAAAAAGACGGTATGGATTAGTTTTCTGCTCATAATTGGATTCAATTTATGGATTGTAAATCATCTTTTTACTCAATTGCTGATTTTTACTCCTGATGACATAAAAATACAAGCCTCTTCTTACTTTTTGGTCTGAATCATCCGTACCATCCCATTTCAAAGCGCTTTTTCCACTGGGGAATAGGTCGTTTGCAAGTGTTTTGATTTGTTTTCCGGACAAATCATAGATGACCGCATGAATCTGTTGTTCTGTCTTCAGTTCAAAATCAATCGTTGTTGTTGCACTGAACGGATTCGGATAATTCTGACTGAGTGTATTTCCATCGGTGTTCTCCACCATCACCTTTTTAATCGATACCAGGTTGGCAGGTACAAAATAGTCGGGATCAAATCCGGTCATCGTTGCTCCCGGTGTCAGGTCGCGACCAACCAAAGCCGGATGGTCTGCGGTATATCGGTAAGCCCTGAATGCGGCGTTGTCAGTGGGGTAGGTGTCTGTTTTGATTTTCTTGATGCCACTTCTGGTAAATGGATTGATGTATTCCCACACAACAGAAGTGTCGGCCGTACAAACTTCAAAGAAGTGACCGGAATTCATGGCACAGATAAAGGTGTTTCCGTTCGGAAGACGCTGCGCACTCGATCCGATGGTGCTGAAAAAGGACGTGTTGTTTTTGCTGGAGTAATTAAAGACCACCTGCTTCGATATGTTCTTCTTTTCCTTCATCAGGTTGCTGTTCGCTGGATTGACAATGTTGTAACCTGCATCCGGAGGATTCACGTAGGCACTTGTTTTTACCCCCGAGGCATTTAAAAAAGGATTGATCTCTACGATATACGACTGTGGAGTCAGTTCAAACAAATTCTGTCCATTGTTGAATACTAGGAAATTACCTTCTCCTGGTAAACCCGGTTTAATCCATTGGATATCGTGCGAACCGCCAATTTGTTTATGGCCTGTGGTTGTTTTTTCAGGGTTGGTCGAAAACGAGGGTGAGCTCCCTTGACCGTATTTGGCAGGATCCCCAAATCGGTACAGGAAATTCCCCGCAGAAGTTGCTGCAAGTGCGATGGATCCAACTGGATCATTTTTTAGGAACGTATTCCCGTGATCAATAACGTAAAACTCGCCATGGACGGAATTGATCACGACCTGATCCAGTTGTTGATTGTAATCCATGGAATTGCAATGCAGCCAGTCGCTTTTTAATGGGTTTCCCGTCATGTTGATGTTTATTCTGCCCGGCGTATTCTTGATTACCCCATACGTTGCGGTTTTGCTAGCGTCAAAGTCTTGAACGACATGATCGAAAAAAGCCCACTCCCAGATAATGTTCCCGGCTCTGTCCACCTCTACCACCACATCCAGTTGAACTCCAGCGTACGTACTGCTTGCCGGATTTGCCCCAGCAGCAAGACATTGGGCTGCTGTATAATCCTTGTTGGCAATATACATGAAGGTCGAATCGCCCAGTTTTGGATTGTAGATTTTTACAAAGTCGTGATGTGCGTGATAATTGCTGCGTTTTTCGGTGTAGGTCCAAACCGTATTGCCGCTCCAATCCAGCTCTTTCCACGTATTGGAATTGCTGGGGTCACCACCCACCGCATCAAGCAAGGTTCCGCTTTCTGTAAACCGTGGATTGGTCCCAATTTTCCAGGTATGCACCACATGTCCTTCCATATCAATAAGATACGTTGTTCCACCCGATCCAAACAACGTGTATCCATTGTTCGCCTTTGATTGGTCCCAATACCGTGTTTCAGTTGGTGTAAAGAAACACTCCTGAGCAAAGACGGAAACAGTCAGGAACAGCAACAGGGTAATTAAAAGTGACTTTTTCATGGCTGAATGGATTACTGAATTACAATGATTTTATGAGTAGCTATCAGGTTGTCAGTCTGTAAGATGCAATGGTAAACTCCAGATTCCTGATTGCTCGGATGCCACTGAATGCGATGCTTTCCTTGTTCAAAAACTGAATTTGCCAGTGTCTCAATCCATTGCCCCATCGAATTATATATCCGGATGCTGACTCTTTTGGCTTGCAGCAGTGTGAATTGAATATTTGTTGCGGTTTTGAACGGATTGGGGTAACTCTGCAACTGGAGTTTATCCTGATTTCTAACCGATACGTTTTCAATACCGGTCGTGGTTTTTACAAAATTCCGTGCTACACGAAATCCAATGTGGTACCACGGATGATTCGGATCTTGCGGACCTCGAAAATAGGAAGGGTTGCGGTTCGAAACCCGTGAATGCCCGTCGTCAATGCCATTTACGATGTCACCATTGTACCAGTTTCCGCCGCGCATGCCTTTGTATTGTTTGCCATCCGGCATGGAGGAACCTGTATCGGGACCTCTCGGATTGCTTGCCGGGCTCACGCTGTAGTAATTGTTACTGTACCAATCGTTGATGAATTGCCACACATTTCCGGCCATATCCACCAATCCATAGCCATTGGTGCTGTTGCTAATCTGGTAACTTGCAGCACTTCCCGGCCAGTTGTAATCCGTTTTCAGCTTCAGGGCCCCATCATAAAACCCAACGGGAGTAGTGAACGGATATAGATTGACGTCTGTACTTTCATACGGATCACCCGAGCCTGGCCAGTTGGCATGCGACTTATCTCCATCCGAATTGTTTCCCCAAGGATAGTTGTAGTAGGGAAGGTATTGCCCCCCACGTGCTGCATATTCCCATTCGGCTTCGGTTGGTAGTCGATAGCCATTTTTTGTGAAATCACACACTCCGGTGTTCAGGTTGTAACAGGCATCCAAACCATTCTGCGTACTGAGCCAATTGCAGAAGGCGACAGCACCCGACCATCGGATTCCAACGACAGGGTGATTGTCTCTGAAATCGGCCATGGAAAACACTTTTCCATCGAAACTGATGCTGTAGTACGAAGCCAATTGATAGGTATAACAATAAACGGAATCAACCCCAGCACCATAGACCGAGTTGTTTTTGACGGTGATGAGTCCCTTTCCAAAGGCTGAATTCAGATACGTAAGGTATTGCTGATTCGTCACATGCGTTTTTGTCGTGTAAAACGAATCGATCTTCACATCGTGTAACGGCAACTCGTCGCTAGGGTGTTTCGGGTCCACAAAGCCTATGTGATCGCCCATGGAAAATGACCCTGAAGGAATAAGCATGTCAGTCACGTTCATACCCGCATTGTCCATTCCACCGCGCACGAGAATCACAGGATTACTCAAGGTTTTTTCGACATAGGTCACCACGCCATAGTCCGTATGTAAAACCCATGCAATGGCGGGCTTTGAAAATTGGCTGGTTGACGACCAATAGGAAGCAGCGGTAATGATATTCGGAAAATAGGTTTTATTGATGGACGGTTTCACCCTCGAAACGTCGTTCAAGGATTGCAATTCCTTGATGTTGGGCATTCGCCAGTCCGATTTGCCACCAAGGGTGACGGTTTTGCTGTATGCCAGGGCCGCTTCCCACGTCATGGGTGTTGTCGATGCGTTTTTCTGCCAAGTAAGACCGGTGAAATTGTCTTTGATTGTACCGTCACCATTATCCGTAAATGGAGTCACAGAGAAGGTCGTGGTGATCGGATTGCGCACTGCACGCACGTGAAAAAGCCTTGTTCCACCTGCACTGAGTGTTTCGGTTTTTGCATGATTACCTATGCCACCACCTGCATTTGCCGACCAAATATTGGTCGCATTATCCACCTGCTTGTCACTGCTCCACCAATATTCGGCCAAGGTTTTTGTAAAAAAAGTCGTATTTAGTGCCGGTTTATTGTTTTCATAATAATGGATGCTGAACAATTCCTGTGCGGTTGGAAGCCGCCAGTCCAAATATCCACCCAACATCATTGTATCCGCATACGTGGTTGCCTTTTCAAACGTCATTTCACCGCCGTCGGTCTTTTGCCAAATCAATTTGGTGTTGTTATCGGTAATGGTTCCGTTTCCATTGTCTTTAAACGACATCGGATTCAGCACGAAATCAGCATCTTCCCCCGCTGTCGAGGTGTAACTTACGTTTTGGCCGGTGTCCGGGAGCTTGAATGGAAGAAGCTTTTGAGCTGAAACAGTCCAAAAAGGAAGTATGAATGCGATGATGAAACAGGCTTTTGACATTGGATGCATTTTAAAGTGTTACTTTTAAAATTGTTTTGGATCGCTTTGTGATAACCTGAAGCAAATACATTCCAGCATTCACCATGTTGGGCAACTCAAGGGTTGACGTGCTGTTCGAAATGCTGACATTTTGAGTGAGGAGTTTTTTGCCAGTCAGGCTGTACCAACTCAGTTGGGCAGTGTCCTCCGATGGTGATTTCAGAAAAAGGAATCGCCCCGACTGATAAGCCTGAAGCTTAGAATCTTGACTAGCTGGTGAATGGACCCCAGTGTTTACCGCTTTGGCTTTTACATGAAACGTACGACGAATCGTACCGTTGATTTGTTTCAGTGCCTCATTGTCCGTGTCATAACCACCGATGTAATCGACCTTTGCACTATCCGCCTGTACCTGAACATTGATATGACCCGAACAAGGCAATATGGTTCCTGTCAGGTAACCATATCTTGCCGCATTGGCAGTCGAGGTATATTGTGGCATCGAAGGTTGTGGTAATTCAAGGTACACAATCCCATCTTTGGGCTGTTCTGCATACAAATGGTCGTGTCCATGGAAAAAGATCTGCACCCCATTTTCCACCATGATTTGATGAATCGGTTTGCCCCAGCCCGGACGTTTCGCATCAAAACCATACGTACCATCCAGATTTTTTCCGCCCATTTCCGCCAAATCCGCCCGGTCCGCTCCACCACGTCCCAACTTATCACCACCCACCATTTGATGCGAAAACACAAATTTGTAACGCGCCTTACTGCTTTCAAGGGTGTTTCTGAACCAGTCGTATTGTTTTTTGCCCAAGGTAAACCCCCATTCTTCGACTGGTTTTGAGAGCGTGTATTCATATGGATCAATGACTACGAACAGTGCATCGCCCCAGTTCCAGGCATAATAATTCGCGCGTTTTCCAACAAAAGGTTCATTCGCATCGTTTCCGGTATAAAAAGAGTCGGGTTGCGGACTCGGATAATAGTTCTTTCTAACCGCTGTAGCCGTGTTGAATGGATCGCTTGCCTGGTTGGAGTTCATCCAACCGAGTTCTCCTTCATGATTTCCAATGACAATGAATAATGGCATGGATTTGCACACCGTATCCCAGAAGTTCCGGTAAAGCAAGTTGCGTTGTTCAATGTAATAGTAATCAATGATTGGAAACTTCTCGGTCATAAAATTATCACCCAAATCAATCATGAAGTCAGGGTGCAACTTGGCTTCATTGAGCAGTGTGTTTCTAAAGGTGTGATAGTTTGAGTTTTCGTCCAGATGCGGATCGGCCTCCACCGCAAACGAGAAGTCCTGACCCACTGACCGTTGCGTAAAGAATGTCCCCGCAGTCCCTGTTTTGAACATGACCCCGTTGCTGAGTTTATAATACAACTGATAGAAATAGGCCGTGTTCCCAATCATTCTGTCCAGCTTAATTTCCATTGGAACATTTGCCGGGAAATCCGTTACAGGCGTTTGCAACGACAAGTCTGGAGCGTTCGTTCCGTAAGCGATGTAGGCCGAAAGGGGTTTATCCGATATCGCATTGAAAATGACCGATTTGTCGGTGGGAACACCCAACAAGCCAGGCGCAACAAAATCGTCGTAAAACCGGATGTCCACTTTGTAAACCGATACGCCGGCAGTTATGAAAAGCTGGTTGTTGAACTTTCCACCAAAACAAAGATTGCGCACTCTTTCCCCTGCAGGAAGTGTGATGCTTCCAACCAGCGTCGCTGATTTATCGTAAATCCGCACACCGCCATCGCCGAATGCCACATAGATGTTGCCAAAAACATCCGACGTGATTCCGTCCACTTCACCCGTTCCGGTTACTTTCAAGAAGACTTTTTTATCCTTGGCTAAGTCAACTCTGCTTTCGTTTACCATTCCATACGTGTAGATGGTATTGGTACTGCTTTCACACACATACAGGGTTTTCCAGTCTTTCACAAAAGTCAGTCCGTTGGGCTTGACCAATGTGCTATCTAGTAGTACGGGCGTGGTGGAATTGTACGGAAGGCAAAACAAGCCCTGATAAGCCAGTTCACGCCCCGTCACACCAAAATCAGGATCGGTAAAATAGATGGAACCTAAATAACTGAAAACAAGGTCGTTCGGGGAGTTTAGCCTTTTCCCGTTGTAGGCCGAAAGAACCGAAGTGAGTGTGCCGAGCGTGTCCATTTTGGCAACATCGTGCTGGTTGTAACGGCAAACATACAGCTCATTCCGTTTGTTGCAGGCAATCCCGTTTGGATTTCCAACACCGGAAGCCAGTGTCGAAAGCCCCTTTCCGTCACTCCATTTGTAGATTTTGTTGCCGATTACATCGCTTAACAACAAATACCCGTTTGGGTGCCATTGCGGACCTTCCGTAAACTGAAATCCTGTAGCAATCTGAGTAGGTTGCAGGTTGTCAAAAATCCCTGCCGACATTTCGTTCGGAAAGAAAAGACTAAGCAAGCATACAAATTTGATCGATTTCAGCATTTTGATGGTGCTTTATCTTACAAATATAGATGCTGAAACTACATTAAATTTTAGTAATCATTGAAATGGAAGAATTTGCCCATCAAATCAATGTTTTTATCAGTTAGTGAGTATAATCCATATAGAATAGAACCACCAAACACTTTAGAGAGAGCCTAGTGGTTCAGAAAAGCCTCGGGAAAGTTAGAACGCCCTCTCCAATATTCTCCGACTCACCTCCAACGTGATCTCCTGCGTTTCCCCAAGCTTGGTCATACCGTGTGCCTTCAGCTGTTCCACAATTTCCGGTATCTGTTCCGCCTTGACACCATACTGCGAAAGCTTCGTCTTGATGCCCAGACTTTCAAAAAACGCAACCGTCTTCTCTATAGCCAAATCAATCTTTTCATCGGTTGAACCCGTAGTATTGTTCCAAACCCGTTCCGCATACTGCAGCAGTTTGGCTTGCTTTTGAACCCGCATCACATCCATCATGGCAGGATACACGATGGCCAGCGTTTGACCGTGGTCGATGCCGAATTTCGCCGTTAGTTCATGCCCAATCATGTGCGTGGCCCAATCTTGTGGCACACCCACCCCAATGATGCCGTTCAACGCCATCGTCGCACTCCAAACCAGATTGGCGCGAGCATCGTAATTCTGAGGTTCAGCCAAAGTGGTTGCTCCGATTTCAATCAAGGTTTGCAGTATGCCTTCGGCCCAACGGTCTTGAATTTTAGCATCCACCGGGAAGGTCATGTATTGCTCCGTGGAATGGATAAAGGCATCGACGATGCCGTTTGCAACTTGGATTCCTGGCAATGTAAAGGTCAAAGCGGGATCCAGAATAGAAAACTTTGGATAGGACAATTCGCACATCACCGTGAATTTGCCGTGTTCAAAACTAATCACCGCACCACTGTTCATTTCCGAGCCCGTTGCAGGCAGGGTCAGTACCGCACCAAAGGGCGTCGTTTGACTCACCACCGCACGAGGCACTCCCATGAAGCCGTAATTCAGCAAATCACTGCCCACACCGTTGTAATTGGCAGCCAACGTGATGAACTTGGTTCCGTCGATAACCGAACCACCACCCACTGCTAAAACGTAGTCTATCTTTTCGTTTCGAACCACAGCCACCGCTTTCATCAAGGTTTCATACTGCGGATTGGGCTCAATACCCCCGAATTCAAAAACGTTCCGGTTACCCAAAACCGCTTTCACCCGATCGATGAGGCCGCTTCGGACGGCACTGCCGCCACCATACGTTATCAATACATTCGCACTTGCAGGCACTTGACCGTCAATGACATCCAGTCTATCTTTTCCAAAAAAAATCCGAGTAGGATTGTAAAAATCAAATTGGTACATGGTTTAACTATTTTTAGTTCATTTAATGTAATCCTTCACGGCATACTTACCTGTCGTTTGATCTCCTTGAGCCAAGCATCCAATTCCTTTGCCTCCTTAGACGTATTTTGGATTTCAACATCACCAGCCTGAGAAAGTAGAAACGATTGGTAACTCGAAGTCAAGTAATCGTACGTATAGCAAAAGTATAGCAGCGCGCCAGAATCGAACATGGCCCAAACAGGTTCAGATAGTTTGCCCTCCGATGCCTTTTTGATCAGTGCCAATTTTCGAGAAAGTACCTTCGGATCGATGCGAAAACAAATGGAATCGGCAGACAGCAGGTTTGACTTCATAGCCGATTCGCTAATAATGTTGTACATATCCGGATGTATCCAGTTCTGTGGTTGGTCATAAACACGAACATAACCTTCTTGGTCAATGAACCAACCCTTTTGGTAATGCCCCCAAGCTTCATTAGCTGCTTCAAATTGAAAGAGAACCTTTTGGTTGGGTTCACAAATGTAGTCTTCGCTCTCACAACTCATCAAGAGGGGGAAAAGCAGCAAAAATAAGTTGTATGATTTCAGGGTTTTCATGATCGTGGATTTTGCTTTCAAGATGGTTAATCATCTTGAATCGCTACATTTTACCTTCTCAGCTCCTCAATGTCCACCAACTTGTTCAGTATCGCATAAACCGTCAGCCCTGCCGAACTGTGTATCGCCAGCTTCCGGCTGATGTTCCGTCGGTGGGTTATCACGGTATGGATGGAAATGAAATGCTCATCCGCTATTTCCTTATTGCTAAGCCCTTTGGAAACACTTCGAACAATATCCTTTTCTCGTTCGCTCAAATCTTCATGTACCTTGGAAGGCTTGGCAAAATCTGAATCTGGATTCTTCTCCATCTTCCGAATTTTAGGAACCAACACTTCGTTTTCCAAAAACGTGTGCAAATTCAAGTCACTGTTGCATTGACGAAGGTCTTCCAACACATCGGCCAGCATCAGGGCATTGCCTTCAGTAGGCAAATATTTGATGATCAAGTTGATGAGGTCATCCAGTTTTTCCTCGATGTTGTTGTGCCTGGCTTCGTATTCACGGACGGAGTAGGGGAGCATGTCCGTATGGTCGATCAATTGCTGAACGTAGGGGTAGAAAACCGTATTTTCGTAACCCATGTGTTCCCGAACCTCGCTTTCATATTCCTCAAAATAGGCTAAAATGGTATCCCGCGTTCCACCTTCGGGCAAAGCAGCAGCGAATTGTTCCCGAATGGCTGGCAACCGATAACCGACAAAGTAGTTGTGCGATTTGCGGAGATAACCCAAAATAATTTCAGGCTTCAGGTTGCCAAGTCGCTGCATATCCGGATTGTCCGGATTCCCATGCAATTGGAGCAAGGTCAGGAAGCTTTGACTGTCCACCTGATGTTTCTGGCATACCTCCCGGATGGTTTTCTCGCCAAAACCAAGGGGTATGGAAAATTGATTCAGCACAAACAACAAGTTGAGGTTGCTTCGAAGCAAATCCACCATTTTGGTTTCTACCGTAAGGGCTTTACTATCCATTGTCGATGCCATGAATCAAGTTTTTGAAGGGTATGATTCAACAAAGATAACTTAAACTCCGTCAGGGTCGCGTTTTTCTTCCAATTTTGGATATAAAAACTTGACCAACAGAATCGGAACCAATGCACAAAGCATCACATAAATGAAGAAATGCTGATAGCCCAGCGCCTCTTGAATTTTACCGGCCACCATGCCGGGCAACATCATACCGAACGCCATGAAACCAGTGCAGATGGCATAATGTGCTGTTTGATGCAATCCTTTGGCAAACTGCAACATAAACACGGTGTAAGCCGTAAAACCAAATCCATAGCCGAATTGTTCAAAGGCTATTCCTGCGTTGATGAGCCAAAGACTTTCTGGTTGCGCGTAGGCAAAATAAATGGATGTCAGATTGGGCATGGTCAGGCAAAGCACCATCGGCCAAATCCATTTTTTCAGCCCCCCCTGCGAAATCACGATTCCACCCAAAATGCCCCCTGCAATTAGCGCAATCACACCCACAATGCCGTAAATGGTACCCACTGCAATCGTGCTCAAACCCAGCCCACCAACTTCCCGGCCATCCAACAGAAACGGCGAGGATAATTTTAGCAATTGTGCCTCCGAAAAGCGGTAAAGCAGCAGGAATGCAACAGCCAACAGACTGTTTTTCTTTTGAAAAAAAGTGGCAAAGGTCAGTCCGAATTCACGGAGAATGTCTTTTGGTTTTCTTGGTGCAATCAGCGCATCGTTCTGGGGTTTAGGCAGTATGAACCGATGGTATAGGCCGAAACCTACGAACATCAGTGCCATCAGTCCAAACGTCACCGACCAGGCAAACGGAATATTTCCGATGGGTTGTGCCCAAGAAGGTAGCACAGATTCCTCCAGTTCACCCGCCAACACCACCAACAACCCTTGCCCGCTGATCATGGCAATCCGATAAAACGTATTTCGGATGCCCACAAAAAAAGCCTGGTCCTTGTCGTTCAGCCCAAACATGTAGAAACCGTCCGCCGCAATGTCGTGAGTGGCTGAACTAAATGCCAGCAGCCAGAAAAACCCCATCGAGTACTGAAACCAATGAGGCCCAGGCAACGACAACGCTATGCCGGCCATACAAGCACCGATGATAAGTTGCATCGTGACAATCCACCAACGCTTCGATTTAAACAAGTCCACAAACGGACTCCACAGGAACTTGACCGTCCAAGGCAAATACAACCAGCTGCTGTACAGGGCAATATCTCCATTCGACATGCCGAAGCGTTTGAACATGATCACCGCGATCGTCATCACCGACACGTAAGGAATGCCTTCGGCAAAATACAGGGTTGGAACCCAGGTCCAGGGAGATCGTTTCTTCATAAATAGTTCTTTACTAACTCCGTGTTCGGATAATAATGACTCAAAATAGCCTGATAATCATAGCCTTGCTCGCCCATCACAGCAGCTCCGATCTGGCAAAGCCCCACACCATGACCCCATCCGGCACCGATCAGCTCAAAGCCTTCTGCCGTTTTTTCAATAACAAAGGCTGAACTGTATAGATGAGATGCCGAGAACGTCCGGCGGATTTCCAGTTCTTTGCCCAGAAATACCGTCCGTTTGCTGCCTACCACCTGTAATTTGATCAACCGACCGCTGGTGCCGCGTTCTACCGGAATTAAATCCTGAATTTCACCAAAATCGATACCGGAACGTTCGCCTGCCAATCGGCTTATTTCTGCTGTCGTATATTTTACTTTCCAACGGTAGAAATCCGTCGTTTCCTGATCGTAATTGTTGAGCACTTGTTCCAGAATCCGTTTGTCGGTGGTGTTGCAGAAAGCCGGTGGCGTTCCCAAAATCCACGCTCTGGCATTGGTTTGGTCACTCAAATCCGGAAAGGAAATCGATTGATTTTCACTGATCAATCGAGTCGTTGGCACATTGAATTCTGTGTGCATAGTTCCGGTTACTTGGCCTGGTTTTGAATCAAGAACTGGTTTCCAATTCGGAATCGAAGAGGCATCGCTACTTGAGGCGAGGATTTTCAATTCCGATTCAACTTGAAGCACGCTTGCAGGCGTTTTCAATACCGTTTGCACATCGCAATCCGCAATCCCCTGCAAATACTTCTTTGGCTCGTTCTCCCAACAATTTTCAAAAGTTTCCATAACGCCACCACAACATTTAGAAAAACGAGCGTCGCAGATTTCGCCTTCCGAAACCAGTATTTGGCCTCGAGTAACCCGAATAGCTTCCCGCACCTGCACCGTGCTTGCTTTGGTAATGCCCTGATACCTTTGACAATGATCGTCTGCACAGACATCATATAAGGTATGATCCTCGCGGTCGTACCACTTGATGCGCTCCGTTTCCGTTTCCACCATTTCGGAAACCTTACCGGTATTTTTCCCTTTCTGTCGAATTTGAGCCATTAGCCAACTACGAGAAATCACGGCATGCGCTTTCAAGAGTTCTCCCGACGCCTTGGCACTCATTTCCGAAGAAATAACGCTCGTCAAATACGATTCCAGCGGAACCCGGTTCACGGCCGTCAGTTTATCACCCTCCACCAGAAATTTCAATCGACCCTCAAAAACCTGTTTCTCCGTTCGTTCCCAGTGGAATTCGATGCCGATCTTTACCACAGGCAATTCAAATCGAGCTCCCTGCGGTTTTACTGCCTCGAACTCCAGCGAATCGTATCCATCCTTTTCAAATAGATCCTCCTTGCTGTAAGTTTTCTCCTGGAAGTTAATGTGCTCATTAAAAACTATTTGCTTCGGGGTTAAACCATTTATACCCATCGAAGTGTCATCCTTGATTGCGTCCAGGAACTTCCATTTAATTTTGCCGTTTTCCAAAAAAGCCAAACAATGCCCTTGCACCAATTTTCCTGTTTGCACCATCCGAAACGGCTCTAGGAAGGTAAACGGTATCTGCATAGCCGAAACGATTCCCACATCGAGCAGCGGTTCCTGACCGTTTTTTAAAAATCGCTGGCTGATTTGAGAAACCTCAGCTTCCGACATCGTCACTTCCTCGAAAATCGTTCTTAAATTTTCTTCCGTCATCCGCTCAAAATCCTCTAGGCGCGCCGCAACAACTAATCCACCCATTTCCACGGAAGCCGGACTAATCAACATCTTGACAGCATCCACTCTAAATTCAGGTCGTACATTCCCCGCTGCTTGCGGCGGTGTTAGCGAATCAACCGGCATCATGGATTCTTCATTGGTAGCGGCGAGGAGCTTCCAATAGCAGGAAGGTCGGTGCGCCTTTCGCGGAATAACAATACAATGCCATAGACCCTTGTCAACCCAACCCAGCACATTCATCATTGGTTCTTCTTCCAATCCAGTTGCCATTGCCTCGGCCAACTTATCAAAAACCTCCGTCAAAGCCTTTTCATCACTACCTTCCAACAACCAACCCCCACGCAGCAATCCATGCAGTTCCAGTAATTCGACGCCTTCTTTAGAAAAAACGGTCTTTACTTTGTTTCTCCAGCTCGCAAAATCCATTTCCAAGGGCATCGAACCTTTGTTCCCAGCCTGAAAATGCAGATGATCTGGCGCCGAAGCCCCACACTTTGGTCCGTTGTAAAATACCACGCAATCGTCCATTTCTTGAGCCAATCGAAGAAACGCTCCAAAATGTCCCCGAATGCTTTGCGGCACATGACCATTGGCGATTGTAAAATGCTTCGGAAAAACCGGAAATGGATTCATCAAGATGGTAAAATCCTCGAATGCCACACCCTTTTGCGCCGCCGGTCTATTTGATGGACACAGGAAACACGGCCGTTCCTGAATGGCCGCAGTGGAAATATTGGCTGCAGAAGAAGCCAACCGCTTCGGATTGCATTGCAACCTAATCAGTTGACCATCCAGTGTAAATTCTTTTGTAAGTATCTGCTTTAAAGCATGGTAGTTTTCAGCCGCCATCGCCCAGTCCAGAATTTGTTCGTCAAAAAGTTGTTGGTGCGCGCTCACAGTCTTTTCCTCAGCATTCGTTCCACCACTTCTACCGTGATGTTTCGGTGTTCTCCCAAAACCCAACCCCGCTGGCGATACCGCTCCACCACCTTTTTCACAGCATCCTCGTCCAAACCATAATCACCGAAATGCGTTCCAACGCCCATGCTCCTGAAGAAGGCATCAATGGCATCGATGCATGCTTGAATCCGGTCTTCACGGCTTCCGCTCGAAATTCCAAATACCCGTTCACCCATCTGAATCAGTTTCTCCGCCTTGTCCTGCCGCAACTCCTCCAGCAACCCAGGCAAAATGATGGCCAGTGTTTGGGCGTGATCCAGTCCAAAAAAAGCGGTCAGCTCATGACCGATCATGTGTGTGGCCCAGTCTTCGGGCACACCCTGTGCAATCCATCCGTTTAAACCCCAGGAGGAGGCCCACATCAAATTCGCGCGTACTTCATAATTTTCAGGTGATTTCAATGCCAGTTCACCATTCTGAACCAGCACTTTAAGAATGCTTTCCGCAAACATGTCCTGCAGCGCACCACCGGCAGGGTAGGTGAGGTATTGCTCCGTCGTATGTACGAACGTATCCACGACTCCATTCCCGATTTGCTTCAACGGCAGGCTGAACGTCACTTCCGGATCCAACACCGAAAACTTCGGATAAACCAAAGGCGTCCGAAAAGACCGTTTGTCCTGCGTTTCGACGCGCGTCAAAACCGACCGGTCATTCATCTCGGTCCCCGTGGCAGGAAGCGTCAGTATAGTGCCTAATGGTAAAGCACTTAAAGGATGTTTTGCCTTGGCAAAAATGTCCCAAAGGTCACCCTCAGCTTTGCTCCCCAACGCAATGAATTTGGCTGCATCAATAACCGAACCGCCACCCACTGCCAAAATAAAACCGATGTTTTCCTTGTGAACCAAATCAATTGCTTTCACGCAAGTTTCAAATTCCGGATTCGCCCCGATTCCTGATAACTCAACGATATTTCGATCCTTCAAAGCCGTTAGCACTTGATCGTACACCCCATTCGTTCGTATGCTTCCGCCTCCATACACCAACAGAATCTTTAATTCAGAAGGTATTTCCGAAGCAATCTGGGAAATAGTGTTCCGACCAAAAATGATTTTAACCGGATTGGCGTAACTGAAATTTCTCATAATACCTTAATAATAGGATGTAAAAAATGCGACTTGTCTATTTGAGCAAAATGAAACTGAAAAGAATTTTATAAAACCCACCTCAAAGTTCAGTTAATTAAACCATGAAACGCTAAATCAATGGTTAACTTTCTGCCTGGCTAAAATCTCAATGCTCCTCAATTTGTCCTTATACGCATTGTTCGCATTCAGTTTTACCACATCGATGGCCGCATCCGAGTTATCCTCCCAACGGCGGCAAAGATACAATACCTCATAAATCCGTCCGATTTTCCACCTTCTTGAAAACTGAAGCCCCAATGCGTAATCTTCTCCATAACTGGTGTTCGGTACCTTGATGATTCGCAACGCTGGCGTAAAAAATGCCCTCGGAGCACCCAATCCATTGATTCGCAATGCGTTGTTCCTCCCGTTTTCATCCGTCCATTCCTTATGGTCGATGATGCCCGGCGGAATTGTTTCCAGTTTCACATTGCACATCCGATACGTTCCAACCAACATGGCACATTGCTGTTCATAAAAAGCCGTCACTATTTTTTGAATCGTATCCGGCCCACTATACACATCGTCACTATCCAGCTGAATGGCAAACCGACCACACTCCGGATGCTGCACTCCTACATTCCAGCAACCACCAATGCCCAAATCCTGACGTTCAGGCTTTAATAGAATGATTCGTTTGTCTTTGGCCGCAAACTTGGCAATGACTTCCGTCGTTCCATCCGTAGAATGGTTGTCCACAATGATCAGATTGAATTTGAATTCCGCCACTTGCTCCAATACCGAACGAATGGCATCCGAAATGGTCTTGATCCTGTTTCTCACTGGAATAATGACCGAAGCCTCCACCGGAAACGTTCCTTTTTGAAGGTCCACCATTTCAAAAAAAGGTGGCAACCAAGCACCAATACTTTTCAAATGCGCGGTACAAGCCTGTTCCATTTCGACCTGAACCGCCCTGTTCTTTGGATCCACGTAGGCAAACATTTTTTCGTCCGAATCCCTTAAATCCGTTTCTTCCATCGTGTACAAATATTCCTCCAAATGGACCAAGGGGTATTTTTGAGAAATCTTTAGCCTCAGGTCATACAGCCCGGCAAAGTCATACCCCTGATCTTTAAATCTCAACACTTCTTTAGCTGCCGAAGTCCGTATCAGCAGCAACGGTCCGAAATCAAAATCGTCGCGGATACTTCCTGTCTGATAATCATTTACCGGATGGTTCTTTCGAGTTCCACCGATAATTTCCTGAAAATTGGAATACACCAATCCCGCACCACTGTCTTCTGCCACCCGAATCAAGCGTTCAAGCGCATCTTCACCCAATGCAGGCACTTCCAAGCCAGTGAAAAGCACAAAAAAATCCTGCTTGACAGAGGTCAGCAACTTCTTAAGATCTGTGGTCGAATACAGGTTCAATCCGCAGACGGGCACGTAGGGCAAAGCCTCCAGCTCCTCATCGGTGCGTTCAACAGCTTTTCCAGTATAGACGAATGGGATTTTATAACGCTCTTTTTTTCTAGTCATTTCAAGTAAGTTCATAGTTATTCCATGGTTTAATTGAGGCCAATCAATAGTAGAGCAAATATACTTTTTTCTGTCCTAAAAAGAAACACCCAACCACGTCAAACCTCCCAAAATTCCTATCTTTGAAACCATCTATTAAAAATTATTCATGAAATCCATCAAAGTCATCGGATTTGACGCAGACGATACCCTCTGGTCCAACGCCTGTTTTTTTCAGGAAGTGGAGTTTAAATTCTGCGATTTATTGAGTGCCTATCAGCCAAAGGAAGTGCTTGCCAGAGAACTTTATCAGACAGAATTGTGTAATATGGAATGGTACGGCTACGGCGCCATGGCCTTCACCCTTTCACTGATTGAAACCGCCATCCGGGTCAGTCAGGGTCAGGTTTCAGCCCCCATCATTGCTGAACTCCTCGAAGCAGGCAAGTCCATTCTTGACAAGCCCATCCAGCTTTTTCCTGGCATTCCAGATATATTGCCTTCACTTTCTGAACAGTACCGTTTGGTTGTTGTAACCAAGGGCGACTTGCTCGACCAAGAACGTAAACTTGCAAAGTCAGGTTTATTGCCTTTTTTTCAGCATGTTGAAGTGGTCACTGAGAAACATGAGGCCAATTACAAGCAACTCATCGAATTCATGAACATCAAGCCCCATGAATTCCTCATGGTTGGAAATTCTCTCAAATCCGATATCCTACCTGTTCTAGCCATCGGTGGCAAAGCCATTCACGTGCCTTTCCTGATGGAATGGCAACATGAAAAAACAGACAAACCAGCCACGCCTTATATAGAGATTGCTACGTTGTTTGAATTGCCCGCTGTTTTGCAAGGCTGATAACCCAACAATATTTTTAAAAACGAGGTATAAACACTTTAGGAAAAGACCTGCCCCTTGGGGAGAGTAAAACAACTAATTTCAGATAAGACTCTGTTGCTCTGCGACAAGGAAGTTTATTACATTACCCAGTCCAAAAATGTTTACTTCGTATAACAATCGCCCTTAAATAACAGGATCTTTCTTTGTGGTGATTTTCTTCGATTGGCTATTTAAAAAAGACTTGGACCCGTCAATTCAAACTTAGCATTTACCTGAGCTTCCAATTTTATTTTCTCAAACTCGATATCCGGCACGTTCGTTTCCTCTTTATTCAAATCCGCCGAAACCTTGAAGGCCATCGCATTCATTCTGCCCGACATATAGGGTGTGTTGTTGAATTCGACTTCCTGAATGTGGATAGCTGCACCGACCCCTTGTCCGACCGCTTTCGCCATATCAAACGCTTTTTCCCTGGCATTTTTAGCTGCCATCATTTTGACATCCCTGCGCAACTTTTCGATTTGGGAATGGTCCACCCGCTCAATGGATACATTCGATATGCCAATTTTTTCCAGTTCCTGCATCACTTTTCCTGCAATTTGTGCAGTTGTGACCAGCAATTGGTATTCCTTGTTGGTCATGATTTCCGAACTCTTCACCCAGTATTTTTTAAAATTGCTGGACATATCCTTTACCGAAAGGTCTTTTTTCGTGTCAATACCCAGCTCTTTCAATTTCGTAATCATGTCCATTTCCGACTGCGCTAATACGACTTTCCCTTTACTGTCTTTCTCATTGATGGCAATACTCATATAAATACGGTCCGGAATTACCTCCATTTCGCCTTTCCCAGTGACTTCAATATACGGTCTGTCGATGAAATTTTTTTCGCCGGTTTGTGCATTTGCCGCCATTATGGCCGAAAACAGGAGCAGTCCTGCAAACATAATCTTCTTCATTTAGGATGGATTTTGATGTGGTTTGTATTTTTAAAAGATGACAGGAGCAACGTTTCGCTACGCCTTATGGTTTTTTTTTACGTGTTTCGCCCCAAATCGTAAGCGGGTCTGATTCTTAATCCCTGATAATCTTTGACAAATGTCAATGGTTTTGACCTTATTCTGAATGTTTTTAACCGATCTAATGCTTTATTGTACTATAAATACGATCTGATTCCTAGCTATTTGAGAAAAAATATGTTTTTTAACATGTTTTTGTGCCCATTTTATTTGGTTTGTATTGTAAATCCTCCTACTTTTGCACCCGCTTTAAGAGAGAAGCACAGACACAAATACTGCATTAAATTTCACCTGATTTTTCCTAGAAAAAAAATCAACAATTCATTTGGAGGTTCGATTTTTAGCAGTATCTTTGTAACCCTTTCGCAATTTAAAAAGCCGAGCCTGAGAAGTCCTCGGTTATTTTTTCGCAAAAGGTGCTTTATAAAGCAAAACCAAGCGTTCTTTGAAGATATTGAATAGTAGTACAAGAAACAAGATTTTACAGGGTAGAATCAAACCGTCAATGAATTTTATAAATTTGTTTGAAGGATATTGTCCGAAGGTCAGAGATAATTAACAAA
>Ga0247841_10002246_pt1 | contig 39470 bp, 37 predicted proteins | sample LaCruzMarch2015__2_FD_192410 | JGI IMG/M metagenome (GOLD analysis project Ga0247841, IMG submission 192410) | Freshwater microbial communities from meromictic Lake La Cruz, Castile-La Mancha, Spain - LaCruzMarch2015_18m | ecosystem: Environmental > Aquatic > Freshwater > Lake | place: Spain... | reverse complement strand
TGGGCAGAAGACCTATTGAGACCATAGAAGCTGGCAAAATTATCAAAGAGCAGGAGACACTAAAACAGGCAGCTTAAACATCATCCCGGAGAGAAGCTGACTGTCCGGAAAGAGCTTGATTTTTACATCTTATGTTCAGGTGGTTCAGCTTCCTGGAGAGGGTAACGGCCGAAATCACGATAAAGACAATGGAGGTCCGTGCAGGAAAAAAAGAATTTGCGGGACAGAATCTGCAAGTCGACGAGATGTATCTTTACGACATACAGACTAAATCCCATCAAGGGAACGAAGAAAATGAGATTCAAAGTATCGTCCGTTCCTTCAACGAGATATTCCAGACCGCAGCAGACCAGATCGAGGAGCGAAACCGCATCAAGGAGCTTCTTGCCGGGCTGATCGCCATGGCATCGGATCTGACCTCTGAACTCGATTTTGATCGCCTCTTTCCGTTGATCATAGGCAAGGTTACGGATGCGATGGCGGCTGAACGTACCAGTCTTTATGTGATTGACTGGGAAAAGCGTGAAATTTGGACAAGAGTCGCCCAGGGCATCGGGCAGATACGCCTTCCTCTGGGCGAGGGCATTAGCGGCCGCGTTGCCGAATCCGGGGAGATGATCAATGTGGCCGACGCCTGGGAGTTACCTTACTTCAATCGAACCTATGATGAGACGAACCATTTTCGAACTCGTTCCGTCTTATGTATACCCATCAGAGGCCGCCGTGTGCGCCATATCGGTGTGCTTCAGGTCATCAACAAAAAGAGGAAGGATCATTTTGATCATGATGATGAAATACTGATTAAAGGCTTGGTGTCTCAAGTCGGGATCGCCCTTGAAAATTCCCTGCTTGTCGATGAGCTGAAGTTATCCTTTGAACGATCTATCAGTTCCCTCTCGGCTACTGTTGATGCAAAGCATCCTTTCACGGCGGGCCACTCAGAAAGGGTTACGGAATATTCCCTGCTTATGGCTGGTGAACTGAAACTCAACCAAGACCAATGTGAAGCACTAAAGTATGCTTCGCTGCTCCATGACATCGGCAAAATTGGCATCCGCGACGAGATTCTCACTAAAAACGGCGCCTTCACTCCCGACGAGTGGAAGGAGATGCAACTCCATCCCGCCAAGACAAAAGTTATCCTTGAGAAGTTCCATTTCCCCGAGCATCTACGAAGAGTCCCGGAAATAGCCAGTTGCCACCATGAAAGGGTCAATGGTAAAGGGTACACGGCTGGCCTCAAGGGCGATAATATTCCCTTGGAATCAAAAATTATGGCTGTTGCCGATGTTTTTGATGCCCTGACATCAAAACGTGACTATCCCAAGTACGCCTTTGGCGAGATCCTGAAGGATGATCGTATGCCCATTAACAAAGTGATTGCCATTTTGCAGGGAGATTCGGGGAGTCATTTCGATCCCGTTGTCGTTGATGCATTTCAACGCTGCCTCAAAAAGGCACTTCTCCGATATCGCGGTGAACACTTTCCTGCGGAATATGTTTATGAATTTTTACAGCAAAAAGCCTGACATGATGGGATTTGTACCGTGTTAAGTGCTTCAAAATGATCATTCGATTGAAGAGGCCGCTTTACCGATGCTTTCTGGCCTCAAGAGCAGCAAGATATATGGGTCGATTATCATCGATATAATCCGGAGACAATGTCATCCCGTGGGCGTAAGGAATCCCATTTTTATCAACGGTCACAAAGGTTACCATACCCGTGACGGAGGGAGAGTCATCCCTCCCGTTCACAAAGACCTTGGCGTCAACGGTAAGGCTTTTCTCTCCCAGATAGGCGATTCGGGACTTGATCTCAATAATATCGCCGGTTGTTGACGACTTGTGAAAATTCATCCCGTGAATGCGGGCGCAGACAATGTCCTCCGGTTTTCTCAACAAGTCGATAGCAGAAATAAGACAAGCCTCCACGAGCCACTCGGCCATCCTACCGGCAAACAAAGTCCCGTGATGATTGAGGTCTTCTGATTTTATGATCCGGGAAATCAGTACTTCCCGGATCTCTTTTTTTTCTTTTGTTGACAAGTCCGTTCTTTCCTAACCTCGCGAACCGAGGCGAAGACCGCCGTGGATAAAGAAGACATCGCCGGACAGGGCCTCATTACGATAAAGCTCGCCCACCAGGGAGGCCACCTCTTCCGGTTCTATCAATCTACCGATAGGTACATCCGATAATATTTTATCAAGGGCCTTCTGATCCATCCGTTTGACCATAGCCGTACCCACATAACCGGGGGCCACGGCAACACAACGAATCCGGTTGGACAGGCCGCGTCTGAGAAACTCCGCTGTGATCACCTTGGGCATAACCGACATGGCGGCCTTGGAAGATGAATAATTGATCTGACCCGCCGTCCCCAAGGAACCTGTTGAGGAAACAAGACAGATCAGTCCTTTGCAGTTGTTGTTGATCATCCGCTCCGCACATTCCCGTACGGTAAGAAAGACCCCCGTCAGATTGATATCAATAACCGCCTTGAACTGGTCAAGAGACATTTTCCTGTTCACCTTTCCCGTTTCCTTGCTCGTGGCCACCAGCAGGCCGTCTTTGATGATGCCAGCAAAAGGCGCAACCAGGTTGATTTGGCCAAAGCGTTCGATCGCCGTATCGGCAAGGAGGGCGTTGTCATCCTCTTTTGTCACGTCACAGACCACGGTCGCTACTTCGCCGCCCAATTCTTTCAATTGGGCTTCCGCCCCATCCAGAAAGGACTGGGCGATATCGGCGATAACCACTTTACCGCCATTTTTTACCCAATATTTCGCGATTTCCAACCCTATTCCGCCGCCGCCCCCCGTGATGACGGCGACTGATCCCTTAATCTCCAGCATATTCTATCTCCTTTTAGATGACCCCTTTTTCCGTTAGTTCTTGGAGCTTTGCCGGTCCATAACCAAAATATTTAAGGTATATGTAGCCATTATCATAGCCAACGGGGCGGCATACCCATTTCGTCCGGGGCGGCGTTTCCGTGGCCTTCCATTGAGACTGAGCGCAGACGATGGAACCATAGACAGGATCTTGAACCGGCGTAAATACACCGCGATCTCTCCAAACTTCATCGCGCATGGCTTTTCCCGGAGAAACAATTTCCGCCACAACGGGCGTGATCGGCGCCAGCCGGCCCGTTTTGGCGTATTCCACGGACTTCATGGTTAGTTCCTGGCTTGTGTACTTCTCCGTTTCCGGATTGATCATAGCCTGATACTTGAGCTGCCAGTCCTTCTTCATAAAAGGGGCCAGGGTCGTCCACTGCTCGGCTCCCCATTCATCATACTTGCCGATGATATCGACAAAGGCCTTCCACATCTCCAGACGGAGTCCTCCGAGGAAAACGCCGCCATCCTTGGTAGGATAGAAACCGTAGAGCCACAGAGCCGTGTCGAGGTTGCCGAAGCGTTCATTCAGGACCCCCTGATCGGAGTACCAGTGGAGTGCGTAATCGTGGAGCCGTTCGTAGGCTTCAGGCGTGGCGATGTCAATCGCCTGCCCTTCACCGGTCACCCCCCGATAATAGACGGCGGAGAGTATCCCCATAGCACCAAAGGTTCCGGCGGCCGCCCAGGCGATCCAGGGACCCGCTTTGGTGGGGACGGCATAGGGTATCTCGTCATAGGTCTTGCCCTCGGGAAGGATTTCCCCAGTTCCATACTGGATTCCCGAACGGGCCTGGCTGACATTATCGTAATCATACTGTTTTCTTGCACTCTCCGGTCCGAACTGCCCATACCCCGAAATGGAGGTATAGATCAGTCGCGGATTGATCTTGGCGAGTTCCTCGTAGCCGATCCCCCAGGCATCCATGACTCCGGCGGGATAGGTTTCAATAAGAACATCAGCGGCCCCGACGAGGCACTTGAGGATCTCCCGGCCCTCTTCCTTGTCGAGATCCAGGGTAACATGGTATTTATTCCGGCCTTCCTGTAGGTAAGCCAAGCCGGTGCCCCGATGCATGACGCCGTTGGGAGAGTATGACCGCACCAGATCGCCCCCTGGTGGCTCAATACGAATCGTCTCCGCCCCCAGTTCGGCAAGGAGGGATGAACAGAAACATCCGGCCATACTCCGTGAGCTCAAATCCAATACAACTAAATCATCTAAGGCCTCCGGCTTCTCGAAATTCTTCACCGGATCGTCAAGAGACCGGACATAATCGGCCCATTCCGCCCATTTTGGTCTTTTATATTCTGCCATAGCGCCTCACCTCCTCAAGATTGCGCCTGATTGTCCATCCCAATCAGACGGGGGACGACGCCCCTGTGCGTCCTTCCATTTACCGAGGACCCCATGCAGATAAAGTTCGTCTATCTGCGCCTGATTCCGGCCCAGAAGCTTCGTCATGATAAAATCATTGTCGAAACCGACCGGCCTGACCGACCAGCGGTGCTTCGGAGGCGTTTTGGACATCATGATTGGGAGTTCATGATCCGTATACTTTCCATAGAGGGGATCATCCAGGTCCTTTACAAACCCCCGGGCGCGGCGCTGGGGATCTTCACACATGTCCCGGGAATTGTGGAGGCGGGTCGCGGCAAAACCACTCTGTTTGCCCAGTTCTTCGATTTCACTGGCCGTTTTCGTACGTGCCCAATCGGCGATGATCTTCAGGATCGCCAAGGCGTTTTCCGTTTCAAGCCGATTGGTGTGCTCCTTGAAGCGCGGATCGTCGGCCAATTCCGACTTTCCCATCGCCTTGCACAGCCCCCTGAATTCATCCGGGGCCGGGGCCGCCAGAGCGACAAACAGCTCGTCTTTGCAGAGGAAGGTATCGGCGGGACAGATACACTGGTCGCGGTTGCCCGACGGTTCCACACCATTGCCCGTCATCTGCTGATAAGGCCAGACCCAGCCCATGGCGCGCATGATATTCTCGGTCTGAGACATCTCGATGAACTGCCCCTTCCCTGTTTTTTTCTTGTAATGCAGGGCCGCTAAGACCGCCACTTCTCCCATCATGGCCCCGAAGACGTCGCATATCCAGATGCTCTGCTTCATAGGCGGGCGTTTGGGAAAACTGGACATCCAGGCGTATCCGGAGAGGGCCTGCGCGGCACCGTCGTTGGAAGGCCGGTCCTGCTCCGCATACGTGCCCCACTGACCGAAGCCGTTCTTCTCAATATAGATGATGCCGGGATTGACTTTCTTGATGTCCTCGTAACCGATGTTCCAACGGTTTGTCACCGCGGGACGGAGGTTGAATTCGATGATATCCGATTTGGCGGCCAATTCCTTGAAGATCTGCTGAGCCCAGTCGATATGAAGATCCAGGGCCATATAGTATTTCGAGGTATTGATATGCATGAACATGGGGCCCTGTTCTTTGTAGAACCAGCCGAAGGGATTCAGCGAACGGGTTACGTCGCCCATGGGAGGGAGCTCGATCTTGATCACCTCGGCCCCCAGGGCAGCCATAAATGAAGGTCCTGCCGGTCCGAAGAGCAGCGTGCAGACCTCAAGGACCCGCACCCCTTTCAAAGGGCCGGGTCTGGTATTTTTGTTGTTTACATAATCCTTGAAGACATCTGGCATAAGGTTCCCTCCTTTAAACCGTGAATCAAAAATGATTATGGTGCGTGATTACATCGCCTTGTCAAACGCCTGATAATCACCCCCCTTCTAATATTAATATACACATATATTAGCTGTTTTCCGGTAAAGAATTTCGAAATCAAGATTTGCATATTTTGACAATGTGGAACAACTGGAACATGGAAATGCTATAATCTTAAATGGCGTTTCTTTATGGTTATCAAGACAGAACTTATGGCAGATGATGAACCCTCCCAAGTTTAGATTTTTGCTAACATGATGTCATCCAAGAAGCAAGAAATTTCATTTCGCCGCTGTAATCCTCGTGGCGATGGTCCGGACGACAAATCATGAGGGGGTCAAGGCGCCGGTGCACTGATCTGATTCTTGCCTACCCCGGAATGAACGCTCATACGGATGATTATTCCCCTTCAATGAACCCCGGCTCTATGAACAACGGTTGCGGGTAGGTATAGAAACCCTTTCCCGATTTCTGTCCCAGTTCGCCCCGTTCCACATATTGCTTCAGAAGCGCGGCATTCCGCAGTTGCTGCTCGTTCCCGCTCTTTCTGCCCCAGTAATCGGTAATCTTCAAGATTGTATCCAATCCGACGCTGTCCATCATCCCGAAAGGTCCTATCGACATCTTCATGACCCCCATCCAGGCCCGGTCGATGTCTTCAACGGAAGCAACCTGATTTGCCGCCAGGGTTTGAGCAGACAACAGCAGGGCACCGAACATGGCATTAAAAATATAGCCGCTGCTCTCTTTTTTCATCATTATGGGGGCCAATCCCATGCGCTGGGCAAAAGCTTGTACCAGTTGTACAACTTGCTCGTCCGTCTCCCGATGGGGCATGATATCCACGACATTGGTCATACGCAGATCATGGAAGTGCAGGGCCAGTAGTTTATCCGGTCGTCCGGAAGCTTCGGCAAACATGGACGGGAGTAATGTCGAGGTGTTGGTCGTGAAGATCGTACGTTCCGGACAAAGGCGGTGAAAGAGGGCAAACGTTTCTCCTTTCAGGACGGGATCTTCCGGCGTCGATTCGCTAACCAGATCAATATCCGCCGCAGCCGCTTCGGAAACGATGGTCGTGGTTATTCTCCCAATCGCCGTTTCACCATCCTCCGGTGTGACGCGCTGCTGACGGACAAGACTTGCCGCCATCCTTCTTATTGAGGCCAACGATTTTGCCAGGGCCTCCTCCCCTATATCATAGATGACAATATCACAGGCATGAACGGCAAACTGCAGGGCGATCTGGCTTCCCATGGTCCCGCCGCCGATAATCAATACCCGCTTAATATCTTCTGCTTTCATGGTCCTCCTTAATAACCATGACCGGGTAAATGCCGGTCAGCAGTTTAGTCGCTTATTGAATTCATCAATAGTGAAACTGTATTCCTGAGTACCATAACACTCGACGGCGAAGGAAGCGCATACGCTACCCATCCTGGCGCATTGCTCAATGTCCTTGCCCTGAACCAGGCCGCTGATCAGACCGCCCCGGTAAGAATCGCCGGCCCCCGTCGGATCCTCAACCTTTCTTGCCTTGACGGGGAAAATGTCAATTTCACCATCAAGTGTGGAAACCTGGGAACCAAACTCTCCCCGGGTGGTAATGATCGTCCTAGCCATCGTCAGTAAGGCTTTCTTGTTCAAACCGGTCTTGTTTATAATCAGGTCCAGCTCGTAATCATTGACGATGAGGATTCCGCACCCATCTATGGCCTGGATCAGTTCTTTTGCGTCCCACATGGGCAGAGACTGTCCGGGATCAAAGATATAATCGATTCCCCTGACTTTACAGGCATGCGGGTAAGTAATCATGTCTTCAAGATTGCCGGGAGAGACAATAATAATGGTTTCTTTGGGATAGAATTTATCGAAGTCCAATGCAGATGGATATTTCATGGCCCCGGGGTTGAATCCGGTGATCTGGTTGTCGGCCTGGTCGGTAGTAATATAGGCGCCCGCCGTGAATTCATCGGCGATAATTTTAATGTTTTCCGTAGAGATCCCGTTCTTTACCAACCATGCGAAGTACCTTTCATAATCATGGCCGATAGTGGAAGAGATGATGGGCTTTTCACCCATCAGGCTTAGCGAATAGGCAATATTACCTGCGGTGCCGCCGTATTTTTCCTTCATGCCGTTTACCTGGAAACAGACGTTTAAAACATGAATTTTATCAGGCAGGATGTGATCGGAGAAGTGTCCTGGGAAATCCATAATCCTGTCATATGCAAGTGATCCGGAAACAATAATGTTCATAGCTACAATCCTTTCAAATCGCTTAGAAGTCATCAGTAGCAATTCGGTGTAAGCTCATGCCACGGTAATTGATACTGATGACTGACCTCTCTAATACTGATTTAGATTCTAAGTCAAGGGGAGGTAATATGATGCATGCCCTTTTTCTTTGCTTGACTAACAACGATTCATTCCTTACAGTCCTGCCGTGAAGAAAATTTCCTATCAAGAGTTAATAGTGACATGATTTATCAACCTTTTCTTTTTGAAGAAAACATCTGGATCGCCAAGGGAGTCTATATTGACGATCAGGGGCAGTATCACGCGGTCGAGGGGGAGGCAAGGATAACCCATACTGACGGGCTGTGGATTAATGATTCCTGCATGACCCTGCAAGGGGATAATGCAGTGGAATATAAAACCCGCTACGAGATTGTCCCCATGAAACGCGGGCAGGAACGGACGTCATGGACCTCCGACAACCCGGCCCTGGGAAAGATGACAGGGAAGTTCATCATCGTCGATGATTCCATCCTTTCCATATTCTTTTCTAAAGACGGCGCCTTCCAGGGCACGGATTATTTTCGTCTCATCGACGACGATCTCTATTCTAACCGGGGATGCCTTTTACGGGGAGACAAGAAAATTTCTTCCTGGGCGGTGGAACTACGGAAGAAATAGACCGCAAGGAAATTGGGGACGGTTCTATTTTCCTGCTAATCCACAAACAGCGGTACGAAGTCAAACCTATTTACATCCACGAGGCCCCTGTCCGTCATCTTCAGTTCGGGAATCACCGGCAGGGCCAGGAAGGAAAGATGCATGAAGGGTTCCCGCAATTGACACCCCAACTGCTGCGCCTCATAGCGGATATGTTCCCAGCCCCGGCCAATCTCTGCAAGGGGGCGGTCGGACATCAGACCGGCGATCGGCAGGGCCAGGCGGGCCGTTATTTCACCGTCACAGGCAATGGCCAGTCCCCCCTTCATCGCTTCGACCTCCTTGGTCGCGGCATACATGTCTGCGTCTGAACACCCCACACAGATTATGTTATGGGAGTCATGAGCTACCGAGGTTGCCATTGCTCCTTTTTTCAGGTGGAATCCCCTGACAAGGCCCAGGGCGATGTTGCCCGTCCCCCGATGGCGCTCGATCACGGCTATTTTTAAGATATCCCTCTGTATGTCCTGAATAATCTGACCATCCCGGACGGAAACCTCAAGAATGGCCTCCCCCGTCAGAATCTGGTCCGGGATGAGATCGATGACGCGTGAATGCCTTCCCGATGCCGTGATCACGAAGGCATTCACGTTATAAGGTTTGACATGCATGGATGTGACATCGGCAGGCAGGACGCTCGCCGACATATGCGCGGTCAGCTCACCATGATCGACGACCTGCCGGCCGTTTTTGAAAACATCCTCGACCCGCACCGGATTGAGAGAAGAAAGGAGAACCAGATCGGCGCGATAGCCGGGAGCCACGGCACCATGATCCCGGAGGCCGAAATACCGGGCCGTATTGATGGTCACCATGGCGATGGCCCAGAGCGGATCCAGTCCCTGAGCAATGGCCAGACTCATGACCGCGTCCAGATGGCCCTGGCGCATGATGTCGTGGGGATGGAGGTCGTCCGTCACCAGGCTGCATTGCCTCAGGTTCTTGGCATTGACTAGGGGAAGGAGCGTGGAAAGATTTTTGGCCTGGGTCCCTTCGCGGATCATGATCTGCATGCCGTTACGAAGCTTTTCTCTTGCCTCTGCTAGTCGGGTGCATTCGTGGTCGGAACGGATGCCCGCACTTATATAGGCGTTGAGATCTTTCCCCGACAACAGGGGGGCGTGGCCGTCCTTGACGCGATCACTGTAGGCAGCGATCTTGTCCAGAACCCCGGGCTCACAGAAGGTTACACCGGGAAAATTCATCATTTCCGCCAGACCCAGGACTCGTTTCTCCAGTTTGAAAGCCTCCAGATCTTCCGTCTCCAGACATGCCCCTGATGTTTCCAGATGGGTAGCAGGGACGCAGGAAGGGGCCATCAGATAGAAATCGAGGGGAAGTCTCTCGGTTTCCTCAAGAACATACCGTAACCCCCTTGTTCCCAGGACATTGGTGATTTCATGAGGATCCGCAACAATTGCCGTTGTACCGTGCGGGAGAACCGCCTTGGCTAATTCCCGCGGTGAAAGCATGGAGCTTTCGATATGGAAATGACCATCTATGAATCCGGGAGCAACATGATATTTTGACGCATCCACGAGGTGAGAGCCGTCGTACTCCCCCAAACCGACTATTATCCCGTCGAAAATGGCCACATCTGTCCTGATGATCTCGCCGGAGAAAAGATCCGCAACCAGGCCGTTTTTCAGAATCAGATCCGGAGATATTTCCCCTTTTGCCGCCTTAATTCGAGCCGTCAGTTTCTCCACCGTGTCCGTGAAAATAATCAAAGCGCCTCCTTAGAGCCTGTCAGGCGCTAACCGACACAGACCTTGGTAAACCGCATGACATTGTCGTCTTCGCCGAGGGCGATGAGTTTATCACCGCTTTCTATGGGATAAGAGGCGGCGGGATTGAAGACCATTTTACCGGAATCTTTCTTCACCGCGACAATGATCAGGCCATAGTTCTGCCTGATTTCCGATTCTTCCAGGGTCTTGCCGGCCACCACCGAACCGTCGCAGACAGCTACTTCCGCCATCCTCAGCTCCAGGCTCTGCCGTCTGGTTGTAATTTCAATGAAGTCAAGCATCGCCGGCCTCAGGATGGCCATGGCCATCCTCATGCCTCCGAGGGTGTAGGGTGATATGACCCGGTCCGCCCCCGCTCTCAGCAAGCGGTGTTCCGACTGTTCTTCCTCGGAACGCGAAAGGACGAACACGTCGGGATTCAATTCCTTGGCTGTCAAAATCACATAGAGATTCTCTGCATCCGTGGGCAGAACACAGACAATCCCCTTGGCCTGTTTGATGCCGGCTTGGATGAGGGACTTGTCGCTCGTGGAGTCGCCATGATAGCAAAGGAAACCTTCATCCTCGATTTTCTGGATTACCTCGGGATTTTTTTCAATGACCACAAAGGGGACCTTTTCCACCGCCAGTTCCCGACAAATCAGGAATCCGATTCTTCCGCAACCGCAGATGATATAATGATTTTTCATTTTCTTAATAATCCTTTTCAGCTTTCCTTTTCCCATGATGGCCCGCAGGCGCCCTTCGATAATGGTTTCCGCAACAAGACTGACGGTATAAAACATCGTCCCCACACCGGCAATAATCAAGAATATGGTAAACACCATACCACCGGTGCTACGGGCATAGACATCGCCGTAACCAACGGTGGAGATGGTCACCACAGTGAGGTAGAGCGCCTGGAAAAAACCGAATCCTTCCAGAAAATGATACCCCGTAGCGCCGATCATAACCGTCAGGAACAGCATGGCAAAGGCAATACCCAGTTTCTTGTTCATCATGCTCCTATGGCATCGTGCAGGATTGGCAAAATCAATTCGACGGCTTTCCGTCCTGCCCCGATTGCTTCTTCGGCGCGGTTGAACTCAAGGAGGCCTATATGGGCGAGGCGGGGCAGGATCAGGACATCCGGGGGATCCGTAGCCAAGCGGTGCTTCGTGATCTGATCCTGCATGATATAGACGGATGTGGCAATGACCTCAAAGAGCGTCGGCCCCTTGCTGGGTTGGTTCTGGGCAAAACGCTTGAAGATCGACAATTGTCCCGACTTGATCTTACCGTTGAAAAACGAGGCGAGCAGATTAGGAAGGTACTGGCCATTCCCCTCCCTTCCCTTTCCTTCCTGGCGCGGTGTTGACTCCTTGTTCTCGGACCGATTGAAACTTCGGCCCATAATATCGTTATTGAGATCGACAGCCAGGACAATATCAGCACCCATGTTCCGGCAAAGGGACACGGGCACGGGGTTGATGAGCCCGCCATCGACAAACCATCCTCCCTGACGCTGGAAAGGGGTCAAGATCCCGGGCATGGACATGCTCGCCCGAATGGCATCCATCAGGGAGCCCTCCCTGATCCAGACCTCCCGACCGGATTTGAGATTCGTCGTCACTGCGGCAAAGGGCATGGGGAGGTCCTCGATATTGGAATCGGAAATCTTCTCCCGAAAATACCTGGTCAGTTTATCCCCTTCAATGAGACCCGAACGCGGGAGCCTGACATCCATGAAACCGAGAATATCGGCCCAGGTCAAACCACGAACCCATTCGTCCATCACATCAATAAAACCTGCGGCAAAAGCCCCGGCCACCATGGCCCCCATGGACGTCCCGCAGACCAGGTCGATGTGGATGCCTGCCTCCTGTAGGCCCCGGATGACGCCTATGTGCGACCAGCCTCGGGCGGAACCACTGCCCAGGGCAAGGCCGATTTTTTTTGGAGCAGGAGTGCTGGTTAAAGGATCTTTTCTCAGGCTCCCCGTTTTTCTCATTTGTGAAAATCTCCTTCGCGAAAGGACCCTAACATAACAAAAAGGATATGGAAAGGCGAGTTTTTATATCCGTTGACAGAGACAATAGCACTAAGATATATTTACAGCGTTTTTTTGAATGTTATTTCAAGGAGGTCGATCATGAGATCATCAAGGACAAAAAGTAAATATCGGTTTTGTTTCGCGATTTTAATTATCTTGTGCCTTTTCCTGGCGGCGCCGGGGGCTGGCTTGACAGTTGTCGATGCCCGCACACCCGGCAAGGATGGCGGCAAACCATTTTCCTTCGCTGATTTAGCGGAAACATGGGGGCCGACCGTCGTTAACATCAGCACCACCCAGACCATCAAATCCAGTCGTGGCTTCTCGGGAAATATACCCCGCGGCAACCTTGACAATGACGACTTCTTCCGCCGTTTCTTTGGGGATATCCCGGAAAGAGAATCAAAGCAAACTAGCCTTGGCTCCGGTTTTATCATCTCGCGTGATGGATACATTTTCACTAATAACCACGTGGTAGCCAAAGCGGACAAGATCAAGGTCAAGCTTTCCAACGGCAAAGAATACGACGCCGAAGTGAAGGGCAAAGATCCCAATACCGATCTTGCCCTCATCAAGATAAAGCCTGATGGGGATCTTCCTTGTGTTAAGTTAGGTGATTCTGACAAGTTGCGCGTCGGCGACTGGGTTTTCGCCATCGGTAATCCTTTCGGTCTCGATCATACGGTTACCGCCGGGATCGTCAGCGCCAAGGGCCGGGTTATCGGCGCCGGTCCCTATGACAACTTCATCCAGACCGACGCCTCGATAAATCCAGGTAATAGCGGCGGCCCCCTCTTCAACGTCGACGGCGAGGTGGTTGGCATAAACACAGCCATTGTGGCTCAGGGCCAGGGAATCGGCTTTGCCGTCCCCATTAACCTCGCCAAAGATATACTCAAGGATCTGAAAACTAAAGGCCACGTAACCCGGGGCTGGCTGGGGCTTTCCATTCAGGACATCACACCGGACATAGCAGAAAACATGAAACTAAAAGATCGCCAGGGCGCCCTGGTAGGGCAGGTATTCCCGGGCAACCCCGCGGACAAGGCCGGAATCAAGGCTGGCGACATTATAATCGCCATCGCCGGCCATCCGGTTCAGGATACCCATGAGTTGCTCAGAATTGTCGCCGCCTTACCCGTAGGTAAGAAAGTTGCGGTCCGGATTGTCCGCGATGGACAGGAAAAAGATCTGGAAGTGGTCACCGGGGAAAGAAAGGACCTGCGGGAAATAGCTGCCGGCGGCAAACTCGTCGAGCAAATGGGAATGACACTGCAGGAAATCACACCGGAAATGGCCCGGAACCTGGGGCTCGCAGAAAAGGGCGGCATCGTGATCACCAGGGTCAATCCGAATTCCCCCGCCGACGAGGCAGGACTGAAAGCCGGCGATATCATCCTTAAAGTCAATCGCGCCAGTATACAGGGGATAAAGGATTTCACGGACGAACTTGCCCGGAGCAGCAAACAGGAAACCATAATGCTCCTGATCAAACGTGAGGAGGCCACCCTGTTTGTAACTATCCGCAGGGGAAATAATAAATAATGTTGAATTAATCTCCACATCATTTACACTACAATTCAATATCGCCATTCTGGTGATCTATGTCTATAGGTGCAATCAAATTCAAGACCAGCTTTCAAGAGTCGGAGTTGGGATCATCAACACATGCAGGGATGATGAAGTGGAGGCGCGTCCACTGATTATTTTGTTCCACTCTTGTGAAACAGGCCTTCTTCCTTGCTTAATCTGCCTTTCGTCCAATCTCCACATGTCTCTTCATCTCGCATCTTCCGAATCTCCTGCAGCAACTCCGTCCGTCTCATCCGTCACCTCCCAGTGACTAACTTATAAACCGGACAGATTATGTGCCACAAATAATCGGACATTGTACTTGCTCCTTACATAGCATAATATTTCTCCTTGACGCATAAAGAGATCACGGCTATGTTATTTTTAATATACAATAAAAAGTAAGCCCGCATCCAGCGCCACACTCCGTTTGCAAGGGATGCCCGGTTCCCCGGCGATTGATTTAAACCATCATCTTGGCAAAGGGGGTTTTATCTCCCACTTTGACCTTCGGCATAAAGTTCCCCCATCAAAGTGGGGGCAATAAATTAGTTAACTCCTTTTCAACTCATTACGAATTCAGGTTGGTTTTACTGGTTCTTTCGGTGGAGCGGGGATAGGGCAAGTGCCCACCGGAAGCGCCATAGGCGGATATCTGGAAGTATTGATAAATGTGAATTTGGCATCGTAACAATTCAATACCTGAGAAGGAGGCGTGTATGGACAAGATTCTGAGGGTCGATATGGGGGCCGAAGGCGGCCCAAAGATGCAAGTGGAATCTCTCGGTGAATATGCGGGACTCGGAGGGCGGGCAATGACTTCATCCGTTGTCGCCAAAGAAGTGCCGCCATTCTGCCACCCCTTGGGCGGAGAGAATAAGCTCGTCATTGCCCCCGGTCTCCTTTCCGGGACCGGCGCCGCCATGTCGGGACGCTTATCCGTAGGCTGCAAGAGTCCCCTGACGGGGGGCATCAAAGAGGCCAATTCCGGCGGCCAGCCGGCCCAGGTACTGGCAAGGCTTGGGTATGGGGCAATCATCCTGGAAGGAAAGCCGCAAGGGGATGATCTGTACAAAGTCATCATTAACAAGGATGGCGTCAAGATTGAAGCGGATAATAGTCTCAAGATGATGACCAATTATGACCTCGTTGTCAGGATGAAAGCAGAGTACGGCGATAAAATTGCCTGCATTTCCATCGGACCAGCCGGAGAGATGAAGATGCAGTCCGCCTCCGTCGCCTGCACGGACCCGGAGCAGCGACCGTCAAGACACGCAGGGCGCGGGGGCGTAGGGGCGGTCATGGGAGCGAAGGGCGTCAAGGTGATCGTCCTTGATGATACTGGCTGCAAGGCGCGCCCACCCAAGGATCTCCAAAAATTCAGGGAAGCCAATAAAATATTTGTTGAGGGACTGTCCCGTCACCCCGTCACCGGTCAGGCCCTTCCCGCATACGGGACCAACGTATTGACCAATATCTTAAACGAAGCCGGCGCTTATCCCACCGGCAACTTCAAAACAGGACAATTTGTCGGGGCCGGCAAGATCAGCGGCGAAACCTTTGCGGAACTGGAAACAAAACGCGGGGCCGGACCAACCCATGCCTGTCATCGCGGTTGTGTGATTCGCTGTTCGGGTATATACAACGACAAGGACGGCAAGTTCCTTTCCAAGCAACCGGAATATGAAACGGTCTGGGCTCACGGCGGCCATTGCGGTATCGACGACCCCGACGCCATTGCCATGCTCGATTTTCTGGATGATACTTACGGGCTCGATACGATTGAGACGGGGGTAGCCATCGGTGTGGCCATGCAGGCTGGCGTCGTGAAGTATGGCGACGCCCAGGCCGCCATCAATCTTGTCAAGGAAATCGGCAAGGGAACGCCTCTCGGCAGGATCCTCGGCAGCGGCGCCGCCGTCACGGGCAAGGTTTTCGGCGTGGAAAAAGTTCCCGTCGTCAAAGGTCAGGCGATGCCCGCCTACGATCCCCGGGCCGTACAGGGCATCGGGGTCACTTACGCCACGAGCCCCATGGGCGCGGACCACACGGCAGGTTACAGTATCGCGACGAACATCCTCAAGAGCGGCGGCTTCGTCGACCCATTGAAGCCCGAAGGCCAGGTAGCGCTGTCCCGGAACCTGCAGGTTGCCACCGCCGCCATCGACTCGACAGGGATGTGTCTGTTTATAGCCTTTGCCATTCTTGATCAACCGGATACCTTCCAGTCCCTCCTCGACTTGTTGAACTCCTTCTACGGTCTGGAGCTCACGGCAGACAGTGTTACGGAGCTTGGGAAGAAGGTCCTAAAGATAGAGCGCGATTTCAACAAACGCGCCGGCTTCACCAAAGAGGACGACCGCCTGCCGCGGTTCTTCTATACTGACCCCGTCCTTCCTCATGATATCAAGTTCCTGGTCAAGGACGAGGAGTTGGATAGTCTGTTTGATTGGTAAAGCCATCCCCACCCCAACCCTTGAAGGGGAGGGAATATTTAGGTTAATATGTTTAAATAGATGAGGTGCGTTTCCGGTGAAAGTTACGGTCAAATTGTTCGCTTCCCTGCGCAAAGATCGGTTTGCCGTTGACGACTTCGATTATCAGGAGGGCACTACGGTAGGTCACATTCTGGCATCCCTGAATATCCCTGAAGAGGAGGCGGCGATCATTTTTATTAACGCCCGCCATGGGGAACCGGATTCCCCCCTTAAAGAGGGAGACCTGCTGGCAATCTTTCCGCCTGTGGGGGGCGGGTGAAATGGAAGGTCTCAAAGAATACCTTTTGGCCCGTGCTGAGAATGGATTGATCCATCTTTCCATCCAGACGTGGGCGGTCCAAAATTTCGGACTCACTTTTCCAGCCGTTGAGGAGGCCATCCTGGAGCTGAATCTGCTGCCGGCACGCTACCGGAGAAATCAACGGAGCCTTTCCTGCCGGCAGCAGCTTTCCCTGTTCCGGGGTAAAGTAGCCGTGATCGGCTGCGGCGGCCTGGGGGGCTATATCATCGAAGAGCTGACGCGACTCGGCGTCGGTCATATCACCGTAGTCGATCCCGACACGTTTGAGGAGCATAACCTAAACCGCCAGTTGTTTTCTAAAGTTGACAACCTGGGACAGCCAAAAGTGGCCGTCGCCGCCGGCCGGATAAAAGAGATCAACCCCACCGTAACCATCGTACCGGTGCAGGATGCCTTCACGGGCAGAAACGGCAAGGGGCTTATCGAGAAAGTCGATGTTGTGGCAGACGCCCTCGACAGCATTCCGCACCGTCTCGAATTGGCGGAGGTATGCGAAAAATGCGACATACCGCTGGTCCACGGAAGCGTTGGTGGCTGGTACGGCCAAGTTACCACCCAATTTCCGGGAGAATACACACTGCAAAAAATCTATTCCCGATGTAGTGGCGAGGGAGGCATCGAAAAAGACTTGGGGAATCTATCTTTCGTCGTTGCCATGATTGCGAGTATTGAAGTTGCCGAAATCGTCAAGATCCTGCTTGGGGAAGGATCAACCCTCGGGGGAAGGATGCTTTCGCTGAACTTACTCGATACGGAATTTACAGAAATCACCTTTTGAAGCCGATGAATATTCCTCTGACAAAAGAAACTCCGGCCCTAAAACCTTATCCAACCAAGTTGTTCATCGAAACAACCACCCGCTGCAATCTCCAATGTCCCATGTGCCTTAAACAGCGACATGATGCAGAATTCTTGGAAGGGGACATATCCACAAATATTTTCATGGCCCTGTTGCCAGCCCTGCCAACCTTGGAGGCCCTGGTCTTGAACGGTATCGGCGAGCCTCTCCTTCATCCCCACCTCGAAGATTTCATCGCTCTTGCCAAAGATAAAATGGACAAAAACACCTGGATAGGATTCCAGACCAATGGTCTGCTCATAGACAGTGCACGGGCCATGTCTCTGGTCCGGGCGGGAGTGGACCGGATATGCCTTTCTGTTGACGCCGTATCCCCCGCGACCTTCAGTAACATCCGCCAAGGGGGAGAATTCAGGGGCGTCGAGGGAGCGTTTAAAATGCTCCATGCGGCAAAGAAAAAATACAACGAGCGACTTGAAATCGGGGTGGAGTTCGTCCTGAGACGCGATAATATAGACGAGTTAGCGGAAACAATTCGCTGGGCTGCTTCTCAAGGCGCCGATTTTATAATTGTAACGCAACTTTTCCCCTATCATCAGGCCCTCGTTTCCCAGACGACATACGACGCCAATCTGGACATTTCTGTATCCGTATTTCATGAACACATGAGAAGAGCCGAAAAAGAGGGCATTGACATCAGGCGCTATTACGATGTGTTCATGAAATATGAAAAAAGCGCCAACGAAAAAAAAATAATTGCCTTCGTGGAAGCGTTGGTGGCGGATGCCTTACGACAGGGAATTTCATTGAATCTGCAGAAACTATTTTCGACGGATCACGCCTGGGTAGAAAAGATGGAAAAGGTCTTCGCCAGGGCACGGTCCGTTGGGACAGAAATGGGGATAAAACTCCGGTTACCGGAAGTTATCCCCAAGAGCGCCCGCCGGTGCGAGTTCGTGGAGGAAGGCAGCATCTTTGTTTCCTGGGACGGAAACGTCCATCCCTGCTATTTTTTATGGCACCATTACCATTGTTACATAAACGGCGTAGAAAAGATTGTAAAATCCAAAGTGTTCGGCAATCTATCCGCAAGAGGCATCCTGGAGATATGGAATGACCCCCATTTCGTAACCTTCCGGCAAAACGTCCTCCGCTATGATTATCCATTTTGCTTCAACTGTAGTTTTGCCCTGTGTGACTACGTCGAGGGCGGTGACTTTGAGCAGGATTGTTACATCAACGCCGAACCCTGCGGCGTCTGTTTGTGGTGTATGGATGTTTTCCAATGCCTGAAGTGAATTATGTTTCATAGTCAAACCGCCTTCTGTCAGTCAAAAACAGGGAAAAACTTATCGGCGTGGAACTTGATTATCAAGATGATTTAAAGAGAATGTATGGAATGTAGTTCTATGGTATTGATTGTCAACTCACTTTCAGTTCACGTATAATCCGTATAGTTTCCTTGCCTTTTCATCCACAATTGACGAATCTTGTGAAATATGCAAGATTACAATCGTTAATGGTTAAAATATTCCAGCATTGCCAGGCCAAAGAAAGACTGAAAAGAGCATGGCAGGGAGTACCATCTACGCGACGGCATAAGAAGCACAACGGCTCATCCACTACCTGCAAGTAGCCAAAGGAAACTATAGATACAGAGTGAGCAAATTAAAATCGCCAAACAAGACATGGCATTCTGGGGATGCTGATAAAACCTGTCATTGATGGTTCGTCACGCTAACGTACAATCGGTCGACAACAGGGAGGCCCTTAATGAATGATACATCCTTTATCGGCCTGGTTCAAAACGCTGCTCTGCTGCTGGCAGTGGCTTTCATCTTTGACGTAGTCGCGAGCCGGTGGCATACAGGGCAATCGCCGTTCCGGCAGGCGCTTGTCGGTCTCGCTCTCGGCGCCATCGGCATCACCGTCATGCTGACGCCTTGGACATTCGGATCGGGCATCGTATTTGATACACGTTCAGTATTGATTGGCATATCCGGTCTTTTTTTCGGATTGGTTTCCACCGCGATAGCAATGGTGATGACCGTAGCGTTTCGTTTCTATCAGGGAGGAACGGGCGTATGGACCGGCATCGCTGTAATCCTCACCTCAGGAGCGATCGGGATCGCCTGGCGGTACTTTCGTCGCCGTTCCCAGACCGAAATTTCCTGGCGCGAACTCTACCTTTTCGGTATAGTTATTCATTTGTCCATGCTGGGTCTGATGCTCACACTGCCGTGGGAGACAGCCCTGCGGGTACTTTCAAGCATCGCCCTGCCCGTCATATTGATCTATCCACTGGGAACCGCCATGCTGGGAGTGTTGATGGTCAACCGGCTGCGGCGCGAGCGGGCTGAGGAGGTTCTCAAAGTAAGGGAGAGATCCTATCGGAGCCTTGCCGAAAACCTGCCGGGGATAGTTTACCGTGTTCATATCCATGAAAAGGGCAACATGCACTTCCTTAACAACATGCTCTTGCCCCTGACCGGGTATAACGAGAAAGAATTGACTAAAGGGGAAGTCTGTTCAATCGATCCCCTGATTGTCGCGGAAGACCGGGATAGGGTAATTTCGGAAGTAAAAGCTGCTATTAAGGATAACCGGAGTTTTGATATAGAGTACCGCATAACCCATAAAGATGAGACCCCCCGGTTCTTAATTGAACGAGGGCGACCGATCTTTGATAACGATGTATTACACTGCATCGATGGGATCATTCAGGATGTCACCCCTCGCAGGCTGGCTGAGGAGGCGTTGCGGGAGAGCGAACTTAAATATCGGACCCTCGTTGAAGGTACCAATAATTTTGTCTTCATGGTGGACCGGAAAGGATTGTTTACCTATGTGAATCCGAATTTTGAAATAGCCACCGGCTATTCCCTTTCCGATCTCAAGGGCCATCCCTTCACTATAGTTGTTGCCCCGGATGAAAGGGAAACCACCATAGACAGATTCAAGAAAGGGGTCAGGGGTGCGCCCTCTCTTCCCTATGAAACGGAATTACTTGGCAAAGAAGGGAATCGGGTTGCCGTTGAGTTTCTCGCGTCCAACCTTTGCGACAGCAGGGGTAATGTGACCGGCAGATTCGGCGTCGGCCGCGACATTACCAAAAGGAAAGAAATGGAGGCGCTCCTCAAGGACAGTGAAAAGAGATACCGTGAACTCAGTATTATCGATGACCTCACCCAGCTTTATAATTCCAGGTATTTTTACGATCAGCTAAAAAAGGAACTCGGTCGCGTAAACCGCTATGAGGAACATTACCTGACGCTTCTCCTTCTCGATCTTGACGATTTCAAGCAATTCAACGACGCTTACGGCCATGTCGAGGGAGACCAGGTCTTATCACGACTCGGTCAGGTGGTTAAAAGATGCCTCCGCCAGACAGATTCCGCCTATCGTTATGGCGGGGAAGAATTTACTATCCTCCTGCCCATGACCACAAGCAAGGATGCCGCCATTACCGCGGAAAGAATCAGAACAGAATTCAAGAAAGAGAATTTTCCCCTGGCGCCGGGGGAAGACGTCCATGTGACGGTGAGCATCGGGCTTGCGCAATATAAGCCACAGGAAGACATGAAGGCCTTTGTTCATCGTGCTGACCAACTCATGTACCAGGCGAAGAAAAACGGGAAAGACAGGGTTTGTTCCGAATACATTTCATCATGATAAAATAAGTAACGTATAACACTACACGTTTTTCTTTTCAGCCAACACTGTTTGTCATTACAGAGAGGGGCATCAGATGAAAAATCCATCCAAGACAATTCCGGAACTGACCGAAGAGAATTTCTTCTTAAAACAGAGAATACGGGAGTTGGAACACTCGCAAGAGGATCTTCTGGAGAGCGAGAAGCGGTACTGCATTCTTTTCGAGGGCATCAACGACGCCGTTTTCGTGCACGACCTGAGTGAGGACGGCTTACCCGGTCGTTTTCTCCAAGTCAATAATGTGGCCTGTTGCCGTCTGGGATATTCGAGGAAAGAGCTGCTGTCCCTCACCCCCCGGGATATAACGATGCCGGAAGAGTATAAACGAATTGCCGACAAGCGGACCGGTCTTGTTTCTCAGGGTGAAATTCTTGTTGAGACAATTCATGTAACAAAGGATGGGCTAAGGATTCCCGTAGAGAGCAACATTCGTCAGTTCCAGTATCTCGGCAGACAGGTCGCGATCTCTATTTCCCGCGACATCACCGAGCGCAAGCGTGCGGAGGAGACTATGTGGGAGAGCGAATCAAAGTTCCGGACCCTTTTCGAATCTGCCAACGATGCTATTTTCTTGATGGATCAGGAAATATTTATTGACTGTAACCCAAAAACCTTGAAGATGTTTGGTTGTACCAGAGAACTGATCATCGGGCAGTCTCCTTTCCGGTTCTCCCCGGAAGTTCAACCTGATGGAAGGAACTCCAGGGAAAAAGCCCTGGAGAAGATCAACGCGGCGCTCAAAGGTCAGGATCAGTTCTTTGAATGGAAACACAGTCGTTACGATGGGGCTCTTTTTGATGCAGAGGTCAGCCTAAATGCCTCCTATATAGCGGGTAAATACTACCTTCAAGCTATTGTTCGTGACATCACCGACCGTAAGCAAGCAGAGGAGGCGCTGCGGGAAAGCGAGACTCGGTTCCGCCAACTGGCCGACTCGACTTGGGAGGGAATTCTTATTCACCGAAACGGAATTCTCCTCAATGGAAACCAAGCTCTTTTTGATATGTTTGGGTACGGGGCAGCGGAGGTAATCGGAAGAAACATTCTTGATTTCGTTCCTACTGAATTTACTGAAAAGGTTATTCAGACGCTGAAGCAGGGCGCTCAGTCGTATACAATACACTTCGATGGGAAGGGTCGCAAGAAAGACGGGACTGTTTTCCCCATCGAGACTCTTGGGAGGCCAATTACCTATAACAACCTTCCCGCCCGCGTCATTGCTGTGCGCGACCTGACGGAGCGCAAGTGGGCCGAGGAAAAACTTCATCAGACCCTTGACAGTCTCACGAAGGCATTTGGTACGATCATTCAGGTCATGGTGTCCGCTGTGGAATCAAGAGACCCTTATACCGCCGGTCACCAGAGCCGGTCCGCGGACCTTGCCCACGCCATTGCTGTCGCGATGGGACTTTCCCAGGATAAAATCGATGGCATTCATATGGCGGGTTCCATTCATGACATCGGGAAACTATCCATACCCGCGGAGATATTGTCCAAGCCGATAAAATTGTCTGAAATCGAGCTTCCCCTGATTAAGCAACATGCTCAGAAGGGGTACGAGATGCTCAAAGATGTGGAATCGCCTTGGCCTCTAGCGGAGATGGTCTATCAGCATCATGAAAGGATGGATGGTTCCGGCTATCCAAGAAATCTGAGAGGGGAAGAGATTCTCATGGAGGCCCGCATCCTCGCCGTCGCTGATGTGGTGGAAGCCATGGCTTCCCATCGCCCATATCGTCCTGCCTTGGGGCTTGACGCCGCCTTAGTAGAGATTGAGAATAATAAAGGGAAACTGTATGATGCGGATGCCGTGGATGCCTGCCTGCGATTATTTCGGGAAAAAGGGTTTCAACTTGAAGGGACCAAGTCATCATAAACGGATAAAACAAACAACAACCCCCTACATCACGATAAACCAGCCTACTTGGCTCAATACTATGGGGGCGTGTGTCTCCTCCGGTGAAGGCGCCGGATATTTCCGTCAGCCCCACCTTTTCCGCCACCTTGGTGCGACGATGGCCGAAGACGATTATCAGCACCCCCTGCTCATCTTGACGAAACTGAATGGGCGTGAGCACGCCCTGTTTCTGTATGGATGCGGCAAACGCGACGAAAAATGGATAATGAGCTAATACTATTTGTCGTTTAGGCATTCATAAAATTTAGACTCAGCCATAGATTATTTCTGGATATAAGCTGAAATTGTAAGCCGTTCGAAAAAAGATTAGCCGCTAATCAAAGTTAACTATATGATATCATTAAGCGAATACGGACATGGCAGGTAAGAAAGTTTTAGATACTTTCGTAATGATATCAAATATTTATGTGGATAAGTGTTGCGGGATTTAATTCACCTCTTCCGCCTCATTTTCAATATAATTTAAGGCCGCCCCTACTTACAGGGAGTCAGATAATATTAGCTTGATATCATTATCATGCGAGATTAGGGCTGCCGGACCATCTGGTTCCTCGTCTCGCGATAAGGAGGGTCTTTCCATGATGAATTATCCATTGCTGCTGAGAACATTGTTGCTAAGAGGGGCAAAGTTTTTCCCAAAAAAGGAGATCGTCTCTGTTTTTCCGGGCGAAATCTTTCGTTATACCTATGCTGACTACTACCGGCGGACCTGTCAGTTAGCTCACGCCCTCGCCTCATTGGGAATCAAAAAAGGGGATCGGGTCGCCAGCCTCGCCTTGAACAACCATCGACATCTAGAATTATATTTCGGCGTCCCCTGCATGGGAGCAACACTGCACACGGTCAACTTTCGCCTGCCCTCTCATCATCTGGCCTATGTCCTCAACCATGCGAAAGACCAGGTCCTGCTCATTGACGAGGATCTTCTTTTTTTCGTCGAACTGGTGAAGGGTCAGCTAAAGACAGTCAAGCATTTCGTAATCATGAACCAAAGCGGCGTGATGCCCCAGACCTCCCTTTCCCCGGTCTATCTCTATGATGAATGGATCGCCCGGTTCCCGGACCACTATGATTTTCCGAATGATCTGAGTGAATGGGACCCGGCTCTGCTCTGTTACACCTCAGCAACCACGGGGGACCCGAAAGGGGTCGTCTATTCCCACCGGGGAATTGTGCTCCATACCTACGCGGCGGGACTTACTCTGCACGCTACGGAGGAGGACTGCATGCTCCATGTTGTGCCCATGTTCCATGCCAATGCCTGGGGCATTCCCTTCCTGGCCGTGGGATTGGGATGCAAGCAGATCCTGCCGGGACGGGAGGTCATCAATATGGAGGTGCTGTGCCGTATCATCGCGGAAGAGAAAGTCTCTTTCACCTGCGGCGTCCCGACGATCTGGATGATGCTTTTCGATTACCTGGAGAAGGGAGGATGGCATGATTTTTCTACTCTCAAAGGAATCGCCTCCGGCGGTTCCGCCCTGCCCCGCCATCTTCTGGAACAATTCAACGAGAAATACGGCTTCCCCATCATCCAGGCTTACGGCATGACGGAAACCTCGCCCCTGGCCCTGGCGGCCATTCCCAAGAGCTACATGGCCGACTGGTCAGCGGCAGCTAAGTACCATGTCAAGGACAGTGCGGGACTCCTCGTCATGGGGTTGGAAATGAAGATCGTCGATCATGCGGATAAGGAAGTTGTTCCGGACGGCAAGCACTGGGGAGAGATCCTCCTGCGGGGCCCCTGGATTGCCGGGGAATATGATCGCGATCCGGGGCGCACGGCGGCGGTTTTTGCGGGCGGCTGGCTCCATACCGGGGACGTGGGCACCATCGACGAGGAGGGCTACGTCCGTCTCGTGGACAGGACCAAAGATCTTATCAAAAGCGGCGGCGAATGGATTTCCTCTGTGGATCTGGAAAACGCCATCATGGCTCACCCCCGGGTGGCGGAAGCGGCTGTCATCGGCGTCGCCCATCCCAAGTGGCAGGAAAGACCGCTGGGCTGTGTGGTCCTCAAGCCCGGCGAAACTGTGACGAATGAGGAGTTGAAGGACTTTTTGAAAGACAAGGTCCGCGCCGCGTGGTGGATTCCCAACGAGTTCGTCCTTCTCGATCAGATTCCCAAGACCAGCGTGGGCAAATTCAACAAGAAGGAACTTCGGGAGATGGTTGCCAACGGACGCATTAAAATCCCTTGCCAACCATGAGATTAGTTGTTACTTTAACAATCAAAATCCAACCTGAATAAGAAAGGAGTCGTCTCATGGCCATTATTTTCTCCGAACTACCCTATGGGAAGGATGTTCTGGCGCCCTATATCAGCGCCACAACCTTCGAATTCCACCACGGTAAGCACCACAAGACCTATGTGGACAATGCCAACAAGCTGCTGGCGGGAACGGAGCTGGAAAATGCTTCCCCGGAAGACATCATCCGGAAAACGGCTGGCGACGCTGCCAAGACAGGCATTTTCAACAATGTAGCCCAAGCCTGGAACCATTCCTTTTACTGGCAAGGCATCAAGCCCAACGGCGGAAGTCTTCCGACCGGGGCGATCGCAGGAAAGATCAACGCCACTTGGGGTGCGTATGAAAAATTTGTGGAAGAGCTGAAAAACGCCGGCCTCACCCAGTTCGGAAGCGGCTGGGCATGGCTTGTTCTTGACCAGGGCACCCTCAAGATCGTCAAGACCGCCAATGCCGACAATCCCCTGATCAAGAACATGAAACCCCTTTTGACCATCGATGTCTGGGAGCACGCCTATTATCTCGACTACCAGAACCGTCGCGCCGATTATTTGGCTGCCTTCATTGGCAAATTAATCAACTGGGATTTCATCAACGCAAACCTGGGCTAAGAGTGATCAGAACGGGGTCAGGCCTTAAAATTGAGTGTAAGCTAAATTTTGAGGCCTGACCCCAAATATTTGCACTATGACTGAAATACCGAAGCCTCATTACCGGGAGCACCGGCAACGACTCAAGGACAAATACCTCGAAGCCGGTCTTGAGGGCTTTCATGATTACGAAATCATGGAGTTCCTGCTTACCTACGGTATCCCGCAAAAAGATGTGAAACCCCTGGCCAAAGATCTGCTCAAGCGGTTCGGCGGCCTGAGGGGGGTTGTTGACGCCGATATTGAGGAACTGCAGCAGGTCAAGGGCATCAGTTCTCACACCGCCATTCTGATCAAGCTTGTCAAAGCCATTGGATCAGCGTACCTTCTACAGAAGGCGCAGGAACGGCCACAGGTCTCATGCACTGCCGAATTGCTCAATTTCTGCAAGACTTCCATGGGGGCCCTGAAGGACGAGGAGTTCCGGGTTTGCTATCTCGACGCCCAGAACAAGATCATAACTTTTGCAACCATCCAGGAAGGCGTCGTCAACCAGGCCGTTGTCTATCCTCGTAAGGTCCTTGAAAAGGCCCTTCAGTGCAAGGCCTCGGCTATCATTCTGGTTCACAATCATCCCTCCGGTCATGTCCGGCCGTCGGATGCAGATATCCGTCTTACCAGGACGATCCAGGAAACAGCGCGGACGCTGGATATCCTCGTTCACGACCACATCATCATCGGGGAAAACCATTTTTTCAGTTTCCGGGAAGAGGGCCTTATGACCTGAAGGTCTGGCCCAAAAGAGGACGGGGGTATTTCTTTCATAAAAAAGGGATCATCCCCGAGCTATGGGCGGCCCCGGGATGATCCCCGATAGATGGTCTGATGAACAGCCAGAAATTGAGACAGATTACTTCTGCTGATCGACCTTTTCCTTCAACTCCTTGCCCACCTTGAAAAAGGGCAGTTTCTTGGGAGATACCTTAATGTTCTTTCCCGTCTTCGGATTTCTTCCCGTATAGGCTTCATAATCGCGCACCACAAAGCTTCCCAGCCCGCGAATTTCAATTCGTCCGCCCTTCTTCAATTCATCGGTAAAACCCTTGAAGATAAGATTAACGACTTCCACGGCCTTCTTCTCAGTAATATTCTCTTTTCTGCTCACTGCCTCGATCAATCCCGACTTATTCATACCTTCCTCCTACAAAATTGCGAAAGACAACCGTCATTCCAAATAACATGATAATATAGCTTACTTTTTGACCGACTATTATTTATTTTATTGCGAATGTCAAGATATTTTTGAATATTTTTTAGTACTTCTCCGATCTTTAGGAGGCAGACATGCTGCTACCTCCTGTGGAGACAGAAAACGGCTTTGGCCTTCTTCCAGCCCCTCCAACGTTAAATCTCCGATAGCGGTGCGGATGAGACGAATGACTGGAAGCTCTAAATATTCAAAAACCCTCCTGATGATACGGTTTCGCCCCTCCCTGATAGTAATGTCTATCCAGCAGCTCTTGTCATTCATTCTTCCCACCTGAAAGCGAAGCGGCCGGAATGGACCATCTTCCAGAACCAAACCCTTCTCCAGGCGTCGTATCTCCGCAGATGTTATATTACCTTTGACCTTGACCAGGTAGGTCTTCTGCTGAAGAAAACGGGGATGCTGAAGACTGAAGGCCCAATCACCGTCATTGGTAAACAGGAGCAGACCTTCGGAGTCATAATCAAGCCTGCCGACCGGGAAAACCCTTCCTGCTTCCTCTGGAAGCAGCTTCGTGACAACAGGTCTTCCCTCTGGATCTTTCATGGTGGTCACATAGCCCCGGGGCTTGTTCAGCATGAGGTAGACATTGTCAGGCCGGGGACCAATCAGCCGCCCGTCCACACGGATCTCGTCGTCTCTGTGAACCCTCACCCCCATCTCTTTGATGACGAGATCATTCACCGTCACCCTTCCCTGGCGGATCATCTCCTCTGCCGTTCGGCGGGAGGCAATCCCTGCGCCGGCCAGAACCTTCTGCAGTCGCTCCCCCGTTAAGGACTCCTTCCCCAATATTTTTCCCCCCATAGTCATTTTTGGTAACCTCATTTTGTTGAATCTTTCAGTTCTCCCATGGTCGGTAACTCAGACAGATCCTTCAAACTGAAAACCTCCAGAAATTTCCGGGTCGTTCCGTAAATCATGGGCTTTCCCGGCACGTCTTTCCTGCCCACCATCCGGACAAGCTTTCTTTCCAGCAGGGTTCGCAGGGGACGGGAAACATCTACACCCCGCAACCGCTCCACCTCCGCCCTGACGACGGGCTGCCGGTAGGCAATGATGGCAAGGGTTTCCAAGGCAGCAACGGTAAGCGTCGCCGGTCGGGTTCCTTTCAGTTTTGCGATCCACACCGACAATTCCGGTCTGGTCCGGAACTGGTACCCTCCGGCTACCTCCTGGAGATAAAAACCACCGCACCTTGATCCGTATTCATTCATCAGTTCGTGAAGATGGGCCGTGATTTCCTGGCGGGTGAGATTCCGCTCCTGAAAGATCTCGACGATTTTATCAATTGTCAGAGGCATTTCCGAAGCAAAAATCAACCCCTCGATGACGGCTTTCGCTTCATCCATGTTCTTCCTCTACAGCTACGGCTAAAAACAGGCGGATCAGCCCGAAAGGCCCCGCCTGACAGATGCGGATCATCCGCTGCTTGACCAGTTCCAGCAAGGCCATTAGGGTATAGATGACCAGACGCCGCTCCGGCTTACCGTTCAGCAGCTCTGTAAAAGTCAGTGATCGACGCTCCCGTAATTGATCCATAATCTCATTGATCCGGTCCGCCAGGGAAGTCCGGTCTAGGTCAATTTCCATCAGTTCCGGTTGCCCCAGATTGCCGAGTACCTGCCGGAAGGCATCCACCAGTTCAAATAGGCCGATCTCCTGCCACGCATGATGGTCTTCGTCATCCGGCGGCGGCGCCTCCACCAGGGGGGCGGCGCCCCTTATGAAGACATCCCTTTCGAGAACATCTCGCGCCTGTAGGGATTGGGATGCATTCTTGAATGCTTGATATTCAAGGAGTTGCTCCACCAACTCGTGACGGGGATCTACTTCCTCTTCCCCCTCTTCCGGCGTCTCGGGCAATAACAGCTTCGACTTGACATGCAACAGAGTCGCCGCCAGGACGAGATATTCGCCCGCCAGATCGAGATTCAACGTCTTGAGAATATCTATATACTCAAGATATTGCTTCGTAATTAGGGCGATGGGGATGTTGTAGATATCAAGCTCATTCTTCTTGATCAGATACAGCAGCAGATCCAGAGGACCTTCGAAGATGTCGAGCTTGACCTTATAATCCATAACTGATTTTCATGGCCGCCCGAACCTCGTCCATCGTCTTCCTCGCCACCACCCTGGCGCGAATATCACCGTCGACGATAATGTCCCTGACTTCCTGGAGATGATTACGATAATATTCCTGGCGTTCATGAATGAGGCTCATTCCGTTTTGAATACCCGCACCGAGGATCTTTTTGCAGTCCGTACAGCCGATGCTGGCGTTCCGACACTGCCCTGCGATCTCACTTGTTTTTTCCAGGGGCGTGTATAGCTCGTGAAAGGTGAAGACGTTGCACAATTCGGGACGACCCGGGTCTTTCCGGCGTTGCCGCTGGGGATCGGTAAACATGGCAGCGACCTTCTGCTTCAAAACATCCCCCGTATCGCTCATGCAGATCGAATTATCAAAGGACTTGCTCATTTTCCGGCCGTCGATCCCCAACAGCTTCGGCACCTGCGTCAGCAAGGGTTCTGGGACGGGAAATATCTCCCGGTAGAGGAAATTGAAGCGCCGGGCGATCTCCCGGGTCAGCTCGATATGGGGCAACTGATCAACCCCCACGGGGACGCCATAGGCCTTGTACATGATAATATCCGCCGCCTGGAGGACCGGATAGCCCAGGAAACCGAAATTGGAGAGATCCTTGCTGGTCAGCTCCTCCTTCATCTCCTTGTAGGTCGGGTTTCTTTCCAGCCAGGGCAGGGGTGTGATCATGGTGAGGAGGAGAAACAGCTCGGCGTGCTCCTTGATGTTCGACTGGATGAAGAGGGTGCTTTTTGCCGGGTCCAGACCGGCACTCAACCAGTCAATAACCATATCGATGATGTTGTCGGCGATTTCGCCCGTCTCGGCATAATCGCTCGTCAGGGCGTGCCAGTCGGCGACGAAGTAAAAACACTCGTAGGCGCCGTCGTTCTGGAGATCAACCCAATTCCGGAGCGCCCCGTGCAGATGACCTAAATGCAGTTTGCCGGTCGGCCTCATGCCGCTTAAAATTCTTTTCAGTGCCACCGAACCTCCATATGATGTGTAAATTTGCTTGCTGCATAACAGAAAGAGTCTCACCGGTCAAGGCAAACCGGGGCGAACGGGGGTCAGACTTACATATTGACATTTTATGGTGCTTCTGCTAATTTTTACTTATGGCAAGAAAAACAAGGATAGAATTCGAGGATGCTCTATACCATGTCATAAACCGTGGCAATCAGAAGCTAAATATATTTCAAAATGACGCTGATTTTTCTCAGTATCTTACTATCTTGTCAGCCTACAAAGAGCGGTACGGGTTTATTCTCCATGCCTATGTCCTGATGAGTAATCATGTGCATATATTGCTCGAAACATCAAAAGTCCCTCTTTCAAAAATTATGCAGGGCATCAACCAAAGCTATACCATGTATTTCAACAGAAAATACGGTACGGCAGGACATCTTTTTCAGGGCAGATACAAAGCGATTCTCTGCGATCGTGATCGATACCAGCTGAGTCTTGTGAAATATATACATATGAATCCAGTAAGAGCCGGAATAGTTGAGGCGCCTGAAGAATATCGATGGAGCAGCCATCAGTATTATTTGCAGCAAGTTGATAAGAAGGGCATTGTGGATACAGAATCGGTTTTAAGGATGTTTTCGGAGGATACGGAAGCGGCAAGTCGACTCTATAGATCTTTTATGGGAGCGGACGCTTTAATTCCAAGGGAAGACGTTTACTGTACTGTTGAGCAAAGGATATTGGGAGACGAGTATTTTGTCGAGAAGGTGCTTAAAAAAAGTAGCGTGAAGATTAAAGCAACGAGGGGAGATGGGGAATATTCATTAGAGGAAATCGCCAAGGCAATAGAAGGAGTCTATGGGATCTTGATTGGAGAGATACGGTCAATAAACAAATCAGGCAGGCTTTCCAGAGGAAAAACAATGATGAGTCTTGTTGCCAATGAATATGGATATAAGGGCAAGGAGATAGCGAAATTCATCCACAAAGACCCGGTTGTTGTAACCCGGCATCTAAAAGAGAGAGCGGCTTCAGAAAAAGAAATAGAAGGAGTCGTAACCGCTCTTAAGAACAGTAAATGTCAATAAGTAATTCCGTTTCTAAATCAAAGCGCTATCTTCGTTGGCTTCGTCATCGGCCCCTCGACGTATTTCCATATACGCCTGCGTCGCCTCTTCCTTGCCGCCTTGATGTCATCTTTTGATTTAGGAACGGAATAAGTCTGCCCCCAGCTATTTTTTTACCAATAAAAAATAAAGCTCCCCGCTCTCCTTCATGGCACCAGCGGTCCTCTCCGCTGTCTCGCCGGTGCCGCAGAAAAGGTCCACCCTCCCCGGGCTTTTAATGGCGGCGCCCGTGTCGTGGTTCAGGACGAAGCGGGAAAAGGGCTGCCAGGATGTGATCTTTCCCTTTTCGTCATAAACAGGTTTTCGTGTTTTGATCAGGGCCAGAGCCCCTCTTGGATAAATGTCCAGATCGGTAGCGATGGACCTTCCCGCCACCAGGGGTAGATTCAAGGCCCCCAAGGGGCCCTCTGGGGCGGTCCGGAAGAAGACGTATCGTTCGTTGTAATTCATCAGTTCCTGACGCTCCTTCGGATGATCGATAAGAAAACTTTTCATCTGTTCGTAAGACTTCCCGTTCTCCTTTAAAAGTCCCTTTTCGACCATCATGCCGGTCAACCCCCGGAATGGCCTTCCGTTGGACTGGGCATAGGTAACATGGAGCAGGCGGCCTTCGGGAAGACGGATCTTTCCTGATCCCTGGATATGAAGCAAAAATAGGGCAACCTGATCATCGACCCAGGCGATCTCCAGTCCCCTGCCAGCGAGAATACCGTTCTCATCAATTTCCTGGCGGCTGAAATGAGGAATCACCTCCCCATTATGTAATCGTCCTACAAACTTATTTTGGCCATCTTGACCACCAGCACGATCCACAGGCACGACCACCGTTTCGTCGGGGGTTTTGTATAGGGGATACCGGAAGCGATCCGTTTTGGTCCGTGATCCATCCAGAATCGGCTCAAAATACCCCGTAAAGACTACGTTGCCCCCAGCACCGTCCCTATTCGCCGCCGCTCTGACAAGGATAAACTCTTCTCTGATTTTCCGCTCTTTTTCCTCCGGCGTCGTATCTCGCCTCATGATCCTCAGGAATTTCTTCAGTCCGTCGATCATTTCCCGGGAGGAGTAACATTGATCCGGCAAGCAGTAAGACCCGTTAGAGCCCGCCTTTTCATAATACTGAATGCTCAGGGCAATGGCTTTTTCAAGGGAATCAAGATCAAGGTCATCCATTTGCCCCCCCTCTTGGACAGAAGCAAAAGGGGCCTGGCCGCCCCGGGATTCCTCACGGGGCCTTTCCGAAATGGGCGCGCATCCGGCAAGAAAAAGGGCCGGAAACAAGATCAGGAAGATGATGATCCTTTCGCGCACCTTCATAATTCGATGATCATCGCTATTTCATCGCAATAGTCAGGATACTTCGAGCAGCGGAAGCAGTCGGTCCATATCTTTTCCGACAGGGAGGAGCGGTCCACGACATGAAACCCCACATGTTGAAAAAATTCCTTTTTATAAGTTAGCGTAAAAATTCTAAACAGTTCCAGGGTAATCGCTTCGGATATGCAAGCCTCAACGAGGATTCTGCCGATGCCCCGACGGCGGTAAGCTTCATCGACGTAAAGGGAGCGGACTTCGGCCAAGTTCTCCCAAATAATATTCATGGCGCAAACCCCAGTGATCAGTTGCTCCTGCTCATCATAATAGACAAAAAAATCGCGGAGACTGCCGTAGATGTCCATCAGGGACCGGGGAAGGATCTCCTCCTTGCTGGCAGAAACATTAATCATCTTATGAATGGTCTTAACATCTCCTACTCTGGCTTTTCTTAGCATGATTCCCTCCTTTGCGCCATCATGAGCATCTCCCGGGCATGCCTTCTCGTTGTATCCGTCATTTCCAGGCCACTGAGCATCCGGGTAATCTCTTCAATCCGCTCTTCTTCCGATAGCGCCTGAATCATCGTCAGGGTCCTGTCCTCGGCAACAGTTTTCGTCACCAGATAATGACGGTCTCCGAAGCAGGCAATCTGGGGAAGATGGGTGATGCAGAGAACCTGATGGCGCTCGGCAACATCCTTTATCTTTTTACCTACAATCTCCGCCGTGGCGCCGCCGATGCCACTGTCCACCTCATCAAATACCATGGTCCCCACGGAACCTGTCCGGGCCAGAACATGCTTCATGGCCAGAATCACCCGCGACAATTCACCCCCAGAGGCCACGCGCTGCAGGGGCTTGGGTGTTTCTCCCGGATTCGCCGAAAGATGGAACTCAATCCGGTCTATCCCCTTGGGGGTAAAGGAATCCTCCTTTTCATCCTCTTCCTTGAAGACGACCTCGAAGACCGCCGCTTTCATCCTCAGGGCATGAATTTCTCTTTCAATATCCTTCTTTAAACGCCGGGCGGCGGCATGTCGAGCCTCGGACAGCTCCCGGGCCTTTTTCTCCATATCCTTATAAACATCCTTCGTGGTTACGTCTATCTCTTCAAGGGCCTCCCCGATGGAAACAATGCTTTTAAGCTCTTCTTCCATGTCCATTTTTTTCTTTATTACCTCAGCGAGGGTAGGACCATGTTTCCGCTTCAATTTGTGGATGAGTTCGATCCGGTCTTCAATTTGTTCCAGACGCCCGCCGTCAAAGGACAATTCCCTAGCGTAATCCCGCAGGACATAGGCGGCATCCTCCAGGCGGTAGTAGCTGTCCTCCAAATCCGTTTCCTTGATCTTCAGCCGGGAATCAATCTTCTTAATATCCTCGATAGCGGCGATGACACCTTTCAACTCTTCGAGGAGGGACCGCTCCCGACCATAGAGGATTTCATGGGCTGCCGTTGCACGTTCCATGAGCTTCTGGGCGTTCATGAGGACCGTCTTCTCCTCGGCGAGGATGACGTCTTCCCCTAGCAAAAGTTCCGCTTCCTCAATTTCCCGAATCTGAAAACGAAGGAAATCTTCCCGTTCTTCCCGCCGCCGGTTCACGGCCTCCAGGGACCGGCGCTTCTTCTTCAGGGATTGAAAGCGGCCATAGAAAGCCTCGTAATCGCCCCTTAAACCTAGATGATCGCCGAAGGCATCAAGGATGTCGATATGGTTCTCTTCCTTCAACAGGAGTTGATGCTCATGCTGTCCACAGATATTGATCAGGGATTCACCCAGTTCGGCAAGCATGGCGAGGTTGGCAAGATTTCCGTTGATGTACACCCGGTTCTTTCCCGAGCGGGAGATGACCCGCCGCACCAGAAGATCCTCATTCCCACCCATTCCCCAGGCAGCGAGTTTATCCCGCAGTCCGTCCCCATCTTGAAGATGAAACAGGGCTTCTACGGTCGCCGTGTCCTCGGCGGAACGGATCATATCGGTCGACGCCCGATCCCCCAGCAAGAGACTGACCGCCCCCATGATGATGGACTTACCCGCTCCGGTCTCTCCCGTAAGGATATTAAGCCCCGCACTGAACGTTACATTCAATGCATCGATGATGGCAAAATTCCGGATGGTCAGTTCGGCTAACATCTCTATTTGTCCTCAGTGAAATTAAATGTCACTTTTCTGATTACCCGTGCGCTACCCATGCCGGCTTCAGACGGTCCGGTTCAAACCCGCAGGCAATCCGCCCCAGCCAAGTTTGGAACGGAGGATCTCTAAATAATCACGGTGAGGCGAAGCAACCAGCATCGTCACATAATGCGATCTCTGGATCGTCATGACATCCCCCGATTTAAGGGTATGGAAAACCTGCCCGTCCAGGGTCACCGTGGCCCCTTGTTCCTTGGACCAGATTATCACCCGGATAGCTGCCTCGCCGGGGAGGATCACCGGCCGGTTCGTCAAGGTATGGGGGCAGATGGGATTGATAATTATGGAATCATGCTGGGGAAAAACGATCGGCCCTCCTGCGGAAAGGGAATAGGCCGTCGATCCCGTGGGGGTGGAAACAATGAGCCCATCTGCCTTGAAGGTATTGAGGTATTTGCCATCCACCTCCGTTTCCATCTCTACAATCCGGGAAAGGTTCCCGCGATTGATAACAGCGTCGTTAAGGACGGTCCGCTTTTTTACGACTGTCCCCTCGCTTTCCACCGTAACATCCAGCATCATTCGTTTCTCGGTGAGAAAACCTTGCTGCCGGAAGATCTCAAAGGCATCGATCATCTCGTTAAGGTTGACTTCCGTCAGATAACCGAACGCTCCCAGATTAATTCCCACAATCGGAACGTTAAATTCCCTTACCGCCCGGGCCGTTCTGAGCATGGTGCCATCGCCGCCGAAGACGGCTATTATATCCACCATCGCCGCCAACTGTTTCCGGTCATATCCGGGACCGGCGCCGATGGCCTGGGCGATACCCTTATCCAGAAAGACCTCCAAACCTCTTTCCAGGCACCAGGTCCTGAGTCTCTGCGTGTAGTCTCCGGCCTTCTCCTTGGCTGTATTGGCAACAATCCCGACTTTTTTCACCTGAGAACACCCCCCCGAAGGATATTTTCACAATCCCGGGCGATATCAAGGACCAACGTCCCTGCCGAGGGGAGATCCCTGATCGCCCCCACCGTCTGTCCAATCTGAAGTTCTCCTTCCTCCAGATCGCCGTCAAACATGCCGATTTTTGTCCTTTTCTCTCCGATAATCCGGAGGAGCTCTTCTTCCGTTGCTCCATGCTTCTCCGCCTCGAATACTCTTTCAAACCAGGTGTTCTTGATGACCCGGGCCGGTATGAGCTTCCGAAGGATGAGAAAAGTGTCCGTCGGAGAAGCATGGAGCATGGCCTGCTTGAAATGATCATGGGCGCTCGACTCTATGGTCGCTGCAAAGCGGGTGCCGATCTGGACTCCCTCCGCACCCATCGCCAGGGCCGCAGCCATCCCCCGGCCATCGTAAATCCCTCCGGCAGCAATCACGGGAATCTTCACGGCATCCACCGCCTGGGGAACAAGGACCATAGTCGTCAGTTCATCCCGACCGTTATGCCCTCCGGCCTCAAATCCTTCCACGACCACGGCGTCTACCCCCGCTTCCTCGCACTTGACGGCAAGATCGGGCGTCGCCGTTACATGCGCCACCTTGATCCCCTGTTCTTTTAAGCGGTGCGTATATTTTTTGGGACTGCCGCCGGAGGTAAAGATAATCTTCACCCCTTCTTCAAGGATGATGGAAACCATCTCTTCAGCATACTGGAAAAAGATGGGCAGATTCACCCCCCAGGCACCTTGGGGATCTTCTTTTTTTATCTTGCGGATATGCTCCCGCAGCAGTTCCGGCGTCATGGAACCGGCGCCGATGAGGCCGACGGCCCCCGCTTTCGCTACTGCCGCGGCAAGGCGCCACCCGCTGACCCAGATCATCCCCCCCTGGATGATGGGATATTTTACACCGAAAAGGTCCGTTATTCTCGTTCTGATCATGGGGCCCTCCTTTTCGAGGCGGTTATCGCCGTTTCGTATTCTTCTTTGACATAATCGGGCAAAGTATTAACAAGGGCGCCTTTTAGAATATCCTCTCCCGAGCCCATCGCCCCGATAGTCCTGACCATCAGTACTTCTTTGTAAGTTCTGGGAGGATAGACCCGTTTCACCGTTTTTCTTTCCCGATCAAAGAACTGAAGATAGCCCCGGCGCACCGTCCGCCCATAGACATTTAGAGTAACGGCTATTTCTCCGGAAATGTTTTCCATCTGATGAATACCTGCATTCAGGGGGAGAACGCAAGTAATTTCCCCTGGCTTCAAGACCTTCGCAACCGCTTCCTCAAGTTCCGCATAACCCGCCATGGCACCGTCATCCCGCCGCCGGAATTTAACTTCTTTGATGTCATTGATGAAGCTCGCTACGATCCCCCAAGATCCGTGGTCGTGAATCGTATCCACGGAAAAAGGCTCCCAGATATAGGCCAGGACGAGAAAAGATTGATCGGGGCTTCGGTAAAGGGTCAATTCGTTTGGCCAGAGGGTCGGCTGCTGCTGTTTCAGCCATGTTCTCTCAATTAATGCCTCCTTCAGGAAATCCCGGAACCAGAGATCCGAGGAAATGAGCTCCTGAACGATGGGAATTCCTTTTTCGAGAGTTACGGAAATATCCTCGTTCTTTCCTGCCACCTCCTGAAAACGGTGGCAAAAATTTTCAAAATCCTTTTGCATTGATAAAGCTCCTCGGATTTTACATCGCCCCTACCGGGGCTCCCTGGCGCCGTACCGCCGTAAGTGCTGCCAGGAACGGTAAGCCGGATCATGGGGGTCGGCTGTCAGGGCTTCCTTTTCCCGGAGATATTTTTTTACGATCCCCGGTTGTTTGTGTAGTTTTCGATCCCGTCCGATGGGGCAGACCTTGGTGCAGATCCCGCAGGGATAGGTCCGGCTTTTCGTCAGCTCTTCCGCCATTTCGAGACACGCCGGTTTATCATAATCACCGATGAGGCAATCGTCGCGAACCCGGAGCGCGTCCTTGGGACAACACTTCGCACAGGCCTCGCATTTTATGCAAAGGTCTTTTTCCATCAGGGGATCCGGAGGCAAGGCCAGGGCAGTAAATACTGACACAAATCGGACCCGGGGGCCAAATTCCGGGGTCAGCAGGCAGTGGCTGAGTCCGATATTGCCAAGTCCCGCATATTTCGCCGCCATGACATGGCCAAAGGGAGCGCCAGGCCATTTTCTGAAAGCTCTGAGGCTGTTGTAGCCGTCACGGCTGAAAAACGTGGCGGCATGGCCGAGACGGTTCAGATACCGGGTGGTATCATAGGCCAGGGCATCCAGTTTTATGTTGACCGTTTTGTACAATTCCATGTGGAGGACGGACGGTGTCGTCTCCACGATCGGCAATGGCATGCCCATCCCCATAACGATGACGGTGCGGGCAGGCTTCCAGATAGCTTGGGGACGAAAGTCATCAGGCACAATCCCTTCCGTGACCCATCGCTCCACCGGTGCAAAACCCACCAGATCGGCCCCCGTCTCCCGGCAGAATATTTTTATATTTTTACTAAGATCTTGAATTTCCACAATATGCCTCAGATGTGAACCTCGGAAACGGCCCGCTGTAGAACGCTTTTTACATAAGCATTCAATGTCATGCCTTCATCAAGGGCATTCACGACCAAGTGCTTATGGAGCTCGGGATCAAGACGGATGTTGAACGTGCCCTTGAAGGGTTTTTCGGGTTCCCTGCCTTCTTCGACGCACATATCGAGATAATCATCAACTCCATCCCGGAAATCCTTCACAAGATCGTCAACAGTCTTTCCCTCATAGGCGATGTGAGCCTTTTTCATCCCCATAACGCGACCGTAGAAAAGCATATCATCTTGATCGAATTGAACATTCCCGGTGTACCCTTTATGCTGCAAAACATTTTTCATGGTGCAACTCCTATGTCTGTCAAAAATTCCCGTATCGTCTCTACCGTGCCTTTCGATATGACCTTTCCCGGGTGCGGTGCATGAACATGAAGACTGTAATCACGGCACTTGAACCTTACACGAGACCCCTTGCCCTCTTTCATGATGGCGCCGATCCCCTGAAGCAGCGAAACGGTTTCCTGCCAAGGAATATCTGATCTTGTAGGCTTCTCAAAGATCATGGACAGGGTCTTTTTCTGTTTGGCGCTCATGGATCTCTTATGCCAGAAAGGATTACAAAATGCAAACTGATTTGTAGTTGCATTCTGTAATCCTTCAAGTCATCAATGAGCCACCATAACTCATTGAATGGCGCTCGCGCACCACGCTCCATGCCTGGCGCACCAAGAAAAAACCCGCTATTTCTAGCGGGTTTTGTACTTCCTTGGATTGCATCGGACTGTCAAATGGTGGAGGCGGGGGGAATCGAACCCCCGTCCGGAAATATTCCACTGCAGGTTCTACGTACATAGCCTTTGATTTGCTTTCGCCAACAGCCCCTCCCAAAGGCAGGATGAACCGTGACTATCCTGAGAGATTTCGCGTCCCTCCCCCCAGGCCTGGGAGTTCAGCTATCCTACCTGTATTGCGCCCTGTCTGACCCGGCAGGCATGGTCAGGAGGACGTTAGCCGCTTTACGCGGCTAAGGCGTAATCGTAGTTGTCTGCGATTATGGTTTTCCTACCTGTTTAACGAGGCCTGTAGGAACCTCGGTACGCTGCTACAGCTTCAA
>Ga0247841_10002245_pt1 | contig 39503 bp, 35 predicted proteins | sample LaCruzMarch2015__2_FD_192410 | JGI IMG/M metagenome (GOLD analysis project Ga0247841, IMG submission 192410) | Freshwater microbial communities from meromictic Lake La Cruz, Castile-La Mancha, Spain - LaCruzMarch2015_18m | ecosystem: Environmental > Aquatic > Freshwater > Lake | place: Spain... | reverse complement strand
ATGCCGACCGCCGCTTCATTTGCGGCCCGGCGAACCGCGTCGGAGGATGGCGCTAGTTCACGAAGCGACGTGGCCAATTGACGGACCGGAGGCAAATCGGACTTGCGCTTGAACAGAGTATCTACAGCGCGAGTGGCGCTGCAGTGGCTGCCAGCAGCGCTGCAGTGGCCGCGAGCAGCAGCGAGCAGCCACTGGCAACGGATCCCAGTGGCCCCGAGACGGGCTCCTTCCGGGTGATTCGCGGCGGCTCCTGGGGCAGCGACGCCGGCTTCTGCCGTTCGGCGTACCGCGGCTACAACGCGCCGTCGTACCGCGTCAGCTCCTTCGGTTTTCGCCTTTCGAGGACTGGCCCTTTACACTCTTACCCTTTTACCCTTGTCCCGCGCGAGCCGGCGCCAAAGCCCGACCCCATCCCCAACCTGCGCGACCCGCTCCCTGACGGGACCCAAGGCCCGGCGATGGTCTGGCTGCCGGGCGGCACCTTCACCATGGGCCAGGACGACAGTCCCTCCGAGGACGAAAAGCCCGCCCACCCGGTGCGGGTCGGCGCCTTTTCCATCGGCCAGTACCCGGTGACCTTCGCCGAGTACGACCGTTTCTGCGCGGCGACCGGTCGGGAGAAGCCGCAGGATCAGGGTTGGGGCCGCGATCGACAGCCGGCCATCAACGTCAGTTGGGACGACGCCCAGGCGTACTGTGTCTGGCTGAGCGGGGAGACTGGCGAGACCTACCGTCTCGCGACCGAGGCCGAATGGGAATATGCCTGCCGTGCGGGCGGCCAAACCCGGTGGTCATATGGCGACGAGGAATCGCGGCTCGGCGACTATGCCTGGTACGCCAAGAATGCCGGAGACAAGACCCACCCGGTCGGAGAGAAGCGCCCCAACGCCTGGCACCTGTACGACATGCACGGCAATGTCTGGGAATGGTGTCAGGACTGGTACGCGGGCAACTATTACGTAGGGTGCGGTGAGGAACGAACCGCACCAGCCCCCAGCGGTGCGGTTCGTTCCTCACCGCACCCTACGGCGCACTCGCAGTCCACTGGCGCTTACTCGCAGCTTGCTGCAGTCGCTACCAGTGGCGCACAGCAGCCCGCCAGTGAGAATCCCAGTGGCCCTGAGTCGGGCTCCTACCGGGTGGCTCGGGGCGGCGGCTGGGGTGACACCGCCGACTACTGCCGTTCGGCGTGGCGCCCCATCAGGCTCCCGTCCCTCCGCGACGGCTTCCTCGGCTTCCGCCTTTCGAGGACTGGCCCTTGGCACTCTTACCCTATTACCCTGGTCGGCGCGCCACCGCCCGAGGCGCCTGCGCCGGCGGCACCGGCCGCCCAACCCCGCTTCGCGCCCTATGAGGTCTTCCGCGATCCGCTGGAGCGCGCGGACCGGGACGGCGTCACACCGGCGCTCGCGGCCCCGGAGATGGTCTATCTCCCCGGCGGGATCTTCCAGATGGGCGACGAACAAGGCGGCAGCGACGAGCGGCCGGTCCATCCGGTCAGCGTCCCCGCTTTCGCCATGGGACGCACCCCGGTCACCTGGCAGGACTACCGACGTTTTTGCGAGGCGACCAACAGCCACTGGCCGGAATGGTTGAAGAAGGGCAGCCCGTACCACTTGGCAACCGGCAGAGACGACTATTACGCGAAGCGCGGCATCGGCCGCGAGGCGCTGGACCTGGCCGTGGTCGGCATCGGCTGGGAGGACGCCCGCGCCTACTGTGAGTGGCTGAGCGCCCACACCGGCGAGCGCTACGCACTACCCAGCGAGGCTCAGTGGGAATATGCCTGCCGTGCCGGGACCGGGACCCGCTGGTGTTGCGGTGACGACACGGCCGGGCTGGGCGCCAATGCCTGGTTAAGCGAGAATGCGGGTGGCCGGCTCCATCCGGTCGGTAAGAAACGGGCCAACGTCTGGGGGTTTTACGACATGCACGGCAACTGTTGGGAGTGGTGTGCGGACTGGTATGCTGGAGACTATTACAAGCAACTCACTGGCGCGCTCGCACCAGCCGCCAGCAGCCTTAGGCAGCCGTCGAATGGCGGCCAGCAGCGCGCGAGTATCTGGCAGCCTGCCGCCAGTACACTCGGCATGGGTACCAGTGACGCTGCATTGAGTGCCAGTGAGCACTCGGCAATCGCCAGTGGCGCGCAGCAACCCGCCAGTAAGAACTCCCCTGGCCCCGAAACGGGCTCCGAGCGGGTTGTCCGGGGCGGCGCCTGGAACCTCTCCGCCGGCCTCTGCCGTTCGGCGTCCCGCGGCGGGTTTGCGCCGTCCGTTCGCCTCAGCAACCTCGGCTTCCGCCTTTCGAGAACCGTATAGCTTGGCACTCTTACGCTTCTTCCCTCGTCCGCGCCGGGATGCCTGGCGCCGCTCTGATGCAGCACCGCAGCGCAGTCCCCGCGTGCGCAACCGCGGGGCCTGCGCACCGGTGCATATCATCCTGAGGTCGCGCTGATGCTGATCCGGGTCGTCACCCTGGCCTTCGAGCCGATGACCGGGCGTTTCAACCACGACCCGGTGCGCGACTTCATCGCCGACAACGAGGTCGCCACGATCAGCGACTCTTGTTCGCCGACGACAAGGCGACCCTGTACCTACACAGCCCGCCGCAGCGCGGCGAGGTCATCGACGCCGAGTCCGGTAATCGCGGCGATGGCCGCATCGCTCAGGTCGGTACCGTGGATCAGATTGACGGCCGTCAGGCGCAAGGCTTCGGCCCGACCTTTTTCCAGACCTTCCTCCAGACCTTTCTCCCGGCCTTCCTCCAAACCTTCCTCCCGACCCTCGTCCCGCGCATCCTTGAGCAAGCTGCGCTCGTCGCGCAGCGCCCGCTCGCGCACGAAGGCCAGGCGCCGGGCCTCGGCATCGGCACTCAGAGTCTTGAGTTTGTCCAGTGCGGCGCGCAGCGGTGGGTCGACGATTTGCGCCATGGTGTCTTCCTCCTGCCAGTGTTCGAAGAGCGTAATCCAGGCGCGGAGTGCGCCATCTGTCTGTTGGAGCCGGTCGGCTTTGCGCAGTTCGATCAGGTTGAGTTGCAGTTCCTGACCCACGGTCACCGCCGGGCGCGCGGCATCGCGCATCTCAAAACACCACAGTGCCTGATCCTGGTGCGCCGGGTCCTGGAACAGGTCGAAGTCGAGCAGGTGGATGCCGATGGCCGGCGGGAGTTCACCGTAGGATGCGGTGAGGCACGAACCGCATCGCAGGTCACGCGGGGAGTGCTGCGGTTCGTGCCTCACCGCATCCTACGACCCGCGGCGTCTTCGGCCAGCAGGTCCAGAATGATGTATTTTCCGTGCAGTTCCGCGGCATCGATAGCCGGATTCTTGACCGCGATGTGCGTGATCGGCGCCGCGCACCGGCGCACGGCATTGATCAGCGCGACCAGCAGGTCCGGGGCGTCGGCGAACAGACGCTTGAATACATAGTTGTTCTTGGGGTCGAGCAGGTCGCACATCACCAGGGTCCGGCGGCGTGGGTCGAGTGTCGAGCATAGCACCGTCGCTGATCCGCAGGGCACTGACTGCCGCTGCGGTCGGCGCGCCTGTCGCGCCATCGGCCCGGCCAAGATACGCCTGCCACAGGTCGTCCCCGTCCTCGCGCTTGAACTGGTCGCGCCGTGTGGCGTGTGCCCGTGATTTCCTCAACAGCCGTGATTTGTAAGACATGGCCGGAGGACGACCGAAAATGAGCACCGCGCAACCGACTGCACTCAAAGTGTATCTGGACTTACCGCCGCAAATGCAGCGGCTGCTGCGCACGCCGGTGACCGAGGTACTGCGCGGCCAGGGCCTCGCACTGCCGCCGGGTATCGGCGAAGAGGCACTGCCGGCCGCCCCGGGCGGGGTGCGCGACCGGGATTGGGGGACGGTCATCAGCGCCGCGCCGGAATTCGCGCTGGCCTTGGGTACCGCGACATCCATGATCATCCTCGCACTGTCAAAGTATCTGCGCGATCGGGAGCGTGCCCCGCGCGTGATCGAGGTCTGCCAGGTGCTGGAGGTTACCGGCCCCGACGGCCTGCCGCAGCAGCTGCTGGTCCAGAACTCGGTGTTGGTCGAGCCGGGACCTGAGCTGCAAGTCACACTGGATGCCCACCTCAAGACGGGAAAGGGGCTCCTGGTGCGGTTCAAGGCCGACGCCTGAGGCCCGCCCACCGATGTCCAGCAAGGCACTGCTGCTCGGGCGCAACGGCGGCGACCTTCAATGGTGCTACCGGGACGATGCCGATGGGCTGGGCGAGTGTGATGCGCGCAAGCTGCGTGACGCGCTGGCGCGGCACCACTACGAGCCCATCGTGATCGGCGCGGCCGACAACCCGGGCGACATCATCAATCGTCTGACCCTCACTGCCCGCCAATGCGCGGGCGGCGACACCCTCCGCAAGTCGGCGGTCTCTTCACCCCCGCCCCTACTAAGGGTCAGGATCTCAGGTACGAAGGCGATATCACTGATAGGTTAACGTAATCCCCGCCGATTTCAGCAGTTCGGCCTCCTGCTCCAGTTCCAGCCGGGTCAGGGGGTGCGCGTTCAGCCAGTCGTCGGCGAAGTCCAGGGTCAGGTCATCCCCGCTGATCTGGAGTGTGGGGTTGGGGGTGCTGTCGGTCGAGCGGCCCCGATGGAGCAGGACGGCGAGGCGCAGGATGATGCACAGGCGCTTGGTGCAGTCCTGAATGCCCGTCGGCAGGGCGGCGAACTCCTGGACCGGAAACTTCCGTCGGTGTCCTAGGACCAGCGCGGCCAGCACCACCTGTTCCTGACGGGTGAAGCCGGCGAGATCGGCGTTGCGCAGTAGATAGGCGCCGTGCTTCTGGTATTGGCTATGTGACACCACCAGGCCGAGCTCGTGCAGGCGTGCGGCCCAGGCGAGCATCCGCGGACAGCGGGAGTCGCTGAGGCACCAGGGCGCGGTCGCCTGATGATAGAGGTGGAGCGCGGTCGCCTCGACACGCCTGCCATGGGTTTGGTCGAGATGAAAATGGCGCGAGAGGGTCAGCACGGTCCGTTCGTGCATGTCCTCATGGCGTTCGCGCCCCATCATCTCGTAGACCAGGCCCTCGCGCAGGGCGTAGTCGCAGACCTGCATGTGCTCGATCCCCAGGGTCTCGAAGACCGCCCGCAGCACCGCGATCCCGCCGGCGAACACCGGCTTGCGTTCCTCCGTCAACCCCTTGAGGTCCAGGGTCGCGACCCGGCCGGCACTGACGAGCGCGTCGCGCAAGCGGGCCAGTCCCGTGGCGGAGATGCCGTCCTCACTCCAGCCCTCGGCGGTCGCGACCGCGGCGATGGCCTTGACCGTTCCGGAGCTGCCGACCGCCGTCACCCAGCCGGATTTGCGGAAGATCTCGCGCACCGGGCGGACTTCCAGTGCGCCTGCCAGCTCGGCCCGATCCATGGCTTTGGCGGAGACCCGGCCATCGGGAAAATAGTGCAGATTCATGGTGACGCAGCCCATGTGCAGGCTCTCGCGCAACCGTGCGCTGAAACCCCGCCCGACGATGATCTCGGTACTGCCGCCGCCGATATCGACCACCAGACGGCGCTCGGCTCCGGCCGCGAGCCCGTGGGCCACCCCCAGATAGATCAACCGGGCCTCCTCACGCCCGGCGATGATGGCGATGGGGTGACCCAGTGCCGCCTCGGCGCGCTCGATGAACTGGCTGTCCGGATGCAACTGGCGCAAGGTGTTGGTGCCGACCGCGCGTACGGCGCCCAGGGGGAACCCGCGCAGCCGCTGGCCGAACCGCTCCAGGCAGGCCAGGGCGCGTTCTTCCACCTCGGGGCGCAAGCGCTTCTCGAAGTTCAGGCCCTCGCCCAGACGCACCGGCTCTTTCAGTCGATCGATGATCTGCATGTGGCCGTCACCGATGCGGGCAACGATCATATGAAAGCTGTTGGAGCCAAGGTCGACCGCTGCCACGGTCTCGTGCAGCGATCCGCCGGCGGTCGGGATGGGTTGTTCTTCGGGCATGACATCAACCTGCCTTGAGGGATCGCTATGGTAACAGACGTGTGCGTGCCGCCTGGTGACGAGGGGTAAGGCCCCCGACCGCGCGCTGATCGCCGTACCGCGACCGTGGCGGATGCCCGTACCATTGGAAAGATTCTATAAAAGAATAATTAATATTTATAATATTATGTTGCTAATGTTCTATAATTAACGTAGATACCCGCAATTCTCTAGAAGGTGATGAGGTAACGGAGATGTTGGAGACTGAAGGTAGCTTTGGCGAGGAAGCGGCCGAGGCGGTACCCCCCATGAATGCCGCCGACGATGCGCGTGGGTCCGCCCCGAATCTGGCGATCCGGCGACGGCTCGAGCGGATGCGCGAGTTGAAGCGTCTGCGCGAACTGTTGGACGACCCCGATTTCGACGACCTGAACTAGTTTCAAACCCGCCCCTGGATCTGGTTATCGCGTTCAAGGCCTGCAACGCGATCCGGCGGCCGCTGGCTGACCGTGGCCGGGTGTTCAGTGATGCCGGGGGAGTCTTTCGCCCGTGACTGAGCGTCGGTCAAGGTCCCGTCGGCGGCGCCTTGTTCGCCCTGATACAGCCGGACCGTGATCGGGTTCCCGGCGCGCACGTTGATATCACGCTGCGGAAAGGCAATCAAGATTCCATGCTCGCGGAAGCTGCGTTCGATCGCCAGATGCAGTTCGGTGGTCACCCCGACGCGCAGGTCCATGGCGTCCAGAAAACAGCGTAGCGTCAGGGTCAGGGCGTTATCCCCAAAGGTGTCAAGCGAGGCCAGCGGGGGCGGTTCCTTGAGGACGTGCGGGTTGGCGGCGGCGGTTTCGGTCAGCAGGGTCAGGGCGAGGCGGGCGTCGCTGCCGTACTCGATGCCGACAGTGATGACGATACGATTGATCTGGTCGCTCAAGGTCCAGTTGAGCAGGCGGCCGGTGATGAACTCCTTGTTGGGGACGATCAACTCCTGGCGATCCCAATTGCGGATGGTGGTGGCGCGGATCTCGATCTTGGTCACGGTGCCGGTGGTGTTGGCGATGGTGACCGTGTCGCCGACCCGCACCGGACGTTCAAACAGGATGATCAAGCCGCTGATGAAGTTGGCGACGATTTCCTGCAGACCGAAGCCGATGCCCACGCTCAGCGCCGCCACCAGCCATTGGATCTTGGACCAGCTCAGGCCCAGGGTGCCGAAGGCCATCACCACCGCGATCGCCGTGATGGCATAACTCACCAGGGTGCGTACGGCGTAACGTGTTCCCGCATTGACCTGGCTGTTCTGCAGCAGCAGGATCTCGATCAGGGCCGGCAGGTTCTTGGCCGCGACCAGGGCGACGAACAGAATGACCACCACCAGCCCGAGGTCGGCGGCGGTGACCGGGATGAGCCGCGCCGCGCCGTCCACCACGCTTGAATAGTTCCACAGGGCCATCTGCTCGAAGACGGCCAGGGCCGGCAGCATCGCTGACCAGATCAGCCACAGCCCCAGGACGGCCAGCAGGAAGACGGTCGCATTGAGCAGCTTGCGGGTCTGTTCATCAAGGCTCGCCAGATCCACTTCCGGTTCTTCCGCCACGGCCGGCCCGGCGCCGGGCTCGCGCACGGGCGTGCCGGCATCGGACTCGCGTTCGAGCGCGCCCGCCTTGGCGCTGGCGGCCTCGGCCTGGACACGGCGAGCGGTCTGGCGCTCCATCGCTGCCTGAAAGGCCAGGTGGCGGCGGGTATAGACCAGCCAGCGCATGATCACCTGCTGTACCAGCACCAGGCCAAGCGCCAGCCAGGCGGTCTGTACCAGTGATTGAAACAAGGTGCCCGCCGTATAGAGGTAGCCGAGGACTGCCAGTGCGCCCAGCGCCAGCGGGGCGCCGACGATGATGGGATACCAGACATTGCGCAGGCGGTTGGCCCAGGCCGCGGGGTTTGCCGTCAGGGTGTGTGCGAAGACGCCGGTGCGCGGATGCAGCAGTCGGCCCAGGAACACGGCGGTGCCGATCATGCCGGCGATCAGGACGATGCGGCCCAGACTCTCGCCGCGCGCCGTATCGTGGTTCAGATAGATGGTGTAGGCGATCAGGCTGGTGACGAGGATATAGGGCGTGAACCAGCGCAGGTTTCGCCGAATCTGGACCAGGACATCGCTTTCCCACCGGAAATGGCGGTCGGCGACCCCTCCGGGGATGCAGGTCAGGCGGAAGCCGCGCAGAAAATAAAAGCCCATGGCGACCTGAGTCAGTGCGCCGCCGACCGCACGGGTGAACCCGGTGGCCTCGATGGAGGCCGCGAGCTCCCGGCCCAGGAGCAGGCAGGCGAGTGGTAACGGCAGCGCCGCCAGCGCGGTCAGGCCGATCGCCTCCAGCGTATGGACGAAGCGGTCGGTGCGCACCCGTCGCAGGGGCTCCGCACTCGCCAGGATCGCGCGTTTGATGGCGGCTTGTCGCCAGAACAGCACCAGGAGCGTCAGCAATCCCAGCCACGCCAGCGGTGAATGTCGCAACTCGAACCCCAGCACCTGCACCACCTCGGTCCAGTTGCCGCGCGCCAGCATCCAGGTGACCGCCGACGGCAGGCTGGCCAGGCTGTCGAGTGAGATCGGCCGCGCACTGCGGACCCACAACAGGTGCCGTGCCAGGAAGTTGTCATAGGCCGTCGCGGTCTGGATCAACTGCTCGGCCGCATCATTGAGTTCGCCCTGCTTGCGGATGAACTCCTCGCCCCCGGCCAGTGCCTTGTCGATCAAGCCGCGCCGCATGGTCAGGAGTTCCTTGAGCTCGGCGCGCACCTGTTCGGTTTGTGCATCCGGCGCGGCGGCCGACAGCGCCGTGATGGCCGTGTCCAGGTCGCGCAGGGCGCGTTGTTCCTCCCGGTGGTGGATCTGTTGCAGTGTCGCCGCGGCGATCAGTTCGCTGCGCTCGGCCATCTCTTTGCGGTGCTTGCGCAGATCCGGCAATTCGTTGCGCCGATCGATGAGGACCTCACCGAGGATCTGGTTGACGCCCGCCACGCCGATGCGTTCGCGGGCGCCGCGAAAGTCGGCCTCGATGCGGTCGCGCTCGCCTTTGGTCTGCGCAAGCAGGTCGCCGAACTGATTGAGTTGCGCCGCCAGGTCCCCGAGCGACGCGGTCAATGCGGCATTCGCCTTGGCCGTCTCCTGCACCAGCGGATGCTTGTCCACCGCGTCGCGTTGCGCGGCCGCGGTTTCACGGCGGGCCTGCTCGGCCTCGGCCTTGCGGCGCTGATCCTGCACCTCCTCCATGCGTCGCAGGCGTTCCTTGACCTGCGTCAGGGTGACGCCGGCCTGCTCGCGCTGGGCGCGGTGGAGCGCATCGCGTGCACCCTGGCTGGTCAGTTCCTGTTCGAGCGCCTGGGTCTCGGCCGTCAGCGCTGCCCGCCGGGCAGCCAAGGTCCAGGTGCCGGCCTGGATCTGCTCGGCGGACTGATCGGGTGCCGTGGGACGTGCGGCTTCCGCCTCCAGGTCATCGAGCGCCTGGCGGACCTCGGCGAGCCGGGCGCGCGCCGCGGCCGGGCGGCTGTTGGTGCCCTCCAGGGCCTTATCGATCTCAGCGATGCGGGCCTCGAGTGCTGTCGCCTCGGCCTGCGTCGTGGTCAGACGTTGACTGAGCTCAGCGGCGCTCAGCGCGGCGAGTGCGCGCGGGCTGGGCTGGTCGTCGTCACCCGGCTCGGTTTGCAGTTGCTTGCGGATCGCGGCCGTCTGGTCGGGTGCCTCCGTCACCGCCTGCTTGTACTCCGCGGTCTGGGTCGCGAAGTCGCGTGCGGAGTCCAGATAGGCGGAGGTGCGCCGATAGGCCTCGAGCAGCGCCGTCTTGGCGGCCTCATCCAGGGTCTTCGAGGCTTCCGTCTCCTTGATCCGGGCCTCGATCTCGGCCGGCAGCGGGACCCCCGGCGCCGTCGCGGCGGGTGGGGATGTGCCGCTGGCGGCCTTGTCCGCCGGTGCGGACAGTCCGGTGGGCGGCCAGCCGCTGACGAACAAGGCGAGCAGCAGCAGGCACGCGAGGGCGAGCAGGTTAGGCCGCCCGGGCGCCTCGCGGCGCGGGCGGGCCGCGGACGGAGAACCGGAAGGGCAACGCGAAAGCGAGGAGATGTGCATGACTTCTGGGATCATTGGTCCAGCCGCGCTCTGCGCGCGAACCAGACTCCTCTTTGCGGAACAGAGCGGTCGGCGGCAGAACCACGCTTGAGTCCGTCACGGCGAAGGAACGCGGGGTGGCGGCAAACAAACTTGCCATGATCGCATCGCGTGCGCGGAGAAGCCATAGCGCTTGACGCGATTGAGCCGATCCGGCGCGGACAGGTCGCCACGGCCCGGCACGATCGCGCGTCCGTTACCCTAGATCCGGCAATGACTCACACCAGGACACAAAAAACACCAAGAAAAACAGCTAACTTCTTAGCTGATTTCATGCAGAACTTCCGGGTGACGAGCCACGATTTTCAATAACGTCTCAGCGACTCCTGACGGCCTGCGACGCCCCTGCTCCCACTGCTGCAACGTCCGTGGTGAGACGTGGAGTGCTGCCGCGAACTGCGCCTGAGACAGACCACACCGCAAGCGGGTTGCCGCAATCTCGTTCGGCTCCACCTCGTAGACCGAGCCATAGCGCCCCGCCTTGATATCGCGAACGGCTTGCAGCAGTTCCTCGCCAATATTGCGTTGCGCATCGCGCTCAAGAATCTCTTGTTCAGTGAGTGGCATAGCCAAACTCCTCTGCAATTGGCCGCAGCACGTGCGAGCAAATCGTCTCGGCTCAATATAGATTGCGGACTGTCCATGAGTTTGGTAGTCATATAATCTATATGTTATCATTATACGAAAATCAAATCTATATTGTTAAGGATGGCATCAACGCGACAGGCAAGAAAAATTAAAAATGTCTAGACTGCGATCGGCAGTTTGTTACTGATCCGCTGAAACCACCGATACCGATACTACAAAAGCGCTGATCGAGCGGTTATTGCTGGAACGGATTTCTCTTGCCGGAATCGCTCGCGTTACCGATGTCTCCGAGAGCTGGTTACGGACCTATGTTAATCAGAAATATCAGAATGTACCACATGAGGTCGTTGTTAAAAATAGACTGGCGGGCACTTAACCCATCTTTAACATGACCCCATTGATTTAGCCGTTCAACGGAACCCTAAGACAATGATTGATAAGTACACGGTATCCCGAACCCTCAATGTAGTGCCAATTTATTTTTCGGGGGGGCTGGACCCTGCACGCGAGACGTTGTAGCGTCTTCGATATACATCCCGCGAAAAGCCATCGGCTCAGAGCGAGAACACCCCCAGACAGGTTCTTGAGACTTGGGGGTCTGGAAACCACCGCCGGAGAGACACGTTGATGGGTATCTGAGCCCGGAAATTTCAAAGATTGGCAAGTTTGTAGTGCCACTCAGCCATTTTGACCGCCGCAAGCGGTTGAGATTAAATAAAAAATAATCTCATGTGTTAAAGTTGGGCTAATAATCGAATGTGACGAAATGTGGTCTTTTTTTGGAAATAAATATAATAAACAATGGGTCTGGCTCGCAATCGACCGAGAAGCCCGCGAGATTGTTGGAGTTCACATTGGCCGCCGCGACGCTGAAGCAGCGAAGGCCCTCTGGGCGTCGCTGCCGCAGGTCTACCAGGACAGCGCCGTTAGCTACACCGATTTTTGGGACGCGTATGAAGCGGCGATCCCGTCCGATCGCCACCACGCGGTAGGCAAGGCGTCCGGGCAGACGAACTATATCGAACGATTCAATGGCACGCTCAGACAACGCGCGTCTCGGCTCGTCAGGAAAGCCCTATCATTATCGAAGAAGCTGGAGAATCACATTGGTGCGATCTGGTATTATATTCACCGTTACAACGCGACGAGGCCTGTCAATCAAGTGTTCTAGATAGCATATAGATTCTAGGGCTACCGTGGTCGATAGGGCCCATCTTGAGGCGACAGATCCGGCCGCGTCATTGCGTTGCCGACGTCACGGAAACGGTCTTTCCTAACCTGTGTTCGGTAAGCGTTGCGACCTTCAGTGGTATTCAAGTCTGGAGTGCTGGAGTTGTCTTGCTCATCTCTCTGAGTCGGCGATTTTTCCTGATTGGCGGCATGACTTTCCGATGCGGAAGGACTCGGTCGCGACATCGCGTTGCCGACGTCGCGGAAACGGTCTTTCCTAACCCGTGTTCGGTAAGCGTTGCGACCCTCAGTGGTATTCAAGTCTGGAGTGCTGGAGTTGTCTTGCTCATCTCTCTGAGTCGGCGATTGTTCCTGATCGGCGGCGTGGCCTTCCGATGCGGAAGGACTCGATCGCAACATCGCGTTGCCGACGTCGCGGAAACGGTCTTTCCTAACCTGTGTTCGGTAAGTGTTGCGACCTTCAGTGGTATTCAAGTCTGGAATGCTGGAGTTGTCTTGCTCATCTCTTTGAGCCGGCGATTGTTCCTGATCGGCGGCGTGGCCTTCCGATGCGGAAGGACTCGGTCGCGACATCGCGTTGCCGACGTCCCGGAAACGATCTTTCTTGACCTGTTCTCGGTAAGCGCTCCGGCCTTCAGTGGTGTTTAAGTCCAGGGTATCATTTTTGTTCTGCGCTTGTTCACGGGCTTGTCGCTTCTCTGCCATCTCGATCAACACCCGCTCGGGATCTCGTTTATAATCTTGCTGAAACTGAGCAGCGTTATAGTTAATATAATCGCGGTACCAATTTTCCACGACCCTTTCGGCGCTGGGGCGTCTTTGTTGCTCGTTCAGCATCGTTGCGCCGTAATGCTCCGTCAGATGCTGTTGTTGGACGATTGACCCGGCTTCCTTTATTCTTTCTTCGCGGGTTCTTGCTTTATCCCAAGCTTCATCCAGTTCCTGTCTTTTTTCTTTCCAGGCCGCAGCATAGGCTGGATCATTAATTACTTGATGATCGTGGATCTTTTTGCTATCTTCGAGTTCGGGATTCATATCGCCCTTCCATTTGATATCAAGAAGCTACTTACAGTTTGCTGCGTACTTAGTATGCGGCAACTGAAACATGGTCACCGGCGCAGACAAATTTGATGCTGCGATGGGTTTTGATGATTGACACAGTTAGTCCCAAAGTCCGTCAAGGCCACTGCGGCTGTCATAATATGGTATCCGGTAGGCTTCGATAGGGTGCATTCCTTCCACAAATACCAGCATCTTGTCACTGGTGTAACGTAACATAAGTTCATTGGCCGGAATGAGCGGTTGCAGGGTGCTAGAGACGGATTGGCTTCTATTAATGCCGTAAAGATCCTGCTGGGAACTGAGTTTTTCGACGTCACGCATTCCTGCGAATCTTGACCAGTACTCGGCACTTTCATTGTCGCCGATATTGAAGACAACCCGCACGCCAGCATTACCGATGAAAGATGGCCAGCGGTTTTTATAAAGCTCTTTGAGTGCCCCCAAATCCTGGAACACGCTCCAAATCTGCACACCATAACCCGCGGCAAGACCGATCGCATTTTCCACCACTTGCACATGCCCGAGGGTTTGCAACTCATCAAGCAAGAAGCACACTGGCAGGGTAGGGGGCTGTAACCTGTCCGTCATCGCGTTCATGGCGGCAGTGAGAACGAGCCGCAGCCAGCGGTTGAAAACGGGGAACTTAGGAGCGGACAAGCAAAGAAACACGCTCATTGTGCTACGGTGGAAGTCCTCGAAATCCAAAGCTTCGCCCTTGCCGCAGGCGCTGAGACAGGCGGCAATTTGCGGAATGTCGAGGATCTCGGTTTGGCGCTGCGCGGTAGAAATAATGCCGCTTCGCTCCCGATCCTCGATATCGAGAAATGACTTTCCCATCATGAACACAAGGCCGTCGCCAGCTTCGCTTTCCAACATATCATATAAAGCCTTGATGCAATCACCAAGCAATAACTGGCGCACCTGCGGTAAATCTTTATTGTCTTTATGGATTGTCGGTGAGGTATAGACATGAAGGATCAGGGCGGCAAGCAGTTGTTGCCCTCCCGCTGTCCAGTGGTCGTGCTTTTCCGACATCATTAATGCTTCGGCCAGAGCCATGCTTTCCGCAGCCATGTTCTTCGGAGTGAAGCGTGAAAGCGGGTTGTAACGCGCTTGGGGTTTCCCGGAAATCCCGAAGGGGTCGAGGTAGTGGACACGCTCGTTGAGTTTTTGGCGCTGGCGGCCTGTTTTCTGCGCATTTTCGCCCTTGGGGTCAAGCGCGAAGACTGATCCCGGGTAGCGCAGCAAGTGCGGCAGGATCAGGTTAACACCCTTGCCGGCACGGGTACCCGCCATGATGAATACGTGCTTTTTGGTGGCGAGCCATAGCGGGTTTGTATCGCGTGCCACGTAGCCGAAAACGGCGGAGGGTGTTTGTTCTGGCATGGCGGCGGCCTAACGAAGATCAGCAGTAGACGCCGCGATGGCGCGGGAGATTTCTTCAGGGCTGGCGAAGCGTGATCCCTTGCTGTCATCGGGCAGGATGGGGGGACTGGGGATTCCAACCAGCCAGTGCCAGAATGTCCGCAATGAAGCATAAATACCCGTGGTGCTATGCCTCACCCTCTGGCGTTCAAGGGCAAAAGCATTTATGAGCTTAAACAACAGGAGGACTGGCGAAGTTAATAAGAGGAGAAATAGAAATATTACCAGTATTGAAGTTAATAACGAAACTATACCTAGAAGGCTCATGCCGAGCGGTAAGATAAGAAGAATAATGGGGAAACTCGGATCGCCCCAGCTAGACATTATGTTCAAGTCGAAAAAGATCGATACCATGCCTCCGATCATCAAACAGACGGGAAACAGAATTTTTACTACATCGTTTCTGTTTACGGCAGTTGATCGGAAAACAAAAATATAATCGAGATAAAGTACGGCGAGCAATGCCCAAGTATTGTAGGGAAGAAAGCTTGCTCGCGGAACATTAATGGGTGAAGCAACGTTAATGGGTGAAGTAACGGTAATAAGTAAAGCATTCAGAAGGAAGGGTATTACGAGAGTTAAGTAGATAAAAGTAAGGATAACCAGAGGCACCGTAATAGGAGTAATGCGGAACGAGGAAAAACGTTCGCTCAGACTGTTGGTAGCTTTTGCAGGAGCGTCAAAGACCCTAAAAAAGGAAAGCAGGGCGACCACGGGAATAACGGTGAGAACGCTGTAGTTGTCAAGGGTATATGTGGCAAGGAAGAGCAGAGGCAAAATGATGGCAACGAAGCGAAGTGGTGAAAAAATACGTCCCGAAGGGTTGTCGGCCTGTGCTCGGCGGCTCCGGTAATCCGCGAAAAGCCCGATGCCAGCGAGTGGGGCGAAAAGGAAGACGACGGCAGAGGGCATCGTTCCGAACAAGAAAATGGTGAGGACAAGGAGCGGCAGAGTAATAGCCGCGAACCGAGATGGAGAAAATCCGTAGGCGTTGATCTGAGCGACGAAGGCGGCCACTGCCGCTTGCACGCGCGGGCGCGCCTCGTCGTAGGTCAAGCGGGCGCGGGTTTGGGTTTTCGTTGCAATGTTCTCGGATGTTTGCGCTAGCCCAACGACAGCAGTCCGCAGCCATGCGAAGGCGCGTGTAAGACCGGCACGGATTGGGCGCCGCAGCAGCCAGACGACGAGCGCGAGCAGGACGGCCAACGCTCCTGTTAACAGGGCAGCAAGGATAGTCTTGTCTAGCGCGGGAAACTTGAATGAGGGAAGTTCCACCGGCAGAGTTCCGACTTTTGGTGGAGGCGGCAATTGCTCTGCGGGCTTTTCTACAACGACCGGCGCGGCGGTAGCCTCACGTCTTGCCGGTGCTGGAGAGTTGTGGGGCAGGGTCTCCGCCGCGGTGGTAAGCGATTCGCCGATCGCGAGGTGGGCGGGCGGAAGCTAAGTCGCACTGACCGGCATCGGCTGCGCAGGCGTTACTTCTCGCGCGACCGCTGACGGCGGAGGGGGGTCTATTGTAGGGGCAGAGAAGTCGACGGGAGGCGGTGCCGCCTGGCTAACCCCAGGCGGCGGTGGGGCTCCTTTCGCTTCAAGGTCGCGGATTCTTTCCGCGTAAACCTGGCGTAGGCAGGCGATGTCTCTGCAAGTGTTGCGTCTCTCACTCACCCATCTTTGTTGGGTCTGGACCACCGACGCATCACGCGCCTGGACAACCAACCCGTCAAGTTTTTCGTTGAGGGTGCGCAGATCGGCGGTGTTGCAAATAGCAAGCTCGACCGTATTTCTCGACTCACCACAGTTCCAGATAGTGGCGGGGTCGCGTGCCCCTGCTTTGGGAACGCGAATCTCAACACCCGGACCGCGTAGTTTTCTAATTCTTAGGCATTTGTCAGCGTAGGCGTAGGCGGTTCTCCCGGAGTTAAGCTCACACCAACTGTCGCCCGCTGGATGTCGGCATTGATGCGTGAGATCATCAACGCTAGAGCATTCAGCGGCGACGGGTCCACAGAACCCTGCACACAGAATCATTGCGCCAAACACTGCCGCCGCGATCTGCCGCCCGACTGTAATGATCACTTCACCCCCGCCGCGCCTTACTTGAGAAAGTCCAGCTTACTTATTCCTTTGACCCAGACTGATCGTTCCTCTTCGATCCCTATCGCGGCGGCGCGGAAACGCTTGCCTTCTATCCAAGGCTCCGTCCTTCAGTAACGATGGCCGTGCGAAGCCGTCGCGGAAACGACGACTCAAGGCCGAGCCGAGGATAGCCACGGTATCTCCGAGAAGCGAAGCTGATACTATCGTTTTTTCTAAGGGATAGCAATACTATCCTGAGAGGCATGTCAATTGCTGCACGTATCCGGGAAGCCCGCGAGCACCGGGCTTTGTCCCAGGCAGAGTTGGCCGCTGAGGTCGGCGTGACCCGCGGCGCATGCGGTCATTGGGAGCAAGGGAAAACAACGCCCAGCGTGGAGAACTTGGCGCGCGCCGCAGGTGTGCTGGCGGTCCGCTTCGAGTGGCTGGCGACCGGGCGAGGGGTCAGAGACTACGATCCCGCGGGGGCGGACGAGTGGCCCGAACGATACATCCCCGCTCCTGTGATACTGAACAGGGAGGAACGGGAACTTCTCGCCGTGTTATCCCGATTGCCGCCGGGGTGTCGGTCGCGGCTGGTGGAGTTCTTGCGGTCGATTCCGGCGTCTGTTTTGCCTTAAGTCAAGCCGATGTAGGCTGTTTCGGGTGCAATCCCTAAACGGCCCCGGCCGTTCTTCAAGGGGTGCTTGTGAAAAATCTTGCGAATCGGGACTCGCTCCACTCTGCCACATCCCCGCCGCGATCAATCACCCCGCTCCGACAGCCTGGCCGCCTTGCCGGCCGGACCCGAGTCCTCGGCACCGCGCCGTGCGCCGCCGGTTTCGTCGTAGACCCAGCGCAGGATGGCGTCTTCTACCGCCTTGCCGCGCCAGGTGGCCAGCCGCGGGTTGTTGATCAGCGAGACCAGGACCCAGCGACTGCCGCGGGCGTCGTCGAGGAATCCGGCCAGGGCCGTGACGCCCTGGGTGGTGCCGGTCTTGAGGTGGCCCTGGGCGCGCAGGGGCTCGCGCTTGAAGCGGCGATGCAGGGTGCCGTCCACGCCCAGGATGGGCAGGGAGGCCATCAGTTCCGCCATACCCGGATGGGTGTAGGCCCAGGCGAGGAGCCGCCCCATGCTCTGTGCCGAGATGCGGTCGTCCCGCGACAGACCGCTGCCGTTGTCGAGTACCAGTTCGGGGAAGTCCAGACCCTGTTGCTCCAGCCATTCCTTGATCGCGTTCCGGCCCTTGTCCAGCGTGGCCGGGCGGCCGTAGCGTTCCATGCCGATGGTCAGGAACAGGGTGCGGGCGATCAGGTTGTTGCTCCATTTGTTGACATCGCGCAGGACCACGGGCAGTTCCGGTGATTCGATTGAATGCAGCAGGGTGGCACCCTTGGGGCGGACGCCCTCGCGCAGTGTGCCCTCCAGGCGCCCGCCCAGGTCCTGCCACAGCGCCAGGACGGCACGGCCCGCCTGCTGTACCGGGTCCAGCAGGAGCCCGGCGACGCTGTCACGTTGGCATTCGGAGGCGAAGGTCCCGGTCAGTATCATGATGGTCGGGGCCTGCTCACCGGTCAGCGCGGCATGCACCCGATGGTGCTTGGTCCGGCAGGGCGCCTTGACCACTTTCAACTGATTTTGGAGCTCGAGGTTCGCGACCGGCGGCTCCAGCCAGGCGCGGAGCACCGCGGATTTGGGGTCCAGCCGCAATTCGACCTGGGTCAGTTGCTCGTCGATACTGAAGGCCACCGGCAGGGCGTTGTAGCCGGACTGTCCCTTGCCGTCGAAGGCCGCGCGGGTGGTCTGCGGTGGGTCGAAGGCGCTGTTGTCGATGATGAGGTCGCCGCCGATCGTCTGCAGACCCTGGGCGCGCAAGGCCCGGAGCAATCGCCACAGGTCGGCCAGGCGCAGGCTGGGGTCGCCGCCGCCCTGAATGATCAGGTTCCCGGCCAGCCGGCCGTTCACCAGTGGACCATCCAGCCAGGCGCGGGTCTGCCAGCGGAAGTTAGGTCCCAGTCGGCCGAGGGCCGCGATGCTGGTCAGGAGCTTGATGGTGGAGGCGGGTTGTCGCGGGATGTCCGCGTTGACCGCGATCCGCGGTTGCGTCTGGGTGACCTCGCGCAGGTAGAGGCTCAGATCGGCCTGGTCGATCTGCTGGAGCCGCAGCGCCTTGTCGATGGCGACCGGCAAGGGCTCGGCGTGCGCCAGGCCCAGGGTCGCGACGAGCACGCCGAGGAGTCGGCGCCCCCAGGTCAGGGCGCCGGGGTGGCGGGTGGTCGGGCGACGGTGGGCGGCCACGTCAGTCCCTCAAGCGGGTGAGTCGTCCTTGAACTCGCGAGTCCGTGGCTCCGTCGGCGGCTCGGTGCCCGCGTGTTGCTCGTTGCCGACGTTCATCGGGGGCGCGAGCGGGACGAAGGGCGCCGGTTCCTGCGCCGGAACGGGACTGGTCATCGGAGCGGCGACCGCCGCAGCCGGTGCCGTCGGCGCGCCCTGATCACTGTCGATGTGCTGCCGCGCGGCTGGATGCAGCGGCGCCGGGCCATCCAACTCCGGTTGCGCGGCCCAGCCAGCCCCGCCGCTATCGACCGCGCCCGATTCCAGGCCCGATTCCAGGCCCGATTCCACGCTGGACTGCACGCCGGTGTCCGCAGGGGTGTCAGGCGCGGACTCGTCCGTTGACGGGACGCGTTCACCATTGGCGCTCGGGCGCCGCCGATTGCGACTGCCGCCGCGCCGCCGCCGGGACGTCCGGGGCGGTTCCGCCGGGGACGCTTCGGTCTGGACCACGTCGGTGCCGCCGACCTCGTCCGTATCCTCGTCCTCGTCCTCATCATACCCAACCCAAGCCTCCGGTTCGACGTCGCCCGGCGCGGCGCCGCCGGATGGTCTCGTCGTCGGCTGCTGGCCTCCCGCTTCCGGCGATGCATCCACCGGTCGCTGACGATCCCAGTCGCGTGTTTGGCGCTCTTGGGGCACGCGTGGCTCGCCCGTGATCGCCGCGGCCGGACTCGCGCTTGACGCAACCGGTGCGTCTTGCGCGGCGACCGGGCTCACGGACTCGAGCTCGCGTGACGGCTCGGCGCGGGTTGGGACGCCAGGCGACGGGGCCACGATCGCATCCGCGGTCGGTGCACGATCCGTAGGCCACCAGCTCGATGACCCGGACGCCTGGTCAGCGGACCGTTCGGCCGCCGCAAGTGGCGCCTGGACCGTTGTCGTGGCGCTTGCCGGGGCCGCCGGGGAGTGATCCCAATCGCTGCGCTCGGGCACGATTGCGGCCGTGGCCGCGGGCCAGCGCGGGTGGCTGGTCTCCAACTCCGGCGGCCGCTCGATGACATCGCGTGGCGGGCTGATCTCGGTATTGTCCGTCGGATTGGGCTGCCATGCCGGCGTCTGGTGCGCTTCGTGCGTCGCGGTTGGCGGTTGCGTTGGTTCGACTGCCGTCGACGCGGGCATCACCAGCACCGGAGTGTCCGAACGCGGCGGTGCGTCGCGCGGTTCCGCCGTCCTGGTCTGCTCGGCGATTGGCGCTAAGCGCGGTTCGGCGCGCGGCAGGGTGCGCGTTTCCGGGCGATCGATCGGGGTTGGCCGACGCTCGACCCGCTCGGTCGGCGGGAGCCCCTGGCCTTCCTGGGTCGGCTCCTGAAGATCCCGGCGCGGATCGCGTTGGCCGCCGGGCGAACCGCCCGCCTGGACGCCGTCGACGGCGGACCGAGGTTCGTCGCGTCGACCCCGACCGCGACCCCCGCGGCGGCTGCGCGGGTCGCCGTCACGGCGTTCCCGCGGCTGCTCGTCTGCTGACTCAGAACGGGCGTTGTCCGCGCGCCCAGGATCGGAACGGCCGGCATCGGAACGATGGCCGTCCGGACGCGGCTGGGTCCGTTGGGTCTCCCGGTTGCCATTCGGGGCCGCACTCCGCTCGCCGGGCCGCTCCGGTCGGTCAGTGGGGCGATCGTTCGGCCGGTCGTTGGGCCGGTCAGCCGGTCGATCACTCGCGCGTTCGGGGTTGCGACCACTGGGGCGTGGGCGCTCCGCCTCGCCGCGACCGGGGCTCACGGCCCCCGGTGGACGCCGGGTGTCGCGTGAGTCGCGTCGGGTGTCGTCCCCGCGTGCGCGCTGTCCCGCGTCCGGCCGCCGCTGGCCGGCCTGGTTCGACCGCTCGGTGCGCGGGCCCTGCTGATCCGCCGACGCGTCGCGTTCATAGGGGGGTTCGGCCGGCTCCACGCCGCGCGGCGCGAACAGCCCGGTCCAGATGCGTTTGAGCAGGTTCTCTTGGGGCGGGCGTTCCGACTCCGTACCGGTTCGGAAGTCCGCGAGCGGTGCGGCGGGCCGCTCGGCGACGCGCTCGGGGCCGCGCGGTGAGTAGGGCCGCTCGTCCGCGTCCGGCGGGGGCTCGCGTGTGGGCATGGGGCACGTGGGGGTGACCTGCTTGACCGCCGGCTCCTCGCCGCGCACCGGTTCGCTATGACGCGCATAGGGGGTGGCGACTGTCTGGGTGGGCGCGATCAACTCGAAGCTGGGGCGATCGTCCGGCAGTTTGGCCAAATCCTGGGTCCGGACCCGCTCGATCTGGTAGTCCGGGGTCTCGATCTGCTCGTTGGGCAGCAGCACGACCTGGACCTCCTGACGCGCTTCCAGATCCAGGATCGCCCGCCGCTTCTCGTTGAGTAGGAAGGTGGCGACGCTGACCGGCAGGTGGGCGATGATGCGCTCGGTGCTGTCCTTCATCGCCTCCTCTTCGATGATGCGCAGGATGGAGAGGGCGAGCGACTCGACCCCGCGGATCTTGCCCTGACCATGGCAGCGCGGGCACTCGCTGGTGGTGGAGTCGCCCAGCGATGGGCGCAGGCGTTGGCGTGACATTTCCAGCAGCCCGAAACGCGAGATGCGCGCCACCTGGACGCGGGCGCGGTCGTGCTTGAGGGCATCACGCAGCCGATCTTCCACCGCCCGCTGGTTCTTCGGCGGGGTCATGTCGATGAAATCGATGACAAAGAGTCCGCCCAGGTCGCGCAGGCGCAATTGTCGGGCGATTTCGTCCGCGGCCTCCAGGTTGGTATTGAGCGCCGTCTCCTCGATGTCCGCGCCCTTGGTGGCACGCGAGGAGTTGATATCGACGGAGGTCAGGGCCTCGCCGTGGTCGAAGACGATGGAGCCGCCGGACGGCAGGCGCACCTCGCGCTGGAACGCGGTCTCGATCTGGCTCTCGATCTGATAGCGGGTGAAGAGCGGGACCTCGTCCTGGTAAATCCGCAGTTTCTTCAGGTTGCCGGGCATGACCTGGCGCATGAAGGCTTCGGCGCGCTCGTAGACTGCCCGGTCGTCGATCACGATCTCGCCGATGTCCACCCGCAGGTAGTCGCGGATGGAGCGGATGATGACATCGCTCTCCTGGTAGATCAGGAAGGGCGCCTTGCGCCCCGCGGCGGAGGTTTCGATCGCCCGCCAGAGCTGGAGCAGGTAATCCAGGTCCCACTGGAGTTCCTCGGTGTTCTTGCCCACCCCCGCGGTGCGCACGATCAGCCCCATGTCCTCGGGGATCTGGAGCTGACTCATGACGTCACGCAGTTCACTGCGGTCCTGGCCCTCGATGCGGCGGGACACGCCGCCGGCCCGCGGGTTGTTTGGCATCAGCACCAGGTAGCGGCCGGCAAGCGAGACGAAGGTGGTGAGCGCGGCGCCCTTGTTGCCGCGCTCTTCCTTGTCGATCTGCACCACCACCTCGCGCCCTTCTTTGAGGACCTCTTTGATGTTGATGCGGTTGCCGGGCTTGGCGGTGTCCGCCTCGAAGTAGATCCGCGAGATTTCCTTCAGGGGCAGAAAGCCGTGACGTTCCGCGCCATAGTCGACGAAGGCAGCCTCCAGGCTGGGTTCGACGCGCGTGATGGTACCCTTGTAAATATTCGCTTTTTTCTGCTCGCGGCCAGGCGATTCGATATCGAGGTTGTAGAGGACCTGGCCGTCGACCGTCGCTACGCGCAACTCTTCCGGCTGAGTCGCGTTGATCAGCATTCGTTTCATCTTGTTCCTTCTCGCACAGGGCGCATGGTCCGTCGTCAACACCGTCCGCGGCGCGGACGTGGCCCGCTGCTGGACGCACCGCGTGGGTGCCGCCGCATTCGGGGCGGCACCGCCATCGCGGCTCGGGGTCCCTGGGGCCGGCGCACTGCGCGCGGGCGGACCGGGACGGACATGCACATCCGTTTCTTAGTGTTACGGGCAAGTTGTTGAAGTCGCCCGCGTCTCTTGGGACGCGCCAGTGGCGACGGCGTCCCGGATTCGTTCAGTGGCGAGGGTTGGGCCGAGTGCTCGGCGCCCCCGTTTGGGGTCACCGATCAGGGGCCGCGGGCGGGCACGGCGGTCCGGGTGTAGAATCCTCCCGACCTGACCGAACTCGTGGGACGTGCCGCAGCTCGCCCAAGCGCTTCGCCGACTCATTTCAGTGTCTCGCCGGGCTGACCCGGCCTCGGTACAGACGGCAGCCAAGTCACTTTAGCTGCCGGTCGGAACCAATCATCGCGTCGCATCGCCCAAGGCTGTCGGGCCTGCGCAATGCACGCGTTGCTTGCGGCAAGTTCTTGAGTCTTTCGCTCGCCCGCGCAAGGCCCGAATACTAACAGTGAATATCTATGGCAGCAATTGAGCCGCAAGGCCGGATGCAACCCTGTTGACTCCAACCCATCCAACCCTTGCCTTCCCCCTCCCGACCGCGGATGACCGCGGCCCGGCCGTCGCCCTGGTCCGGGTCGACGCGGAGTCGGTCGGGCAACGCATCGATAACTTCCTGGTCCGCCACCTGAAGGGCGTCCCGCGCAGTCACCTCTACCGGGTGCTGCGTCGCGGCGAGGTCCGTGTCAACAAGGGCCGGGTCAAGGCCGACTACCGGTTGCAGGCCGGTGACCTCGTGCGTCTCCCGCCCCTGCGGATGGCCGCGCCGACGCAGCCGGTGCGGGCGCCCGAGCGCTCATTGGCGCGTCTGGCCGCGGCGGTCCTGTTCGAAGATGAGCGGCTGCTGGTCATCGACAAACCCGCGGGGCTCGCCGTGCACGGCGGCAGCGGCTTGAGTTACGGCCTGATCGAGAACCTGCGCCAGTTGCGTCCGGGCGCCGAGTTGGAGTTGGTCCACCGGCTCGATCGCGACACCTCGGGCTGCCTGCTGATCAGTAAGCGCCGCAGCACCTTACGCGATCTGCACCAGTTGTTGCGCGACGGTGACGTGGAAAAACGCTACCTTGCCCTGATCTTAGGCGACCTGCCGAGCCGGACGCTCACCGTCGATGCGCCCTTGGCCAAGCACGGGCAGTCGGGCGGGGAGCGGGTGGTGAAAGTCGACCGCGCCGCCGGCAAGCCGGCCCGAACCCTATTCAAGCGGTTACGCCGCTTTGTCTGCAACGGTCCGCTCAGTGAAGCCACTGGGCTCGGGGTGGTCACCCTGGTCGAGGCGAGCCTGCTCACCGGGCGTACCCATCAGATTCGTGTCCACGCGGCCCATTTGGGTGCGCCCCTGGCGGGTGATCCCAAGTACGGTGACTTCGAGGCCAATCGGCGCCTCAAGGCCGTGGGCCTCGATCGGCTCTTTCTGCACGCGGGGACCTTGAGCTTTTGCGCCTCCTACATGGAGCAGCAGCTCCGCGTGGACGCACCGCTTCCGCCAGAGTTGGAGCAGGTGCTCGTGCGTCTTACCGCCGCGGCAACTGTCGAGGTGACCGGTTGATGAGTTTCGCATTGCTCTGTTTCGATTGGGACGGCACCTTGATGGACTCGCAGGCGCGGATCGTCAACTGTTTGTTAGCGGCTTTCGCGGATGCCGGCCAGCCGCCGCCCAGCCGTGCCGCGGCTGCGGACATCATCGGCCTGGGGTTGGATGAGGCCATGGCGCGATTGTGGCCGACGGCCGACGCCGCGCAGCGGCGGCTGGTTGCCGGGTATTACCGGCAGCGCTTCCTGTTTGCCGACGAGACCCCGGCGCCTTTGTTCACGGGTGCGCGCGAGACCCTCGAACAGTTGCGTGCGCAAGGCTATTTGCTCGCGGTTGCGACCGGCAAGAGCCGCCGCGGACTCGACCTGTCATTAGCGCAGACTGGGCTTGCGGGATTGTTCCAAGCCACCCGCTGTGCCGATGAAACCGCCTCCAAGCCGGATCCGCTGATGCTCCTGGAGTTGATGGACGCGTTGGACGTGGAACCAGCGCAGACCCTGATGATCGGTGATACCGAGTACGACCTGCACATGGCTGCTAACGCCCGCGTCGGTGCCTTGGCCGTCTGCTACGGAGTCCATAGTCCGGAGCGCTTGCTGGCGTGCGGGCCGCTGGCGTGTGTGCAGTCGCTCGCCGCCATCCCGGACTGGTTGGCGACGCGTTCGCACGTTGCGGACCAGCGACTGTGCACCTGATAGCCAAACGTGGCCTTGGCGTAGGGGCGGGTTTGAAACCCGCCCCTAGGTCCGGCAACCCTGATCGACCCGGAGGCCGACACGGCTTTCGCCGTAACTCTTTCGCATCATTTCCCGCGCAGCATAGTGAGGACCAGCGATGAATTGGCGATTCTGGAAACGCGACGACGCGCCGATGCCGGCGCCTGGTGATCCGGACTGGGAGCGGTCTTTGATCAATCGGATGGCCCTGGAGCACCTGCGTGACCAGCGCCGCGGCAGACGTTGGGGCTATATCTTCAAGCTTTTGATCTTGCTCTATTTAATAGGGATTCTAGCGGCTGCCTTGGCGCGTCATGCCTGGGAGGGTCTGAAGACCGGTGAAGATCATACGGCCCTGATCCAGATCAAGGGGGTCATCTCCTCCGAGACGGAGGCAAGTGCCGACCGCGTGATCACGGCGTTACGCGAAGCCTTCGAGGCCGACCATGTGAAGGGCGTCATCATCCGAATCAACAGTCCCGGCGGCAGTCCGGTACAGTCCGGATATATCGCCGACGAGATCCGCAGACTCAAGGAAAAATACAATAAAGACCACGAGAAGGAGATGCCGGTCTACGCCGTGGCCGTGGATCTGTGCGCCTCCGGCGGCTATTACATTGCCGCGGCGGCGGATCGGATCTACGTGGACAAGGCGAGCCTGGTCGGTTCGATTGGCGTGCGCATCGACGGTTTCGGTTTCGTCGACGCCATGAAGGACTTTGGGGTCGAGCGGCGTCTGCTCACTGCCGGGGCCAACAAGGGTATCCTTGATCCGTTCTCCCCACTCCCCGAGTCGCAGCGCGAGTTCATCCAGGCGGTGCTGGACGATCTGCACCGGCAATTCATCGCCGCCGTCAAGACCGGGCGCGGTGATCGCTTGCAAGGGGGGGAGGAGATCTTCAGCGGGCTCTTCTGGAGCGGTGATCAGGCGGTGACATTGGGGTTGGCGGACGGCCTGGGAAATTCCAGTTTTGTCGCGCGGGAATTGATCGGCGCTGAGCCCTTGGTTGACTATACCAAGAAGAAGGATCTGTTCGAGAGCTTTGCTGAACGTCTTGGGGCGAACTTCGCCAACGGCATCCTGCAAGTGCTCGGCCTCACGGAACTCGGCAGCCTGCGCTGAGCGTGGCGATGGTCGCCACAGCGGCGATTGATTCCCGCGGCATGGTCGGTTTATGCTCAGTCGGGCGCGCGGGCGGGTTTGCCGGTCATTCCCCCGCGGCTTCCAGGCCGCGGAACGTTACCGGGCGCGGTCGGCAGCCGCACGGTGTCCGCGCCGCGGGCGAAAACCGTTGTCGACGGGAACAGGCGGTTTGGAGTCGAGCGAAATCATGTTTCTCGAATTCGTGCAATCGTTGCTGTGTAGTCCGCGGCTCTGTGAAGGTTCTGCCTGGGTTCGGCGCCGTTTTACGGTCGGCGAGTGCCTGACGACCGAGGGGCGTCTGGGTCAGTCGTTGTTCATCGTCGATCACGGTCGACTGGCGGTGTTGGGGCGGGTGGAGCTTCCGGATCAGTCGACACTGGAGATCACGATTGCGGAACTGTCGGTCGGGGATGTCTTCGGCGAGGCGGCGCTGATTGGCGGCTATGAAAGCATCGCGACGGTGCGCGCCTTGACCGACGGCGACGTCTTGCAGATCGATGGAGCAATGTTAATGATTTACCTGGATGATCACCCGGATCAGGGTTATCTGTTCTTCAAATATTTGCTTGCTTTGGAACTGGACAATATGGCTAGTACAAACCGTGGAATGGTGAATCTGTCCGCGCTGGGCTGCAAACTGTTCGGCGTGGTCAGGCAACCTTGAGTCGGCGCACCGCAGGCATCGGCACGTCATCTGGGGTTCTGGGAGATGATCACGGAATCGCCGTATCCACTTGAAGATCTCCAGCGCTATTTCACGATCGGCCTGGCAATGACGACGACGGATCTTCAGGAAACGTTTCGAATACGCTATCGTGTCTATTGTGAAGAGTTCGGCTATGAGCCTCGTGAATACTTTCCAACCGGAATGGAAGTGGATTTGTTTGATGAAGTCGCAACCCACTGTTTGGTTACCCATAAAGGGTCAGGCCTAGCGGCCGGCTGCGTGCGGATCTGTCCGGCGTCCATCAGTGCCACCTGCCATTCGATGCCCTATGAAAAATTCTGCGGCGCGAGCGTCGATCAGGTTCAGCACAGTGTTTTCAGAGCACCCCGCGAACGTATGTGCGAGGCCTCGCGTTTTGCCGTCGACGGAGTCTTCCGTCGCCGCTCCGGCGAAGCGCTGACCCGTTTTGGCGAGGCTCGGTCCTGGGATCTGTCGGTTTCGGAACGGCGTACTTTTCCGCTGATCTCAGTCGGCCTGACGTTTGGGGCGGCGGTCATGGCGGAGCAGCTCGGCCGAACCTATGTTTTCGCACTCATGGAACCGTTTTTGCCGCGCCTGCTGAGACGCTTCGGCATCTGCTTCAATCGCGTCGGTCGCGATGTGGACTATCACGGGATACGAGCTGTCTATTATATCGACACCGATGAATTCTTGATGACGATGGATCGGGATTTTCATCAACTCTACAATTGGATCGCCGAGAGTATACGAGGCTCGCTGCAGTATTCAGAAATTGCGGATCTGCCGCTGCGGCACAGCCGTGTCGGGTGGCGCTCGGGCGGCGACACGGTATAGGATCGAACCGCAATCGCCGCAACTGATATTGGTATGACGTTGCCCGCATCTCGATGATCACCGACCACTCGACCGAGGCGTTCTCGCGCACCATCGGCTGGTTGACGCCCGATGAGCAGCGGGTGCTGCGAACAAAACGGGTCGCGCTTGCCGGACTGGGCGGCGTTGGCGGCAGTCATCTATTGACCCTGGCACGCCTTGGTGTCGAGCGCTTCACGATCGCTGATCCCGACGTTTTTGAACCGGTCAATCTCAATCGTCAGGTCGGTGCCTATGTGAGCACCTGCGGTCAGCGCAAGGTCGAGGTGCTTGCCCGGATGGCGCGTGACATCAATCCCGATCTCGATCTGCGGACCTTCGACACGGCGATCGACGGGGAAAACGTGAGTGCTTTCCTGCGTGATGCGGATCTCTATCTCGACGGGTTGGACTATTTTGCCGTCGCGGCCCGGCGTGCCGTCTTTGCTGCAAGCGCGGAACTTGCCATTCCCGCGGTGACCGCGGCACCCCTCGGTATGGGGGCCGCGTTACTGGCCTTTCTGCCCGGAAAGATGACGTTCGAGGAGTATTTTCGCCTGGATGGGCGAACTGAACACGAGCAATTGGTGCGATTTCTTGTCGGCCTCTCGCCGGCGATGCTGCAGTTGCGGTACCTGGTCTACCCGCAAGCGGTCGATTTCGCGCGTCAGCGGGGGCCTTCAACGCCGATGGCCTGCGAGATCTGCGCGGGCATGGCGGCGACTCAGGTGCTCAAGATTCTGCTGTGCCGCGGCACGGTGCTGGCTGCCCCTTGGGGGCAGCAGTTCGACCCCTATCGCAACCGCTACGCGAAGACTTGGCGGCCTTGGGGTAACGCCAATCCGTTGCAGCGTCTCGTTCTCGCGTCAGCCTTGCGTCTGCTGCGTTGACGTGATTGCCTAGTCACAGGTCATACGCCACGATGGTCCGGTTAACGTCCACGTCAGATCACTCCCGCGACACCATCGCCCGAGCCTATTCGTCGCCGCCCTGGTGGTACGACATCCGCGGGCTCTTCATTCTGACCTTTGCCTACCGGAGCACGCTCGGACGGCAAGTGCGTCTGTTCGGACGCAATCTTGGCGCCCATCACCTTGAAGTCGCCATCGGCAGCGGCAGTCTGCTCGAGATCATCCTGCGTTGGCGACGCTGGAAGGGGCTGCCGCGGGTGCAGATCGTCGGCGTTGATTATGCGGAGTCGATGCTCGCGGGTGCGCGGCAACGCTTTGCCGGCAGATCAGACATGGCATTGCTGCACGCGGACGTGGCTTCGCTCGACTTCGCGGATGCCTGTTTCGATAGCGCGAATATCGCGAATGCCGTGCACTGCTTTCCTGACCTCGACGGCGCCCTGGCGGAGGTTGTCCGGGTTCTCAAACCCGGCGGCACCCTGGCGGCGAATGTCCTTCTGTATCCGCGCGGTCCGCGGTTGCTGCGAGGGATCGCCGAGCACATCAACCAGTGGGGCATGCGCAAAGGCATCCTCTATACGCCTTATCATCACGCCGCAATCCGCGAGAAGTTGCTGGCGTCCGGCCTTGCGATGGTCGCTGAAGAGGTCTGCGGCAACGCGTACAATGTCGTTTTGCGCAAACCGCCGGAACCTGTTCGATCTTAACCGCCGTCGTTACTTGACGGGCAGGACGCGAACCCGCGGGTTGTCCGGAGGCTGTGCCGCGTAGCTTACCGCGCCCGGCGAAGCCGCGGTGCGCTCGATCAGTTCCGCTTCGCTTGAAATCGTGACGGGTGATTGTCCGGTGCCGGAGAAGACCTGGCGATCCCAGACACGACGCAGTTGGTAAGGGTACAGACCAAGCACCTGGGTGCAGAACTCGCGGTGCAGCGGGTGATCGTCCGGCAGGACGTAGACCTGAACCGGCGCCCCGTTCGGCCAAATGCCGAGTTTCATCGAGAAGAACAGCCGGGCCTCGTTGCGGGTGATGGCGACGTTGGGCAAATTGGCGTTCGCAATGATTTCCTGTGCCAGCCCCCACCGGGGATTGAACGCCATGACCAGGGCGATGATGGTCAGTGCGGTGACCCATCGCGGCCAATGGATCGGGTTGCTGGCGATTCGATGAGTCACCGCGTTGCGACCTCAAAAGCGAAACGCGACTTGCAGCGCCAGCAGATTCCAGTATTCACGCTGGCGCGTAAAATCCGGATTCTCCAGCTGGGAAAGCACGAGGGTGCCCTGGTTCCATTGGTACTGGGCGCGCAGCATGAGGTTGGGTGTGAGATCCCAGCGCAGGCCGACCGTGGCGATCTTTGAAAACATAGCGTGTGAAGGAACCAGTCCGCCAGTCACTCCTGCGAACTCACTGCCGTCGCGATCGTCGCGGTCGGCGACACCCTCTTCGTAGCACGCCATGAGTTCGAGATTTGAACGGATACGATAGGTGCCTTGCAAATAATAGCCCTCGGATGTCACTTTCTGTCGCGGCAGCAATGGCCCATAGCGCCGCCACTTCACCGGCTCCAAACCATATTCAGCGGAAAGTGTGAAGTGCCGCGCGCTGTATTGCAACGAGGCGATGCCGTAAACGATGTCGGTCTGTCCCGGGCCGAGGATGTCGTGCTGGTGGGGGGCGTAGCGCAGGGACGCGAGTGCGCCGCTCAAGCCGAACCGCAACTGCTCGTTGACCGTCGCGTACCAGAGGCTGCCGGTCCACACCGAGCCGTTTGGTCTGAGTGTGCCGGGGAAGTCCCCGCCGAGGTAAGTCCACTGAACGTTATCATCGAGCACTGGCCAGCCGCCGACGAGCGTTGCGGAGAACTCCCCGAGTTCGTTGTACAGTGAGCCATAGACGGCGGCGCCGTCGGAGGAGAGCACGATATTGCGCACCTTGTCGTAATAGATCACCTGAGGGAGAAAGATGCCGGGACGCGTGAATGGGATGTCGCGCGTCTCGTTGTAGAGGCCGAGCGGGTTCTTGACGCGGCCAAGGCGAATCCCGAGGATCTGCTCGGGGGAGGCGATCAGTGCGATGTCGGTCAGTGCATAGTCGAGTGATGGGGTGCCGTCATACATGTCGCCGGCTCGTCGCGCCAGGACCTGCCCGGCCAGAAGAACTTTCGGATCGAGTCGAAGCGATGCGTTGACTCCAATCTCGGTCGAGTCGAAAGAGGTGTCGGGGCTGTCTCCAAAAAACCGGTTGTCGCTCGTCTTGATGACGCTCTGGCTGGCGAACCCATGCAGTTGAACGGTGCTCCAGAAACTGTCCGCTGCCGTCGCCGCGCCGCAGAACAGCAGATAGGTCGCGACGCTCAAGCCGATGCAGCACTCCCGAAACGTCCGCGGAAGCGGGTTGGCGTCGCAGCAGGAAGCGGTGGCGTGAGTCACAGGGGTTTGACGGTCACCTGGAAGACGCCAGGCGGCGAGTGGCTGTTGTCATCGCGCGCGATCACGTGTGCGTAATGCGGCGGTGGCTTCGCGGATCATATGCTCGGTCGTCGGCCAGGAGATACAGGCGTCGGTCACCGAGCAGCCGTACCTCAGCCGGGCCGGGTCTTCGGGAATCGGCTGGTTGCCGGCTTCGATAAAGCTTTCGACCATCATGCCCAGGATCGAATGATTGCCGGCGTGGATCTGATTGACGACATCCTGCATGACCAGCGGTTGCAGTTCCGGCCGCTTATGGCTGTTCGCGTGGGAGCAATCGATGACGAGATTGGCGGGCAGTTGGGCTTTGAGCAACGCCTGCTCCGCCATGGCAACACTGACGGTGTCGTAGTTCGGACGACTGTCGCCACCCCGCAGCACCAAATGACCATAGCGGTTGCCGCGGGTCCTGACGATGCACGATTGGCCGAGCGCGTTGATGCCGAGAAAACTGTGGGGTTGTGCCGCCGAGAGGATGGCATTGATGGCGGTGTCGATGCTGCCGTCGGTGCCGTTCTTGAAACCGACCGGCGTCGATAATCCCGAGGACATTTCGCGATGGGTTTGCGATTCGGCGGTCCGCGCGCCGATCGCCGTCCAGGCGATGAGATCACCCAGATATTGTGGTGCGATCGGGTCGAGTGCCTCGGTCGCCGCCGGCAATCCCAGTTCATTGACGGTCAATAAAAAGCTCCGCGCCATCTGCATACCGTCCGCGATATGAAAGGTATCATTCAGGAACGGGTCATTGATGAAGCCCTTCCAACCGGTCGTGGTGCGGGGTTTCTCGAAATAGACGCGCATGACCAGGACCAACACGTCGGCGACTTCATCGGCGAGTCCACGCAGGCGGTGCGCGTAGTCCAGGCCGGCGACCGGGTCATGCATCGAGCAGGGGCCGACCACCACGAACCGCCGCGGATCGCGTCGATCCAGAATGGCCTCCAGCGTGGCGCGACCGGACAGCACGGTGGCCGTGGCCCGATCCGTGATCGGAACGCGGCCCAGGATGTCCTCCGGTGCGGGCATCGTGTCGAACGCCGCGATGTTGAGGTTGGCGGTTGCTTGCATGACGTCTGATCGAGGTTTGGCGCTGCCGACCCTCAAGATGCTCCTGGCGCTTGAAACTGGTGCGCGCGGAGTCTACCGTTGTGCCGGTACGTGAGTCAAAGCCAGCACCGAGGTCAGCCCGATGAGCGAGCAAGACGAGAATCAGCAAGACGAGAGCCGGAGCACTTTAGTTGAGTATCCAGGTGCCGCGATCGACGTTCACTGGGACGAACGTCTGTGCATCCACATCGGAGAGTGCGGCAACGCGGCCGGTACCTTGTTCGTCGGCGGCCGTGAACCCTGGTGCATTCCGGACCAGTGCAGCAAGGCGGAGGTGCGCGAGATCATCGAGCGTTGTCCCAGTGGGGCCCTGTCCTACCACGACCATGACGATCGGCCCGAGGTGGCCCCGGCGGAGAACACGGTGACGGTCGCTTACAACGGTCCGTTGTACGCCCGCGGCGATCTGGACATCGAGGGGGCGCCCGCGGATATGCCGGGGGTCCGGTTCCGCGCCGCCCTCTGCCGTTGCGGTCTATCCGCCAACAAGCCCTTCTGCGACAACAGCCACCTCAAGGCCGGGTTTGAGGACTTCGGGTCAGTCGGGGAGCGGGGGACGCCGCTCACGGCCCTGGGCGGTCCGCTGCAGATCAAGCCGCTGGTGGACGGGCCGCTGCTGCTCGAGGGCAACCTGAGCATCCGCGCCGCCAGCGGGCGCGCCGCCTGGGAGGGGACGGAGGCCGCCTTGTGCCGGTGCGGGGCGTCGAAGAACAAGCCCTTTTGTGACGGCAGCCATCGGGCGGTCGGCTTCAAGAGCGGCTGAGCAGGCCGCCGGTCAGCAGCTCCAGGTAGCGCGGGGCAACGCTCTCGGGTGTGGGAAGCGTGAACGGGTCCTCGCCGGGGTAAAGGCGGGCGCGCAGGCCCGTGCGGACGATCCCCGGATCGAGGCAGGCGACGCGGATGGGGCTGCTGTCGCGGGTCTCGTTCGCCAGCACCTGCGCCAAGCCCTCGATGCCGAACTTGGCCGCCGCGAAGGCGCCCCAATAGGCCAGGCCCGTGCGTCCCACCCGGTCGGAAGTGAAGATCACCACCGCGTCCGCTGACGCGCGCAACAACGGCAGGCAGGCTTGGGTGAGCAGGAAGGGTGCCGTGAGGTTGACCCGCAGCACCCGTTCCCATTCGCCGCTGTCGTAGTCGTCGATGCGGGCGAGGTAGGGCGCGAAGGCCGCGCAGTGGACCAGCGCGTCGAGCCGCCCACAGCAGTCGCCGACCAGATCGGCCGCGGTGCGGCAGCCCTTCTCGTCGGCCGTATCCAGGTTCAGTGGCAAGATGGCGGGCGTGGCCCCGCCGCCGGCCTCGATCTGGTCATAGACGGCGGCGAGATCGGCATCGGGGTGATCACACAGGACCAGGGTCGCGCCCTTGGCCGCGGCGGCCAAGGCGACCGCGCGTCCGATGCCCTCGGCCGCGCCGGTGAGCAGGATCATCCGGTTGTGCAGTGGTTGCTTCAGGGGCCTGAGTTCTGGTTCCATGGGTGCGGGTTCTCGTTGGCGTTCGGTGAGCGGGGTCGCGGTTGCCGGCTTTCACGCCACGCGTGCCAGAACTTGCGCAGCGGGGTGAGTGCGATCCGTTGGTCGGCGAGGTCGAACGCGCCGGCGGCGAGTTCGTCGAGCAGCAGGTCGGCAAGCCGCACGCGGATGCGGATCGGCGTCGACAGTCCATCCGCCTCCCGACGCGCGCCGCGCAGTCGTCGCGCATGGGCCGCCAGTTCGGACAGGATGGCCGGCAGGTGGTGCCGATGCGTCGGCCGCGACAGGTCAGCGGCGTTGAGTCCACGTGCGGTGAGTTGTTGCGTCGACACGAATTCGTAACGTTCCCGGCGCAGCAGCCAGCCGCAGTCGCGGATCTGGTAGACGAGGGTGGTGTAGGCGCCGAGCCGACGTGCGCGATCGAGCTGCGCCGGGCTCGGGTTTCCCGCGGCGCCGGTCAGGAGTTCAAAAAGTGCTCCCAGGTCTTGGACGGCCGCGGCGGTCAGGGCGTCCGGATCGGGCGGCTGGCGGCGTTCGATGATGGCCGCGGCCCCGCGGGTCATCGCCAGGAAGGGCGCGGTCGGCAGTCCGTGCTGGTTGATGATCGGGCCCAATTGTCGGCTTAAGGGGTGGCTTCCCGTCCCGGCGACGGTGCGCGCCAACTCGTCTTGCCACCAGCGCAGTTTCGCCACGGCGACCGCGGTATCCGTGACCTGATTCAGCACCGCCTGCAACTGGTAGCGCCAACCGTACAATGCGGCGAGCCCGTCCCGCCGGCTGGTCGGCGCGAGGCGCAGGCTGTAATAGGTGGACGAACCCGGCGGCGTGGCGGGGTTGGGGAAGCCCCAGTCGCCGGGCATCAGGGTGTGGTTCCGCGCGCCGCGTCGCGCTGTCCGGGGCCGTGCTCAGTCATCGGCGTCACGCACACAGGTCACCAGGTAATTCACATCCACATCATTGGGCGTGAGCCGATAGGTGCGGGTCAAGGGGTTGTAGGTCATCCCGGTGATATCGGCGGCACGCAAGCCGGCGGCGCGGATCCAACGCGCCAGTTCGGCCGGCCGGACGAAGCGGGCGAAGTCATGGGTGCCCTTGGGCAACATGCCGAGGAGGTATTCGGCGCCGAGGATGGCGAACAAGTAGGACTTGGGGTTGCGGTTCAAGGTCGAAAAAACGACGTGACCTCCGGGGCGCACCAGGCGTGCGCAGGCGCTGACCACGGAGGCCGGGTTGGGGACATGTTCCAGCAATTCCATGCAGGTGACGAGGTCGAAGCTCGCGGGACGCTCCGCCGCCAGTGCTTCCGCCGGGATGCGTCGGTAGTCGACCGCCACGCCGGTCTCCAGGGTATGCAGCTCAGCCACCCGCAAGGGCATGGCGCCCATGTCGATCCCCAGCACTTGCGCGCCGCGCGCGGCCATGCCCTCGGAGAGCAGTCCGCCGCCGCAGCCAACGTCCACCACCGTGCGCTGCGCCAGGGTGCCGGTCCGCTCGAGGTATTCCAGCCGCAGCGGGTTGATGTCGTGCAGGGTCTTGAACTCGCTCTGCGGGTCCCACCAGCGGGAGGCCAGGGCCTCGAACTTGCCGATCTCGCCGGGGTCGACGTTCGCGTGGTGGTCACCGTAATGAATCGTCTCTGTCATGGCCTGGAGGAACCTGGTTGGCTGGGAGAATCAAGCCGATCATTTTATATGACAAGGCTGACCAAAATTGAGCAATACTCCATATTCCGGCGGCGGCTCGCGTGTCAAGGGTCAGCCGCCTGACGTTAGTCAACGTCTTCGGTTCGTCGGGATTGCTACCATGTCTCCTGATGGGCGGGAGCGCCGACTTTGGACCCCCCGAGGCGGGACCAATCGACCCATCCTGCGTCAGGCGGGGATGGGCTGCGGTGCGGCGGGTCCAGTCGCGCGGAACTCAAGCGCAACCGCCTGGAACAGACTAGACTAGACGGCTTTTCCTGCGGGGAGACCTCCCATGTTTGACCAATCCATGACGATTCGCGACTACGACCCGGAACTCTGGGCGGCGATCGAGGGCGAGGAACGTCGGCAGGAGGAGCATATCGAGCTGATTGCCTCCGAGAACTATGTGAGTCCGCGGGTCCTGGAGGCGCAGGGCGGCCTCATGACCAACAAGTATGCCGAGGGCTATCCGGGCAAGCGCTATTACGGCGGCTGCGAGTTCGTGGATATCGCCGAGCAGTTGGCCATCGACCGGGCCAAGCAGCTCTTCGGTGCCGCCTATGCCAACGTCCAGCCCCATTCCGGCTCCCAGGCCAATGCCGCCGTGTTCATGGCCCTGTGCCAGGCGGGAGATACCATTCTCGGCATGAGCCTGGCGCACGGCGGACACCTGACCCACGGCGCCAAGCCCAACTTTTCCGGCAAGCTCTATCACGCGGTGCAGTACGGCCTGGACCCCGCGACCGGTGAGATCGACTACGCCGAGGTCGAGCGTCTGGCCCGGGAGCACCAGCCGCGCATGGTGATCGCCGGTTTCTCCGCCTACTCGCGGGTGGTCGACTGGGCGCGCTTCCGTGCCATTGCCGATGCGGTCGGGGCTTACCTGTTCGTCGATATGGCCCATGTGGCCGGTCTGGTGGCGGCCGGGGTCTACCCGAGTCCGGTACCGATCGCGGACGTGACCACGACCACGACGCACAAGACCTTACGCGGCCCGCGCGGCGGCCTGATCCTGGCGAAGTCCAACCCGGAGATCGAGAAAAAACTGTCGTCGCTGGTCTTCCCCGGCACCCAGGGCGGCCCGCTGATGCATGTGATCGCCGCCAAGGCGGTGGCCTTCAAAGAGGCTCTGGAGCCGGGTTTCAAGGATTACCAGCGCCAGGTGGTGCTGAATGCGCAGACCATGGCGGAGGTCTTTCTCGCCCGCGGCTACGACGTGGTGTCCGGCGGTACCGACGATCATCTCTTTCTGGTCAGCTTTATCCATCAGGGGCTGACGGGTAAGGACGTGGATGCCTGGCTGGGCGCCGCCAATATCACGGTCAACAAGAACGCGGTGCCGAACGACCCCCAGTCACCTTTCGTCACCAGCGGTATCCGGGTCGGTACCCCGGCCATGACCACGCGCGGCTGCGGCCTGGCGGAGGCCCGCGACCTGGCCGGTTGGATGTGCGACGTCATCGACGGGCGCGGCGATCCGGCCGTGATCGCGGCCGCCAAGGCGCGGGTGCTGGACCTGTGTCGGCGGCTGCCGGTCTACCAGCGGTGATGATGAGAGTCCGTATACCGATGGCGGTTGGCGACGGCCGACCCGGGGCGTGACGGGATGCGCTGTCCGTTTTGCGGCGCCGAGGATACCAAGGTCGTTGACTCGCGCCTGGCCGGCGAGGGTGATCAGGTCCGTCGCCGCCGCAAATGCGAGGTGTGCAAAGAGCGGTTCACCACCTATGAAGCGGCGGAACTCAATCTGCCGCGTGTGGTGAAGCGCGACGGCAGCCGCGTGCCCTTCGACGGGCGTAAACTGCGCTCGGGCATCATGCGTGCTCTCGAGAAGCGCCCCGTGGGCACTGAGCAGATCGATGCTGCCCAGGCGCGGATCCAGCGGCGGCTGATGTCGAGCGGTGAGTCCGAGGTGCCGTCGCGGCGGATCGGGGAGTTGGTGATGGATGAGCTGCGCGGGCTCGATCAGGTCGCCTATGTCCGCTTCGCTTCGGTCTATCGTCAGTTCGAGGATGTGGCTGCTTTCCGCGAGGAGATCGATCGGCTGGAGCGCCAACCGACCCCTGAGGTTCGACGGCAGCAACTCGACCTGCTCGATGGTCTGGAACCCAAACCCAAATGACCGCACGCAGGAGACCCCACGCGTATGACCGCTGCTGATCCGACCGCGGCCGACCAAGAACTGATGGCGCGGGCCATCCGCCTTGCCGCTCGCGGCCTCTTTACCACCGACCCCAATCCGCGGGTCGGCTGTGTGCTGGTGCAGGCCGGTGAGGTCGTGGGTGAGGGCTGGCACCGGCGCGCCGGTGAGGCGCATGCCGAGCGCATCGCGCTCGCCGCGGCGGGTCCACGGGCGCGCGGGGCCACGGCCTATGTGACGCTGGAGCCCTGCTGTCATCAGGGCCGCACCCCGCCCTGCACCCAGGCGCTGATCGAGGCCGGGGTGGCGACGGTGCACTGTGCCATGGTCGATCCCAATCCGCTGGTGTCCGGTCAGGGGCTGGCCGCCTTGCGTGCCGCTGGTGTTCAGGTCTGGACCGGTCTACTGGAAGCCGAGGCGCGGGGACTCAATCCCGGCTTTATCAAACGGATGTCGAACGGCCTGCCGTACTGCCGCTGCAAGCTTGCCGCCAGCCTCGACGGGCGCACGGCCATGGCCAGCGGCGAGAGCCGTTGGATCAGTTCCGAGTTTTCGCGCCTCGACGTGCAGCATCTGCGCGCCCGACACTCGGCCATCGTGACCGGGGTCGGGACCCTGATCGGCGACAATCCGTCGCTCAACGTGCGCCTGACCGCCGCTGATCTGCCGGGTATGGAGCCCGACGAACCCGTGCGCCAGCCCTGGCGCGTGGTGGTGGACACCCGTCTGCGTACCCCGGCGGGTGCCCGCCTGCTCGGCTTGCCCGGGATCACCGTGATCGCCTGCTCAGCCCCGGCCGATCAGCGGCGGGTGAGTCAATTGGAGCTGGCCGGAGCCCGGGTGAAACAGTTTCCGGACCATCATGGATTGGTGGACCTGCGGGCTCTGATGAGCTGGCTCGCCGAGGAAGAGATCAATGAGGTGCTGTTGGAGACCGGCCCGATCCTGGCCGGGGCGGCCCTGACCGGCGGCTTGATCGATGAGTTGATTCTTTATCTGGCCCCGCACCTCATGGGCGACGGCGCGCGCGGCTTGTTCCAACTCCCTGGCCTGGAGCACATGGAGCATCGTATCCCGCTGATCATCGATGACGTGCGGCGGATCGGCCCCGACCTGCGGCTGTTGCTGCGGCCGGGAACTGCTGGGGCTCGCTGAGTGTGAGCAATTGCCGAATGTAGGATCAGGGAACGCCTTCGGCGTCCCGGTCGTTGTCGTTATTTCACTGATTTCTGACGCGTTACTATGTTCACCGGAATCATTCAATCGGTCGGCCAGATCCGTCGCCTGGAGCCCCGCGGCGGGGATGTGCGGCTCACCATCGCGACCGGCAAACTCCCCCTGGCTGACGCCGCCTTGGGCGACAGCATCGCCGTCAATGGCGTCTGTCTCACGGCCGTGGTCCTCACCACCGACGGCTTCGCGGCCGACGTGTCGCGTGAGACCTTATCCTTGACCACCCTGGGGGGTCTGACTCCCGGCAGTCCGGTCAACCTGGAGAAAGCGCTCACCCTGTCCACTCCGCTCGGCGGGCACCTGGTGAGCGGTCATGTCGACGGGGTCGGCCGGATCATGGAGCGTGCGCAGGACGCCCGTTCCTGGCGCCTGCGCATCCAGGCCCCGGCCGAGTTAGCCCGCTACATCGCGCACAAGGGGTCGATTTGTGTCGATGGAGTGAGTCTCACGGTCAATGGCGTCGAGGGTGCCGCGTTTGAACTCAACATCGTCCCGCATACCCTGGATGAAACCATCATCGCCGGATACCGGATCGGCACGCGGGTCAATCTCGAAGTTGATCTGATCGCCCGCTATCTGGAACGCCTGCTCCTGCGGGAGCGGGCGGCTGAATCGGGCGGCAGCGGTCTGACCCGTGAATTTCTGGCCGAGCACGGGTTCGGGGGCTGAATCGGGAGACCGGGCAAGCGGGATGGTGGATGTGCTGCGCTTGTCCACCCTGACAAGATCGGCTCCGCTCCCAGGAATATCGCCATCAGACATGATAACCGGGCGGAGGGGCGGGTTTCAAACCCGCCCCTACACGAGACATTTGCGCTGCGGCGTTTTTCGCGGACGCGTCGGGACCGGGGGTCGGCGCCAGACGGGCTGACGCAGAGAGATTTCTGGGCGAATACCGGCGAAATCGGGTCGCCGCGCCAGCCATTTGAGA